>Ga0209382_10005960_pt1 | contig 15738 bp, 13 predicted proteins | sample SoiMetdeltSBSDD5_FD_187599 | JGI IMG/M metagenome (GOLD analysis project Ga0209382, IMG submission 187599) | Bulk soil microbial communities from a Populus tree surrounding site in Tennessee, USA - Soil MetaG P. deltoides SBSDD5 (SPAdes) (version 2) | ecosystem: Environmental > Terrestrial >...
TGAGCACGACGCTGCCATCGCCGAAGACGTCGTATTCGTCCTTGTCGAGACTGATCGACGTGGAGTCCTTGATCTTGTCGAAGAAGGTGCGGTTGACGCGCGTGTTTCCTTCCTCCCACATGAACGCCCGTTCGGCCGGCCGCGCCAGCCACGTTGACGCGGCAAACAGGTTGGCGTTCGCGTTGTGATCGACATGCGCGTGCGAGAACGCGAAGTACGTGATGCGGGCGGGGCGGTAGCCGAGCTCGGCGAGCTGGCTCGCCAGCGTCCGCGGGACGGTCGTGACCGCAGCGGAGGTCGCGGTCGGATTGCCCTGCTCGCCACGCGCGCGCGCCTCGACGGTGTCATCCGGCAGGATGCCGAGATCCCACATCAAGGTTCCTTTCGGATGGGCGACGAGAAAACAGGGGACCGAGAAACGCGTCTCTCCAACCTCTTCGGGCGTGACCTTGTAGCGTTCCGTGCCGGCGCGGTTGACGTTGATGACGCCGCAGTCGAACACGTAGAGGCGGACCGTTTTCGGGGGCTGTGGTGGTTTCGCCGCGGCTTGGCCTGCGACGTTGCTCTTCGCGGAACCCGCGAAGACCGCCAACGCCACGAGCCAGGTCAGTGCCAATCGATTCCGCATCGAGTATCTCCCGGATATGACTGCGAGCGTCTGAGGATCTGTCAACTCCCAATTCCCAACACCCAACTTCCAACGTTCTTGGGAGTTGGGAGTTGGAGGTTGGGCGTTGGAACGTCTCAGTTGATGATCGCCTGCCGGATGGCGTTCTCCACGTCCCCGCGCATCTGACCGCCCGATCCGCCCTGGATGAAATAGATCGAGACGAGCTGCTCGGCCGGCTCAACCCAGAAGCTGACGCCTGTACCACCTGCCCAGCCGTACGCCCCCTTCGACACTCGAAGATCCGCGGCAATCGGATCCATCACGACCTGCATGCTCAGACCGAATCCCATGCCGCGAGGCGGCCGGCCAAACTGTCCGTTCACCATGTCACCGGTATGATTCGACGTCATCAGGGCCATCGTCTGCGGACTCAGATAGCGGCGGCCATTCAGCTCGCCGCCATTGAGCATCATCTGCGCAAACTGCAGGTAGTCCTCGGCAGTGCTCATCATGCCGCCGGCGCCGGAGAAGTACACCGTCGAATCCGTGCGCGCGACCGTGCGCAATCCGTTCGGCGTCGACTCCGACATGGTCACGACTCTGACGGCTTTGCCGGCGGGCGCGAAGAACCCGGTATCGGGCATCCCGAGCGGACCGAACAGCCGCTCCTGAAGGAACTTGTCGTAGGTCTGACCCGAGACCACTTCAACGACACGACTGAGAACGTCGAAGCCGGCGCCGCCGCTATAGCGCCACAACGCGCCGGGCTGGAAGTCGAGGGGAACCGCCGCCAGCTTGGGAATGTAAGTGGCAAGCGTGTCGGTCGGCGTGCGCGGCGCGAGGCGCGCGGCATCGGCGGCGCCCAGGCCTCCGCTGACGAGACCGGATCCGTGCTTCAGCAGGTCGGCGATGGTGATTTGACGATTGGCGGACACGACATCGTACTGCGGCGGCGCCGCCGCCGCACCGCCTTGCCGCCCCTGCGGCGCGGCTGGCGCGCCCGGACGTGCCACTGCCACTTTGTTGAGATTGGCGAATTCCGGGATGAACCGCGAGACCGGATCGTTGAGACGAATCTTCCCTTCCTCGACGAGCATCATCACGGCCACACCAGTGATTGGCTTGGACATCGATGCGAGGCGGAACAGGTTGTCTTTGGCCATCGGTTTCTTGGTATCGACGTCCATGATCCCCTGCGCTTCGAAATGCGCGATCTTTCCGCGGCGAGCTACGAGCGTCACCGCACCGGCAACATTGCCGGCAGTGATGTGGCGCTGAACGGCTTCGCCAATGCGCTTCAGCCGCTCGGTGGACATACCGACGTCTTCGGCTTTCCCGATCGGGACCGATCCCGCCACCAGCGGCAAGCCGGCGAGAACGACAAGGACGATTGGAAGCCAAGCCCTGAGGAGTGCCTGCATGTGAACGGCCTTTCTTGAAATGAATGCGCTTGACCGGGATTTTTTCGTAGAGCGCAGCTAGACCCGCTTCCCGCGAAACAGCGTAAGTCTACTCCCGCGAGAGTTGACGTGCGACGGGCCGGGAAGCACCATGGTGCGGGTCACCGGGGAGAACCACGACTGCAGATCATCGGCGTCCTCGACTTGCTGGGTGGCCGCGCCGTGCACGCCCGCGCCGGAGCTCGCGATCGCTACGCGCCGGTGCAGAGTGCCGCCGGCTGGCCGATCGATCCGGGCAATGCTCGCACACTCGCCGAGATCTACACGGACGTCCTCAGAATCGCGGAGATCTACGCCGCCGATCTCGATGCCATTCTCAATCAGCGGCCTCAGGAGGAGGTGACGCGGGGACTGGCTTCACTGAAGGCGCCGCTCTGGCTCGACGCAGGCGTGAGATCGGTCGATGACGCGCGGCGGGCCGTCGACCTGGGCGCCAGTCGAGTGATTGTCGGACTCGAAACACTTCCATCGTTCGCGGTGCTCTCGGAAATTTGCGCGGCAGTCGGTAGCGATCGCGTGGCCTTCAGCCTGGACTTGCGCGACGGTCAGCCAATCGTCGCCAACGGTGCGCGAACGCGCGCGGAAGACGCGCGTACACCAGAAGAAATCGCCAGCCTTGCCGCCATCTCAGGAGCGGGCACGGTGATCGTGATCGATCTCGCGCGCGTCGGAACCGGCCGCGGCATCGACGTCGGCCTCCTGAGCCGCATCCGCTCGGCCACGCCAGGACCGAGGCTCGTTGCCGGCGGCGGCGTACGCGGGTGGGAGGATCTCGTGCAAGTCGCCAAGGCAGGCTGCACCGCCGCGCTCGTCGCCACGGCCTTGCACGATGGCCGCATCAGCGCGGCTGAGATCGTGGACGCGCAGAGGCTGTAACTCAACTCCCAATTCCCAACTCCCAATTCCCAACTTCCAAAGAGGCTCGTTGGGAGTTGGCTCGAGATCAGATTGAAAGTTGGAAGTTGACGCTACTTCCCGTCAACCGAAAACGCGAGCAACACGTTGCCCTGCATGAAGCCGATCGTGCTGTAGCCGGAGTTGACGAAGACCATGCCGCCGGCAATCGTCGCGCCCGGACCGTTGATCGAGCCGCCGCGCGCGGGCACGTCGTTCACGGTGTCGTACTCGTTGATCGTGTTCACATCGAGCAGCACTTTGCCGTTGCTGCTGTCGTATGCGCGGAAGTGACCGTCGAGGCTGCCGGAGAATATGACCCCAGGAATCGACGACACGGCGGCGGGCTGAGCGGTGTTGCATCCCTGCCGCCCGGCACACGTGTCCGTCGGCGGAGGCGCCGCCCATCGTCGCGATCCGTCAGCGACGTTCAGCGCCACGAGACCACCGGCTTGTCCCGGTTTCTTTTCCATCGCGCTCGAGAGAGCTGCGTACACGGTCGATCCATCGGTTGAAAAGCCCCACTCGATTCCCCCAAGCACACCACCCTCGCCTGCCTGCGTCTTCCACAGCACGTCACCCGTATCAGGATTGATGCCGAACATCGCGCCTGACTTCTGGCCCGCCAGCAGCACACGCTGGCCGTTGGCAAGAGTTACCAGCGCCGGAGAACTGCCGAAGTCGTGATCGGGGCCGGCATTGGACGGACAGTTGATCTTGTCTGATGGGGAACTTCCAAAGCAGCCTGTGTTCCATGCGTCGCCGGCGAGTGTCTGGCGGATCCAGAGCACGCGGCCGGTATCCATGGCGAGCGCCATGATCGCGTCGCTTTCCGGCGCCGCCGGATTGGAATAGCTGTCTCCCGTGGTGATGTAGAGACGATTGCGACCGGGATCGAGAGCCGGCGCCGACCACACCCCGGCGCCGGACGGCGCATGCAGCCGCGTCCCGACGCTGTTTTTCCCAACCGGCTCCGGCGCGCGAGGGATCGTGTAGGTCTTCCAGATCTGCTTCCCAGTCGCCGCGTCGAGCGCGATCACGCTTCCGCGGAACGTGCAGCACTCGTAGGACGGCATGGCCGCGGTTCCTTCTTCGAGCGACGACATCGGCACGTACAGTCGTCCATCGTGGAAGACCACGCCGCCCGTGATCATCGCATCGGGATGATCCTCGACCTTGACCTTCCACTTGAGCGCACCCGTTGCGGCATCGAGTGCGTATACCTGTGCGTGTGAGTCACCGAAGTACACGGTGGACGGGCCGCCCGCGGCTCCGGCCGCGGCCGCGGCTCTGACGACCACCGGCGTCGACCTCGTACCGGCGTCGGCCTCGAACGCCCACACGAGACAGCCAGTCTGGCGATCGAGCGAATACATGACACCGTTGCGACTGCCGACGAACAACCGGTTGCCGACAATCGACACTTGCGAGCCCGATGCCGACGCACCGGCATATCCAAACGACCATTTGATCTTGAGGCGGGGAACGTCGGCAGCCGTCAGTCCTGCGGCGTCGGCCGTTTGATGCCGCGAGTTCTGCAGGTTGATGCCCCATCCATTCCACGAGACGCCATTCAGCGGATCTCCCGTGGTCGCTGATCCGGTGCAATACGCGCTCTTCGGGATAATCGCAATCGGCGAGCGATACGAGCCAGCGGCACGGCCGGTGAGAAACTCTGCGACCGCTCGCCGTTCCGCCGGGCTCAGCGCCGCTCCCTGGCGGCGCATGCTGAACGACGCCAGCTCGCTCTCGATATGCTCGGGCGACATTGCGGCCAGTGCCTGACGGTTTGGCATACGAGGCATGGTGCCTTCATGACAGCTCGCGCAACGCTGCTTATAAACCTCAGCACCCGAAGGCGCGGTCTGCTGGGCCGCCGCCGTGCCTGGCCACGTCAGCCCAACCAAGACACTTGCAAGAATTGCGCAGCGCATAGGCCATCGCCTCATCTCTTACGTCAGTGCCACTCTGTATACTGCGGACTGTCCGAAGTTCTCTTCCACTTCCATCTCGATCGCGGTCAGGTCGCGGGCACCCATTGCCTGTAACTCTTGATGCAGCCGCTCGGTCAGTAGCTGCGCGAGCATCTCGACTGTCGTGTTCGGAATCGGCAAGAGCGCACAGTCTTTACGCGGAAAGACGTAACGGGGTTTACTGTCGACCGACACGGATACCGATTCGCCGTCTTCGACCACTCGAACACGGTCGCTCTTGAGTGGAAGCAGCACGAGGTGATCGATTTCGTCGCAGAGCCGCTTCATGATCCGCTTGAGCTCGACGAAGTCGAACACAAACCAGCTCTCCTGGTTGAGCGCACCTTCAACTGTGACCCTCGCGCGGTAATTATGGCCGTGCAGCCCCTCGCAACGATGACCCGCGAAGGTGATGAAGTGCGCTGACGCGAAGACCAGGTAATCCTTGGTCACCGAAACGCGGAACTCACCGCGTCCCTGCATGAAGCCCTCAACCCCCACTTTTCACCTTCGACCTTGACCTTCGACCACCTTGTCCCTTTGACCTTACTTTTGACCTTGGACCTTTGACTTTTGACCTTCGTCAGACCCGAGTAGTACTACAAAGATCGCGGCAGCCGTGAGGTCGGCCGTAGTTCCCGGGTTGCCGCTGTTTCTCTCGTCGCGCAGCCCACGATCGAACTCGTCGAGCGCCTGACGCCCAGCGTCGACCCGGACACCCCCGGCGGCGAGCACGGCGTGCGCGCGCGTCGAGACGTCAGCGGCCAGCGCAGCGCCGCTTCGCCGCGCGATATGGGTATCGGGAACGGCCGCGAGGACAGTCAGGAACGTCTCGACCACCGCATCGTCCCAGGAGAGACCCTCGTGGCGCGCGCGCTCGAGCGCAGGCACCGCCAATCCGAACGTTACCTCAAATCCTGTGGCGTACTCGGACGCGATGGTGTCGCGATGTGCCGCCAGGCGCATGACCTCGACGAGCGTCATCGTCGGCACGCTGGACACATCCTGCGTTTCTGCGCGATCTAATCCTCCCGGCCGGGCGAGACGAATGGCCGCATAGGCTTGCCTGGCATCGTCAACCGTCGTCGCCGCGAGCACGTCGCGCACCCTGTCTTGGAGGGTCAGACCCCTTGAGTCGCCGCGTGTCAAGGGGTCTGACCCCGGCAGGGTTGCCGCACGCGCCAGCGGGGCGAACAGCAAGACGATGCCGAGGTTCGTGTTGGAGCGCGACCATTGCGCAGTGGCTTCGATCGCCTGACGCACGGTGACGCCGACGCCGTGCTCGCCGGCCGCGGCCATCGGCTCTCCGATGGCCAGGGCACTGGCCAGGAAGTCTTCGTAGCGAAGATCGGCAAAGTGCCGCCCGGGCGAGACGTTTCCTGGCTTGGGAGCGCTGACCTCCAACAGACAGGCCAGTTGCGCCGCCATACCGACGTTCACCGGCCGGTGACGTCGATCGACGGCCAACAACGCCGCGGCCAGGTCACGATGCGCGCTGCTCATGCCCGCAAGGATTCCTCAGAGCGCCCGGCGGCTTCGCGTTCCATACATTGCTCCACGTGCTGGACGATCGCGGCCGCGACATCGACCCCTGCGGCCTCCTGCAATCCCTGCCACCCGGGGATCCCATTCACCTCGAGGACGTAGGCCGATCCATCGCGAGCCGGCAACACGTCGACACCGGCGTAGTCGGCGCCTACGGCCGCCGCTGCCGTGAGCGCGATACGCTTGATCTCGTGCGTAACCGCAACCGCGGTTGCGGAACCGCCGATCGCCACATTCGTACGCCACTCTCCAGCCGGCGCCCGACGCTCGATCGCTCCAATCACGCGACCGCCGACGACAAAGATGCGCAGGTCGCGTCCCGCGTGATCGATGGCGCGCTGCACGTAGAAGACCGATTTGATCTGATCGAGCGCGCGCACGACGCGGAGCGCCGTTTCCGGATCGCTCACCCGGACCATTCCGTGACCGAGTGAACCAAAAATTGGCTTGATCACCACGTCGCCCATTGCCCGGACAGCGGCCATGGCGTCCTCGACCCGTTCACACACGACCGTTTCCGGCACGAGCAGGCCAGCGTCATGAAGCAACGTCGTCGTATAGAACTTGTCGACGGAGCGCTCGATCGCGCGTGGCGAATTCACCACGGGGACGCCGCGATTTTCGATCCAGTGCAGCGCGTCGACGCGATAAATCAGTTGCTCGAGCGAACCGCCGGGAATGATCCGCGCGAGGACGACGTCGGCGTCGAGAAGCGAGATCTGTTCGCTTGTCAGGCGGGTCTCGGCACTCGCCAGGCCGGTCTGAAGACCTGCCTCAACGTCCGAGAGGCGAAATTTCGCGGTGAGCCCCTCATAGGGCACGACGGCTGCGAGATGCCCGCGCTCGGTGAGAGCGCGGATCAATTCATCGGTGTGCCAGCCGGTGCGCGCACTCAGGATGACGACGCGCATCATCAGCCTCCGAAGAGCGATGCCCGCAGGACGTCGATGTTCGGCTGCCCGGCGTGAAACGTGCGCCCGCTCGTGGCACTGGTCAGCCACACCTCCGCTGGACTGAAGAGCATCGGATCGATCTTATAGAAGTCGTTGTTGTACCGCTTGAAGATGTCATAGAACGGCGTGCCGTAGTCGGGAGATGTCGCGGATGGCAGGCGCTCAGCGAGTTGCGCCAGCTCCTCGTCGTCGCCATAGATCGTGTAGCGCACCTGGCCACCGTACAACACACAGTCGTTCGTCCGGCCGATCGCTCGGAGGTCGTTCTTCGCGACAGGCGGGAGCGGCGCAGTGCCGATCGCGCTTGCGACTCTCGTGACGTCGAACCCCAGCGTGCCCATCTTGTGGAGACCGGTCTCGATCGTGCGCGCGACGATTTGCACGCCGCCGGCCAGACTCGCTGTCGGCGCGATCGCGAAGGTGATTCCATTCGGCGGAACGTTCGCCTTCCGCGCCACCCACGCCGCCACGTCATCGGTCGGCGGAGTACGTCCCTCCAGCACCAGCACGCCACGTGAGGCATCTTCGGCATAACCGAGTTTCTCGAACAGTTCCTTCTCGACCCGCGCCCTGGCGCGAAGCGGTCCCGAGCCCATCGCGAAAAATCCCTCCGGGTTGATGGCCCAGCCGGCGTACTGCGACGCCATACAGGACGCTGCCGGATGATCCGTCCAGACCTGCACACCCGACCAACTGTCGCCGCCGATCGTCAGAGGGACATACGCGACGTGCCCCAGGCCACCCATGCACAACTCGACCAGCATCGTTCCGGCTTCCAGTCCACCCGGCACGTTGACGCCCGCATCGATCACGCGCGCTCCAGAGGAAAGTGTCTGGAGGCCCATGCGCAGATCGTACGCCCGCGCCGCGTATCGATTGGCGATCGCCCACGCGCGTTCGTTCATCCCAAGCTCACTCACTCAGCCTCCTCACGTTGCGAAATAGCGAGGATCTTCGTATCCTTCGTGTCTTCGAGATCGTCGCGAACTTCGTGAGTGTGATGATGACACGGCTCGCATGCGCACTGCTTCTCCTCGGCGCCGGCCTGCTGCGTCTGGACGCGCAAACGCCAGGCACAGGGACTGGTCCGATGCTCTTCGAGGGAGCGCGCCTGATTACAGGCGACGGACGCCCTGCGATTGAGAACTCCGCCTTCGTGGTCGAAGGGTCGCGAATCACGCAGGTCGGCACACGCGGCGCGGTGAAGCGGCCGGCGGGCAGCACCGTCGTCGACCTTCAGGGCAAGACGGTGATGCCTGCGCTCATCGATGCCCATAGTCACCTGGGTTACACCGACGTACGCACCGGCGACACATCTTCGACTCACTACACGCGCGAGAACCTCCTCGATCATCTCCGGCGCTACGCGTACTACGGCATCGCCGCCACCCTCAGCATGGGACTCGACCGCGGTGAGCTGCCGTACGAGTTGCGGGCCAAGCCTGTTGATGGCACAGCGCTCTTTCTGACCGCCGGGCGCGGCATCGCCATGCCGAACGCCGGTCCCAACGCGCTGTACTGGCGAGACGCGCCCTACGGTGTCACCACCGAGGTGGAAGCGCGTCAGGCAGTACGCGAGCTCGCGGCGAAGAAGGTCGACGTCGTCAAGATCTGGGTCGACGACCGGAACAAGACCGTCACGCCGCTTCCACCATCACTCTATCGACCCATCATCCAGGAGGCACATGCGCTAGGGCTTCGTGTCGTCGCTCACGTCTACTACCTCGCTGACGCGAAGGAACTCCTGCGCGCCGGAATCGACGGGTTCGCGCACGGGATCCGCGATCTGGAAGTGGACGACGAGATCATGGCGTTGTTCAAAGCGCGGCCGCAATTCTTCCTGATCCCGAATCTGCCCGACACCCCGCCTTTCGGTAACGATCTCGTGTGGCTCAGCGAGACGCTCCCCTGGCCGCAGGTCGAAGCGCTGAAACGAGCCGCGGCGACGACGCTTTCGAGACCGCGGCTGTTCGATGTTCAGGCGCGCAGTCTGAAGAAGCTCGCCGCGGCTGGTGTCCGCATCGCGTTCGGGACAGACGCAGGGATCGGAGCACCGTACGGCTGGTCGGCGCATGCCGAGATTGCCGATATGGTCGCCGCAGGGATGACGCCGGCACAGGTCATCGTCGCCGCAACGCGTACGTCGGCGGAGGTCTTGCGCCTCGATGCGCTCGGTACGCTCGCGCCCGGCAAGAGTGCCGACTTCATCGTCCTCAACGCCAACCCTCTCGAGAACATCGCGAACACGCGACGCATCTCGCAGGTGTACTTGCGCGGGCGGCAGATCAATCGAGAGGCACTGAGCAGCGAATGGACAAAACCCTGAGGGGTCACAGGCTCCGGGCCACGGGCTGCGCGCTGTTCCTGTCTCTTGTGGTCGCCGCCAGCCTTGGCGCGAGCGAGCAACGTTCTACAGCCGAGACATCTCGTCGCGAACTGGCCCCCCTTCCCGGCGTGCGTCTCTGGTTCACCGACACGGGTGGAACAGGCGAACCGATCGTGTTGATGCACGCCATAACCGGCACGAGCGAGAGCTGGGAGACACAGATCGCGGCGTTCTCGAAGGCTGGCTATCGCGTGATCGCGTTCGATCGGCGCGGGTGGGGTCGGAGCCAGGCGGATCCTGCCTCCGGCCCTCAGCCCGGACACGCCTCGGATGATCTTCAGGCGCTCGCCGATTATCTGTCGCTCGGACGATTCCATCTGGTCGGTGTGGCTGGTGGCGGATTCGTCGCGCTCGACTACGCGGCGTTCCATCCGGAAAGGCTGTCGAGCCTCGTGGTTGGAGCCAGCACTGGTTCCGTGAGCGACAAGGAAATTCAGGAGGTCATTGCCAGGATCGAGATCCCCGGCATCAGAACATTGCCGGCACATTACCGTGAGGTCGGCGCATCGTATCGTGGCGCCAATCCCGAGGGCACGAAACTCTGGCTCGAGATCGAGGAACGGGCACGGCAGCGTGATGCTCCTGCACAGCCACTGCGGACGCCAAATACGTTCGCCAAGCTGGCCACGATCACGACACGCACGCTCATCGTGGCGGCCGACGCCGATCTCATCGCGCCGCCAGGTCTCATGAAGATCTGGGCTCGTCACGTCAAAGGCGCGCAGTGGACCACCGTGCCCGACGCCGGGCATTCGATCGCCTGGGAGCAACCAGCGCCCTTCAACGACATCGTGCTGAAATTTCTGAAAGGCGGCCGTCCCTTCGGCGACGTTCCGCGTTAGTCTTCGTGACCTTCGTGATCGTCTGCCAAACACCTGAGAGGTCGGGCTTGCCGTCCGGCGTTCTCGGCGTCGGTGCGTCCAGCCTGACTCGTCCGTCCGGCGTGCGGGGTGTTCCGGCGGTCGCGGAGCGAGGCCACTGCGCCGAGGCCGAGGAGGAAAGCAATGCGACGATTGCGAAAGGCGCCGCCCACGTGCACGCGCCGAAGTTTCACCTTGACCACCCGGAACCGCGCGCAAGTCTAGCATCGAGCGCGGATATAATCCGTCGCACATCGGGAGTGATGACGATGAATAAACCTTCTCGCAAGGCGGGTCTAAAGACCCGCGTCTACCTGGCCGTGTTCGCGGTCCTGATTCAGAGCACCGGGGTGTTCGCCGAAGAGATCAAGGTGCTGTCGTCGGTCGGCATCAAGGCCGTCATCGACGAACTGGCGCCGCAATTCGAGAAGGCGACGAAACACAAAGTCACCACGGTGTTCGGGCTGGCCAGCGCGCACAAGACGAGTATCGAAGGAGGCGAACCTTTCGACGTCGCCATCCTGACACCTCCGCTGCTCGACGATCTGATTGCGAAAGGGCGTGTCTCGTCGAAGTCGAATGTGGCTCGCACCGGCCTCGGGCTCATGATCAAGGCCGGAGCACACAAACCCGACATCAGGACCGTTGATGCGTTCAAGCGCACGCTGCTCGCGGCGAAGTCGATCACGTTCGCCTCGGCGGGGGCAAGCGGCATTGCCTTCCTGGCGACCGCCAAGCAACTCGGCATCGCTGAGGCGATCAAAACGAAACCCGCAGCGTCAGGCGACGAGGTCAACGCCAACATCCTGAGCGGCACGTCCGACCTGGCCGTGCTGCCCATCAGCGAAATCCTGCCGGTCAAGGGGGCAGAGCTCGGAGGGGTGTTTCCTACCGAAGTGCAGACCTTCGTCGTGATGGCTGCCGGCGTGAACGCAAAAGCATCGGGATCGGCGGCGAAAGATTTCGTCGCATTCCTGATGTCGCCCGCCAATAACGGAGTGATCAAAACCAAGGGGATGGAACGACTTCCGTAGGGCGGGTCTTGCTTTGTAGACCCGTCGTGTCGAGAGGGTTCATCTTATGAAGCAGTTCATACTCGCAATCTTCGCAACGGTGGTGCTCGTCACGTCCATCACCGCCGCCAACACCTACAGTGTCGTTCCTGACTGGTTGAAATTACCGACAGGCCGCGAGCAACTGGGAAACCAGCACGGCGACATCGCGGTCAGCTCGGCTGGCGAGGTGTACGTCAGCGTGCAGGATCCATCGGCGGGGTTGCAGGTCTTCTCGCCCGAGGGCGCATTCCTGCGCAACGTGCCCGGCGCTCCGAGTGACTTTCACGGCTTCGTGATACGCAAGCAGAGCGACGGTGAGTTCATCTATGGCGCCACGCTGCGCGGGCAAACCATCGTCAAGATGACGCTGGAGGGAGCGATCGTCATGACGATCGGCTCGTCGGCCATCCCCGATCAGTACAAGGTCAGGAACGCGAGGAGCAACCAGCTTGCGCTCCTGCTCACCGGTCTCGACGTCGCTCCCAACGGCGATATCTACGTGACCGACGGCTACGCCAGCGACTACATCCATCGGTTCGACAGGACCGGAAAGTACATCGCGTCGTTCGGCGGCAAGCAGGCGCCGTACAGCTTCAACACGCTGCATAAACTCGCCGTCGACACCAGGTTCCAGCCGGCGCGCATCATCGCATGCGATCGCGCCAACAATCGTGTCGTGCACCTGTCGCTCGACGGATCGTTTCTGGGCGTGGTCGCGCAGGACCTGAAGTTGCCTGCGGCTATCGTGATCGACGGCGACAACGCCATCGTCGGCGAGTTGAACGGCCGCGTCACCGTGCTCGACAAGGCGGGTGCCGTGGTCACCCAGATCGGCGCCAACACAGAGCAGGGGACCGGAACGAACAAGATTCCGCCGGCGCAGTGGCGGCAGGGCTTCGTCCTCTCGCCGCACGGTGTCGCGCTCAACGCGCACGGCGATCTCTTCGTCTCCGAATTCAGTGCCTTCGGCCGCGTCCATCGATTCAATCGACAGTGAACCGGGACTCGGGATTCGGGACTCGGGATTCGGGGTTCGGGCGGCAGGTAGAGGCGGGCCTTCAGACCCGCCTTCGTGTGTCGACGTCGTAGGGCGGTGAAAGAGATCTCCTCATGCGCAAATTATTCAGCGTCGTCGCGGCGATGAGCGCAGCTGTGCTGGTCACGCTCAACGCTCAATCGCCAGAACCGAAGCCAGCATTCGCCGGACAGACTGATGCACCGCGGCCAGCGAAGCCATCGCAAGGGTTCAACACGCAGACCATCGCCGGTGGACTCACCGGCGCGTGGGCGATCGCGTTCCTGCCAGACGGCAATCTGCTTGTGACGCAGAACGCCGGAACCATGCGGATCGTCAGGCCGGACGGTGTGGTCTCCGCACCGCTGGCAGGGGTGCCGGGAGTGAAGTCCGTCGCCGCGCAGGGTCTGCACGACGTCGTCCTCGATCCCGACTTCGCGAAGAATCGGACGCTGTACTTCACGTACTTCGCTCCGCCGAAGGGTGAGGCGCCGGCGACGTGGCCCATCGAGTTCTTCTACGAGCGCGTCTGGACCAAGCCATTCACCGAACGCCGGACAATGCAACTCGGAGCGGAGCGTGTGGCTCGCGCTCGTTTGAGCAAGGACAGTACGAGCCTTGAAGACGTTGACGTCCTCGCCGAAGGCGTCGAGCGTCGCATCGTCATCGCCCGCGACGGAACGCTGCTGGTCGGCGGCGCCGACCGCTTTCGCTTCTACGACTCCGATCTCGACGGCGTTGAACACACGTTCGCGGACAACCCGGATATACGCCGCAACTTCACCGGCCGCGTCATTCGCATCAACCGTGATGGCTCGATTCCTAAAGACAATCCCTGGCTGAGCCGCGCGACAGTACTGCCCGAAACCTTCGCGCACGGATTCAAGGATCCTGAAGGCGCGGCGCTTCATCCGCAAACCGGCGAACTCTGGCAGATCGATCACGGGCCGCAGGGTGGCGACGAGATCAACATCGTTCGCCCGGGCAAGGACTACGGTTGGCCTGATGTGTCCTACGGACGTCAGTACGACGCCCGGCAACTGGACGGTCGTAAGAACGTTCGCGTCGGCGACGGCGCGACGTCGAGGGCCGACGTCGAGGAGCCGATTTACTACTGGGTGCCTTCAATCGCGCCGTCGGGAATGATGTTCTACACCGGCGACATGTTTCCCGAATGGAAGGGCAACCTGTTCATCGGCGCGATGGCCGGCCAGCACCTGGTGCGCCTTGTCTTGAATGGCGAACGCGTCGCCGCCGAGGAACAGCTGCTCGCCGAGCAGAAGCAGCGCGTCCGCGAAGTGCGGCAAGCACCGGATGGATCGATCTACATCCTGCAGGGTGCATCGATCGTGCGATTGACTCCGAAGAAATAGGCGTGGGCCTCGACACCGGCACTCGGCTCGGCCCCTACGAGATCCTTGCGCCGCTGGGCTCGGGCGGCATGGGCGAGGTGTATATCGCCCGCGACACGCGTCTCGACCGTCAGGTCGCAGTCAAGGTCCTTCCGGCTGGCTCCGCTTCGACCCAGGCACTCGAGCGATTCGAGCGCGAGGCGAAGGCGATCGCCGCGCTCAACCATCCCGGGATCTGCGCGGTCTACGACGTCGGCACATCACCCGTCCCGTTCCTGGTCATGGAACTGCTCGACGGCGAAACACTCCACCAGCGTCTGGCGCGCGCGCGCCTCGACGTGCCGGCGCTCCTCGAGATCGGGCTCACCCTCGCCGATGCGCTCGCCTCGGCGCATGCCAAGGGCATCATTCACCGCGATCTCAAGCCGGCCAACATCGTCCTGACGCCGCGCGGTCCGAAGATCCTGGATTTCGGCCTGGCACGCATCGGCGAGACGGTCGCGCAGTCTGGCGCCGACCCAACTGCCTTCCCGACTCTCTCCGGGCCTACGCCCCTGACCGATGCCGGTGTTACCGTCGGCACGGTGGCCTACATGTCACCGGAACAGCTGCGCGGTGAAGCGCTCGACGCGCGCACGGATCTCTTCTCGCTGGGTCCGGTTGTCCGCGTCCAGTCCCTGGACGACCCCGGTGGCACGCGAGTGGTTACTGCAGATCGAGTTCGCGGCGGCTCTGCGGAGATCTCTCCGGATGGGCGCTGGATCGCTTTCGCGGCGTTAGGCGACCGGAACGAGCCAGTCATCGCAGTCTGCGATCTCGAGACCTGCTCGTCCAGGAAAACGTTCCCGCCATTTGGGCAAGTTGGGCGTTGGATGCCGGACGGGCAAGGCTTTGCCTACGTCGAGCCTCGAGCCCAGTCGGACCTCTGGGTGCAGCCACTCAACGGCGGCCCTCCTCGACCGCTCACACAATTCCCCGCCGACGGAAATGAGATTTGGGATTTCGACTGGTCCGCGGATGGCAAGCGGCTGGCTGTCGCACGCGCGCGGATGACGAGCGACATCGTTCTCTTCCGCGGCCTCACCACAAAGAAGTAGCCACGAGGATCACGAAGGTCACGATGGGTTCTTTGTAAACTTCGTGATCTTCGTGAACTTCGTGGCCTTGTCGATCGGAACGTTGAATCTTCGTGATCTTCGTACTTTCGTGTGCTTCGTGATCAAAAATCGAACTGCGCGCTAATCTTTGCGAGGCGCGCCGCCATGATCGACGCCGGGTTCAAGTACGTGGGACCGTAGACCGTCTGGTACACGTCGGTCGTGTTGGTGTTGAATGCGTTGAAGAGATCCAGTGCCACCAGCGTCCGCGTGCCGCGGAACCGCAGCAGTTTGCCGAAGCGGAGATCGACTTGATTGAGCCGGTCGCCGTACTTGTCTCCCGGTTTGACGAGCCCCAGGACAGTGACGGGCACTCCCCCGGCAAGCGGCCGCCCAAGACTTGGCGCAATCACGGCGTTCGGTGTTACCGAATTTGCGGGAATGCTCTGCGACGCGACATTGGGAAAGTTCGCTCCCACGTACGGCTTACTCTGAAACGTCCCGCTGATCAGCACGTCGATCTTTGGGATTGTGTAGG
>Ga0209382_10005961_pt1 | contig 15738 bp, 12 predicted proteins | sample SoiMetdeltSBSDD5_FD_187599 | JGI IMG/M metagenome (GOLD analysis project Ga0209382, IMG submission 187599) | Bulk soil microbial communities from a Populus tree surrounding site in Tennessee, USA - Soil MetaG P. deltoides SBSDD5 (SPAdes) (version 2) | ecosystem: Environmental > Terrestrial >...
CGACGTCATAGCAAAATCCCCTCGGCGCGGTTTCAAGCACGTTTGGCACATCGCCGATGCCGGCTTCCCTGGAGGTGTTGCAATCTTGGACGGCGCACGATCCCCCGAACGGGGGTTCGCCCAAGGCGTCGATGGGGATGATCTGCCGGCCGGCAGACCAGACTCACGTTCGTTCTATGGGTGCCGGTCAGTGCCGCATCGGCAAATTCATCAGCTCGGGCGGCGGCATCATGTTGTCGTTCAAGTTGGCCATGATCCACAGCGACCCCGCGACGAGAATGGTCACGATCAGCACGCCGAAGGCGAGCGCGAGCACATTGTTGGTGTTGTCGGGTCCGGTGGTGATGTGCAGGAAGAAGACCAGGTGAACACCCATCTGGGCGATCGCGAGCGTGGCAAGGCCGAGCGGGATGCCGGGTGCCCAGAGCAGCAACGTGTTCGCGGCCCAGAACGACGTGACCGTGAGACCGGCCGCGAGACCCAACCCGATCGTGTAGAGGAGCAATCCCGACGCGGTGCTCTCTTCCGCATCGGCAAGAATCGAGCGGTCGCCTGGGGCTCGGTCGTAGCGTGTGTCGGTCATGCAGCAGCTCCCATCAGATAGACCACCGTGAACAGCCACACCCAGATAATGTCGAGCGCATGCCAGAACAGCGAGAAGCAGAGCAGGCGGCGTTTGACGGTGGCACGAAAACCCTTGAGTTCGACCTGCGCCATCATCACTGCCAACCAGATGAGCCCGGCGGCGACGTGCAGGCCGTGGCAACCCACCAGCGTGAAAAAGGCGGACAGGAACGCGCTGCGTTGCGGGGCAGCGTCGGCCGCGATCATGCCGGCAAACTCGCGGATCTCGAGGCCGAGAAAGACCGCCCCAAGCACGAAGGTGATCCCCGCAAAGAGGTAGGTGGCCTCCCGATTCCGCGCGTTCACGGCCAAAGACATCAGGCCGCAGGTGTAGCTCGAGGCGAGTAGACATGCCGTTTCGATGGCGACGCTTCCCTGGTTGAACAGCTGCGCGCCCGTCGGGCCTCCAGCCGTTGCGTTCCGCAGCACCGCATAGGCGGCAAAGAGCGCCGCGAACATCACGATGTCGCTCAAGAGGAAGATCCAGAAACCGTAGGCAACCACGATGCGCTTCGGGGCGGGACCGGCTTCGCTTGCGGGCGGGAGCGCCTGGCGGTCGACATCATCGATGGCAACAGCGATGTTCATCGCGCAATCTCCACCTGGTGAGCCAGATCGAAACGGGCAACCTGCACGGCCGGAATCTCGATTTCCTCTTGATCGCGGAAGGCGAACGCCAGCAGCGTGGCGAATGCGCCGATTGCTCCCAGCGCGGCCATCCACCAGATGTGCCAGATCAGCGCGAAGCCGGTCACAACTGCAAAGAACGCGGTCACGAAGCCGGTCGGCGTGTTCTTCGGCGCCTCAATCGCCTTATAGTCGCGCGCCTGTGTTGGTTCGCGCGCCGGTTGCGCGCGCTGCTTCCAGCTCCAATACGCGTCGATCTCAGCGACCTTGGGGAGGACAGCGAAGTTCCAGGCGGGTGGCGGCGAGGCCGTGGACCATTCGAGCGTGCGCCCGTTCCAGGGATCGCCGCCGGCGCGGAGCCGCTCGCGTGAGCGGATCGAAACAACCAGCTGGATGATCTGGCAGGCGATCCCCGCCATGATGATGACGACACCCACCGCCGCGGCCAGGAGCCACGGTTGCCAGGCCAGATTGTCGTAATGCTGCATACGCCGGGTCATGCCCATCAGGCCCAGCACGTAAAGCGGCATGAACGCGATATAGAACCCGACCAGCCAGCACCAGAACGAGGCGATACCCCAGCGTTCGTCGAGCTTGAAGCCGAACGCCTTCGGGAACCAATAGTTGTAGCCTGCCATGACGCCGAAGACGACGCCGCCGATGATGACGTTATGGAAATGGGCCACGAGGAACAGGCTGTTGTGGAGTTGGAAATCGGCCGGAGGCACGGCCATCAGCACGCCGGTCATGCCACCGATGACGAACGTCACCATGAAGCCGATGGACCACAGAACCGGCACGGTGAAGCGCACGCGTCCGCCGTACATCGTGAACAGCCAATTGAAGACTTTGACACCAGTTGGCACCGCAATGACCATCGTCATAACGCCGAAGAAGCCGTTGACGTTGGCGCTGGCTCCCATGGTGAAGAAGTGGTGCAGCCAGACGAGGAAGGAGAGAACGCAAATCACCATGGTTGCGGCGACCATTGAGCGGTAGCCGAACAGCGGCTTGCCGGAAAAAGTAGCGATCACCTCCGAGAAAATGCCGAAAGCGGGTAGAATGAGAATGTAAACCTCAGGATGACCCCACACCCAGAACAGGTTCACGTACATCATCGCGTTGCCGCCGGCGTCTGTCGAAAAGAAATGGAACCCGAGATAGCGGTCGAGCAGCAGCATGGCGAAGGTCGCGGTGAGGATTGGAAACGCAGCGACGATCAAGAGATTCGAGGCAAGCGCCGTCCAGCAGAACACGGGCATGCGCATGTACCCCATGCCAGGCGCGCGCGTTTTGAGGATGGTGGCCACGAAATTGATTCCGGTCATCAAGGTGCCGACGCCGGAGATCTGCAGCGCCCACAAGTAATAATCGACACCGACGCCAGGCGAGAATTCCAACTCGCTCAGCGGCGGATAGGCGACCCAGCCGGTCTTGGCGAACTCGCCGATCGCAAGCGAGATGTTGGTCAACAGGATGCCGGATGCGGTGAGCCACAGCGCCACGGAGTTCAGGGTCGGAAAGGCCATGTCGCGCACACCGAGCTGGAGCGGCACGACGAAATTCATCAGCCCGATCACGAACGGCATGGCCATGAAAAAGATCATGATTGTGCCGTGCGCCGAGAAGACCTGATCAAAATGCTCCGGCGGCAGATAGCCTTGGGCCCCGCCGGCGGCGACCGCCTGCTGCGCCCGCATCATGATTGCGTCAGAGAAGCCGCGCAGCAGCATGATCAGCGCCAGGACGATGTACATGACGCCGATGCGCTTGTGGTCGACGGAGGTGAGCCACTCCTCCCACAAATAGGGCCAATATCCTTTCCATGTGACGAACGCGAGGACGGACACGACCGTGAGGACCATCATCGCCGTCGCGGCCATGACAATCGGCTGATCGAACGGGATTGCGCTCCAAGTGAGCTTGCCGAGGAGGTTCATTTCGTTGCGCTCTCCGGTGCGAGACACGTGAACCGCGTGGCATCGCTATGCCGCATGCCGGACATGACGATGCTCTTGAACAGGCCGGGCGCCACGTCACGAAACGTGAACGGCGCAATCGCAGCGCTGGGTTTCGCGAGCTCCGCGTAGGTGAGCGCGTCCAGCGCCGGTCCTGTGCTGCGGGCCGCATTCACCCAGCGCGCGAACTCTTCCGCCGGCACCGCGTCAACGGCGAAGCGCATGTCGGAGAAACCCTCGCCGCTGTATTGCGCCGACAAGCCGCGGTAAGTTCCGGAATGATCCGCCTGCAGGTGGAGGCGCGTGGCCATTCCGGCCATCGTGTAAATCTGGCCGCCCAGCTGGGGCACGAAGAAGCTGTTCATTACGCCCGAGGAGGTCAGCTCGAAGCTGACGGGAGTGCCGACGGGGATGGTCAATTGATTGACGCTGGCGATGCCGTGCTCGGGATAGATGAAGAGCCATTTCCAATCCAGCGAGACGACCTGAACACTGATAGGCTTTATCGCGGACACAATCGGCTTGCGCGGATCGAGGTCGTGTGAGCCGACCCAGGCGACGCCACCGACCAAGATCACGGTCATCGCCGGGATCGCCCACACCAGCACCTCAAGTCGACCGGAGTAGTTGAACCTGGGCAGGTACCTCGCGCGCGTGTTGGAGGCACGAAACCAATAGGCGACACCGAGGGTTGCGAGGATCGTTGGGATCACGATCGCCAGCATGATGGCGAGCGAATTGAACAGGATTTGCCGTTCGGCGAGGGCGATAGGCCCTTTCGGATTGAGAACGCCTTCGGAGCAGCCGCCTAGCGTCGAGAGGCCGACCAAGGCAACGGCGAGTAAAAAGTACCGCATGCTAAACCTCCCCTGTCCTGGCAGTGGTGGAGCGACATGCGGTTCGAACGAGCCGTGGCAGCGCCTCGGCTTGAGCCGATCCGGTGCTCATGCGGGCACCAGACCATGATTGCGTGGATGACCATGGCTCGGCGGCATGCTCGATGAGCAGGGACGCAAAAAGCAGAAACAAGTAGACGATAGAGAACGCGAACAGGCGATGTGCAGCGCGCCGATCCGTTTCACTGCTCCTCTTCAGCTGCGACGCGAGCGCGATGAGCACGGCGGCGCATATAGCTGCGGTCGCGGCATAGATTGTGCCGCCAAAGCCAAGCACGCAGGGAAGCGTCGAGGCGAGCGCCAGGAGAGCGCTGTAGATCAGGATTTGCCTTTTCGTTGCAGCCTTACCGGCGACCAACGGAAGCATGGGGACGCCCGCTCGCGCATAGTCGCTGCTGCGGTTGAGCGACAGCGCCCAGAAATGCGGCGGGGTCCACAAGAAGATGATGAGGAACAGAACCAGCGGCTCAAGCCCGATTTGTCCAGTTGCCGCCGTCCAGCCAATCACAGGAGGCAAAGCTCCGGCGGCGCCACCGATGACGATGTTCTGCGGTGTGCTCCGCTTCAACCATGCGGAGTAGACGGCGATGTAGAAAAAGATCGTGAAGGCGAGCAGCGCCGCCGCAGTAGCATTCGCAGAAAGGGCGAGAACGACGACCGCGGCGGCGGCAAGCACGAGGCCGAAAGCGAGAGCTTCAGCTCCCGCAACTCTCCCTTGCGGGATCGGACGCGAAGCCGTGCGGGACATCAGGGCGTCGACATCGGCGTCGTACCACATGTTGAGGGCGCCGGCGGCGCCAGCTCCCGCGGTAATGGCAAGAAGCGCGACGGCTCCAAGGACTGGATCGACATGAGCGGGAGCAATCAGCAGCCCTACTACTGCCGTGAAGACGGCAAGGGCCATCACGCGTGGTTTCATCAATGCGATAAAGTCGGGCACGCGCCTGCATGCGGCATCGAGGCGCGTGGTATGGGCAGACGGGGCCACGCCAAGTCGGGAAGCCGGTCCTGGGCGAGAACGCCGAGTCGCTGTGAGCTCCATTGCGATGATTCCTCGGTCCCAGCAATCCCGTTAACGAGGACCTCACAACCTCGGCCTTCACCATCCGGCATACGGGTCGGTTTCTTCTCGGCTTTGGATGTCGTACATTCGCCGCCATAGCTCGATCCCCCAAACGGGGGGACAGCCGATGCGTCGAGGGGGGATGCGGGCGGCCGGCGACCCGAGGATCGCATGCAGGCAAGCAAGCATCCACGAACCATTGCGACCAAGGTGCTGCCGCCGCGAAGCGCGGGCCTGATCCAGCGTCCCCGCCTCTTGGACTTGGTCACGCACGTCCAGGCCAAACGCCTGTCCGTCATTAAGGCCCCGGCGGGCTTCGGCAAGACGTCTCTGGCGGTCGCGTGGGCGGATCGGCTATCGCAGAGCGGTACTTCAGTCGCCTGGCTTTCCATCGATCCGAACGACAATCAGGCAACGCATTTTCTGTTCTACGTGTCCCATGCGTTGCAACACGCCCGTGACGGAGTGGGTCGTGCCGCGATCGACCTCATCCTCGAGACCTCGTTGATCAACCCGCAAGCGATCGTATCGTCGTTGATCAATGGCTTGGCGGAAATCGATGAGGACGTCTGCCTGTTTTTGGAGGACTTCCACGCGATAAGCGATCCGGCGATCCATGAAGCCGTCGCCTTGTTGCTGAGACATGCCCCGTCGAATTTCCATCTAGTATTAGCTACGAGAACAGAGCCGCCCCTTCCTTTGCCTGCACTGCGTGCGCAAAACCAGTTGCTGGAGATTGACGCGGCGGCCCTGCGTTTCGATCTCGAGGAAACGCGGCAGTTTCTCGAGCACGAGGGCCTGGGCCCCTTGGAGCCGGCGGAGCTCAGGCTTTTGCACAAGAAGACTGAAGGGTGGCCCGCGGTCCTGCGGATCGTCGCTGCCACGTCCTCTCAATCGAAACAGAATTTCAGCCAGTATGTGCGACAGCTGTCCGCGACATTGCGGCCGATCGGCGCCTACCTTGCCGACATGGTCGACGGCCTTCCGCGCGACATGGCCCTATTCATGCTGCGCACAGCTGTCCTCGACAGGTTTTCCGCGGACCTATGCAAGGCCGTCACGCAACATAAGTCGAGCGGGGAATTCCTCGAATTGATAGCCAACCGTCAATTGCTGCTGGTGCCACTCGATCGCGACGGGCGCTGGTACCGCTATCATCACCTACTGTCAGCATATCTTCGCCACCGACTGGAAGCTGAACTGGGGGAGGAGGAAATTGCTACCCTTCACCGGCGCGCGTCGCACTGGTGCGCCTCGGAGGAACTATGGACTGAAGCGGTCCAACACGCGACCGCTGCGGGCGATAGCGAGCAAGCGGCAAGCTGGATCAAGAACTGCGCCATGACGCTGGTTAAGAAGGGAGATCTACTAACCCTTCTTGGCTGGCAGCGCCTGTTTCCAATGGCACGCAGCGCGACCGAGCTGAAGCTCGCCATCGCCTGGGGAATGGCTCTCGTGATCCGCCTCAACGAAACGCTGGAACTCCTCCGGCAGATCGAAAGCGATCTCGGCGACCAACATTCACCGGAAAACGCCGCCATTGCGTGCGAATGCGCAACGATACGCTCCGTCGCGCTTGTCCTGGGAGACGATACCCAACAGGCGTTGCCTGTAGCCGAAGATTGCCTCGGCCGATCTAACGATCCATGGACCACCAACGTCGCGTCGAACGTGGTCCGTCTGGGCTGTTTGAAAGCTGGCGATCTGGCAAAATTCTATGCGACTCCGTGGATTCCTTACTCGTTGGATGAGGATAGGCGGAACGTCTTTGCATCGGTCTATCGGCGCTGTCTCCAGGGATTGGCCGAGCTCCAGCAGATCCGCTTGACCGTAGCCGAACGCCATTACCTCGACGCAGTGGCATTGGCGGAGCAATACGTAGGACCGGACTCGGTTGCCGCTGCGCTCCCGCTCAGCCTCCTCGCGCAGATTCGCTACGAGCAGGGACGGGTGGACGAAGCTGAAGGCATGGTCTTTGACCGCCTGCCGATCCTGAGCGGCACCGCAATGCTAGACTGCGTGCTGAGCGCCTACTTCGTACTGGTGCGATTGGCCGCGTCCCGTATGAATTTTTCGCATGCGTACACGTTACTTGAACAGGCGGAGAGTCTGGGCCTCGCGCGCCAATGGGGGCGGCTTGTCGCGGCGGCTGTGCTCGAGCGAGTGCGGCTCTCTTGCCTGGAGGGCAGAATCTCGGAGAGCGTCGCCTACGTTGATCGCCTCGATCGCATTGCGAAGGAGTATCCCGCATCAAAATCCTGCGCTTGGTCGGACATTCACCGCTATAGCGCGCTGGCACATGCACGCGTTGCCTTGTTACAAGACGACCCGCGGAATGCGATCTCGATCCTGAAAAACCTGCGGCGCGAAGTCGATGACGCACACAGCTATTACTTTGGCTTGCGTGTCGATGCCGATCTCGCTATGGCCCATTTTCGTGCCGGCGAACGCGCCGAGGCTTTGGCCACCCTTCGCAAGGTGCTGGATAAAGGAGTACACGAGGGCATCTATCAGACGATCCTTGACCAGGGACCGGAGATTGGCACCCTACTGTTGAGCGCAAGGGAAAACGCGGAGCGCAACGGAGATTCTTCAGATCTTGTTTCTTACCTCGATCGCCTCATGGGCAGCTATCCGCCGCATCAGTCGACGCAAGCCAAACCGGGTCCGAGGTCGCCGATTGCAGAGCCGCTCAGTATCCGCGAGAGCGAGATCCTCACCTTGATCGCTCAAGGTCGCTCCAACAAAGAGATCGCGCGAGCCCTGTCCATGTCACCTGAGACTGTCAAAACGCACATGAAGCACATCTTCATCAAGCTCAACGTCGAGCGGCGGGCGCAGGCCGTTTCGCGCGCACAAAGTCTTGGGCTCGTCAGCACCTCATAGTTTGCATCGCCGGGTAGCGTAGCCTCGATCTGGCCCTGATCACCGGACTTCTGGCCGGACAGCGGACACGTAAGGCGCGGCTTCAGCCATTACGATCTTCATGAGCGCGGTGGTTCAGAGATCAGACGCGAACCGCGCTGTCCGGTCCAATAGGACCAGAACCATTGTCTTTGGACCCGCAACCGGTTCTGAAGTTGGGGAAGGAACATGACATGGACGAGCACCCAGAGCAGCCAGGTCATGAAACCGCTCGTTCGGATGCCGCCGCGCTGCAGAACCGCGAAGTTCCTCCCGACCACCGCCATGGTTCCTTTATCGAAATATCGGAAGGGACGCCGCGGAGCTTCACCCTCGAGCAGGTCGAACACCGCCTGCCCCGCGTAGCGTCCCTGCTGGATGGCAACCTGGGCTACGCCAGGCAACGGACGTCCGTCCTGGTTCAGGGCAGCCACGTCCCCCACGGCGAACACACCGCTCACTCCCGGCACCATCAAGAACGGGTCCACCGGAATTCTTCCGGCTCGGTCGGTCGTACTGCCCAACGTTTTCACAACCGGGGAAGCTGTGACCCCTGCAGTCCAGAGGACCGTGGCGCTGGGGATACTCACGTCTCCGACGACGACGCCTTGTGCATCGACTCGCTCGACTTTCTTTCCCGTGAGAACCTTTACTCCGAGCTTCTCGAGCCGCTTGGTGGCCTTGCTGGACAAGGATTCAGCGAACGTCGGGAGAATGCGATTGCCACCTTCGAGCAGGACAATCGACGATTTGGCTGGATCGATGCGGCGAAAGTTTCGACGCAGCGTGACGGTAGCCATGTGCGCCATGGAGGCTGCCAGTTCCACGCCGGTCGGACCTCCGCCAACCAGCACAAAAGTCATGAGCCGCGTGCGTTCGCGCTCGTCGTCCGCAAGCTCTGCCAGCTCGTAGGCGCGCAAGATCTTTGTCCGGATCGCCTGTGCATCACTCAGATTCTTGAGTGCCGGCGCAAATTTGGCAAACTCGTCATGGCCGAAATAACTTGATTGCATCCCGGCGGCGACAATCAAGAAATCGAACGGGATTGTGCGGGTACCGGGCGTGAGGTCGGCAACGTTGACCAGGCGCGATTTCAAATCAACCGATGTCACCTCGGCGAGCATCACTCTTAGATTCTTCTGCTTCTCGCCAAGCTGACGGATGGGCGCGGCGATGTCCGCGGGTGAGACAATCGCGGTCGCCACCTGATACAGGAGCGGCTGAAAGATGTGATGATTGCGCCGATCGATAAGCACGACCTCAGCGTTGCTTCGCCTCAATGCCCGGGCGGCTGCGATTCCGGCAAAGCCGCCACCAATGATGACAACACGCTTAGGGTTCGTTGGCGCTGCTTCCGCGCGCGATAACGTCTCTCGAGGGCGGGTTTCTTGCAGGGCTGCAGTCATTGACTCACCTCATGCATCCTATGTGCGAGTGCGGGCACGGCGCGCCTGTGCGCTGGAAAGCGCGCCTTCGCTTTAGCCGCCGCGTGCGGCTGCTCTCAGAGCCGCTGGCGGTTTCTCGGCCTTGGTGCGCAGCTCGAGGAGTCCCAGCAAGACCTCGTCGCGCTGCGCCTCCAGCTCAGGAATCGCGCGCGAACCAACCTCGGCATGAACGCTGTCGATGAGCCTCTTTTGCACTTCGGGCGTCAATACCGGTTGCCCGAGAACATTCCACCACGCCGTCATTGGGCCGGTGAACTGCTGGAAGAAGTGCTCGATACCGCCTGGGCCGCCGCCGAGGTGGTTGAGCATCATGTTGCCCATGACGCCCCAACGGAGACCCGGTCCCCATGACAAAGCCGTGTCGACATCGGCGGCGCTCACCACACCCTCGGCAACCAGGTAGTAGACCTCACGCGCCAGGGCGGCCTGCAGGCGGTTGGCGATGTGGCCCTGCATCTCCTTGTTGACGCGCACGGTCTTCCTGCCGATCGACGTATAGAATTCGTCTGCGCGCCGGATCGTCTCTGCAGACGTCTTGGCTCCGCCGACAATCTCGACGAGCGGGATCAGATGCGGCGGGTTGAACGGATGGCCGATCACGCAACGCTCGGGATGCACCCGGGCTCCCGGCTGGATTTGGCTCATCGGGATCCCCGACGAACTCGATGCGATGATCACCTCGGGCGGCAACAGTTCGTCGAGCTGGCCGTAGAGTTTCTGTTTGAAGTCGACCCGCTCGGGTCCGTTTTCCTGGACGAAGTCCGCGTCACGAACTGCTGCCGATAGATCTGCCGTGAATGTGAGTCGCGATTGCGATGCGCCAGGCGCAAGACCCAAGCGCTCCAGCGCCGGCCAGGCCATCTTGACGAACCGTCGTAGCGACACCTCAGCGTCCGGTGCAATATCGGTGGCGATGACGTCCAGTCCCTTCGCCAGGAAGAGCGCCGTCCAGCTCGCGCCAATGACGCCGGTTCCTATGATGGCGATTTGGCGAATAGGCTTGTTGTTCGACATGGTTTGGTTCTCCTTCAGGTCGGATTTCAGATTTCCGTGTAAGCGATGCCGGTGAGATTGCCCTGCCCATAGAGGAAATTGCGCTCGTTCTTTCCATCGAGATCGGCGGAATAGACCGAACCGGCGAAGTCGGTGATAAACATCCGGTTGCCGGGAACGTCGAGGGCGAGGCCGATCCCTTCCATCAGATGCGTGACCACGATCTCCGGCGCGGCCTTTTTGTCGATCGACGCGCGATTGACGGTGTTGCCGCGCGGAGGATCGCCGCGGTCGGTCCAATAGAGGACGCGGTTCGTCAGATCGAGCTCGAGGTCAATCGGTTCCGGCAGTTGATCGAACAGCAGCTCGATGTCGGAGCGGTTCGTCGGGCTTTCGCCCTTCGGGATTTCGATGCTGGCGCGGAAGATGCGGCCCAGGCCGGCGTTATCCGGGCCTTTTTGCGTCCAGTAGATTTTCCCACGGTTCGGATCGATGGTGACTCCGACGCACCACCGGACTTGATCTCGCCGGTCGTTCTCGCCGCGGCCGGTCTCGACCAGAGTTTCAGTTTGCGAGCCATCGAGATTGGCGCGCATCACGCGCATGCCCTCGCGGTCGCACCAATAGAGCTTGCCGTTGCGCTTATCGAGATGAATCTGCTTGGGCGTGAACGTGACGCCTTGCGGAACGATGATCCTGCGGTTGCGTCCATCGAGATCGGCGCGCTCGATCGAGCCATCGTTGACGCTGGGACTAGAGCCCATGTTGGTCCAGTAGATATGGCCGGCTTCGACATCGACCGCGATGCCATCCGGAAGATGACAGTTGGAGACAATGACCTTCCGGTCGGAGCCATCCGGCCTCATTGAGTGAATACGCCCGCCACTCAATTCGAGAACGAACAGCAGGCCGGCCGCGCGTTTCCTGCCGGACGTGGTTTTCGCTTTCGAATTCACCGCCAGAGCTTCAGTCATGTTCTTCTCCTTTCGCCGCGGGGCTTCGTCCCGCCGTATCTGTCCGTTCGTAAGAGCTAGGCGGCCGTTGCGGATTTGAGGACCCTGGTGAAGTCAGGCGCGCGCTTCTCGAGAAACGCCGTCAGTGCCTCCTTGGCGTCCTCAGAGCGGACCTGCGCGCTGAACTCTTTGTTCTCGGCCGTCATTGCCGCCTTGATTTGATCCTTAAAGGACCGCTTCATGAGTCTCTTGCTGGCTTGCAGCGCCCTGGCCGGCTTCGCTGCCAACTTCCGCGCTGTTTCGGTCGCCGTCTGCAGCAGGTTCTGATCGGATACGACCTGGGTAACGAATCCCAAATCGGCAGCGCGCTTGGCACCGAAAGGCAGTCCCAACAAGATCAACTCCGCCGCTCGAATGTGGCCGATCCTCGCTGGGAGCGAGCAGGTCGATCCAAATTCCGGGACCACGGCAAGATTGATGAAAGGCATTTGGAATTTCGCGCTCTCGCCCGCGTACACGAAGTCACAGTGCGTGAGCATGGTGGTTCCGCCTCCGATGGCGGCCCCATGGACGGCTGCGATCAGTGGCTTGTCGAAATCGATCAGCGCATTCATCAGCCGCGCCTGCGGAGATTCTCCCGGGCCCGGAGGATTCTTCAGAAAATCCTCCACATCGTTGCCGGCGCAGAAGGAGTCTCCTGCACCATGCCAGAGCACCACTCGTGTCCGCTCGTCCTTGGCCTCGTCCTCGAAGATATCTGCCAGAGTCAGATACATGTCGGACGTCATCGCGTTCCTCTTTGCCGGGCGGTTCAATTCAACGCGAAGGATGCTTCCGGAACGCTCCGTAATGATTTCATCCATCATCTAACTCCTGTGTCCGACTGATGAGAGTTTTGTGCTGGCCACGTCGGGCCAACTGACGCCCAGCACGTTAAGCGGCGCGTTCCTTAGCTTTCGGAATGGCACCCCTCGCGCGCAGGCCATCGATTTCGGTTGTGTTGAAGCCAAGCTGTTTGAGCACTTGCTCACTGTGCTCACCAAGAGCCGGCGCGCGCCTTGCCGGCTCCTTGGCGACGCCATGCACTTGGATAGGACTGCTGATCGTCGACGTCAGCTTGCCACCGGCGCCTTCGAGAGGAACGACGATGTCATTGGCGTGCAACTGCGGATCGTTGATCACCTCCTGCGGGTCGCGCACGACGCCGAAGGTGACGTGGACGCCGTTGAAGACCTCGTACCAATGCGTCATCGGCTGTGAGCCGAAGATCTCGTCGAGAATCTCCGTCAGCTGGGGCATGTTCGCTAGGAGCTTCGCCGGGTCGGAAAATCGCGGGTCCGTCAGGAGATCTACGCGGCCGATCGCTTTCGCCACGGGCGCCAACTTGTCCGGCGTGACGATGAGAACGAACCAGGCGCCGTCAGCAGCCCGGTACACGTTGAGCGCCGCATTGGCGGGATTCTTCCGATCGTGCAGGGCGAAAAACTTCGCCTCGCACAGCGCCGCCTGGATCGAGACGCTCGCCGACCAGACGCCCTCGGCGAGCAGCGAGGTCGTGACATACGATCCCTTGCCGGTGCGCTCGCGACGATAGAGCGCCGTGACGATCGCGGAATAGAGGCCGACGGCGGTCGCATTGTCGCCGCTCCCGGCTACCGGCCAGGTCGGTGGTGCGCCGGCATCGCGCGTCATCGACAGCAAGCCGCTGCGTGCCCAGTATGATGTGATATCGAAGCCCGGCAGATCGGCGTCCGGGCCCTTCTCACCGAAGCCCGTGACATCCGCGTAGATCAGTCGCGAATTCCATTGCGCGACGTCGTCGTATTCGAGCTTCAGTTTCTTGCGCGCAGGATGCGGCGTATTGACGATGAGCACGTCGGCCCATTTGACGAGCTTCTCGAGAACCGGTTGAGCACTTGGAGATTTCAGATCGAGTGTGATGCCGCGCTTGTTGCGGTTGGCCAGGTGCCAGGGATAGGCGTCTTTTGCTTGCGGCTGCGGCGGGATCTGGTGTCCATGTCTCCAGAGGTCGCCGGTCGGCGGCTCCACTTTGATGACGTCGGCGCCGAAGTCCGACAAGATCACCGCGGCGCTGGGACCCGCGATGAAGCTCGCCAAGTCTACGACCTTCAGTCCCGAGAAAATGTTATCGCTAGCCATGTCGTCTCTCCTGAATCGTGTGTGCGGCTTTGTCTTCATCGACCCTGGAACTGGGGCGCGCGCTTTTCGAGGAAGGCGGTCGTGCCCTCCTTCTTGTCCTCGGTGCCGGCGCAGAGGCCGAAGAAGGAAGCCTCCAGCAGCAAGCCTTCGCTTTGGCTCGTCTCCAGACCTTTGTTCGCTGCCTCGAGCGCGAACTTGACGGCGATTGGAGCGTTCGAAGCGATCTTCTTCAGGATGGTTTCGGCGCGCGTGACCAGATCGGCGGCCGGAACGATTTCGTTGACGAGCCCGATGCGATAGGCTTCCTGCGCGCTGATCATCTCTCCGGACAGAATGAGCTGCAGGGCGCGACCCTTGCCGACCAGCCGCGGCAGTCGTTGCGTTCCGCCCCCGCCGGGAACGAGTCCGAGCGCGACCTCGGGTTGGCCAAATTTCGCGGTCTCTACCGCGATCCGGATGGTGCAAGCCATCGCCGTCTCGCAACCGCCGCCGAGTGCAAAGCCATTGACGGCCGCGATCACCGGTTTGCCGAGGTTCTCGATGAGATCGAGGATTTCCTGTCCGAAACGGCTGGACTGTTCCGCCTCGAAAGCGGTAACGCGGGCGAGCTCGCTGATGTCCGCTCCTGCGATGAATGCCTTGTCGCCCGCTCCGGTCAGGATGACGCCGCGCACTGCCGCGTCATCGCGCACATCCTCGAACGCCGTCCGGAGGTCCTTCCACGTCGGCGTATTTAGCGCGTTGAGAACTTTCGGACGATTGACGGTGACGTAGGCGATGCTGCCTCTCTTCTCATAGAGAACGTTGGCGAGCGGCAGGCTCGCTTTTTCGGAAGGTATCGGCAGCGTTCTTGGGGAAGAGGCCGTCGACATTGCGGTCGGGGAAGCCATCGTCGTATCTCCTGTCTGAAAAGAAGGGGGCGAGCCGGCGGGGGGAGGAGGGGAGGGGCCGCGGGCTCGCCCGCTCTCACACGAAGGCTCCAAGGCCAGTGATGGCTTTGCCGACGATCAGATTCTGCATCTGATACGTGCCTTCGTATGAGTAGAGAGCTTCGGCGTCTGTGAAGAAGCGCGCAACGTTGTAGTCGGCGACGACGCCGTTCCCGCCCAGCAACTCGCGGCCCCAGGAGACCGTCTCGCGCGATTTCGCCGTGCAGAATGCTTTCGCGAGGGACGCATGGTGGTCCTGCAACTTGCCCTCGTCGTCCATCTGCGCCAGTCGCACCATCAGGCATTGGCACGCGGTCACGTTGGCGAGCATCTTGGCGAGCAGATCCTGCACCATCTGGAACGAGGCGATCGGCTTGCCGAATTGCAGTCGCTCCTGGGCGTACTTGAGCGTGTTCTCGAAGGCGCCCATTTGCACACCGGTCGACGCCCAGCCCACCATGTAGCGGGTCATGCGCAGCACGCGCGCGGTGTCGCGGAAGGAGTTGCCGCCCTGCAGGCGGTTCGCTTCCGGCACCCGAACGTCCTTCAGCGTGATCTGGCCGTTTTGGACGACCTTGAGTGCGATCTTGTGCTCGATCTTCTCAACGCTGAATCCTGGCGTCGTCTTGTTCTCGACGATGAAGCCCTTGACCTGATTGTCGGCCAAGTCGCGCGCCCAGATGATGGTAACATCGCACCATGTCGAGTTGCCGATCCATCGCTTCTGGCCGTTGAGGATCCAAGTGTCGCCTTCGCGTTTCGCGGTGGTCGTCAGACCGCCGCTCGTGCCGGACCCGACGAGCGGCTCGGTGAGGCCGAAGGCGCCGATCTTCTCCCCCCGCGCCATCGGTGGCAGCCACTTCTGTTTCTGCTCCTCCGAGCCGTCGAGATAGATCGAGCCCATCGCGAGGCCGCTGTGGACGCCCCAGAAAGTGCAAATCGAAGCGTCGACGCGTGCCAGCTCCATGGCGACGAAGCCGAACAGCTTCTGGCTTCCGCCGGCGCAGCCATAGCCCTGGAATCCGAGGCCGCCGATGCCGAGCTCATTGAACGATGGTAGCAGCTCGAAGGGAAACGCATCGTCGGACCAGTACTTGTTGATGACCGGCTGGACCTTGGTCTCCATGTAGGCGCGCACCTTCTTGACGATCGCCTTTTCCTCGGCGGTCAAGACGTCCACAAGCCG
>Ga0209382_10005962_pt1 | contig 15738 bp, 11 predicted proteins | sample SoiMetdeltSBSDD5_FD_187599 | JGI IMG/M metagenome (GOLD analysis project Ga0209382, IMG submission 187599) | Bulk soil microbial communities from a Populus tree surrounding site in Tennessee, USA - Soil MetaG P. deltoides SBSDD5 (SPAdes) (version 2) | ecosystem: Environmental > Terrestrial >...
GGAGCAGCGATTGGAGCGCGTCGCGCATAGTCCCGAATATACGAGGCCCGACTGCTTCGAAGTTGCTGGTCGTCGGCCGACGGCATTACGTTTGGCCGCTCGAGGCGGACCCTTTCACGTCCGGAGGATATCGTGCGCCATCAGTGTGGATTTGCCGTGCTTGCCTTGGCCATGCTCGCGGGCCCAGCCGCGGCCCAGCGTCCCGGTACCATTGAAGCGAGCGTGCTGGCCCGGTTGACGATGTTCGATCCGTCGATCGGAGTAGTCGACGGCGCACTGGGCGCGGGGGTGCGGGTCGGTGCGTACCTAAAGCCGCAGTGGCTGATCGAGGCCGATATCTCCACGTCGAGCTCCAGCGGCCTCGACTATCGACCCATCCACCTGCGCGTGAACTACCTTGGGGAGTACAAGACGGGTGGGCACATGGTTGTCGGGTTGGGCTACGCCATGGAACACTACAGCGGGACATTGGAGGGCAACGACAGCGGGTTGTCCGGTATGCTCGGGCTCCGCCAGACATTCGGCGCATCCGCGTTCGGCCGGATAGAGTTCGTGGCGGACTACATCCCCTCGCCGACCAACGGTGCCGGAAACAACTGGCTCGGCAGCATCCAGCTCGTCGGCGGGTACGTCTTCGGACGGAAGTAAGCGGCCCGTCAGCCCCGGACCGCTCCCGGGAATCTCGAGGGAGCGGGGGTGAAGCCGGGGAAGACCACGGACAGGTCTGTGGCACCGAGATGCCGCACGAGGATCTCGCCGAAGAGATCGCGGAAGTCGGTCGTCACCGCCACGTCCCGTCCCTCAAAGCGATCCGCGGGGCCCAAGCCCGGCCAGTTGCCGAGCACCTTGCCGCCGTTCACCGGACCACCCAGGGCGAGCATCGCGGTCGCGTGGCCATGGTCGGTCCCGCTGTTGCCGTTCTCCGCGATGGTACGGCCGAACTCCGACATCGTGAGCACGACCACGCTGCGCATGCGCTCGCCCAAGTCCCGATTGAACGCGGCGAGGCCGAGACCCAGCTCGCGAAGGCGAGTAGCGAGCTGACCGTCGCTCGACCCCTGGTTCACGTGCGTGTCCCAGCCACCGAGGTCGGCGAACGCGATCTCGAGGCCCACGTCGGACTTGATGAGTTGTGCGATTTGGAGCAGGGACCGTCCGAACCGGCCCTGTGGATAGGCGGCGCCGTTTGCCGGGCGGTACTGGGCCGGGTTCACGCGCTTCAGTACGTCGATAGCAGCAAAGCCTTCCTGGGACGACGACGCGAGCAGACCCGTGGCGGCGCCCTCATACAACTCCTCGAACGCCCGGGTCAACTTGTCGCGCGCCGCTTCTTGCGGTACGCGCAGCCCGAACGCCTGAAGGTCGTCGAGCGCGAGGGCGGGTGAGGTGCCGGCCAGAATCCGGGGCAGCTGCGGCCCGAATGCCACGGCTCGGAATGCCGTATCCGCGTGCTCCTGATCGTGGCGGCAGTACCGGTTGAGCCAGCCATCCGACGTGCTCTTCACGCCAGGAGTGCCGGATTCCATATAGTCCTGTGCGTCGAAGTGACTGCGGGTCGCGTCTGGAGAACCGATCGCGTGGATCGCCGCGAGGCTCTTGTTGTCCCACAGGTCTTTGAGCGGTGCGAGGCTCGGGTGCAGCCCGAAGTGTCCGTCCAGGTCCACGACGTCTTTCGCGGGAATCGCGATCCGCGGCCGCTCCCGGTAGTAGAGCGGCTCACCGTGCGGAACGATCATGTTGAGGCCGTCCACGGCGCCGCGCTGGAAGAGGCATACCAAAACTGGACGGTCAGGGACGGTCAGGGACGGTAATGGAGGGTAGGAGGCGACCGCCCGTGCCAAGAAGAGTGGATCGAGGCCGAGGCTGAAGAGAGCCAAGCCACTGGTCTTCACGAAGACGCGCCGAGAGATCGTCATTGCCTTTGGAACTCGGGGCCGCCCAGAGCCAGCCCGACGGCCAGCGTCCGAGCCTGGCGAGGATCGTTCACGTCCGCGAGCTGCTCGAGGATCACGCTCCGCGTATGGGCCGACATTGAGCCGCCGAGGAGACGAGCGTTCACCAAATCGGTGAGTTGTGCGTGGTGCGTGGTGAGTGGGATGATCGCGTCGAGATCGAGCCTCACTCCCGGCATCCGGCCCGCCGCCAGCGCGACGGCGGCGTTCATGCGGCTCAGCAACGCGCCGCTGGTCACCCACTGCGCCTGGGACTCGGGGTAGCCCGTCGGTGCGGGCTGCAGGTAGAGCGGCTGGCCGAGGCGTGTCACGACCTGCGCCAACCGGAGCGTCGAGTCCGGCTCCGCGCCCGTAGCACGCACGGCGCTGACGACGAACTCGAGGGGCGTCTTGACCTTGGCGCGCAGCGCTTGCGGCGCCCAGAAGTCGGGCGCTGTGAAAATCGCCCGCAGCACGGCACGGATGTCGCCGTTGGTGTGGTGCCAGGCCTCGACCGCGGCGTCCACGCATCCGTCGGGTGGCTCGTCACTCACGAACCGCGCGCACAACTTGGCGCTCACGTGGTGCATCGTGGCATGCTGTGCCGCGAGCAGCTTGAGGAGCCGAATCCCTTCATTCACCCCGTCGTTGCGGAACCGCATGCCGAAGACCTGCTTCTCCCCGCGGTCGTGCGCCCACTCGTGGAAGGCGAACCCGGCGCCCTGCTGCGGGCGATCGATTCCCCAGCCCGTGAAGATCCGTGCGACGGCTATCACGTCCTGCTGCGTGTAGCCGCCGTCCACGCCGAGGGTGTGCAGCTCGAGGAGTTCGCGGGCGTAGTTCTCGTTCAAGCCGCGGGGAGCCCGAGGCTGGCGGCGAGGAGGTGAAACTCCCGGCGCCACGCTCTGCGCGTTATCGAGATAGAACAACATCGCGGGGCTCTTCGCGGTAGCGATCAGCAAGTCCTCGAAGCGGCCCAACGCATTGGGACGGATCGTCTCTTCGATGTACGACGGCGTGAGGAACCGATCAGCGCCCTTGCCGACGAAGACGTTGAAGTGATTGGTCCAGAAATCGACCATGACCTCACGCAGCTGCCGCTCGGAGAGCGCGGCGCGCACGACCGCCAACTGTTGCAGCTCCCCGCCCAGTTGGCGAAACTCGCGCATTGGCGCCGCCGCGCCACGGCGGCGGGTCGTGTCGCCACTCTGCGCCATTTCGCGCTGCATCTCTCGCCGCTCGCGCAGCGCGTCGCCGTACCGCTGGGCCAACTCCGCACGGTCGTAGTCGAGGAGCTTGAAAGCGCGCTCGCGGCCGGCGAGGCGATCATCGGGGACCCGCTCGAAGTCGAGCTGCCGCTCGATCCACCGCATCACGCCCAGCCCAGCGACGCTGTCGACTTCGCCGGGACGAGGTCCGTAGGCGAGGCGGTTCAGCGCGTGCAACGCGGAGTCGCGCGGCGTGAGCGCCTGCGCGCCAAGCGCCGCGGGAACCGCGAGCGCGAGCCAGACGGTTAGGAAGCGAAGTCGCATGTGCCTATACTGACGCCCTCCCCCATACGAAGTTAAAGGTCATGGCCTCGCACGGTACCCGCGCCCGTTTCATCTCTCACGGTATGGTTCCGGACGCCAATGCGCCGTCCCCCACCTGGGGCCAGCGGCTCGCAGCCCTGAAGCACGTCCCGCCCCTGGTCCGCCTGGTCTTCCAGACTCACCGCGGCTACACGGTGGCGATCATGGCGCTGCGGGCGGTCCGATCGCTGATCCCCGTCGCCGTCCTGTGGGTCGGCAAACTCATCATCGACGGCGTTATTGCCGCCGGCGTGGCCGTGCAGGCGGGAGGGACGCCTGATTGGTGGCACCTCGCGGGCCTGGTAGGACTCGAGCTCGGGATCGCCGTCGTGGGCGAGGGCTTGGCGCGGCTCTCCTCACTGCTCGAGAGCCTGCTCGGCGACCTCTTTGCCAATCGTCTGAGTGTGCGCTTGATGCAACACGCCGCGACCCTCGACCTCGCCCAATTCGAAGACTCGGAGACGTACGACCATCTGGAGCGCGCCCGCCGCCAGACGGTGGGGCGGATCGGGCTGTTCGCGCTGCTGCTGTCGACCGCCCAGGATCTCATCACGCTCGCCTCCCTCGCGGCGGTACTGCTGTTGCAGCTGCCGTGGTTGCTCCTCCTCCTCACCATCGCCGTGCTGCCGGCGTTCCTGGGGGAGGCGCACTTCGCGTCGCTCGGCTACTCGCTGCTGTTCCAGTGGACCCCTGAGCGGCGGCTGCTCGACTATCTCCGCTACATGGGCGCCTCGGACGAGTCGGCCAAGGAAGTGAAGCTGTTCGGCTTGTCGGACTTCCTGGTGGGGCGCTACGCGAAGTTGTCGGCCGAGTTCTACGAGGCGAACAAACGTCTTGCCGTGCGGCGCAACATCGTCTCGACGTTGCTGGTGACGATCGGGACCCTCGGGTACTACGGCGCGTACGGTGTGATCATCTACCGTACGGTGCTGGGCGCCTTTTCGATCGGTACCCTGACATTTCTGGCGGGGTCGTTCCGTGCCAGCCGCGACTTGATCCAACGGGTGCTGCTCGCGCTGTCGAACATCTACGAGCAGAGCCTCTACCTGAGCGATCTCTTCACGTTCTTCGACGTGCGACCGACCGTCGTGTCCAAGCCGGGCGCGCGCGCGGTGCCGGGTCCGATCCGTGAGGGGTTCCGGTTCGAGAACGTAGGGTTCCGCTACCCGGGGTCCGAGCGGTGGGCGGTGCGTGGCCTCACGTTCGACTTCCATCCCGACGAGCGCATCGCGCTCGTGGGCGAGAACGGGGCGGGGAAGACCACGCTCGTGAAACTGCTCGCGCGGCTGTACGATCCGGACGAAGGGCGCATCCTGCTCGACGGTGTGGACCTGCGCGACTACGATCTGGCGAGCCTGCGCCGCAACATCGGGATCATTTTCCAGGACTTCGTACGCTACGATTTCGTGTTGCGCGAGAACATCGGGGTGAGTCAAGTCGAAGCGTTGGACGACGAGGCGCGCATTCGCGAGGCGGCGCGCCGCAGTCTGGCGGATTCCGTGGCTGGCCGCGTCGCGAAAGGCTACGACCAGATGCTAGGGCGGCGTTTCGATGGCGGCGTGGAGCTGTCGGGGGGCGAGTGGCAGAAGGTAGCGCTGGGGCGCGCCTACATGCGGGAGGCGCAAGTGCTGATCCTCGACGAGCCCACCGCTGCGCTCGACGCGCGCGCCGAGTACGAGGTGTTCCTACGGTTCGCCGAGTTGACGCGAGGCCGGATGGCGGTGCTCATCTCACACCGTTTTTCGACGGTGCGCATGGCGGAGCGGATCCTCGTGCTGCAGGGCGGCGAGCTCGTCGATCAAGGGACGCACGAAGAGCTCGTGACCCGTGGTGGCCTCTACGCGGAGCTTTTCAGCCTGCAAGCCGCCGGCTATCGGTGACCAACTTGCCTTCGGCGCTGGCTTCCTTGGTCAGATCGCGCGACCCCACCTGGACGCCGCATTTCTCGAGGAACTCCCTGGGTGGAGTACCGCCGGCGAAAACCCAGACGTAGTCATTGGGAATCTCCCGCATCGTTCCCGCCACGTCGAGCCGGACGGCTCGCTCTCGGATCTCGACTGGTTGCGAGTTGAAAACGACCTCCAGTTTCCGGCTCTTCGCGTACTCCTTGATCTTCTGCTCGTTGCGATCCTTGATGCGGCTGAACGCGTCCTTGCGATACGACAGCGTGACGCGGTTGCCACGCTGGTGCGCGAGGCCCATCGCCGCTTCGACGGCACTGTCCCCGCCCCCGACGACGAGGATCTTCGCGTCCGTGTAAGCCTCAGCTTCGATCAGCCCGTACATCACTTTCCCCAGCTCCTCCCCAGGCACGCCCAGTTTCCGGGGCGTGCCGCGCCGGCCGAGCGCGAGGATCACCGTGCACGCCCGATACCGGCCCTTGGCCGTCTCGATCGTGAACACGCCGTCGGCATCCTTCTGGATGCCTTCGACCTTCTCCTGAGTGTTGACCTTGAGTCCCGCTTGACCGTGGATCTTCTGCCAGAAGCGGAGAATCTCCTCCTTCGAGATCTTCAGCTTGTTGAACTTCCCATGCATCGGGAATTCCACGGGGCTCGTGAGGACGAGCTTCTGGCGAGGGTATTTGGCGACGGTTCCTCCGAACTCGTCCTGCTCGAGCGTCACGTACTTCAGCTTACGCTCGATGGCGCGGAGCGACGCACTGATGCCGCCGGGTCCCGCGCCGACGATGCAGACATCGTGCACGCCGGGGACGTTTCGGCCACGCTTGATGCCCATCAGGCGTCCCGCAATGGTGTCGATGCACTCGCGGCCCTCGTTGACCGCATTCTTGATGAGCGCCAGGCCGCCCAGCTCACCGGCGATGAACAGGTTGGGCACGTTGGTCTCGTGCTCGCGGGTCAGCTGCGGCATCTCGGTGCCGACGCTGGGGCTCGCCATGACGATGGTGATCGCGCCGACCGGACACGCTTCCGCGCAGAGACCGTGGCCGATGCACTTATGGCCGTTGACGATCGCTGCCTTCCCCGCAATCACCGCCAGGACGTCGCCCTCGGGGCAGACATCGACGCAAGCACCACAACCGATGCAATGGCTCGCATCGATGTGTGGATGCTGGGCGCGCGGGCCGTCCGAGCGAAGCTTGCCCCGCTCGGCAGCCGCCCGCGCCGCCGCCTCCTTGCGATTCGTTCGGCGTACGTGCCGGACGATCGAGATGAGCAGAACGAGCGCGAACGCGACATACATCGGCGTCGATTCCATACGGTCCTCAACATAAAGCTTTAATGAGGATGGACCGCCTGTAGCGAACAGCGGCAGTGTGCGCCGTTTCGCTCCACGGCAGGCGCGCGAGGCACGGTCCGTGGTACGGGTATTTTTCTTGCTCCGCACCTTCCATACCTCGAAGAAATCCTGCCCCTAGTGATCGTGTTGCCCATCACGGACGGGGGTCGTCAGAGGGAGTAAGAAACGACGCATGCTCCAGTCCGGCTCGGCGGCCTCCCCACCGGGGGGCCGCGCAGATCTGCGCCACCCGCAGCCCATCCGGCCGGTGGTCCCACACTCGCCGCGCCAGCGCGCGCCGAAGGGGGGACGCATCCTGCTTGTCTTGACCCTCGGCGCGCTCGCAGCCATCTGCGCCGTGGGAGCCCCTTACTACATGCAACCGATGGCAGGGCGAGTGCGGAGTCCGTGGCATGAATGGCTCAAGCCGTCGGGGTACATCGGGCAAAGCGTGGGGCTCCTCGCGCTCGCCCTCTTCCTCTTCCTGTGGCTCTATCCACTGCGCAAGAAGTTCCGCTGGCTGTCGTTCACCGGCGCGATGTCGCGCTGGCTCGATTCGCACGTGCTCGCCGCACTTGCCCTGCCCCTCTTGGTCGCCGTGCACGCGGCCTGGCGCTTTACGGGCGTCATCGGTCTCGGGTTTTGGTCCATGATGGTCGTGTGGCTGAGCGGCATCGTGGGCCGGTACATCTATGCCCGCATTCCTCGCGGCAGAGCGGGCGTCGAGCTGACTATGGAAGAGATCGCGGGGCGGCGGAACGACTTGCTCGCACAGATCGCCGAGCATAGCGGCCTCGACCTGGCCACGGTGAGCGCCGCACTGGCGCCGGCCGCCCGGGCGACCACCGGGCTCGGACTCTGGGGCACCTTCAAGCGGATGGTGGCCGACGACTTTGCACGGCGGGCGGCGGCGCGGCGCCTGCGCCGCCTCTGGACGTCCCGCGGCCCCAAACGCCGCAAGGCGGACCGCAAGGCGATCCGCGCCGTGCTGCGCCTCGCCCGCCAAGAGGTGGCGTTGGCTCAGCAGGCTCGGATGCTCGATGCGACGCAGGCTGTCTTCCGCTACTGGCACGTCTTTCACCGCCCGGTGGCGTTCGCTGCACTGGCGGCGGTCCTGGTGCACGTCGCCCTGGTCGTATCGCTCGGCGCCACCTGGTTGTGGTGAGGCGTGCGCTCGTGCTGACGATTCTCTGCCTCGGCGCTCCGACGACGCTCAGCGCGCAGATCTCGCCCGGCGCGCTCGCCCGTCCTCACACGCAGCTCGAGGGGGCGCTCCAGTGCGTGAAGTGCCACGCCGGAGGGCGGGGAGGCGGCAGCAGCAAGGAGCGCATGACCGGGCTGTGCCTCGACTGCCACCAGGAGATCGCCTGGTTGGTGCGGCAGAAACTGGGCTTTCACACCGGCGTGCGTGACCAGGCCTGCTCGACGTGTCATCCGGACCACGCCGGGCTCGACTTCGCCTTGATCAGCTGGCCCGGGGGTGCCGACTCCACGCGCTTCGACCACGCCCGCACCGGGTGGCGGCTCGACGGGAGCCACCTGAAGACACCCTGCGCCGACTGCCACAAGACGGCTTTTCGGGTCACGCGGGCGGCGACGCTGTCCGCGCGCCGAGCGCCGCACGTGGGGTGGGTGGGTCTTTCGCGTACCTGTGTCAGCTGCCACGAGGACATCCACCGGGGAAGCCTGGGCAAGTCGTGCGCCAACTGCCATAGCACGAGCGACTTCAAGACCATCATCCCCGGGAAGTTCAACCACGACCGCACTCATTATCCGCTGCGGGGCCGCCACCGCACCGTGGCGTGCGAGAAGTGTCACACCTTCTCCGGGGCCAAGGTGGCCAGCCGTCCCTTCGCGCGTTGCACCGATTGCCACGCCGATGCGCACGCTGGCACCGCCACCCTCGCCGGCCGGGTGGTGGATTGCGCGTCCTGTCACGGGGTGGACGACTGGCAGCCGGCGACGTATACGGCCGCGCAGCATCACCTCACGACGTACCCGCTCGAGGGCCGTCACCAACTGGTGAAGTGCGCGGACTGCCACGTGAAGAACCCGGCGGGTGTGGCGGGGACTGCCCTGGGCACCGCCCGAGTTTGGCTTCGACCAGCGTTCGCCCAGTGCCGCGACTGCCACGGTGACGACCACAGCACCCAACTCGCCCAACGCGCTGACGGGGGCGCCTGCAGCTCGTGCCACCGAGTGGAGGGATGGACGCCCAGTACGTTCACCGTCGCCAAGCACGCCGCCACGCGCCTGCCACTCGAAGCGCGCCACGCCGAGATCGCGTGCAGCGCCTGCCACGGGCCGGACCGCAAGGATCTGGCGCCGCTGCCCGGCCCCGGGGTCCTCGGGAAAGCCGGCGTGGCTCTCACGGTGACGGAGGTCGAGTGCGCCGCGTGTCACGCGGATCCTCACAAGGGACGCTTCGCGGCAGGTGGGCCCCGTGCGCACGACCGGGGCTGCCTGGGATGTCATACTCTCCGCACCTTCAGGCCGTCGACGGCCGATATCGCCTCGCACGCGAAGTTCAGCTTCGCCCTGGACGGTGCCCACCGCGCGACGGCGTGCGTGGAATGTCACGACGAGCTCAAGCGCGCAGGCACCCCCGCACGGTCGTCGCTCGTGCGGGCCGCCGGCGGAATCGCTGAGCTCCGGTTTGCCTCGAAACACGACTGCGTGAGCTGTCACCAGACGCCCCATGGGACGCAATTCAACGCACGGCGAGACCGAGGCCGTTGCGATGCGTGCCATGGGACGGAAGTGTTTGCGCCCGCCTCGAACTTCGATCACAACCGGGACGCCACCTTCTCGACGCGAGGTGCGCACCAGAACGTTGCGTGCACTCAGTGCCATCCGAGGGACCCGAAGGGCCGTACGCCGAAGGCGCTGGTTTACCGGCCGGTCTCGGGGAAATGCGAGAGTTGTCACGGCAAGGAGTCCAAATGAAGAACCTCAGCTTGCTCGCGCTCGCCCTGTCCCTGGTGGCGCCCCTCCAGGCCCAGCAACGTACCCGGTCCCCTCACGGGGATCTGAGAATGGAGTGCACGACCTGTCACATCCCCAGTGGCTGGACGCCCGTGCGGGTGTCCAGGACGTTCGACCACTCCAAGTTCGGATTCGCCCTGACCGGCGCGCATGGTGCGACGACGTGTCGGGCGTGCCACCAATCCCTGGATTTCAAGGCGGTCAAGTCGGACTGCGTCTCCTGTCACGCGGATAAGCACCGTGGCGAGTTGGGTGTGAACTGCGCCAGCTGCCACACCACGCGCAGCTTCCTCGATCGCGACCTCATGACCAAGGCCCACCAGCTGACCCGGTTCCCCCTGCAGGGCGGTCATATGGGTCTGGAGTGTTCGAGCTGTCACAAACCGGGTGGACAGGGCTCGCTGCAATTCGTGGGCACGCAGCGCGACTGCGTGTCCTGTCACCGGTCGGACTTCAACGCCGCGCCGAACCACGTCGCCGCCAACTTCCCGACCAGCTGCGCGGGATGTCACAGCCAGGTGGTCTGGGGCCGCGTCGCCGGGGGGCGCAGCAGCCATCCCACGAACCCGATCGCGCTGAACGGCGTGCATGGCAACAGTCAGTGCACCGACTGCCACGTCGGCGCGCAGCCGTATGCCGCCGTGCAGCGGACTTGCGACGGATGCCACCACGCCGACTACGTCGCGACGACCGATCCGAGCCATACCGCCGCGGCATTTGTCACGACCTGCACCGACTGCCACGCCCTGGTGGCGGGGTGGACGGGCGCCACGTACGCCGCGCACCCCACGGCACCGATCAATCCCAAGCAGGGAGCCCACGGAGCGGTCACCTGCACGCAGTGTCATACCGCGACACCGTACTCGGCCGCGCCGACGACCTGCGACGCGTGCCATCACGCCGACTACGTCGCGACCACCAATCCGAACCACACGTCGGCCGGATACTCGATCAATTGCTCGTCCTGCCACCAGGTGGTCGCCGGCTGGGCCGGGGCCAGCATCAATCACCCGACCACCCCGCTGGCGCTGACCGGATCCCACGCGGTCCCACCCCGAGTCTGCGCCGATTGTCATAGCAGCACCACGTACAGCAGCGTGGCGCAGACCTGCGACGGGTGCCATCACGATACCTACATCGGGGAAACGGACCCGAACCACATGGCGGTCGGCATGGCGGCGTTCGCCGCGGCCAACTGCAGCAACTGTCACTCGCCGACCAAGTCCTCGTGGACCGGGCCGACGTGGACGCACATGGCCATCGTGAACCCCCAGCGGGTCCGGCTGCCCCATGAGGGGGCATCGTGCGCGGACTGCCACCAGAACGCGACGAACTACACGATCAAGAGCTGCGCGAAGTCCGGGTGTCACTCGAACGTGAACGGCCCGAACTAGCCGTCGATGGCCACGCATTGATGGCGGGTGCACTGCGTTGGACCGTGCTCCTCGGCGTCCTGTTGCCGGCCGCGGCCAGGGCTCAGCAGGGCGACGCAACGCGCTTCGCCAAGGTGATCTACGTCGGCCGTGACTGGCTCTTCATCAATGCCGGGTGGGCGGAGGGCCTGCGGCAGGGTATCGAGGTAGAGGTTGTGCGGCGCGGACGCACGGTGGCGGTGTTGCGCGTCGAGTCGGTGGGCGACGGCCGCGCGTCGGTGGTCGTGGTGAGCCGCGACGTTCCCCTCATGCTCGGTGATACCGTCCGGTACGCGCCACCGGTGGTCGCGGCACGGCCTCCGCCTTCAGTCCCGCCCTCCACCCCGGCGCCAGCGCCGGCGACGGGGGTGGCGCCGCCGCGGGACTCCGCGCCTCCGGCGCCGGTCCGCGACGGGGTGCGCGCCACGTCGACCGTGACCTTCGTGTCCGGCACGGAGATCTACGTCGCGGCCGGACGGCAGGATGGACTGACTGAGGGTGCGGAAGTGTCCGTCGTGCGACGCGATTCCGTCGTCGCCACACTGCGTGTGAAGTTCCTCGCTTCGCACCAGGCATCGTGCGAGGTGGTTCGGGGGGCCGGCGACGTCGCGGTGGGCGACGTCGTCCGCTTCGTGGCTCGAGCGCCGGCCCCTCGGGCCCCCGCCACGACGACCGCGGCGCGTCCCCGTCGCCCGCGCCGCCTGAGCGGGCCGGGGATCCATGGCCGCCTCGGTCTGCGTCATCTCCGCGGGACGTCCACAACCGAGTCCTCCGGCGTCGTGGCGGGGAGCACCGGCTTCAATCAGCCGTCCTTCGATCTCCGCATGAACGGCCTCAGCATCGGCGGCACGCCGATCGGCCTGGCCGTGGATCTTCGCACCCGGCGAACGGTGACCTCCTCGACCGGGCAGCCGAACAGCGTGGATGGGAGGACCCGCGTCTATCAGGCGGCGATCTCCTGGGGCGCGCCAGGCGCCGGGGTTCGAACCGTCGCGGGGCGCCAGTATCTGACGGCGGTGACGTCGCTGAGCATGTTCGACGGTGGCCTGATCGAGTTCAGCGGTCCCCGGGTGACCGTCGGTGCCTTCGGCGGTCTCGAGCCGGACGCCGCCACGCTCGGCTTCTCCAACGCCATCCAGGACTACGGCGGCTACCTGCAGTTCCACAGCCCACCGGGTACCACGGCGTCGTGGGCGGTCACCACCGGCGCAGTCGGCTCGCTGGAAGCCAGTCACGCTAATCGCATATTCGGCTTCGTACAGGCGAGCGTCAACAAGAGCGCCTTCTCGTTCTATGGACTGCAGGAGGTCGACTACTATCCGCCCTGGAAGGTGCAGTTGGGTGAGAAGCAGTTCTCCTTCACGAGCCAGTACGCCACGAGCCTGATCCGTGCGTCGCGGTGGCTCTCGCTCAGCGCCTCCTACGACAGGCGGCGCAGCGTGCGACTGTATCGGGATACGCAGAACCCCGAGACCACCTTCGACGACGCCTACCGCCAGGGTTTCGGCGGCGGTGTTCAATTATCCGGCCACAAAGTCCGCATCGGTGGGGACTGGCGGCGCAGCACCGGCGGGACCGCCGGCCGAGCCGACTCCTACACGGGGACGCTGGGGTTGGACCCCGTCACGCCGTTCAGAGTGGGCGTCTCCCTGCGCGCGACATGGTATCAGAACCAGAACGATTCCACGCTGAACAATCCACTCGCGCAGCGCAGCAACGGACTGCTCTATTCCGTGTGGTTGGGATTCGAGCCGATGGGCCAGTTACACGTCAACCTCAACGGAGGGCTGCGGCGTGAGGACAACCTGAACACGACCACGACGCAGACGTCGACATGGTACGGCCTGGATGTCGATGCGAACGTCGCCCGCGCCTGGTACGTCTCGATTTCCGGTCTGCGGCAGGCGGATCCTGCCGATCCGGGCATCAGCACCACGACGCAGCTGTACGGCAGCATCACCTGGCGCTTCTAGGCCCAGGGTCCCTTACGGGGCGGGCCGCGCGTTTCCGCCGTCCGCCTCGAACTTCCACGCGCCGTCCGCCTGCCGCTTCCAGATCGTGAGATACTTGCTGTAGGACCCACGCGCCCTGACCGACGCCTCACCCACTGTGCATCCCAAATCGCCCGAGGCCGCGATGTTGGCCGCGACGGGCGTCCACTCGAGGACGGCGTCGGCCGGAAACTCGGCGAAGACCGCACCGATCGCATCGCGGCCGTGCGTGATCGGTGTTCCTCCCTGCCCAAGCAAGACCGCGTGATCGGCGGCGAATGCGACGAACGCTGCTTTCGCCCCTTGCGCGACCGACAAGGCCGAGAACGCCGAGTCGGCACTCAGCAGCTCATGCGCGTCGGCGCGGCCGCGCACTGGTTTGGCTGGCACGCCTGCTGGTGCGGGAGGATGCGTCGTCGAGCTGCTGTCCAACCGGGTGCGCGCGTACGCCACGATTCGCCACGGACCATTGCTGCCTCGCTCCCAGCACGCCAAGTACTTCCCCCGTTGATCGCGCAACTGCGTCCAACCGTAGGTAAAGCCCAACGTCCCATCCTCGGACACGTCGCCATCTTCTGGTGCCCAAGTGATCGGTCCTGGGGAACCGGCGAGGATCGTGCGGATCGCGTCCTTGCTGCGAACCAATGGGGCGCCGGGGTGCAGGTAGGCCGCGTCGTCGGCGAACGCGCTCATGAAGTCCGTCGCCCGCGCGTGCGCTCGGTCGGCGGCGAGCAGCGCCGCCCGATCGCGCTCCCGGTCCGGGAGTCCGACCGCCGCTACGAGTGCCACAAGCCAGATCAGTCGCATGAACCCTCCTCGAGCGGGAAACCTGGGGCAGCGGCCCCGGCGGGCCAAGCCAGTTCACACGGTTCTGACGCGGCTCGAATCACCGGACGCGGTACGATGTACAATGAGGCATATGCAGCGCATCCTGACGGTCCTCGGCGCCTGGACGGGCGTTGCGCTCCTCTTCTCCGTCCAGATGCGGTTCCAGGGTGAGAGTCCCCGCTCATGGGGCTGGATCGTCGCGTGGCAGCTCGCCGGGTGGTGGAGCTGGGCCTCCTTCACGCCGCTCGTGACGGCGTTCGCCGCCCGCGCCGCGCGGCTCGGCAGCCCCCTCCGGATCGTTGCAGCGCACCTTCCCGCCGCTCTGGCCACCGCGGTCCTCTGTGCCGCCGCCGAGGGTGTGGTGAAGTGGGCGCTGGGAATCTACCGGACGACGCCCCTCTCGCTCGGCGCCGGCGTCTCCTACGCCGTGGCGACGTACTGGACCTTCAACGTTCTCATCTACGCGATGGTGGTCGGGCTCTATCACGCCGTGCGCGCGGCACGGCTCGAGAGCCAGTTGATGCAGGCGCGGCTCGACGCGCTCACAGGCCAATTGCAACCGCACTTCCTCTTCAACACGCTGCACACGATCTCGGCGTTCGTGCTCGAAGACCCGAAGCAGGCCAATCGCATGATCACGCGCCTGAGCGAGTTGTTGCGCCACTCGTTCAGCCGCGAGCACGGGCCCTTGGTCACGCTGGAGGAGGAGCTCCAGCTGCTCGATCACTATGTCGCGATCCAGGAGGCACGCTTCGGCGACCGGCTCAAAGTGACGTTTCGCGTCGATGCGGGCACCGGTGCGGCGACCGTGCCCACGTTCCTCCTGCAGCCGCTCGTCGAGAACGCGATCCGCCATGGGGCGGCGCCGCAGGACGGGGGTGTGGCGGAAGTGGAGATCGCGGTGGCGCGTGTCGGAAACCGACTGCGCCTCGAGGTGCGTGACAACGGTCCGGGCATCTCGGAAAGTGGCGACACGGCCCGGAATGGTGGTGTCGGCATCGCCAACACGCGGGCGCGACTGACGCAGCTATATGGGACCGGCTACAGCTTCGTGCTGGCGAACGTGCCGGCGGGCAACGGCCATGGTGGAGCCGTCGCGACGATCGAAATCCCCTACGTCGACCATGCATACCGTCATCGTTGACGACGAGGCGCCGGCGCGGCGCCGGCTGCGCGGGGTGCTGCAGCAGATCCCGAGCATCACGCGGATCGACGAGTGTGCCAGCGGGCGCGAGGCGGTGGAGGCTCTGCGCCGCGGTAGGCCCGATCTCGTCTTTCTCGACATCCAGATGCCGGATCTCGACGGCTTCGAGGTCGCCGCCGCGGCGAGCGAAGAGCAGGCACCGGCAATCGTGTTCGTGACCGCCTACGATCAACACGCGCTGCGGGCCTTCGAGGTGCACGCCTTCGACTACCTGCTCAAGCCTTTCGACGACGAGCGCATTGTGGCGACGGTGGAGCGCGCGGCGCAGTTTCTCGATTGGATCCGGCGCGGCGGTGCGGCAGCAGGTGCCCTGCGCGGCTTCGGCGATGTGTCCGTGGATTTCGCGACGCACCAGGTGTATCGCGCGGACCGGGCCGTCGATCTGCGGCCCAAGGAATACGCCCTGCTGACCGCCCTGTTGCGGCGCGGGGGACGCGTGGCGAGCCGGCTCGAGCTATTGGGGGAGGTGTGGGGGTACGCCGAAGATGTCATGAGCCGTACCGTGGACACGCACGTCGCGATGCTGCGCCGCAAGCTCGAGCGCGACCCGGCGCACCCGCGGCACATCGTTAC
>Ga0209382_10005964_pt1 | contig 15734 bp, 20 predicted proteins | sample SoiMetdeltSBSDD5_FD_187599 | JGI IMG/M metagenome (GOLD analysis project Ga0209382, IMG submission 187599) | Bulk soil microbial communities from a Populus tree surrounding site in Tennessee, USA - Soil MetaG P. deltoides SBSDD5 (SPAdes) (version 2) | ecosystem: Environmental > Terrestrial >...
AGGCGTCACCCGCAGCCCGATGCGGGCGGTGCGGTGCACCACCGGCGGCGCGGCAGGATCACGACGGCGAGGCATACACCGTACTCAACACCACCGGTACGACACTTCCCCACCACGATCAACCCGGCAAACGTTAGTGGACACCGCACTCAGCAATCAAAGGCCGCCGAAGAACTCGGCGATGTCCTGAGCGACCAGCAGCGGCTCCTCGGCCGGGGCGAAATGCCCACCCCGCGGCATCACCGTCCACCGCCACACGTTGTACAACCGCTCCATCCACTCGCGCGGAGGCTCGCCCTCCGGCACGAACTGGTGCCCGAAGACCGCGAACGCCGTCGGCACCTCCACGTAACCGGGCGACACCGCATGCCAGCGGTTGTCGTAATAGTCGCGCAGCGAGTGGGTGATGGTCTGGGTCGCCCAGTAGATCGTCAACATCGTGAGCAGGAAGTCCCGCCCGAAACGGGCGTCGAGATCGCCGCCGGAATCGGTCCAGGAACGCCACTTCTCGAGGATCCAGGCGGCCAGTCCGGCCGGAGAGTCGTTGAGCCCGATCCCGACCGTCTGCGGCTTGGTCGACTGGATGGTGCTGTAGCCGCGCTCGACCGCCGCCCAAGCCTCATTCGTTGCCAGATAAGCGCTTTCCGCATCAGACAACGGCCCGGAGACGGTCGGTGGGATCTCGAAGTTGGTCAGATGGATCCCGATCACCGGCTTCGCGATGTCGGCCGCCATGAACGTTGCCACGCCCGCCCCGAAGTCACCGCCACCCGCCCCGTAACGGGAGTACCCCAGCCCGCTCATCAACCGGTGCCAAAGCTCGGCGACGACACGGTAGTTCACCCCCACACGGGCCGGGCGTTCGGAGAAGCCGTAACCGGGCAGCGAAGGGATCACCAGATCGAAGGCGGGCCCGTCGATGCCGTGCGCCTGCGGGTCGGTGAGCAGCGGTACCAGCGGCAGATACTCGACGAACGTGCTGGGCCAGCCGTGGGTGAGGATGAGCGGGATGCCCTGCCCCCGCGCTGCGCGTGCGTGTACGAAATGGATGGCGGTGCCGTCGATGGTCATGCGATCGTGCGGGAAGGAGTTCAGCCACGCCTCCTGGGCACGCCAGTCGAAGTCGCCCGCCCAATGGTCAAGCAGCTCCCGCAGGTACCCAATGTGCATGCCCTGCTCCCAAGAGACCCCCGGGATCTGGTCGGGCCATCGGGTGCCCGTGATCCGGGACCTCAAGTCCGCGAGCACCTCATCGGCGATACTGATCGAGAACGCCACAGCCCTAAAATATCTGAGCCCCAAAACAACTGAACTAGCATTGCGCCGGTGTCCCTGTGGAGGAACCGAAACTTCACCACGTTCTGGGCGTCGCAGACCCTGTCGGTCGCGGGTGACGCCTTCTCGCTGGTCGCCGTGCCGCTGCTGGTCCTCGAGGCCACCGGCTCGGTCGTGCGGATGGGCCTGCTCACGGGGCTGGCCGGGGTGGCGACGATCGTCTCGGGCTTCTTCGCGGGCGCGATAGTCGACCGGTTTGACCGGCGCCGTCTGCTGATCGTCGCCGATGTCGCGCGCCTCGTCCTCTACGGCTTGATCCCGCTCACTTGGCTTTTCGGGCCCCAGCTGTGGGTGGTTTACGCGACGGTGCCTGTGGCGGCGGCGTTCAGCATGATTTTCCAGGTGGGGTACGTGACCGCCGTGCGCAACCTGGTGGATCGGGATCAGATCACGGAAGCGAACGGGCGGCTCTTCGCCAGCCAGGCGGCGGCGGGTATCGGCGGCACCATCGCCGCCGGGCTTGTCTCGGGCGCGTTCGGCCCGGTGGCGGCGATCGGGGTCGACTCGGCCACCTTCGCCGTCTCCGCGCTGGGTTTGATGCTCGTGCGCCTGCGCTCTACCGATTACCCCACCGATAATCGCAGCGATAAGGCAACCGGAGGGGTGCGGGAGCGAGCGCTGGAACGCATGCATCCTTGGCGGGACTTCGCGATCGGCTTGCGGTTCCTCTGGGGTCATCCGGTGCTGCGGGCGCTGACCGTCCTGCTATGCTTCTTCCTCTTCTTCTACGTTGGGTTCACCGACATCCTCATCTTCTACACGAAGCAGGTGCTCGGGCAGCCGGACCGCACGGTGGGTCTCATCATGGCGATGTCGGCCCTGGGCGCAGTCGCCGGATCGCTTGCCGTCGCGCCCTTGAGGCGGCGTCTCGGGTTTGGGGTGAGCTGGATCGGGTCCACGATTCTCGCGGGCCTGGCAGTGGCCCTCGTCGGCTTCACCACGAGCGTGCCGGTCGTCGCGGGCCTGGCGATGGCGACGATCTTCTTCACGAGCATCGGCGGGATCAACTCGATGTCGCTTCGCCAGCAGATCACGCCGGATCACCTGCTGGGCCGCGTGACGTCCACGTTCTGGACGATCCAGCGGGCGCTGACCCCGGCCGGTGCGACGGTGCTTACGGCGGCGACCGGCCGGTTCGGTGTCACGCAGGTGTGCCTCGCCTCGGGGATCGTGCTCGCCGCGGTCGGCCTGGCCGCTGCCTTCACCCCGATCCGCCACGCCCGTCCCGAGAACGCACGTCCCGAGAATGCTCATCCTGGGGGGAGCTCCGGGGAGGCCGAGCTCGGTATGGATACCGCATAGTCTGGGTACCCACTTAACCATGGTGCACCTGGAGAGTTATGCGCTGAATGTCCTGCTGCTGGCTGCCTGTGCCATTCCGGCCGAGTCGGCGCTAGAGGGATCACCAGGCGAGGCGCCGTCGGGAAGCGACCCGATCGTTGTCGACGCGACCTTCTCGGCCGTATTCATCCCGGGAATCCCGGCCCTCACCTATGACCCGATGCTGGTCCCAGAATCCGGCAAGGTGCGGGTCACGATAACAGCGGACGGCACGGGAAATGGCAAGGCGCAGGAGGTCGTGCTGGCGGTCGCCGGCTTCCAGCCGAGCCGCCCCTTCGGGGGGCACCTGCACACCAACGGGTGCGGACCGTCCGGAGAGGACGCCGGTCCGCCCTACCAGCACACCGTCGATCCGGCGGCCACACCCGAACACCCATCGACGGATCCGGCCTACGCCAATCCGCAGAACGAGGTGTGGCTTGACTTCACGACCGACGGCAGCGGTGTGGCAACCTCGTCCGCGGCGCACCCGTGGCCGTTCGACCCCAACCGCCCCCCGCGATCGCTGATCATCGCCACTGATAAGGCCGCCGACAAGGCCGGTGCCAGGCTGGCCTGCGTCAACCTGCCATCACCGTAGGGGGTCGGAAATGCGTAGCCGTGCAACGTTTCTCGGGCACGCGGTCCATCCTGTCATGATCGTGCTGCCGCTCGGGCTCTTCAACACCGCAGTCATACTCGACATCGCCTATCTCATCACCGGACGGGCGGGATTCGCCGCCGCCGCCGGTTACGTCATCGGCACTGGCCTTGTCAGCGGCCTCGCCGCCGCCGTCTTCGGGCTTATGGACTGGACCGCGATTCCGCCCGGCACCCCCGCCAAGCGCGTCGGGTTATTACATGGGGCGGGAAATGTGTTGGTGCTCTTGCTGTTCACGGCAAGCTGGCTTCTCCGGATCTTTCATCAGTGGGTACCCAGTCCGGCCGCCCTCATCTGTGGCTTCGCCGGTTTGGCGCTGGCCGGGGTCACCGGATGGCTCGGCGGTGAGCTGGTGGAGCGGTTGGGCGTCGGCATCAACGATGGCGTAGCTTCCGATGCCGGCTGGCTGGACGGGCGAAGCTCGCTGCTGGCGCCGGCCACAGTGGCGCCTACGGTGCCGCGCCAGTCAAGGCGGCCGCGTCATGAGCTTCGCTGAAGGCCACGAGCTTCGCTGAAGGCCACGAGCTTCGCTGAAGGCCACGAGCTTCGTTGAAGGCCACGAGCTTCGCTGACGAAGAGAGGTTGTCCATCATGACCATCGCCTTGCAGCAGGGCGTCACGGAGGCCCTGACCTGCCACCGTATCTGCGAAGAGACCATCACACACTGCTTGCACACCGGTGGCGCGCACTCCGACCCGGACCAGATCGGGTTGCTCATGGACTGCGCCGACATCTGCCGCGTGGCTGCCGATTTCATGGTGCGCGGCTCCAGCTTCCACGCGGCGCTGTGCGCGCTGTGCGCCGACATCTGCGAGACCTGTGCCATCTCCTGCGAACGCTTCCATGACGACGCGGAGATGGTCGAGTGCGCGAAGGCTTGCCGGCGCTGCGCCCAGGCCTGCCGTGAGACGGCCAATGCCATTTGATCAGATGGCTAAAGCCATGTGAAGAATGAGTCTTGCGACCTCCTCGGGCGCCTCGAGGTGCATGTCGTGCCCGGTCGGCAGCTCGGCAAGGGTCAGCAGCTCAGTGGTTTCTGCGATCGCCGCGAGGGAAGCGGCGAAGCCCCGCCGGTAGGCGGCGAAGGCGTCGGCCACATCGGGCGGCAGCAACTCCTCGAAGTCGGGGCGCGTCGACGAGACCACCAGCAGCGGGCAGCGCACCGAACGGTAGACCTCGAAAAGGTCAAGCGTGCCAAGCTGTTCCACGATCCTGGCGGTACCGGGATCGCTGGCACCCTGCTCGAGGAACGCGTTCATCGCCTCCCGGGCGGCCAGCTCCTCCTGCGGACTAAGCCCCGCGAACGGGCCGGTCGGGTTGGTGTGCCCGTCGAAGTTGATGGCGAACGGGCACTCCGGATGCCTTGTGGCCCAAAGGGCGGCGACGATCCCACCCAGCGAGTGCCCGACGATCGCCGGATTGTCGAACCCGGTCGCGTCCTTGGCAAGGTCGTTGAGGGCTTCCTCCCACGAGAACTCGCTCATCGGGCGCAGGTCGACGGCGGCCACCCGATGGTCGTTCGCCTCCAGCAGCGGCGCCACTTGCGACCAGTCCTCGCTCGTGCGCCCGCCGCCGTGCAGCAGAAGAATGTCCATTCGCGTCAGTCTGCCATCACACTTCGATCACGCGCACGCTGTCGCCGACATTTATCCGACCCGGCTCAAGGACGTCGGCGTAGACGCCGACGCAGGCCAGCTTGCCCAAATCCAAGCCGCCCGGACCTAGGACGGGCAGGCGGTTGAGGCGCGACGGGGTGCGCAGCGCCTCGATATCGCGCGGAAGGTCGCCGTGCGCCAGGGTCGGGACGGCGCAGCGCGGGGTGGGGACGATGACCCGCACCCGCAGCGAGTCTCCGATGTGGATGGTTCGCCCGGTCAGGCCCAACTCATCGATGTTCAGACACAGTACGAGATTCGGCCGGTACCGGATGATGTCCTTGATTTTCAAACGCTCGATCGTGGCGCTGGTCAGGATGTGAAGCGGCGCGAAGTCGAAGAACGTGCCCGGCGCGACCCGCGAGACGTCAAAGCCGACCTCCGCCTCGATGCTGTTGGCTCCGATGCTGTTGGCTCCGATGCTGTTGGCTCCGATGCTCTTGGCGAGGATCTCGTCCGGCCGTGCCCGATCCAGCGTCGCGCCCTCCGGTGCCTTGGACACCAGCCTGACCCGCCGCCCGACCGCCCGCGAAAGCTCGTCATCGGTCGACTTGAGCGCGTCCACGCCCTTCATCGTGAGCAGGCTCGCCCACAGGCGCGGATTCTTGGCGCTGGCAATCTTTCCGGTCTCGGCGTCGATGAGAGCATGCGTGCGGTCGCCCGCGATCCCCCGCACCGTCACGTCGGCCGTGTCAAGCTCCTCGCCGAGCATCGACTTGACCGGATACCTCCTGAGCACGCTCACACTCCCCAACTCGCTCCCCACCTTGTGATCATCGCACTCTGGCGTGCTCCCGCGGCGTCACCCCGCGCAAGCGCTGCGCACCCCGAGCATCATCTCATCGTGGAGATCCCGGCCATCCGGGGTCGTGCAGGGCTGGCCGGGGTGGATGACCGCCTGCACGGCGGTGGCCGGATCGCCGGCGAACGTGTAGGGGTCCGGTCCGCGCACGACGGTCACGTCGCCCGGCCCGAGTGCGAAAGGCTCTTCGCTTTCGGGGAGAACCCAAGCTTTTCCGCTGACGACGGCGACCAGTGAGAGCGGCGCCCCCGTCGGCGATGCGCACAGACCAGGGCGGCTGGGAAGACGGTGCGCAGCAGGAAGGCCCCCTGTGCCCTCGGGCCGTCGAGAAGACTCGCGAGCGCGTCCATTCAGCGCAGCCTAGACGATTGGACACGATATTAAGATCCTGAGCCATGGACCCTCTCACGGGGATGGCGGTTTACTACCGCTTGGAGGTGGTGGCGAGTGTTCGAGTTCTTCCGCGGCGGTTCCCTGATCCTCGGTGTGATCACGATGGGTCTGGTGGCGGGCGTCTTCCAGCTTTACTCCCACACGGTCATGCCCGGCCTGGCCAAGACCGACGACCGGACGTTCGTCGGCGCGTTCCAGGCGATGGACCGGGCCATCCTCAACCCGCTGTTCCTGTCGACTTTCCTGGGAGCCTTCATCTTCACCGGCCTGGCGACGGTGCTCAGCCTCGGGTCGCGATCGCGTTCGCTGCTGCCCTGGCTGGCCGCCGCGCTGGTCCTCTACCTCGTAGTGATGATCATTACGTTCCGGGTGAACGTGCCGCTCAACGACGCCATCAAGGCGGCAACCGATCCGGACCTCTCCGTGGTGCGCGAGCGGTTCAACGAAGCCCTGTGGCTCAGGTGGAACCATTTCCGCTCCTGGCTGTCCACCGCGGCGTTCGTATCTCTGGCCTGGACCCTTGTCCTCTACGGCAAGCTTCTGGACTAATTTCGATCCCACTGGTCGCGGCCTACGGTATCGAGCTGCATGATGAGCTGACGCTGTCGCTAGCGCTCTGAATCCGATGCAGGAACGATTCCTGCCCCTGCCCCGTCGCCGCCAGCAGCCTGGCCGCCTCCTCCAGCGGCTCGAACCTCACCTCCACCACCATCCCCGTGTCCCAGGCGCTCGGATGCCCGATCATCCGGTGCGTCCACTGGTCCCGAGGCTCCTCGGTGCGAAGATGGAAGAAAAGGTCGATGTAGCGCCGCCCCGACTCCCATCGTGACTGCATCACCCCGACCACCCCGGCGAGCGCCAAATCCTCCCGGATCCCGGTCTCCTCGACCACCTCCCGCACGGCCGCGACATCGGGCCGCTCATCGCCCTCGACCCCACCGCCGGGCAGATGCAAGCCACTCACACTCTCGTCAAGGTAGCGAAAGACTAGCAACTCCTTCACCGGCCCATTCAGCCTCGTCACGTATGACGTCGCCCGGACCCTCAGCGTGCCCCACTCCGCGTCCATGCCCGGAACCCTATGCCGCAAGCGCCGCCAGATGCGCACGGGTTTCCTCCTCGTCCATCGAGTAGAGACTTGTCCTTGGCGTTCCATGGCCAGGACGTTGTCCAATCCGGACATCGTCCACGAGTCGCTTGCCGCCGTCGGAAACGCCCGCCGTGACCTCGGTGAGTTTCGCTTGGCGCTTCATCGCCTCCACAAGGCGACCTGAGTGAGCGTCATCGAGCAGCGCCGAAGCATGACGCCGGACGAGCGCCACCGGGAAACGTCCCCAACCCACGTGTGATCACGTGCGGTGGGGGCAGCGACGCTACGTGTGTAGCAGTGCCCGGCGGGCCGCAATGCCAACTTAACGCATCGCCAACCTAAGATGGGCAGGGTGCGGGTGAGTGTCCGGGCGTTGCTGCTCAACGACGATGACGAGCTGATTGTCTTCCGGCGCGAGGTGCCGGGCCGCGGCGTGTATTACAGCGCGCCGGGCGGCAAGATCGACCCAGGGGAGGACGACGAGACGGCTTTGCGGCGCGAGCTTTTCGAGGAGCTCGGCGCCACCGTTGGCGACCTGCGCCATCTTTTCACGGCCGACGGCACCGCCGACTTCCCGACGGCACACCGGTTCTATGTGACCCGCCTGCTGTCGATGGACATCTCGCAGCGGACCGGCGCGGAGTTTCACAATCCCGCCAAAGGCACCTATGACGTCGAGCAAATCCCTTGCCAGTCAAAGGCTTTAAGGGCGTTTCACTGGGTACCCCAGGAATTGGCTATTTATCTGCAAAAGAACGGTGATACTTTGCCCTTGTTGGCCCCCCGCGGGTGACTTATCGCGCAGCGGGTTCGCTGACGTCGGCCACCGTCGCGTTCAACGCTTCGAAGGCGGCTGTGGCTGGCAGTGCTATTGCCACATTATGGGTACCGGATCCAAGCGTGATTTCGCGCCCGACGAGCCGTTCATCGGCGATCACGGGCCAAGCATGCTTGGATCCGAACGGTGTGATGGTGCCCCGCTCATATCCGGTCGCCTCGAAGGCGGCGGCAGCATCCGGCATGGACAATCGGCTCACCCCGAGCAGCGTGCGCAGCTTCGGCCACGATATGACCCTGTCGCCGGGCACCAGCACGAACAGAAAGTCGTCGTCGCCGCGCCGCACCACAATCGTCTTCACGACGTCGGGGACGGCGACGCCGCGGGCGACCGCCGCCTCTTCCAAGCTCCTGACCGGAGCATGCTCGATCACCCGAAACTCCAGCCCAACCGCCTCAAGCGCCTCAACCGCGATCACAAGCTCACCCTAGCCGAGCCGACCTCTGGCCGAGCCGACCTCTAGCCGAGCCGACCTCTAGCCGAGCCGACCCCTAAGCGATTAGGCGGACGACCTCACGGGCGCAACCCCAGGCGAGCGAGACACCCGCACCGCCGTGACCGTAATTGTGAATCACGCCGTCGCCCGTCGTGTCCAGCCGGACCTCCAGACGCGACGGTCGCAGCGCCACCCGGTGGCCTACCACTTCGGCATCGCCTAGCTTCGGCTCGATCTCGGCGCAGCGGGCGACCATCTCCGCGGCCAGGTCCAGGTCGACCTCCAGATCGATCGAACCGGGCTGGGCCTGCCCGCCGACGATAACGACATCGCCGTGCGGAAGCCAGAACGCGAACATCGTGCGGTGGGCGGGATCCTCGATGAAGAACTCGGTCAGCCCGGGGTTGCGCAGCAGCACCAGCTGCCCGCGCACCGGCGCCAGCATGGTGTCCTCGACGAGTTTAGCCGCGTCTATGCCGGTGCAGTTGACCACGATGTCAGCTTCGCCTTCGTCGGTCAAACCTTCAAGCTTGTCAACGGTTCCCAGCTCGACGACCCCACCCTGAGAGTGGAAGCGGCGCAGCAGGTAGTTCAAATAGGACGGCATGTGGAGCACGGGAGCCGTGTAGCGCCAACCGCTTTGAAACCCGTCCGGCAGCCGGTCGCACGGTTCGGCGTCGACCGCGCCCTCTACCGGGTTGGCGAACCCGGGCGAGCGCGACGCCTCCACCCCGGTCAGCAGGCGGACGCCCGTGCCCTCGACCGCGGCCTCCTCCCGCAGCACGGCCAGGGTTTCGTCGCCCCATTCGCGTACCTTCTCCGCCGGTCCGGCCAGGTAGCGGCCCCAGATGGCCGCGGCCGTAAGGGATGTCCGGCCCGGAATCTCCCCGGCGCGGACGGTGACCCGGTGCCCGGCCTCAACCAGCCGGATCCCGGTGGTGAGGCCGATGACACCGGCACCGACTACGAGCACGTCCGCCATGGCGAAAGGTTACCCGAAGGTTACAAACCCCTGATGCGACCCCGCTACATTCGAGCGCGCCCGCTGTGCCGAGTGTGCCGACCGTGCCGACTGTGCCGAGCGAGCTGCGAGCGGGACTGCGGGACGGCCTGCGGCGCGAGTCCGACACACCGGATCCGGCGGCCGTGATATTCCAGCACGCATTCCGGCACCGGCGCGTCTACAAGGCGTTGTGCGGGCGCAAGGTGGCCGGGGGTGGCGGGGCGATCGTCCACCGCCACCTCGGCCGGTTGATCGCGGACGTGGTGCGCGAGCATCTGGAGCCGCAGCTCGCCGCCTCAGGCTCGGATCTGCCCGCCGAGGTCATCGCGGAGTATTACGCCAGCGCCACGCTCGGCCTGCTGATGTGGTGGGTCGAGCGCGACTTCCGCGACGGCCCGGCGCGGATATCCTCGATGCACCAACACCTAACGGCTCCCGGCATCCGTAACGCGCTCAACCCAACCGCTCTTGACCCAACCGCTCTCAACCCAGCCACTGGCGCAGTATCGCGGTCTGCGCCACTGTCCAAGTCATTGACGTCACTAGATAGAGGCTCGCGGCAAGCGGCAGGAACGCGACGCTGAGCATCGGGACGTAGTGCACCAACCGCACCCAACCGATCGGTCTCGGTCTGGCCAGGCGCGTTGACACAAACGCGATGGCGCCCAACAAAATCAGGACGGTGGCGAAGAGGGCAAGCTGCGGGCCAGTGGAGGAGATTAAGTGCGCTCCGAGGGGTACCCCCAAAAGGCTCTCCTGCAACAAGATATTTGCCTTCCCCGCCAACGTCGGGGCGCTGAAGGCCAGGTATAGCGCCGAAAAAACCGGCATCTGCGCGAGCACCGGCAGGCAGCCGCGCACGGTGTTCGTGGCGAGGCCGGGCGCCTCGGCGCGGTAGAAAGCGGCTATCTCCTTCTGCAGGCGTTGGGGGTTGCCGCGGAAGCGTTTCTCGATCTGGCTTGCCCGCTCGGACAACCCGGCGCGGCGCTTTTCGGCACGACGCTGTGCCCGGTGCTGGGCGATGCCGAGCGGCAGGAGCATGAGTCTGATCAGGACGGTGGTGAGCACGATGGTGACGGCGATCGGGGTGTGAAGCAGCCCGGCGAGGGCCGTGACGAGGGCGTACGCGGGCACGGCAAGATAGTCGAACACTGTTGTCTCCTAACGGGTCTGACGAAACGGTGAGGTTGGTGGTTCGTCAGATCGCGGAGGGAGCTCTTGGCCGCGGCCGCCCTGGCGCGTCGGGGTCGCAGTGCCGTGGCACGATCGGCGTTTCGCGGCGGGCGCCGATCACCGCGCTCCGCCCGCTCGGCGCAGGCGCGGCAAGGGCGGCGGTCGCCGCGAACGCGACGGCGATCGCAGCGACCGTGAGGGCAAGCACGGAACGCAGATCGGGCTGCGCGCCGACGATGACCAGGGCCGATATCACCGTTATCATCACGGTGGCGAGCCTGGCCCGCCGCGCCCAACTCGGCAAGACCTGAGTCATTGATGCCCGGCTCACGGGCCGCATCCAGGCGGGCGCCATGAGCACAGTGTAAGCCGGTCACGTCAACACGGGTTTCTGTCAGCCGGTTTCTGTCAGTGCGGGTTTCTGTCAGTGCGGGTTTCTGTCTGCGCCGGTTTTGTGCGCGCCGGTTTTGTGCGCGCCGGTTTTGTCGGGGGGTGGGTTCATCATGAGGGCATGAAGGAGACCGAAGCCGAGCTCGACGAGCTGCAAACCCTTCTCGACGCATCACTGTCCCGATCCACCGAGCACCTGCGGGGCATCATCACGCCCGGCGAGCGCACCCTCAACGCCAGCCAGATGGTCGCCGTGATCACCGGCATGTGCACGCTGGCGATCGCCACCGTGACCAGCCGGGCCGAGCCGCGCATCAGCGGCGTCGACGGTCATTTCTGGCACGGCAGGTGGATCTTCGGTACTGCCCGTGGAGCCGCCAAGGCCCGCCATCTCGCAGCAAACCCAGCCGTGAGCGTGGCCCATATGCGCGGCGAGGAGCTGGGCGTCTTCACTCACGGGCACGCGCAGATGCTCAATCCGGCCGGCGGCGAGCCCGACCCGCAGTGGCCGGTGATCCTTGACTACCTGCGGGAGTACTACGACAGCGACCCGCTCTCGTGGGGCGACAGCGTCTACTACCGCCTCAACCCCACATGGATGGTGTGCTACGCGTTCGAGCCGGAGAAGGTGATGGCTAAGGCTTCTTAGAAGGCTTTCGTCGGGACGCCGACGCCGCCAAGCGTGTCGGCGCCGTAGCGTTCAAGCTCGCGGGTCAGGTCCAGCGGGCGGATCTGCTTGCGCGCCTCCAGCGTGGCGTCGTCGAGCAGGTTGGCCGGCACGAGCCAGGACACCTCAAACTCGAGCCCGTCGGGATCCCTGGCGTACACCGCCTTCGTGGTGCCGTGGTCGGAGGCGCCCGCCAGCGCGTCGCGCTCGATCAGCGCCCGCTGGATGCGCTCCAGCTCGGCCAGCGTGTCCACCTCCCACGCCAGGTGGTAGAGGCCTACCGCGCCGCGGCCGGCGGGACTGTCGGCGGCCTGCGCCCCGACCGCGAATAGGCCCAGGTCGTGGTCATTGGTGCTGCCCTGCGCCTGCAGGAAAGCCGCCCGGCCGGGCATGCCCATGACCTGGCGGAAGCCGAGCACCTGGGTATAGAACTCCACGCTGCGGTCGACATCGCGTACGAAGAGCACCGCGTGGTTGAGTCGTTGAATTGGCATACACCCAGGATAGGCGGGACTCTTTACTGGCCGTCTTAAAGGTCTTGCCGCTAAAGGTCTTGCCGCTAAAGGTCTTGCCGCTAAAGGCCCTGCTGCTAAAGGCCCTGCCACCAGCCGTCGACCTCGAGTGGCGCGGCGGCGTCGACCCGCTCGCCGGGCCGCGGGATCGACAGGCTCACCTCCTGCTCCTTGGCGCAGCGCCAGATGCGGTCCACCGGGTCGCTCCAAGGGTGCAGTGCCAGGTTGAACGTCGCCCAGTGCACCGGGATCAGCAGCCCGCCGCGCGCGTCGAGGTGGGTGCGGACAGCCTCCTCGGGCGTCATGTGAATGTCAGGCCAGTAGGGGCTGTACGCCCCGACCTGGATGAGCGTCATGTCGAAGGGGCCGTGCTGGCGGCCAATCTCGGAGAAACCGGCGAAATAGCCGGTGTCGCCGGTGTAGAACACCCTATGCCGCTCGCCCGCGATGACCCATGAGCCCCAGAGGGTTTCGTTGCGGCTGAAGGCCCGCCCGGAGAAGTGCCGCGCCTCGGTGGCGACGAGGCGCAGGCCGGCCACGGTGACCTCCTCGTCCCAGTCCAGTTCGATGATGCGCTCGCCCGGAACCGTCCAGCGCCGCAGGTGCGCCCCGACGCCAAGCGGTACCAGGAACGGTGTGCTCTGACGCCTTGCCAGCGCGATCACGGTGGCCATGTCCAGGTGGTCGTAGTGGTCGTGCGAGATGACGATGGCGTCCAATGTGGGTAGTTCGCCCAGGGCTAATGGCATGGGGTGCAAGCGTTTCGGCCCAACCGATTGGCTGGGGGAGCAGCGCAGGCTCCACACCGGGTCGATGAGCACTCTCCGCCCCTCGATCTCCACGAGAGTGGACGCGTGTCCAAACCACACGGCGCGTAGCCCTTGGTGTGCTCCCAAAATCGGCGGATCGAAGTTGGGCGTCACGATGGGTATCGGCGAGTCGGGGCGGCGCTTCTGCTTCCCGAACATCAACTCGCGGAAGATCTTGCGAGCCGAGTCGGGCGGCATCACGGTGCTGGGCGTGGAGTTGTGGAAGATCCGGCCGTCAAAGTGGGGGGAGCGCCGCAGCGACTCCGGGTCGGGGCGGGCGCCCATCGAACGAAGCGGTCTCATGCCACACTCCTCATCCCTGACACCCTGTACTTTAGTCGGCGCGTCACTCTAGTCGGCGGGAGGTTGGCCGGTGGACAGGCGCTGGCACCCGCCTGCACCCGCCTCTTCCGGCGAACTTCGGTCGTGGCCGAAGTATGGCTTGCATCAATGGTTTTCGACCTTACCGTGTGCGCACACACGGCAAAGGAAGGAAAACCATGCGAGTATGGCGATCTATCCGTGCTATCCGTGCTGGCAGGGTGAATGGGGTAGTGACCGCGCTGGTCATCCTCGCCGCTAGCGTCTTCGTGGTGCTGGCGAGCCCGCAGCCGGCGCTGGCCGCGCCTAACTTCAAGGCGCCCTTCAAGTGCGGGCAGCGCTGGACCTACAGTCACCATAGCGCCGAGGTCCGGTTGGCGCTCGACTTCATCCGCAGCGATGGGGGCACCACTGCCGGGGCGCCTGTGCTGGCTTCGGCCTCCGGCTATGCCTACCGCTACTACCAGGCGGGCGGTGCGGGCAACTACATCGTGATGGACCACGGAGGTGGCTGGAAGACCTACTACTTCCACCTCGCGTCCTACTCGGTGGCCCACGGCGCCTATGTCGGCCAGGGTGGCCAGATCGGTACCACCGGAAGCACCGGAAACTCCTCCGGTCCGCACATCCACTACGAGCAGCTGTACAACGGTGTAGGGCAGACGATACGCATCAACGGCGTATCTCTGGCTCCCTACCCGGGGAGCTACTTCGTGAAGTCGATCACGAGCGACAACGCCTGCGGTGGGACGTATTTCTGGACGTGGGGCAGCGGGGTGAACGTGCGCGCCGATGCCTACCTGTCCTCACCGGTGGTGGCTCAACTGGCAGGACCCACCTACGTCAAGGTGATCTGCCAGAAGCAGGGCGACTGGGTCCACGCCGAGGGGTACTCGAACAACTGGTGGTCCAAACTGGAGTCCCCATCCGGCTTCATCACCAACATTTACATCGATCACCCAGCCGCCATCCTGCCCGGGGTACCCACCTGCTGAATCCCCGTCGATGACCGAGCTGATTACCGAGCTGATTGCAGAAGCGGGTGCTCCCGATGGCCACCGGGAGCACCCGCTCTTCTCGCATCACTATTCTCAGGCCGGCCGGCGGCCGGGGAAGCCACAGTCGCTGCGGTGGTACCAGTTGATGTCGGCGTCGCCCTCGAGCCAGCACCACAGCACCTCGCGCCCGTCCCGTAAGCCGGGAAAGTCCAGAAGCACCGGTGCGTACCCCTTCACCTGCACATCACCAGAACCGATGTTCTCCAGAAGGGAGTAGATGCGCGCCTCGTACGCTTTCGCCTCGGCCAGGCCACCCAGGGGGCTGCTGCCGTGCGCGGCCAGGTCCGCCCGCAGCTCGGCGAGGTCGGCCCGCAGCCGGATCAGTTCGTCAATGCTCGGGCGCAGGGCCGCGAGTCGCTGGCGTGCTTGCTCCAATGTGACCACCAGGAAAGCATAGGGTGGTCACATGAGTGGATCGGTGACGCATTTTGAGATACCCGTCGATGACATGGCGCGGGCGCAGGCCTTCTACCGCGATGCCTTCGGTTGGCAGATCGCGGCCGCGCCCGGGACGGACTACACGCTGGTGAGGACGGCACCGACCGACGAGAACGGGATGCCGTCGGAGCCGGGCACCATCAATGGTGGGATGTTGCCGCGCGGCGAGCCGGTGCTGCAGCCGGTCGTCACGATCACGGTGGACGATGTCGACGCGGCCCTGGAGACGATCGAAAATCTTGGCGGTATCACGGTGCAGGGCCGAACCCCAGTGGGCGGTATCGGTTTCGCCGCCTACGCCAAGGACAGCGAGGGCAACGTGATCGGCCTATGGGAAAACGTCACCCCTTGACGCGCCCCGACGCCACCGTAATCTCCGTTCATGACATGGGACGTCCCATATCATGAATCGAGCCGTCATACCGAGAGCCGGAGGCCGGGATGACGGTCGCGCTCGCTTTAGTAACCGCCTATTAGTTGGCCGCTCGCTCAAACTCGGCTCCGGCGACTTCACTCCGGCCGCCTGGATCCGTTACGGCGCAAGCGCCAACCGCCAGACGATCCTTTGGGGATACCAGGTGGGCGCGCGACCGCCGGCGCGCAGATCTGGCTGCGCGCACAACCAGCCGACAACTCTATCCGCGCATGGATAGAATCCGATTCTAGCTCAGCATTGTTGGGTACCCCATCAGCCTTCAATGACAACCAGTGGCATCGCGTCGTGGCGCCGGCTCGGTCACGGCCGGCTCGGTCACGGCCGGCTCGGTCACGGCCGGCTCGGTCACGGCCGGCTCGGTCACGGCCGGCTCGGTCACGGCCGGCTCGGTCACGG
>Ga0209382_10005968_pt1 | contig 15729 bp, 12 predicted proteins | sample SoiMetdeltSBSDD5_FD_187599 | JGI IMG/M metagenome (GOLD analysis project Ga0209382, IMG submission 187599) | Bulk soil microbial communities from a Populus tree surrounding site in Tennessee, USA - Soil MetaG P. deltoides SBSDD5 (SPAdes) (version 2) | ecosystem: Environmental > Terrestrial >...
TGAAGGGGAGCGCCATCGGCGTGTAGTACCAGAGGACGAACTGGCTGTGCGGACGACTGCTCAGAGTCTCGTCGATAAGCTTGCGCTGCAGAAGCGTTATGGCAGAAGGCGTGCTCCCCTCGGGCAGCACGGGAACTCCGATGTGAACGCCGGATGACTCCACCCGCCACTCCATGCGCGGCTTTGCCTGGGCTTCGAAAATCGGTTCCTCAATAAAAAGCACATCATAATCGGATGCAGCGCGCGACAAGAGGTGCTGGGGACGCTGCCAGACAAAATTCCAGCGCAGATGCGACAGGCACATCAACGTTACCGGACGCCGGAGGTTGGACACAGCAGGCGCAACTGCAGCATTCAAACGACGCATCTATGAAATCCTTGTAAGTTAGAGGGTTGTTCCGGAACGGAACCAGCAGTTTGTTTCACAACGCCATTACACGCCACTGGTTCCATCCCGAGACGCCGATTGGCTTTCGCCGAAATGGAACTCGGAAATGTGCAAATTGTTGATGCTTCGGAGCGTGTGCTCGGCCACTTCGCACGCAGATGCAGGCTCAAGCAGCCTTTCTAGATTTTGGGACGGTGTCTCCTGGTGCCGGCGCTTTTTGCAAGCGCCGGCAGTGGCTGCTTGATCGAAAAAAATCCCGCCCAGGGGTCTTTGGGAAGATGATCGAGACGCTGCTGCAGATTCGTCAGCGCGTAGTGGCTCGGGCCGATATCCTCCGAAAGCTCATCCCAGCTCAATGGAGTAGAAACCGGAGCTCCGCGTCTCGCGCGCGTCGAATAGGCGGCTACGGCAGTAGCGCCGCGCCCGTTGCGCAGGAAGTCAACGAAGATGCGTTCGCGGCGGAGAGTCTTCGTCATCTTGGTGACATACAGCTTCGGACTATCTGCTGCCATGTCCTCGGCGAGACGCTGGCTGAATTCCTTTACCTCGTCCCAGCCAGCTCTCGGCGCAATCGGCGCTACGACGTGAAGACCCTTGCCACCCGTCGTTTTGACGAAGCTCTTCAGCTTGCGTTCCCGCAGGCGGTCGCGAACTTCGAAAGCCGCCGATATCACGCTCCTCCATTCGACGCCTTCGCCGGGATCGAGATCGAAAATGATACGGTCCGGACGTTCGAGATCGCCGGTGCGCGATCCCCAGGGATGGATCTCGAGGACGCCTGCCTGCACGAGAGCGATCAAACCATCGAGATCGTCGATCGCCAACATCGGCTGGTCTTCGCCCACGTCGACGCGACGGATGCTGCTGCTCAGGCCTCCCCACGCATGCTTGGCATAGAAGCAATCCTTGCCCACGCCAGATGGGCAGCGTACCAGACTCAATACCCGGTCGATCAAATGAGGGAGAATCCAGGGAGCGATCGCCACGTAAAAATCGGCGAGGCCCTGTTTGGTGACGCCCTGATCCTCCCACAATATGCGCTCGGGATGGGTGAGACGGATCGAGGCGGGACTGCGCGAAGTCACACCCGAGCGCTGTTTTTCGAGGCGGACCTCTTCGGGCGACTTGTCTTCACGCAGACCTTTGAAAGAAGCTTGGCGAAGCAAGCCATCGGCGCTCCAGCCGCGGTATTCGATGTCGGCAACCAGCTTCGGCGCAATCCATCTCACGTCCTTGAGAACGGAGCGCGGGACCTCATTGGCAAAGCTCGGCATCTGGCGCGGGAGGCTGTCAAGCTGCCGTCGCAGGGCGGTCGCCTGGTCGGCAGAGAAGCCTGTTCCAGCACGGCCAGCATGGATCAGCCGGCCGCGTTCGTAGTAGCCTAGAACGAGTGAGCCCACGGCGCCCGACAAGGCGGTGGAAGGGACATAACCCAAGAGCACAAATTCCTGGCCCTCGACGCATTTCGTCTTGATCCAATGCTCACCCCTGCCGGACACATAGGGCAGATCGATTCGCTTCGAAACGATGCCCTCCAGCCCCAGCTTGCAGGCGTGCTGGAGAATTTGGCTGCCCTCGCCTTCCAAGTGCTCACTGAAGCGCACGACCGAGTCGGCGGGAAGGCTATTTGTCAGTTCGTGGAGAATTCGGCGGCGCTCGCCCAGATCGAGGCCGCGAAGATCGCGGCCTTCGAAATAGAGAAGATCGAAGACGAAATAGGACATGCGGTCGTATCGGCCAGACTTGAGGTCGGACTGCAAGCCACTGAAACTCGATAGGCCTCTCTCGTCCTGAACGATGAGTTCGCCGTCAATCAGTGCCGAACCGCCAGGAAGACGCTGAAGAGCACGAGTGATCGTCGGAAAGCGGTTCGTCCAGTCGAGACCGCGACGGGTCAGAAGCTGTATTTTCGTGCCTGATATCCTCGCCTGAAGGCGATAGCCGTCGAATTTGATCTCGTGAATCCATTTGGCGCCGCTCGGGGGGCGATCCCTGAGCATTGCGAGGCTTGGCTCGACGAAGACCGGCAGGATGGCTTTGCGTGCACCTTTCAGCTTGGCGACGAGCGGGCCTTTGACCTCACTCGCCGCCTTCTTCTTCTGCCGGTCGGCATGGTCGGCGCGAATGTCGCCGAGTTCGGCCAGATCGACGTTTGTCCGCTTCGTCAGTACGGAGGTGTGTTCTTCCTCGACAATCTCGGGATCTCCAGGCTGTCTGGCGAATTCGTCGGACCCCTTGATGAGAAGCCATTGATCCTTGCTTTCTGACGGGCGCCGGCGCATGCGAACGAGATGCCAGCGGCCCTTGAGACGCCGGCCGGCGAGAGAGAAGTCGAGCTTGCCCTTGGCCAGGCCTTTGCGAGCGTCGCCATCGGCTTCCCATGTGCCGCGATCCCACACGATCATGGTGCCGCCGCCGTATTCGCCTTTGGGAATCACGCCCTCCCATTCGAGATACTCCATGGGATGATCTTCCGTCTGAACGGCGAGGCGCTTTTCGCCGGGAACGAGGCTGGGCCCCCGCGTAACAGCCCAGCTCTTCAGCACTCCGTCCAGTTCGAGGCGCAGGTCGAAGTGGAGACGGCGCGCATCATGTTTCTGAACGACGAATTGGTTGCCGCCTTTTCCGCCACGGCGTGGCGAAGGCTCGGAGGTTTTTCGAAAGTCGCGCTTCTCGCGGTACGTCCTGAGACTGCCCATGGCTCGCAGGGTCAAAAAAGGGAACGGCCGAGCCGCCACTATGGCATGCTCAGCCGTTCATGCGCCAATGAGGCTGCCGGAGCAGCCTCGGTATCAGCGAACCGTCAGGCGCGCCACATCGCTCCCGTCCTGGCGTTGACGTTGATGGTCACGGGCCTGCCTCGGCGCAGTGCGCGGAAGGTGTAGACCCGGCCGAAGCACTCAATGGTCCGCACGCGGTTGAAGCCGCGATCGCGCACCAGTTCACGCGCCTGCCAGCAACTCAGCTTGCGGCGGTGATAGGGATAGTACGCGTCCGGATAGGCGCCATAGCCGTAATAAGGCGTGCCGATGCCGACGCGGAAGTCCACATCGATGTCGTCGGCCGAAGCAGGCGAGGCCAGCAGGACCAGGGGCGCCGCCAGGGCGGCAGCTAACACAGCTTTCTTCGCAAACATGGCATTGTCTCCTTCAGGAAAACCTGAGCCTCCAACGCCAAGCTTCAGGTTAAAGTTCCGTGCGCGTAAAGTTGTTAAAGTATATGGTTTACGGCCTTCGCCCTGCCGTTGCCCCGCCATCGACGATGATCAACGCGCCCGTCTGAAAGGTGCAGGCGGGCGAGGCGGCAAATAGGATGGCTTCGGCAATTTCGGCAGGATCGGCGATACGCCCGAGCAGTGGGTATGACTCCCACAGCCGGCGGGCTGCGGCAGGATCGGGATGAGATGCAACGCTTTCGCGCATCATGTCGGTGTCGATTGGACCGGGACAGACACAGAGGGCGCGGACTTCGGGCGCCAGCTCCGTCGCCAGCGCCCGCGTCAGGCCGGCGAGAGCACCCTTTGACGCGCAGTAGGCAGCTGAGCCGGCATAACCGAGCAGCGCCGCATCGGAGCCCACGTTGACGATGACGCCCTGCCTCCGTCGCATGACCGGAAGGAGCGCGCGTGAAAGACGCCAAGGTGCCGTGACATTGACCTCGATCATATCCCGCCAGTCAGATTCGCCGGCATGTTGCAGCAACTGATCGCGAAAAACGCCGGCGCAATTGACGAGGACATCGATCTCTCCTGATTCGGCAGCAAGGTGGTCTTGCGCCTTTCGATCAGCAAGATCTGCGGCTATGCCGCGCACCCTGCCTGGATGTTGCCGCGCAAGAGCGGAGGCCGTCGCCTCAACTCCTTTCATGTTTCGCCCGTGAATGACGACTGACGCCGCCTCCTCGAGAAATTTGAGAGCTGCTGCATATCCGAGACCGCGGGTCGAGCCGGTAACCAAAATATGGCGATCAGCAAACAGGCTCATGCTAGAGCCTTCCCGCAGTGCTGCCGCCGTCGATGACGATGGAGGAGCCGGTCATGAAAGCCGCCGCAGGCGAAGCGAGGCAGAGTACGAAATCGGCGATCTCCTCGGGAGCCGCGAGCCGACCCAGTGGGTGATAGGCGCGAAAACTCCGGTAATAGGCGTCAGCATCGCCACTGTCCTGTGCACATTGACGCATAAGCTCGGTATCCATGGTGCCGGGACAGAGCGCGTTCACACGAATGTGCGAGGGCGCCAGCTCGATGGCAAGGGCGCGGGTCAGGGCGAGGACGCCGTGTTTCGCCGAGACATAGGCGATGTTGTTGGGAATGGCGTGAAGGCCAAGCTCCGAGGCGATGTTGATGATGCAGCCGCGCGAGACGCGAAGGAGTGGCAAGGCGGCCTTGGCGGTGAAAAACGGAGCGCCGAGGACGACGGCCAGGTGCTGGTCCCAATGTTCATCGCTCGTCTCCTCGATGCTCTTTTCCACATTGACCGCGGCATTGTTGATCAAAACGTGCAGCTCTCCCGCCGCGAGGGCGGGCGCCACAGCATTGGCCGCACCGTCCGGCGTCGAGAGATCAGCCGGCGCCGGCACGAGTCGGTCGCAAGGCGGCAGGCGGGCGATCGCGGCGCGAACGAGCTCGGCGTTGCGGTCGTTCACAAACACACGCGCACCAGCCTCGAGAAATGCCCGCGCCATCGCGAAACCCAGCCCCCGCCCTGCCCCCGTGACCAGAACCGATTTTCCCCGATAGTCGAAGCTCAGCATGGATCATCCCCGATATTTGCTGATGGCGAGTGCCAGGGCCGTCGAACCAATGCTCAGCAAGATGAGCAGCGTCGCCATCGCGTTGATGGAAGGATCGAGCGAGGTTCGCACCATGCCCCATACCATGGTGGGCAAGGTATTGCCGCTGCCGATGGTGAAGAAGGTGATGATGAAATCATCAAGTGAGATCGCAAGCGCCATCAGCCCGGCTCCGATGACCGTGGGCTGGATGATGGGCAAGGTGATGGTCATGAATGCCTCCCAAGAGGAAGCGCCCAGATCGCGAGCAGATTCGACCAGAGACCAGTCAAAAGCTGAGAGACGCGCGAAGACGATGGCGACGACGAAGGGCACAACGATCACCAATTGGCTCATTATGACGGTAGGAAGGCCGAGGGGAAATTGAAGGAAGCGGACGAAATAGGAGAGAAGGGCTATACCGATAATCAGGGACGGAATCATCATCGGTGCCATCAGGGCGGTCATGACCGCACCCGCCCATCGCTGTCGGCTGCGCACGAGCCCGATTGCGGCAAGCGTTCCGATGACCACCGAGCACAGGGCCACGACAGCGCCGATCACGAGACTGGCCCTGAGTGCGGGCCAGAAGCTCTGATTGGCGAGGAGCGTTCGGTACCAACCAAGGGTGAGGCCGGTGAGGGGCAAGCTTGTCAAAGCCGAAGCGTTGAAGCTGAAGAGGACGACGAGAAGCAGCGGCAGAGTAAGAAAGGCAATGACGAAAAACGTGAAGAGGAACCATAGGCTTTTAGACAGGTGATTCACGCCGAGGCCCCAATAAAGCGCCTGAGCGTTAGCCTGCACCCAGCGAATACCAGAAGCGACGCCGCCATAAGAGTGAAGGTCATGGCGCTGCCCATGGGCCAGTTGAAGCCAAAGGAGAACTGCGTTTCTATGAAGTGGCCCATCATGGACGTGCCGCCGCCGACATATCGCGGAGTGACGTAATCGCCAACCGAAATAAGAAAGCTCAGCAGGAAAGCAGTAGCAATGCCGCGCTCGGATAAAGGCAGCACGATATCGCGCGAAGCGCGGAAGGCGCTGGCGCCGAGATCGCGAGCCGCTTCGATCAGCTCGTCAGGAATGGCCCGCATGCTGCCGTAGATCGGCAGGACAGCGAAGGGCAGAAGGAAATAAGCCAAGGTGATGATGACGCCATTGACACTGTAGATGAAAAAGGTCAGCGGCTCGTCTATAAGCTTCAGCCATGTGAGGGCACCGTTGATGATACCATCGCGGCCGAGAATACTTTTCCACGCATAGATTTTCACCAGGTAACCGCCGAACAGGGTGATCAAGGTGAGCAGCAGAAGGACATTGCCGTAGCGTCCGGCGCGAAATCGGATGGCAAAGGCGAATGCGTAAGCAAGCGCAGTCGTAAACACCGCAATTGCCAAACCAATGAACAAGGTATTGAGCAGAACATCGCCATAATCGGTGAAAGTCGCGACATAGTTCTTGCCGGTGAAATCGGGGCGCATGATGCGCGCCCTCACGGACCAGAAGCTGATCACGAAGAAATAGGTGAGCGGACCAGCAAAGAGAAGGAGCCACACGCTGGCCGCGGGCGCTAGTGCCAGGAGCGGCGAAGGCGCCCGGCGCTCTAGCACGGAACGCTGAGGGACGACAATCGATCAGGCCTTCTGCAGCCGGGCGTATTCCTGGAGGAAGTCGTCATAAGTCGCAACGCTGCCGTCCGATTCCGTCGGTGGCACCGGCTGGAGCCGCGCCTTTTTCATGAAGTCATCGAGATCGGAGTAACTATAGGACTGTACCAACTCGGGAGGCAGCAAAGGCACGGCCTTTAGATTGGTGATGCCGGCGCTCTGCTCCACGGCGAAAATCTTCTGCGGTTCGGGCGAGATGATGTGGTTGATCATCTTATAGGTGAGTTCGACGTGCGGACTGTTCTTGGGAATGCAAAGGCAATCCATGAACATGCCGGTGCCTTCCTTGGGGATGGTGTAGTGTATCGTCTTGCCTTTGCCCTTTGCCCAGACGGCTACGGCTTCCCAGCCAATCGCGCTCGCAGTCACCTCGTTGCGGGCGAAAGCGTCGGCCATGTCGCCGTAAGAGGCAAAGAATGCGCGCGCCTGGTTCTTCTTCAGCTCGATGAGCGTGTCGATGACTTTCTTTAGCTCATCCTTGGTGAGGATGGTGCCCATAGGCTTGCCGGTGACGACCGTTCCCCAGATGAGAAGATTGCCGAGGGGATCATCGACCATGGCCACCTTGCCCTTGAACTCCGGCTTCATCAGATCGAGCCAGCTCTCAGGCGGGGTCTTTACTTGTTCCGGATCATACATCAGCGGCAGCGACCCCCAGTTCCACGGCACGCCGTAGAGTTGGCCGTCCTTGCGGATCACGTCCTGGCTCGTGAATTGCGGGATCAGATCGTTGAATTGCTCGATGCGAGATGAGTCGAGCGGTTCAAGCAACCCTCCTTCCGCCATCAGAGGCAGGTAGCCGAAATACATAGTGATGAGATCGGTCTTGCCGATGCCGCCGGCCTGGAGCTTGGTTATGATCTCCTCGTTCGAGGAAATGAAAGTCGGCTGGAAATCGATGTCATTGTCCTTGAGAAAGGTTCCAGCCTTGATTGGCGTCTCATAGCCTTGCCAACCCATCCAGGTCATGGTGGTGGCAGCATGAGCGGGCCGGACAAGGAGGCCAGCGGCAGCAGCCGTAGCGCCCAAAGCCACGGCGCCCTGCAGCAGGCCGCGGCGTGACACAGAGGAAAGCCGGGAAAGCTTTAAAGCAGCATCGATCTGCGATTTTGCGTTGCTCATCTCAAGGCCCTGTTCGTTTTGCTCCCAAGCCAGCTCCTTTAGGTTTTGATTGGAGCCGGTCAATTCATCCAAGTCAGAAATCAACTTCGAGGCTCAGTAAAACAGCGAAGCAAGGGATGGTCAAGTTGAGGAAAGACTCAACTCTTGACTATACTTTACTTCAGCGCCGAAAGAGCGCGCAGAAAGAAGTCATCACCCCCAAAATTGCCCGACTTCAAGGCAAGGGCAATCGGTGGCTCGCCCAAAGAAAGGGTGGCCGGAACGCCAGGCGCAATCTGCTTACCGATGCGTAAGGCGGGGATGCCCAGCGCGGTCACGACAGCACCAGAGGTCTCGCCGCCGGCAACGATAAGCCGCCTCACGCCGGCAGCGGTCAAGGCTTTTGACACATCCGCGAGGGCCTGCTCAATGAGACTGCCGGCGCGTTCGGCTCCCAACATGGCTTGCGCCTTCTTCACCTCTTCAGGCGGGGCGCTTGCATAGATGAGAGGCGAGCGGGAGAGGCGCGGCAGGACCCAGGCCATTACCTCCCGCAAAGTTGATTCATAAACGCGGGAGAGCGCGGCGACGTCGAGCTTGAGGGCGGGGTGAGCCTTGCGCATCTCGTCAATTTGGCGAAGCGTTGCGGCGGAGCAACTTCCAGAGAGAACGGCCGCAGTGCCCCCTGCCTCGGGCAATCGCTCGGGGCCAGAGCGTTCGGTAAGAAGGCCGGCGTTGAGAAAATTTCGAGGCAAACCGACCGCCCCGCCCGAGCCTCCGGTCATAAGCTTCAGGTCCGCACCCGCTTCTCCAAGAGCGATGAGATCGTTATCCTCGAGGGCGTCGATCACGGCATAGGCGACGCCGCGTCGGCGCAAATCATCGCATGAAGATCTGATGGCGGCAGCACCGCGTTTCACGATTGGCCAGGGAACCAGGCCGACTTCAGCAGACGTCTGCCGGGAGAGGACGCGCAGAAGATTTGCATCGGTCATGGGCGTCAATGGATGATGGCGCATGGGTGAGTCGGACAGAAGCTCGGAACCGACAAAAAGATGGCCCTGATAGATGGTGCGGCCGGTTTCAGGAAATGCTGGGCAGATGGTGGTGAAATCGAGCCCGAGTTCTGCCATCAGAGCATCGGCAACGGGGCCGATGTTGCCCTCCGGTGTCGAATCGAAGGTCGAGCAATATTTGAAATAGAATTGCAGGGCACCTCTTGCCTTCAACCATCGGCAGGCGGCAAGAGACTGCGATATGGCATCGTTCTTGGGCACGGTTCGCGTCTTGAGGGCGACGACGATCGCATCGGCCTTGTCAATTCCAGTGTCACTTGCAGGGACGCCAATCGCCTGAATGGTCCGCATGCCGCTGCGGACGAGCGTGTTGGCAAGATCCGTTGCTCCGGTGAAATCGTCGGCGATGCAGCCGAGAAGAAGCTTCCCGACTTCACCCATCCGCACTCAACCTGGCGACGGCGTAGGGCCCAAGCTCCAGGGACGAGATGCCTCTCATCGCCTTTCCGCCCTTTTTGAGGAAGCCTGGGTCGGTGGTGGCCTTCCCAAAAGTCGTCTCGTCCAGGATATGGATCCGCGCCGGCCCTTTAAACCCCTTGAGCTTGAGCTTGCGCTTTTCGCTTGTGAGATTGGCGAGCCAAAGAGTCGAGCCTCCAGGGGAGCGATGGGCCAGGGCTGCAATTCCCTCGCCCTCGGCGCTAACCGAGATCAGCTTACTGCCAGCCGATTCAGCCAGCCCGGCGATGACATGGAACAGCGGATAGACCGCGGAAGTCTTCAAAGACTCATAATAGGGATGCCGCTGGCTCGAGGGATGATGAATGATCCCCGTCGAACCGGTCGCTGCGCCGAGGCTCACCTGATCAACGCCGCTGTAGGCGAGAGCGGCGACATAACCTAAAGTCCAGGCGGCGCCATAGATGCCGCGGTGCCTTGGATCGCTTCCCGCCAGGCACACCCGACCATTATCGGGATTTCCGGCGAGCCCCGCTCCATACGGATTCAGGCGGGCTGGGATTGTGCTCGGACCGACATGATAAGGCTTGCTCTTGCCGATTATGGCGCGGGTCGATTGAACGACATAGGAAAGCGCCTCGATCGTTTCCATCACGGAGATGTCGTCCGCCGCATGGACGATGGGACAGGTGGTGTGGCTGACGAAATCGAGAAGCTCTGCGGGCGGCCGCTTGCGGTTGAGCTCGGTGAAGAAAGAGAACATGCCACCGCCGATCTTCGCATTCGGGAACGCGGTCCGGGCGGCGCGATAGATTTTTTCGAGCGGCGCGTCCTCACCGCCCGCGCTTCCCGGCAGGATCGCTTTGAGATCGCTTGCCGGCGAGACAATGACAGCCTGAGGCGCGAGGACCTGGTCCTTCACGGCCTTGGCAATCGGTTCGAGCTCGCTCAAGGGATCGGCTTTCCCGGGAATGACGATCTCCAGGGTGACGGGGGCGCCTGTCTCTTGCGATAGCCTTCGGTAGGTTTCCACGAGCTTGGCGGCATGTGAGCTTCTTCCATCGATGGCGCAAAGCAGAGCGCCGGGCTTGGCCTGATTTAAAATTGCAGCTTCGGCCAGAGCGCTCTCCGCTTCGGCGGCGGCAACCGCTACTGCCATGCGCGGCACTGCACCGGCAATTCGGCCAAGGCTAACCGTGACCGGCTGGGCGGCACGAGCGGCCCTCGCTCTGGGGAGTTTGCCCGAGAGGGCCAGCGTCACCGACTGATCGAAGGTCTGGCCCTTCGGCAGGGTATAGGGCCAAGGCTTTTGCAGCGGGCGAATGTAAGTCTTGAAAGACGCGTCCGTCCAGTTGCGGTGATCCTCGGTTTCGTAAGCGTCGCCTTCCATGCGGCAGGAGGCGAAGACTCCGGGCATGACCTTGTGGCGCAGGGCGCGGACGTTCACGAAAGGCTGCACCGGGTCGATGAGTGCCGGGAACTTGCTTTTCTTGCGTGAGCCATCGGCATGCTCAATCTCGACGGGTGCCCCCGCAACGCCCTTGAGAGGATGCAGCACGATGAAGCCCGTGCGGTTGGTGCGGAAATCGGCCTCGGGCGTGGCAGTGGCCTTGAAGGACAGATTGCCATCCGCGGACGCTGAGATTTCGGCGCGATACTCGAGGCCCCTCCCCACGTCGCCGCAATGGGCGTCATAAACGACGGAAAAGCCCTTTGGCGTCTGCCTGATCTTCTGATTTCTGATGCGGGGCATGTATGTGCCCCAGTTCTCATCGCGCACGAGAAAGGCGATGGCACGCAGGACCTCGATGCCGTCGAGCTTTATGTAACGCAGCGCACCATTGTCGAGCATGGCGCTCAAGGGTCCTGCTCTCAGCTCCTTTGGCTTAGGGTCCTCGATCTCAGTGCCGAAAAGCTTGATCGCACGTTTCGCTCTCGCTGAAGCCATGGTCATTCCCCGTTTTCAAATCACGCGCTCGGTTTCGGGATCGATCAAAACGGCCCGGTTCATGTCGAAGTCGAGGTCGATCATCTCGCCAGGCTTGTGCACGTCGTGGGAGTCGAGTTCCGCCATCACCACGGTCTTGCCCAAGGGGAAAGTGATGTAGGCGCGGGAGCCCGTCGGTTGCACCAACTCCACCTTGACGTTCAACCGAGCATGGCCGTTGCGAACCGAGCCGCCGCCGGCGCGGCTGATGTGCTGTGGCCTTATGCCCAAGACGATCTTGTCCTTCTTGGAAGAGGCCGGAACCTCGTGAGGCACGGGCAGACTCAGGCCGCCGTCGATCTTTACGCTGTGCTTGCCGCCCGAACTCGCGAGCTTCCCCGGTATGAAGTTCATGCGCGGTGAGCCCAGAAATCCCGCGACGAAATAGGTGGCAGGCCGCTCATAGAGGTCGAGCGGGGATCCGGCCTGCTCGATCTTGCCGTCGCGGAGAAGGACAATGCGATCGGCCAGTGTCATGGCTTCGATCTGATCGTGGGTGACATAGATCATGGTGGTGCCGAGGTCCTGGTGCAGGCGCTTGATCTCGCTGCGCATCTCGTCGCGCAGCTGGGCATCGAGATTGCTCAGAGGCTCGTCGAAGAGAAAGATCTGGGGATTGCGCACAATGGCCCGGCCGATGGCAACGCGTTGACGCTGGCCACCCGACAATTGACGCGGATAGCGCTCAAGCAGCTTTTCGATGCCAAGCATCTTTGCGGCGACTTTTACCCTTTTCTCCACCTCGGGCTTCGGCAGCTTTCGCGCCATCAAGCCAAAGCCGATGTTGCTGAACACCGTCATGTGCGGATAAAGCGCGTAGTCCTGGAACACCATGGCCACGTCGCGATCACGGGGGCGCATGTCATTCACCACCTCGTCGCCGATGGCGATGGTACCGTTGGAAATTTCCTCAAGGCCGGCGATGGTGCGCAAGAGCGTGCTCTTGCCGCACCCGGAAGGGCCAACCAAAACGGTGAATTCGCCATCCTCGATCTCAAGGTCGATGCCACTCAAGGCCTCGACCGTGCCGTAAAGCTTCTGCAGCCCTTTGATACTGACATTCGCCATCTGCTACCGCCGTTTCATTTCAGCCACGCACCGCGCCAAGTGTGAGGCCGCGCACGAGATGGCGCTGGACCAAAATGCCAAGCACGATCGAGGGTGCGAGAGACACGACGGCCAAAGCGCTCGCCTCTCCGTATAGCGCACCCTGGAAGCCTATAAAGGCGCGAAACACCGTGGGTAACGTGAAGGCGTCGCGGCTCGTCAGGACAAGCGCAAAGAAGAATTCCGTCCAACAGGCAATGAAAGCGAAAACGGCCGTCGCCACCATGGCTGGAGCGGAGAGCGGCATCGCCACGCGCCAGAAGGCCTGCCAGCGAGTGCAGCCGTCGACCAGTGCTGCATCCTCCATGGAGCGCGGTAGTTGGCGGAAATAGGCGTACATCATCCACACCGAGACTGGCAGAGTGAAGACCGTGTAGGCGATGATGAGACCGATGTGGGTGTCGTGAAGGCCGGCATTGCGATAAATCAGAAAGATGGGAAGCACGATGGCGACGGGCGGCAGAAAGCGCTGGGAGAGCACCCAGAAGGAGAGATGCTTGCCGCCTGTGTTGAAGCGGGCGAGGCTATAAGCCATGAGCGAACCGATAAATGCGGAGAGCACGGTGGCGGCGAGCGAAATGATCAGGCTGTTAATCAGCCCCCGTAGACCTCGGTAGGAGAATAGCGCCACAACATAGTGGACCAAAGTCGGCTTGTCCGGGAACCAGACTGGCGGAACGGCAAGATAGTCATTGCTCGGCTTGATCGAGGTGATGAGCATCCAGTAGAGCGGCGCCAGCACGAAGAGGAGATAGATGCCGAGGAAGATATATCTCCCGATCTCAAGTCGGTGCCGTCTTCGGCGGCGTGGAGCAGCCGCGAGCACCATCACTTCTCCTCGACATGCAGAAGTCGCCGCACCAGAAAGGTGACGACCAGCAGTGTCAGCAGAAGGAAGATCCAACTGCCTGCCGTCGCCTGCGAGATGTGAAACTGGGTGAAGCCGACGGTGTAGAGATAGTAGGAGGCCGTGTAGGTCTTAGTACCCGGCCCTCCTCCGGTCATGATGAAAATCGTGTCGAACAGCTTGATTGTATCGAGCAGGCGCAGGGTGATGGCCAGGAGCATCATGGGCGCGAGATGCGGCACGGTGATCGCCCAAAAGGCGCGCCAGCCCCCAACGCCGTCAAGCTCGGCCGCCTCATAAAGATTTGCGGGGATGGCGGTGAGACCGGCCAGGAGAATGACGAACATGAAGGGCGTCCACTGCCAGACATCGGCAGCGATGATGGCGAAGTAGAGCCAGGGACTCTCGGTGAGCCAGCTGATCTTGACGTCTGTTCCCAGCAACTGGCTCAAGATGTAATTGGTTGGTCCAAAGGGCCGTTGAAGCAGGAGCGCCCAGGCCTGGCCGACGATCACGGGGCTGATGAAGAGCGGGATGATCAGAATGGACATGATCAGTCCCCGCCCGCGAAAGTGCTTCACCATGATGAGCGCCAGAGCCAGCCCCAAGAGGAATTCGAGGATGACGTTGGCGATCGCGAACATGGTCGTCAGTGCGATCGACCAGCGGGCGACGGGATCGGCCAGTACCATACGAAAATTCTTCAGGCCAACGAAGGCGTGACCCGGGACTTGGAAATCGTAATTAATGAAGGAGACGACGAGGGAAAAGATCAGCGGATAGATGGACAGCGCAAGAATAAGGATGACGGCAGGCGCCACCAGCAGCCATTTGAAATGCCGGTCGCTCCAGTCAGAAAGCGCGGAAAGGCGCACAGCACCGGTCGCCGGGAGTTTCCTGATCGTGGCGGTCTCGGTCATCTCGTCCCTTGCACTCTTTCGTCATTCGCGAGATTTACCCCGCGAATCTCGTTGCGCGGATGAGGAGTAGGCCGTGCCAAGCACGGCCATGACGCTATTGAGCGAGGCCGATGCAGCGCTGCATCGGCCCGCCTTGTGTTCTTCAGTCGAGCTTCACAGCCATTCCCAGTTTTTCGACGGTGTTGTCCGCCGTCGCTCCGGGGAGCTTGAGAAACTCCTGGTAATAGCCCTTCTGCGAGTCCTTGCCCAACCGCTCGGTGGTGGCATCCCATTCGGCAGCCGCCGTTTCGAGCGATGCCTTGGGATCGGCGCCGGCCCAGACGGCCGTACACATGCGATCGATGCTCAGGAAATAGTCCTGGGCGCCGGGCATGATCAGGTCGAGCAAGCCGACGTTTGCCGAGTCGTTCAGGTTGCGGAGATAGTCCTTCGCCGTCGGGAAAAGTTGCCCGTAGAGCTCCGACTTGAAGTGCGACAGGCGATAGGGATCGCGCAGTGCATAAGGCAGCATGACGCGGGCGAGCGAGACCGGGGGAGACACCGCCCACTGCATGAAGAGGTAGGCCGCCTCGGCGTTCTGCGAGTCCGCCGAAAGCGCCTTGTTGTAGCCCGTCGCATGTTCCGGATTGCCCGGCACGACCGCATAGCCGACCTTGTCCGCAATGGTGGACTGCGGCACAAAGTTGATCGCCTTGTCGCTTTGCGAATAGCCGGCAGTCATGCGTCCCGTCGGCGGCCAGGAGTAGATCATGGCGACTTTGCCTTGGAGCCAGGCGGCCCACAGCGAAACCGCGTCAAGCTCATTGTTGCCCGGGATCGATGCCGCGTTCGCCGCCACCATGTTCTGCAAGGTCTTGACACCGGCGTCGGAGGCGAGCTGCGCCTTCATGTCGTCGTCGAAGAACTTGCCGTGGTTGGCGCGGAATTGCTGCAGGAAGTCGAACTGGTTTCCCGGGCTCCCAGCCTTGCGGAAGTGTCCGGCGCCATAGACATTGGGAGCCATCTGGTCGGTGATGAACTGCGCCACCTGCGCGTAGTCCTCCCAGGTCTTCGGCACCTCCAGCGCCTTGTTGAACTTGGCCTGATAGGCCTCCTTCATCTTCGGGTCTTCGAAGATATCGCGACGATAATAGAGTGCAAACATGTCGCCATCATCGAAGAAGCCCCAGATCTTGCCCTTGTAGGTCGGAAGGGCCCGATAGAGCGGGTGGTAGTCCTCGAGATCCGCCGGGTTCATGAATTTGGCGATGTAATCGTCGAGCGGCGCGATCACCCCGCCGTCAGCTAGCGAGGGTGTCCAGGCCGGCGAGATGTCCAGTATGTCGTAGGCGCCCGAGGCGGCGATGTGCTCGGCCACGGGTTTCGAATACTGATCAGGATTGGTCAACTCGACGACGTTCGACTTGATCCCGGTGAGCTGCTCCCAAAGCGGCCCTGAGAAATTGCGCGGGTCGAGCGCCTGGAGACCGA
>Ga0209382_10005969_pt1 | contig 15729 bp, 11 predicted proteins | sample SoiMetdeltSBSDD5_FD_187599 | JGI IMG/M metagenome (GOLD analysis project Ga0209382, IMG submission 187599) | Bulk soil microbial communities from a Populus tree surrounding site in Tennessee, USA - Soil MetaG P. deltoides SBSDD5 (SPAdes) (version 2) | ecosystem: Environmental > Terrestrial >...
TTCGTCAATCATCAAACCGACAGATGTCTAGCGGTCGTCTGATGACCGATTGAGACGGTCAATCCTATTTCCAGGTCGTCCTAAGCAGCCTCTGCTGTTGCTTCCCTTGGGATTTGCTACATCTCACCCAGACTGATCAAGGCCTGTTGAGCGTTGAGGAGGCAAGCGGTTGATTCATTTGAAATCGCGGCAGGAGATCGAGATCTTGCGGGAATGCAACCTGCTCGTCCATGAGGTCTTGACGACGCTGAAAGGGCTATGTCAGCCTGGAATGACGACAGGAGAGCTGGATCGAGTTGCGGAAGACCTGACCCGCAAACGCAAGGGCCGGCCAGCCTTCAAAGGGTATCACGGCTTTCCGGCGACCCTGTGTACCTCGATCAACGATGAAGTGGTTCATGGTATTCCGTCGAAGCGGGTATTGAAGGAAGGGGATATCGTCAGTATTGACTACGGGATCTGCTATCGCGACTATTATGGGGACGCGGCAATCACTGTACCGGTCGGGAAGATTTCGGACGATGTGCAATTTCTTCTGAAGACGACTGAAGAATGCCTGATGCTGGGAATTGAGCAGGCACAACCGGGGAACCACCTGGCTGACATCTCGGCAGCCATTCAAACCCACGCGGAGACGCGGGGCTTTACTCTGGTCAAGGAGTTTTCTGGCCACGGTGTTGGCAAGAGCCTTCACGAAGAACCCGTAGTGTTAAACTATGTTGCCAACGGAAGAGGCATTCAACTGAGGCCCGGACTGGTGTTAGCCATTGAGCCTATGGTCAACCAGGGCACGGACAAAGTGGTTGTCTTGAAGGATGGTTGGACGGTCGTGACCAAGGATAAGAAATTCTCAGCCCACTTCGAACACAGTGTTGCCATCACGGAAGAGGGGCCTGTAATTCTAAGCCAGCCCTAGACTGCAAGACCGGGGCTTGTCGGCAGCCGAAAAGTCGGGCGCTGGGAGCGTGCTGCTGAAATGCCCTCCCCAGGGGATGCACTATGGGAAGTCTCGGGGGTCTCGAGAGTTGAGTACCGATCAGGAAATCGCACAACAGATGGAAGTGTTCTCAGGCTATCTGAAGAAAAACGGCCTGAAGATGACGCGGCAGCGGGAATTGATCGTAGACAGTTTCCTGCGCACAAACGGCCACCTGAGTACCGATGAGCTGCATCAACTTGTCAAGCAAGCGGACAAAACCGTTGGTTTCACGACGGTGTTCCGTACTCTGAAGGCGCTCACCGATTGCGGTTTGGCTCGCGAGACCGATCTTCAGGACGGCCGCACCCGCTTTGAGCACATTTATAACCGGCCGCATCACCATCACATCGTTTGCGTTGCCTGTAACCGAACCATTGAATTTCTCAGCCCGGAGTTGGAGCGTCTGCAAGAACAGATCGTTGCCAAGTATCAATTCCAGTCAGTGCGTCACCAGCTTCAAATTTTTGGCGTCTGTTTCGATTGTCAGAACCAGCGTCCGTCGCCTCAGGATGTTTTTGACTCCGACATGGTTTTTGCCCGCGATGCGTTGAGAATTGCCCTAGAAGCAGAACGTAGTGGTGTCAACTTTTACTTGGCCGCGGCCGAGCAGATTTCGCAACCCTCCGGAAAGTCAACGTTTCTCCGCATCGCGGAGGATGAGAAAAAGCACCTGCGCGACCTGGAGTATGAATGGATCGAACTGATCAAGAAGGACAAGAACATTCTGAGCGCCCCAGTCTTTCTGCACTTCGACTATGAAGCGCTAAGGAAGATTTTCCCGGCACGCGACGAAATCCGAAAACGCCTGAAAGGGAATTTGGATGAGGAACAGGCACTAAGCTTGGCCATGGAGATGGAACTGGAGTCCTATAACTTCTTCCGCAATTACGCACAAAAGTTCAATGATACCCGGGGAAAAGCGATCTTTCTAAAGTTCGCTGCCGAAGAGGAGGATCACTACCGGACGATCCAGAAAGAGTATGAGCGGCTTATGCAGCGTAGTGTGCATTGATTCCATGCACAAGCAAAGAGAAAAGGGGCACGTTGTCGGTGCCCCTTTTGCTCTTTTGGGTGTCTGTTTGTGCGGCTCAGTACGAGGCTCCACGGTAAGCCAGTTCCTGGAGGCGCTTCACCCGTTCTGCCATTGGGGGGTGAGTGCTGAACAAGGATGCGATGCCGCCAGCCGTCAGCGGATTGACGATGTACATCTGGGCCTGAGCAGGATTGACATCCATAGGAAGCCGGCGGTTGGTCTGTTCCAGCTTTTGCAGGGCGTTGGCCAGGGACAAAGGCCGACCGCAAATCTGAGCACCGGTTGCGTCCGCCTGATACTCGCGACTTCGTGAAATCGCCATCTGGATCAGCATCGCGGCGATCGGCCCCACGATCATCATCGCCAATCCGCCCAGCACACTCCCCTGTTGATCGTCATCACGGTCTCGGTGCATTCCTCCAAACATCATGGCCCACTGAGCCATGTGGGCCAGTTGGCTGATCGCTCCGGCGATGGTCGCCGCGACTGAGCTGATCAAGATGTCGCGGTTCTTAATGTGCGCCAGCTCGTGGGCCAGGACTCCCTCCAATTCGTCGCGGTTCAAAGTGTTGACAATTCCAGAGGTCACCGCGACTGCTGAGTGTTGAGGATTGCGGCCCGTGGCAAAGGCATTCGGAGTCGGACTCTGGATGACATAGAGCCTGGGCATCGGTAACTCGGCACGTCGGCACAGCTCCCGCACCATGCGGTAGAGATCCTGGGCTTCGCCTTCAGACACGGGCTGGGCGCCACTCATTGAAAGAGCAATCTTATCGCTAAACCAATACGCCACAAGGTTCATGATGGCCGCGAAAATCAGAGCGATCATCAAGCCATTTTGCCCGCCAATCGCCTGGCCAATGGCCATCAACAGAGCAGTCATTCCTGCCAATAGGATGAAGGTCTTAAAAGTGTTGTTCATGATTCCAGTTCTCCTTATCAACCCTGCGACACGCGAGCCATTAAATCTAAGATGCGACTACTTGGATGTCAAATAATAGGCAAACCGCGCAAGAATTCTGGCGGCCAAGCGCGGGAGCAGCAACTTGGGTCGTGACCAGGCCTAGGAAAGATCAGCCGCTTCAGCGAGTTCAGGAAACAGGCCCTCGTAGTAGGATTGCCGATGATCCTCCAGGCGATAGTATATGATCGAATAGGCGAATGAAAGGGTCATAAAGACTGGCAAATACCCTGCCCAACCCATGGCGTTTCTTAATTTCTTCAGTCTCGACCAATCCCGATGAACCTCGTTGCGAAACGCGATGTCACGAAAGTAGTTCAGGTAGACTCCCATGGCGTCGCTAAAGATATGCGTGAACTTTCCGTGAGGACCGGCGATCTTCACCTTGCCCCTCCGCAGACTGTCCAAGAACTCCCTTCTGCTTCTCCCCTCTCCCAACGTATAGCAAGACCCCAAGCGCAACAGGGTGTGTGAATCGCTTCCGGCCACGACGCTTTTATTTGGGAACCTTCGAACCATCCTCGTTACGAGCCGGTTTTGTTGTCGGCCAATTGCACCATTAAGCCCTTCGAAGACGTCGAACGAGTGAAGCATCTTCTCTACGAATTTCCGGCCGTCCTTCCGTCGCCCAGGGAAGCCATGGAAGAGATGGTTCAGCACGTGAATGATTCGTTCCGAACGTAGGTAGGCCAATAATTCATCAAAGTTTTGTTTCAGTCGGGTAATCTCGCGGTGTTGTGCCTCGTTGATGTCGTAAACACCGATATGGATCTTGTTACCGAACTCTGGCAGAACGGCAGTGACTTCCTCCCCAATGATAAAGTCTTCTGTATGCTTGTCCGGATATTTGTTCAAAAAATGAAGACAGCCATCGATCGAGTCGTGATCTGTGATCGTGACCATGTTCATGCCACGCGCTTTCGCCAGGCGATATACTTGTTCCGGCGAGGAATAGCAATCCATGGGTTCGAGCGCTTTCACATGCTGAGTCTTTCCGCTGAAGTAGGAGTGGCAATGCAAGTCGGCCTTCAAGTAAGGCCTCGCGTCGATTGAGGTGGCAGTATCGAGCATCAGACAGGATCACATCCTTTGGACTCGTGAAGCAGCAGCTTCCGAGTTCTTTAAGTATAGCCTGTTTACATTCGCCCGGCTTTGAAAGCGGCAGGAACGCATCGGGCCAGGACTTATCGACTTAACATACCTTTGGTACTGGCGCCTTGCGGCTAGTCACACTCCGCCATCCACTGTGCGGGATGCTGGACGGCGAATTTCCCGGGGGCGTCAACGGTGAAGAGCCGATCAGCGGCTCAGGGGTTGCTCACGCCTGGCGAGTTGCCAACTTCTGGCCGGAAAGTTAAGGTGCGAACTGAGACGGCTTTTGAAACCGGTTTCGTTCAGGCAACTCCCTTGGCCTCCGGTATGGCGGCTTCAAGATGCACGGGCTTGTACCCGCCTATAGCTCTAAAGTAGAGAAGGATCAAGAGATAGATCCCAGCCATTGCTGCCGGGATAAATGAGTCGGCCACAAGCGTGCGGCGGTCTCCCCTTTGGTCGGCTTCGACCACGGCTTTTTGCGTGTCGTCGCGTTTTCCCTGGGGTGTCAGCTTTGCGGCGCCAAGCTTCTTACCATCCAGCCCTGTTGCTTCGTCAAAGATGAATGGGAGGAATCGGCTGGGACTCTCCGCTTTGTACTCGGCGAACACGGCTGGATTGGTTTTGTTCAACTCCTCCCCGGCGAAGCGATCCTTGGCATAACCCAAGCCCGGTGCGCCGAGGAGACCGGCTGACATCGTGCCGATGCCGCCCATGATTGAGATGGCCACCGCTCCAGTCCTTGGGAATCGATCTGACGCTACAGCCAGCATGGTGGGCCAGAAGAAGGTCTTGCCAATGCCATAAACAGTTAGCGCTAGCATCGCGCCTCCGAAAGAAGCAATACCGCTGGTCAAGTTCAAGCCCACGCAAGCAAGAATCGCGCAGGCCAACAGAATACCCACAGGCGAGAGGCCGATTCGTTTCTCGATAAAGTTGGCGCAAAAGCGCAGCGCAAACATAGTTGCAGACGTGAAGACAAACAGAATTTTTCCCTGCTCCGAAGTCAGGATATTCCCGGTTATGTTTTGAATCCAATTGTCCGTACCCAGTTCTACCGCGCCCACTAGCAAATGAGCGGCAAACAGTGCAAAAAGCAACAGGGAACCAAAGGAGAAGCGCGTGATGACTGCTACGACGACCAGGAGACCAGCACCAATCGCGTAGCCAACGTATTTCGCGGTGTCTGGACTGGTCTTGAAGAAAGGTGTGAGCACGCCTCCGAAGAACAACGCCAGCAGAGCGCAAACCACCAGGCTGCCCACAATGCCAACGTCCCTGAACATTTCGCCAAGACTTAGCCCCTTTTCGGACGCTTCAGACTTAGGGAAGTGTTGGCCGAAGAATATGACTCCGTAGGCCAGGGTCGGCAGAAGAAAGAGCGCCAACTGCAGCTTCCAGGAGAGTTGCAGTTTGTCGTCGAGCAGCCAACCAGCAGCGCTGCCTAAGACTAAGCCGGCTGGCCAACTAGCGTGCAAGATATTCAGGTAATGGGTGCGGTTCTGCGAGAAAAGTGTGGCCACCAGCGGGTTAGCAACTGCTTCAAGTGTCCCGTTTGCCACGGCGAAGATGAACGTCCCCCAGAAGAGCAACTCCCCAGCTGTCTCCTTGGGGGTGCCTTGACCGGGCGCGAAGGTCACAAAAGCAGAGAGGATGTGAAACACGAACGCCGCGATGACCAGTTTACCGTACCCGATCTTGTCGGCGATGACTCCGCCGATGATGATGCCAAAGCAGAAGCCCGTGAACCCAGCTCCGCTGATGTTACCCAACTCAGTCGCGGTAAAGCCAAACTCAGCGCCCCAGTTATCGAGTATGCCTCCACGGATGGCAAAACCCACACCGGAAGCCAAGATGGCTACGAAGCCAGCCCAAAGGAGCCGATTTGCATTAGCTGGAGTGTTGCTTTCAGTTACGTTGCTCATAGATTGTTCTCAAGTAGAGACCAGTTCCAAATTCGGGCACTGCTAGAAACCGCCATCCCATGGTGACCTTTCCTCGCATGATCGAGATCTTTCCGGATCATGCACATTTTCTGGCTCGGAACAAACGAAATCCTACACCGCTCCAAAAGGAGCTACTGCCAGGCTGCTACGGGTCCGATGGATCGAAGCCGGAGACTAACGCATCCCTTGAAGCGCTGTCAAACGATTTCCCTGAACGACGGGACCGCATCGAGCCCCACTAGAGGTGCCGAAGCAACTCTGAGAAGCGCTCCAAAATGATGATCTGATCTGAGATACAAAGCTCCTCTCTTTCCATTTCCCACGTCCGCGCATGTGGTATGTAAAAAGCGCGGATTCCGGCGGCGACCGCTGGGTTGATGTCTGACTTTGGGCTGTTGCCCACCATGCATGTGTCTCGTTTGGGAAGCTGACGGCGTGCGATCAGTTCTCGAAACGAATCAACGTCCTTCTCCTTCACGATCTCAATCGCCTTGAAATAACCCGCCAGCCCGGAAGTCTCGATCTTGCGGGTTTGCTCTTCAGGATTGCCTTTGGTCAAGAGAATTGTCTGATGGCGACGGCTCAGAATTCCCAGGCTCTCCGCGACGCCTTCCAACAATTGGATGGGATGACAACGAACCTGGCTAGCCATTTCGTCGATAGTGATGATTTCCGACTCGGCATGTCCAGCGTGTGCCCTGAAACAGAGATAGGTTTCCTTCAAGGACTCAACAAAGTTTTCGCCACCATAACCATTGAGTCGAACGTTCTTCCTTTCGATTAGGTCGATTGTTCGACTGACTTGTTCAACGTCGCACCCCAGATCCTTCATCCAGTCTAGGTACTGCGTACGGACCTGTTCAAAGTAAATGTTGTTTTCCCATAGCGTATCGTCCGCGTCGATGAGGACAACCTGCTCTCGTGCGTTCATAAGTACTGGGTTTTTCTCTTCTGGAGCTAGAGCCGGACCAAAGCTAAGTGAAAATTAATGGTTAGTCAACGGAGTTGCGAAGTATTCAGAGGGCCGCTTGGTGTGCTGGAATTCAGGCTACGCCTCAACGATAATCTCGGCTCCTCTCTTTGATTCTGAGCCGTTGGCAACGATGGCTCCCACTGGTCCGTCCGATGTTTGAAAACTCCTTGGAGACAGAACTCCGTCTTCGATATCATCAGTGGTGCGCGCCCGGTGCCTTCCAGATAATTCTCAGCAAGGAGAGCAGGTAATGATGACATCGCCCGTGAACCGTCGTGACTTCCTGAAGCAGTCGGTGCTTGCTAGCAGTATGGCCGGCTGGAACATTCGCAGTTATGCCTCAATCCCAGGCTCTAACCTAAGGCTGCGCCTTGGGGTGATAGGGTGCGGGGGAATGGCCAACTCGCATATGGACGGACTGCTGACGATGAAGGAAAGTGATGGAGTCGAAATCGCCGCAGTCTGCGATGTCTACCAGAAGCGGCTTGATCGTGCCGTTCAGAAAACTGGTGCCAAGCCTTTCTTGCGTTACCGAGAACTCCTGGAACAAAAGGACCTGGACTACGTCCTGATTGCCACACCCGAACATTGGCACCATCGGATGATTCTGGATGCCTTAGATGCTGGTAAACACGTCTACGTGGAAAAGCCGATGACACATACGATTGAGGAAGCTCAGGAAGTCGTGCGCAAGGTTCAGAGTACGAAGCTAAAGCTTCAGGTGGGCGTCCAGGGAATGTCCGACGAATCCTATGAGGTAGCACATCGATACATCCAGGATGGCGTGTTGGGCAAGATCGTCATGGCACAGATTGACTATTCTCGGAACTACGTGGGCGACTTTTGGGCATATGACCTGGATCCTGACGCCAAACCTGGCGTCAATCTTGACTGGGACGCATGGCTGGGGCCGGCGCCAAAGCGTCCGTGGGACCCGTACCGTTACTTTCAATGGCGTCGCTACTGGGATTACTCAGGAGGCGTTGCGACAGACCTCTTCATTCACCGCATAACACGTATTCTCAAGGCCGTTGGGCTTAGCTTCCCGGAATATGTCGTAGGTACCGGGGGCAAGTGGAACTTCAAGGAGAGCATTGCCGAGATTCCGGACACCTTCAACATGTTGCTGGATTACCCGAGTGGCCCCACGGTGGCACTGATCTCCTCGATGGCGAACGACTCTCCAATTGATCATGTCATCCGCGGGCATAAGGCGACGTTGCAGTTTAACCGTGAAGGCTTTGTGGTCACTCCCCAGGAGTCCATTCGCGAAGACCTCCCTGCCCCCGCGGACATGAAAGCTCACGAAGTGCGATTGCTCGTCTATCGAAAGAGTGGGGCCGAAGAGGTGAAACTTCATCATCGAAACCTCCATGATGCGATCCGAAACGGCAAAGAACTCCACTGCGATGTGATGCTCGGCTACTACGGCGTCGTTGCCGCATGCATGGGTGTCCAGTCCTTTCGAAAAAGATCTTACTTGAAGTGGAATTTGACAGAAGAAAAGGTCGAAAAGGCCTAGTAAGGTGTCCCAAAAAGGAAAGGTAAAACGAGCAAGGTTGGCGCACCCACCCGCCGTAAACCAAAAGGTGAAATGCTTAGTTGTTGCCTAGATTGTAGGAGCGCAGCTTGCGATAGAGAGTTTTCGGAGTTATTCCCAGCAAGCTGGCGGCTTTGCCCCGGTGCCAGTTAACTTTGTCCAGTGTCGCCAAGATCTGCTCTCTCTCGAGATCCGCCAGCTTGGCTGTGCCGGGTGCTGCGGGCCTTTCACTGCTCGGCGTCGGAGCTGTCAACTTCTTCTTGTTATAGATTTCGATGGGCAGGCAGTCGACCGTAATCTGCCCATTCGTTGCCAGCACCAGAGCGCGCTCGACGACGTTCTTCAGCTCACGTACGTTTCCTGGCCAGCGGTATTCACAAAGTAGTTCCATTGCTTCGGCAGAAACTGTCGCCGGAGACTTCGAAGCGGCCTTTTGAACGAAGTGGTCCACGAGCAGAGGGATGTCGTCCCTTCTTTCCCGCAAAGGAGGGATCTCAACTGTTACTGTGTTGATACGATAGAGTAGGTCTTGACGAAACCGGTTCTCCTCAACCTCTTGCTGCAGTCTCTTATTGGTCGCCGCAACCAAGCGAATATCGACCTTCACTTGCTTTACTCCCCCGACGCGGAAGAACGAGTGAGTCTCCAGAACACGCAATAGCTTGACTTGGAGGCGGGGGCTTAGCTCGCCGATTTCGTCTAGGAACAAAGTGCCGCCATCGGCCAACTCAAAGAGTCCCGGCTTGGAGGTGTCGGCGCTGGTGAACGCTCCTTTTTCGTAACCGAACATTTCGCTTTCCAGCAGCGTCTCCTGGATGGCCCCGCAGTTGATATCGATGAATGCTTCCGTGTGGCGTCGCGAAAGTCGATGAAACGACTGCGCCACCAGTTCCTTTCCCACTCCGCTTTCTCCCATGATCAGAGCACTGGATTCCGTGGCAGCCACGCGTTCCACGAAAGCCAGGAGTTCTTTCATCTTTCGGTTGTTAGTCACCAGCGAGAGGGTACTATCCTTGCGGTTCAGACGGGTCTGCATATATAGATTTTCGCGCCGCAAGTCCCGCCGTTCGTGGGCCTTGCGGATCAATACATCCAGCTCCTCGATCTTACAAGGCTTGGTCAAGTAGTCGTATGCACCCGCCTTCATGGCTTCGATGGCGGTTTCGACGGTTGCATTCCCAGTGAGCATGATCACTTCAGGGGAGGGTTCCGCCTGCTTTAGGACTTTCAGCGCTTGAATACCGTCCATGTTCGGCATCGTCATATCCATGACGATTACATCGTAGTCGACTCTCTGCGCAAACTCAACCGCGCTCCTGCCATCGCTAGCCACTGACACGTCGAAGTTACGGCGCGACAACTCCTTTTGCAGGATGAGACTAAAATTCTTCTCATCTTCAGCGATCAGCAGTTTGATTGCTTTTCCATTCTTCGTCATGCTCGGAACCTTCCCCTTGGTTTACTTTTTCGCCGGGATGTAAATTTGGAACGTACTGCCTTCTCCTTCTTTTGACTCCACCTTGATGAACCCTTGGTGGCTGCGGACAATGCCGTAGCAAATGGAAAGCCCGAGGCCTGTGCCCTTTCCAACCGGTTTCGTAGTGAAAAATGGATCAAAGATCTTGTTGAGATTCTGCTGTGGAATGCCGATGCCATTGTCTTGAAATTGAATGCGTACGAAGATCTGACCGTTCCGCATCTCGGTTCCCGTTCGAATGGTGAGAACGCCAGACCCGCTCAAGGACTCCATGGCGTCCATCGCGTTAATGCACATGGCGAGAAAGACCTGGCGAAGTTCTCCATTGTTGCCAACGACTAGAGGAGACACCGTGTCGAGTTCCTTTGCAACTCGAATTGGTTTGAAGGCTTTGTGGTGGTTGAGCAACTGAAGGGTCTGTTCGAGAGTCTCGTTGATGCCGATCTCCTGCAGCAGAATCTCCTTGTTCCGACTGAAATCCAGCAAATTGCAGATAATGCCTTTGCAGCGGATGATCTCGTCATCGATGATATTCAGATACTGCGGGAAATCTTCGAGGGCTTCCGCGCTTGAGAGGTCTCTCCCTTTGAAGCGCGAAATCAACCCTTCCACGCAACCGGCAATCGCCGCCAATGGATTGTTGATTTCGTGAGCAATGCCCGCTGCAAGCCTGCCGATACTCGCCAGCTTCTCGTTAGTCGCCAGCGACTCCTCCATACGACGCCGATCGGTAATATCTTCGCCGAGCGTGATGACATGGCTGATCTCTCGGCCATCGATTGACATGGGAATCTTGCGCAAATGGTAATAGCGCTTCTCTCCCGAAGACCAGGAGATCGTCTGGGTTTCGAACGTTTGACCAGTGGTGAACACATGATCGAACTCCCTTTGCAGCCTATCGGTCGACATGCTGGAGAAGATCGAAAAGATGCTCTGCCCAATGACGCGTTCGCGCGAAATCCCGAGGATTCCGGTTTCCCGTTTTCGATTCCACGTACTCACGGAATAGTTCTTGTCCACGACGTAAAGACCAATGGGGAGCGAGTCGACAATGCATTCCATGAACCGCTTCTGATTTTCCAACTCGCGAGTTCGCTGTTCCACCATGGATTTCAGGGTTTCGGTGTGTAATTTGGCGGCAGAATACAGCTCTGCGTTTTTTAGCGCCAGAGCCAGATTCCCGGCCACAGTGCTAAGTAAGTCCAAGTGCTCGGAGTTGTAAGCATGCGGCAGCGGACTTTCGACACCCAGCACTCCCAGGATTCTTTCCTGATGCACGAGAGGAACAGCCATTTCCGAGCGGGTGTCAGCGAAGAACCGAAGGAAGTGCGGCTCCATCTGAACATCGGTCACAATCCGAGGCTCTCGATGCGCTGCGACCCATCCCATGATTCCCTCCTCAGGGACGAACAGGCCCTCGGCAGAAGCAATCTCATGACTGGGCCGGTAGGCAGCTGCCACCTTCAGCTGGGCGGCGGCGGCGCTCCAGGTCGCGATAATGCATCCATGAAAGTCTAGCTCTGCGCTGATCACGCTTGCCGCCTGCTCTAAGAGCTCAGACTGATCGAGAGATTTGTTGAATTCAGTGGTCAAGCGGTTGAGAATGGCCACTTCATGAGCACGTCGTTTTTCTAAGGAGTAGAGCGCCTTCATCTCTTGAGCAAACTCCCGCTCACGAAGATGCGAGCGGATTCTCGCCAGCAACTCTTTTTGCAGGAAAGGCTTCACCAGGTAGTCGCTCGCCCCAACGTCCAATCCCCGCACTTTGCTGTCAACGGTATCGAGCGCTGTCAGCAGAATCACAGGAATGTCGCGAGTTTGGCCGTTCCCCTTAATGCTCTTGCACAACGAATAGCCGTCTCCATCAGGCAGCATGACGTCTAGCAACACCAGGTCGATCTTCTGGTTGCGAAGAGCCTGTTCGGCTTCGCTGGTCGAAGATGCGGGGTGGACTGAGTATCCTTCCTTAAGCAAGACCATTTCGGTCAGACTCAGGATCTTCGGGTCGTCGTCGACAGCCAGAATGGAGCAGGGGTGGAGTCTCGCGGTGTCTGTGGGGCTCATACTCTTGGCCTGTCGATCAAAGTCAGAGAGGCGCGCATCCTCGTGCGTTGGTTAAGCGCGGACTGTAGGGGTGCCTAAGCCGAGCCAAGGCGTCTCTTCCAATGCATTCTTTCGGAAAGGCTGGTCGATTCCTGTAGGCGGAAAGTGAGGGAGGCAACTCGGAGCGGACGCACCGAGTGATGAGGTTGCGACGTGTGGGGAGGATTGATCAGATCCCAACCGATCGCCGCAGGTCGTGGGCTAGCCTGGCATTCTTGCGAAAGGTCAGGTCAGAGAAAGGAGCTCCGCTGCCCGAATCAAGACTCCGAATCTCCGGCACCGATCTTCGCGGCCCTGGCCTGCGCAACGATTCGCTCAGCGATCTGCGTCGGCACGATCTCATAGTGCGAAAATTCCATAGTGTAGTCGCCACGGCCTTGCGTCATCGACGTCAGCGTAGGGGCATAGGAAAGCATCTCTGCCATAGGAACCTGAGCCTTTATCACTTGTGTTCCACGCTTGGAGTCCATGCCCTGGACTCGCCCGCGACGGCTGTTCAAGTCGCCCATAAGGTCCCCGGCATAGAGATCTGGTGCATAGACCTCAACATTCATGATTGGTTCCAGAAGCACCGGATTCGCACCTTCCATTGCCTTCTTGAAGGCCAACGACCCGGCGATCTTGAACGCTATTTCTGACGAGTCAACATCATGGTACGAACCATCGTACAGAATGACTCTGAAATCAACGACCGGGTAGCCTGCCAGAAAGCCCTTTGCAGCGGACTCCAGAATCCCCTTTTCAACTGCCGGAATGAAGTTCCTTGGGATTGCACCACCAAAGATCTCGTTCACAAATTCGAAGTTCCCGCCACGCGGTAACGGCTCCATGCGAATCTTGCAATCGCCGTATTGGCCGTGACCGCCCGATTGCTTCTTGTGTCTGCCTTGCACATCAGCTTTGCCGCGAATAGTTTCCCGGTAGGGTACTTTCGGGGGCTTTAGAGTGACATCCACACCGAAGCGTTTCTTGAGTCGCGCAACAATTGTTTCGATGTGCAACTGCCCCATTCCGGAAAGTAGCAGCTCATTGGTTTGCTGGTCCCGCCCGAAACGCAAGGTTGGATCCTCTTCCAGGATTCGGTGGAGGGCATTACTGATCTTGTCCTCGTCGCCGCGAGCCTTCGGCTCAATGGCGAAGGTAATCAACGGTTCGGGATAGGTAAGCTTCTGGTAGAAGACCGGAGAATCCTTGTCACCCAACGAATCCCCGGTTACCGTATCTTTCAGCTTCGCCACAACTCCGATGTCACCGGAGTGTAATTCCGGCACCTCAACTGGGGCCTTGCCCTGTGGAATGGCGAGATGAGCCAGCCGCTCGACGGTACCTTTGCTAAAGTTCGCTACCACAGCGTCAGTTTTCAGCACGCCGGAGAAGATTTTAAGGAATGAGAGCCTGCCTGCGAAGGGATCCGCCAAGGTCTTGAAAACGAAGACCGACAAGGGCTCCTCACTACTCACCGTTCGTGGCCCGAGGATCTCGCCCTTGGCGTTCGCTGCGGGAATCGTTGGAACGCCCACAGGAGACGGCAGGTAGTTCACAATGAAATCCACCAGGGTCTGGGAGCCAACGTTCAAGAGCGCCGAATGCGCCAGAATCGGATGGATACGCCTTTCGACGATCGCTTGTCTCAGACCAGGCACCAAATCTTCTAGCGGAATCGTGCCTTGGTCAAAGAATTCCTCCATCAGCTGGTCGTTCCCTTCCGCCACCATTTCCACTATGGCATCGTGGCCTTTAGTTGCCGCGTCTTGTAACTCACTGGGAATGTCAACTGGCTTGGACTTTCCGGTGCCATTCGCCTCAAACTGGTAGGCCTTCATTTCAATCAAGTCGACCACGCCGCGAAAGCTCTTCTCAGTTCCTAGAGGGAGCTGAACCGGGATCGCTGTTCGTCCGAAATTCTCCTGGAGTGAAGTAACTGCACGATCGAAAGAAGCATTCTCTCGATCAAGTTTGTTCACCACGAACAATGCCGGCAGCTTGAATTCTTCTGAAAACTTGAAGACTTTTTCCGTTTGGACCTCCACGCCGGCCACGGCTTCAACCAGAATGACCGCTGAATCGGAGACGCGCATGCTGCTGCGGGTATCCTGAATGAAGACTCCTTTTCCTGGAGTGTCGAAAAAGTTGATCTTCATTCTGTTCCACTCGATGGAGGCGATCGCAGTCGAAATGCTGATCTTGCGTTCGATCTCCTCCGGATCAAAATCGGTGAGGGCCGTGCCATCGTCAACCCGCCCCAGACGGCTTCCCAAACCGCCCAAGAACAGACACCCGGCTACCAAGGAGGTTTTCCCGCTCGACTCATGTCCTACCACTGCCACATTTCGAATGTTAGCGCCGGCAAAAACCTTCACAGAAAGCTCCTTTCCCGCCTTTCGAGTCCGCGACCCTTCTATGATTTCGGATGAAGCGCAAAAGATACTAGCATACGCACTTTTTGCGAAGCAACTCTTTGCCGGATGGAACTAGCGGTGCAACACCTAGACCGCAGCGTAAAATCCGGCCGCCAAGAGCAAGAGTCCCTGCCTCGAAGACCTGGATCGATAGTCGAACGAGGGCGATCGTCCGGTCAACCCAACTCCTAGGCACGGTGATGGGTTTGGGATTGACAAGTCCGTTGATTCCCCATAAGTTTTGTAATCTCGCTGACTACTAGTGCCGAAACGTTGGAACGTAAGGGCATGAAAACCCTATTCTTGTTGCAAGAGAGCGTAACCAATGGGACCAAATCTACTCCTGGCACTCCTATCTCTGTCGCTGGCGGGGAGTCCATACGTTTCCCAGATCGGAGCCATCAACGATTACTTCAGCTTTCAGGCCGTCGGAAACATTCGGGATGGCTTTGAAATCTTCGTCATTACAATCGGTATCGCAGGATTCTTGTTTGCTTGCTTCAACATGTTCCTCAAGAAGAAGAATGGCTCGCCTTATCTGGCCCTTGGCGCTTTGGTGCTTGTGGTTGGCTTCTTCTACAATGAGGAGCATGTACCGATGCCTCTAAGCAACACACTGTTCGGCGGAGAGCTCTTCTTCTGCTTTGTCGTCAGTCTTGGGCTGGCCGTTACTGGCTTCGTGGTCGAATGGCTCATTCCACAGCCGCACTAGACACCTTCAACTGAATTCCAGAGAACCTATCTTCGCTATGGCCGAAAGCGCTTCACAGAACTATTACGAAATTCTGCAGCTCAGCCCGAACGCTGAGCAGCTCGTCATCACTAAGGTCTATCGTCTCTTGGCTGCCTACTATCATCCCGACAACAAGCAAACCGGTGATGAAGAGAAATTCAAAAGGGTCCTCAAGGCCTATGAGGTGCTATCTGATCCGGCGAAGCGATCCCGATACAACCTCGAATTTCTCGGGAAGAATGCGTCTCATTTCAAGACTCCCGCTGGTCAGGACCAAAAGCCTGGCGTCGCTCGTTCCCTGGAGGAACTAAAGGCCAAGCTTGAAGTTGGCGCTGAGGTTGCGAACTCAGACGACACCAGTCTCTCGGAAAGAGAATTGAGAAAACTGATGCTGATGGTCCTGTACGATGTTCGCCGCAACACACCAGCAAAACCGGAGGTCTCGTTGCTGGTTTTAGTAGAGTTGCTGAGCTGCACTACTGAAAATCTGGAG
>Ga0209382_10005971_pt1 | contig 15727 bp, 14 predicted proteins | sample SoiMetdeltSBSDD5_FD_187599 | JGI IMG/M metagenome (GOLD analysis project Ga0209382, IMG submission 187599) | Bulk soil microbial communities from a Populus tree surrounding site in Tennessee, USA - Soil MetaG P. deltoides SBSDD5 (SPAdes) (version 2) | ecosystem: Environmental > Terrestrial >...
ACCGCGCCGCGGTCCCATCGTCGCGACCAGCCATTGTGTTCTTCGTCACTCGGTGTCCCTTCCAACCAGCCAACCAGCTGATCGATCTTGGTACACCTCCGACTTACACGGTTGTCATGACACGCCCCGGCGGTGACCGCGGTGGCGTCGTCGGCAGGGCCTAGGCGCACCACGTCCAGGATCGCCGTCCACGAGGTGCGCCCGGTCTCCAACGCGGCCACAAACGAGTAGGGCCAGCCCGGGATCGTCTGCGCCTGCCCCTTACCGCGACCGTAGACATGACAGAACAGCCGCTGCGGGCTACACGCCGCATCCGGGCGCAGCCACGAGGAGACGTCCACGGCCAGCGAGATCCGCCCGTCCGCGGCACGCGGTAACGGCAGCCCCGCCACAGTCGTGCGGAACCGGTCAACCTCGATCGAACCGTGGTTGATCGCGTCATAGCCAGCGCCATGCCCACGCCGATGCTGCACCGTCAGCGACAACTCCGCCAGGCTGGCCACCGGCCCAGGCGTGCACAGCACCGCATCGGCCAACTCGAACAACGCATCCGCCCGCGAGCCCAGGCACCGGTAGAACCCCTCCCGGAACCAGGACAGATCCCCCAACGCACCCGCCACACCAGCATCGGGCACACTGATCATCGAAGCCCCTTGCTTGATCGTCTTCCCTTGACAAGAAGCATGATCAACCAAGGGGCTTCACCCATGATCAACCGGGGTCACACCTCAACGCCACCTGGTTAAACAACAAGCTCAGTTCGCGCATTGCGGGCTAACACGTGTCCCGGAACGGAATACCGGGCACCGATCGCGACCACTCGTCAACCGTCAGGCCGCCACCAGAGGCACGACACGACCAGTTGCGGATCTGGCCGCTGAGTGCCGTTATCCATGCCACGTCCCACAGTTGTACGGTTCCTCCACCAGCGGCGTCGCTTGTCGTGGTAACGAGGGCCTGCCCATCAGGACTGAACGCCACAGCGGTCATGTTCTGGTTATCGACGACGGCGGCGGTTCGGGTGGGTTCGAAGGGGTTCGTGATATCCCACAGCTGCGCCGTCCCACCGCCACCGGTCGGGTCGCTGGTGGTGATCGCGAATGTGCGGCCATCAGGGCTGAATGTCATCGCGGTCATGCTCTGGTTGTCGGGGATGACGGCAGCGCTGGTGGGGGTGCGGCGGTCGGTGACATCCCACAGTTGTAAAGTCCCCCCGACGCCATTGGAATTGGTGATGATGGCGGCAAGTGTACGCCCGTCGGGGCTGAGCGTTACCGTGGTGACGTTCTGGCTGCCGGGGATGGCGACCGAACTGGTGTTGACGTGGCGGTCGAGATCCCATAGTCGTATACTCCCGCCGCCGCGGATATCACCGGCAGTGGCTGCGACGAGGGTGCCCCCATCCGGGCTGAACGCCATTGCGGTCACATACTGGTCGTCGGCGATGGTGGTCGTGCGGGCGGGCACGTGAGGGTTGGTCATGTCCCACACTTGGACCATCCCGCCGCCACCACGGGTAGTGGTGGCGAGGGTGCTCCCATCCGGGCTGAACGCCACTGCCGTCACGTACTGGTCGTCGGCGACAGTGGTGACACGAGTGGGCGTATAAGGATTAGTCACATCCCACAGTTGGGCCGTTCCGATAGGGGTCGTATACAGGTCGCCGGGCCTGTCGGAGATGGTGGCAAGGGTGCGTCGGTCCGGGCTGAACGCGACCGCTGTAACGTTTTGCTTGTCAGCGACGGCGGCGGTACGGGTGGGAGCGTGGCGGTCGGTCGCGTCCCACAGTTGTACCGACCCTCCGACACCGCGAAAGATAGCGGTGGTAGCGGCCGTAGTGGTGGCGAGGATGCGTCCGTCGGGACTGAACGCCACCGCGGTCACCCTCTGGTCATCGGAGACAGTGGCGGTGGCGGTACGGGTAGGTGCGTGGGGTTCGGTGGTATCCCACAATTGTACGGTCCCGCCGGTTGCGCCGAACGTGGCGGCAGTGGTGATGGCAAGGGTGTTTTCGTTCGGGCTGAACACCAACGCGGTCACGTCCTGGTCGGCGGCGATGGTGGCTGCGGTGGCGCGGACGGGCGCCTGAGGATTGGAGACGTCCCACAGTTGCACGGTCCCCCCGATATCGCCCGAGATAGCGGTCGCCGTGCCGAGGACGTGCCCGTCGCGACTGAACGCCAACGCGGTCAGGTCCTGGTTCTCGGTGACCGTGGCGGTACGGGTAGGCGCCCGAGGGTCGGTGACGTCCCACAGTTGCACGGTCCCCCCAATACCACCTGAGAGTTCGGTCGCCGTGGCGGTTGCGGTGGCAAGTAGGTGTCCATCACGGCTGAATGCCACTGCGGTCACATCCCGGTTGTCAGTAGCCATAGCGACCCGGGTGGGTGCATGCGGGTTCGTAACATCCCACAGCTGCACGGTCCCCCCAATGCCACCATGAATGGTGTTTGCGGTCGTGGCGGCGATGGTGTGACCGTCGGGACTCAACGCCAGCGCGGTTATCTTCTGGTCGAAACTGGCGACCGTGGCGATGCTGGTGCGGAACATTCGATAACTGTTTGTGACGTCCCACAGTTGCACGCTCCGCCCTACGCTAATGCTGTCGCCGCTGATGGTGACGAGGGTGCGGCCATCGTGGCTGAACGCTACCGCAGTCGGGTGGGGGTTATAGGCGACGGCAGTGCGAACGGGTTTGTGAGCGTTGGTGACGTCCCACAATTCCACGGTCCCCCATCCCCCGAGGGTGGTGATGGCGATCCTACGTCCATCCGGCCTGAATGCCACTGCTGTCGCCTGCTGGCCGGAGACGGACACGGTGGCGATGCGGGTGGCCGCATGGGAACTGGTGACGTCCCACAGTTGCATGAACCCCCCATGGTCACCGAAGGTTGTGATTGCGATTGTGTGCCCGTCCGGACTGAACGCTACCGCCGTCACGCCCTGGTCGTCGGGGACGGTTGCGGTCTGGGTAGTGCTGACCAGCGTCGCCACGAGGCTGGCGCGGGTACTGGGGTTTGAGTCAAGCTGTTCGGCGGCAAGGCCGAGCTTAAGCGCTTCATAAGTATCGCTTCCGCGACGCTGTTCGGCCCGCAACATGAGTTCGCGTGCGGTGGCGGCTTGCTGCTGCTGGGTTGCGATGCGCTGTTGGGCGACTGCGCGCTCCCGTTGTTCGACGGCTTCCTGCCGTTGCACCAATGCAATACCGGTTAGCGCGAGCGACACAGTGAGCAAGGTGGCGACCATGATGACTACCCTGCGCCGCCGCTGGTGGTTGCGCCGGACCGAGCTGACGATGAACTCCACTGCGCGTGAGCTGAGATCGACGATCGGGCCACTCAACACCATGAGGCGAATCGCCTCGATCGAACGCCGGAGCGGGCGAAACAGTGCTGGCCGCCGCAGGGCCACCCCGAGCGTGGCGACGCCGCCAGCCAGGCGGGTACGGTCCCATAAATACGAACGGTGCCACCCCGACGCCGTCCACACTGTCGCGGCGTCCTCGACCGTGACGCGCATTTGCAGAGCGGCACGGTGGGAATCGACCATTTTGGCCAGCGGGGGCCACTGAGACAGGAACGCTTCGTGCGCTACTGCTATCGAAACCGCCGGGGCCACGGCGTCCTCATCGGTAGTATGGTCGCTGCGGGTAGTAAGCAGCCGGCGACGGACGAACGTGTCGACCTCCACCTTACTTGCCCGGCTGAACAGGTGGTAAGCAGCCTCGCGGCGGCTGCTGTTGCCATTGTGATCGACGGTGACCATCCGCAGCAGGGTCCGCAGCACATCCGATTCGCTGCGGCCGCCGACCGCGACGGCCTCAGCCAGTGCGGCGTCGGCCTCTCGTATCAGAGTGCCACGCACCCCGCCGCAGCTGTCGTAGTGCTGGGCCGTCAGTTCGGCACCCCGCCGCATCCCCATCGTTGCCTCTTGCAGTGTGTAGGCCAACAACGGCAGGCATTCCCCGCTGTCGGTTTCCGCAACGATCCGGCTCACCAGTTCCGGCGCGACCCGCAGTCCAGCCAGTCGCATCGGAGCTTCGATCACGGTGGGAAGCATTTTCGGGTCCAGCGGGCGCAGCGGGAAACTCCGCACAGGTAGCTCGGTGAACTCGCTGCTAGCCAGCAGCGGATCCAGAAACTCCGACCGCATTGTCGTGAGCACCCGAACCACACCCGCATCAACCGCCGCGACCAGCGTCGCTGCCAACTGCTGGCGGGCGTCGGCGTCCGCTCGGGTCAACACCTCCTCGAACTGGTCGACTACGAGCAACAGTTGGGCCGCCGGCAGCCCCCGCCTTGCGGTCAGGTAGTCGGACGCGACCTCGAGCAACCCGTCGGTAGAGAGCCGGTCGCGGACCCGGCTGGCGACCCAGGCGGCAGATGCGGGCATCGCCTGCGCGAAGGCACGCGCTAGCGCGGTCAGTGGCAGCGGACCAGGCGAAACCACCGGTAGCACGGCCCAGCCGGCCTCGCGCGACATCGCGGCCATGACGCCGGCCCGGACCAGCGAGGACTTCCCGCAACCCGACGGGCCCACCACCACCAGAACATGGCGGTCGTCGCGTTCGACGGCCGATCGCAGCGAACGGACGAGAGCGTCGGTCTCGGTCTGTCGGCCGAAGAACGCCTGATGCATGTCCGGTTCGAACGGCCGCAAACCCGGGAACGGACTACGCCCATCTGGCCACCCGGCCGCACCCGGAATATCGTATTCCCGCAGGTACGCCAGTAACCGCCGGCGACCGGCAGGCTCGGCTGCGCCGTAAACCGAGATATGCTGATGCTCCGCCAGCAATGGGTGTATCGCGGTGACCTGACCGGCGAGCGGTACAATAGGACAACCCACCACGCGCGCCGCAACAATCTCCCCGAAACACCACTGGGACGTGATGTATGCATCAGTCACCAGGCAGACAAGTACGCTCGCCCACCTCAATCGCTCATATAAGTGCTCCTTCCACAACCCACCCGACTCGATTCCACCCCCTGGGTCGGGGTCGCAGTCGAGAAACACGTCATACCCACCAGCGACCAACCAGTCCCGCACCTGGAAAGCAAGACCATCATCCGCGCTGGCGTGACTCAAGAAGATCCGGACCAATCTCCCACCTTACCGCCCACGCCCGATAGGAACCTCACCAGGTTAACCGACTGCCGGGTAGCGCGCAGGCAGCGGGTTACCAGCAGGCGTTAAGAATCAAGCTCGAAGTGCCAGACGATGAAGTGCGGCTGGTCGCGGTAGGCGGCGTTGGTGGCCGCGGGGGCCCAGGGGTGCAGGTTCCAGGCGCTGGGCGGGCCGTCGGCGCCGGTATAGCGGGAAATGGGTTCCACGTCACCGGGCGGGGTGCCGGTCTCGTCGACCAGCGGCCCGAGCACCTGGTCCTCGAGTGCCACAAGCACCACAACGGCCATTACGACATCTACGGCCGGATGTGGTGGGACCGCGTCGCGCCAACCCTCACCTCCGGCTGCACGAACGTGACCCGGGGACGGTTCGCGCATCCGGTGCAGAATAGGGCCATCACCCTGCGCGAAGCGATGCTCCTCCAGACATTCCCACCCCGAGCCCGCCTATACGGCGGCGTGGAGAAGATGGCCCTCCAAGTTGGCAACGCAGTCCCCAGCCTGCTCGCGCAGCGAATCGGCGAGACGATCACCGCGATGGACCGCGCAACAATGTTGCAGCGCCAAGATTGACTTCTCCCCGGGGACTCTTGCAGTAGAGTGTCGCCATGAGGCGGAGAGGCGAGTCCTGGGCGTCGTCGCCGGGCGTTCGCCGGAGTATGCAGGCCAACAAGGGCCGAGATACCGGACCCGAAAGAGCGCTGCGATCCGCTGCTCACGCTCTCGGCCTGAGATACCGGGTGTCGACCAGACCGATTCCGCGGTTACGCCGCACCGCCGACATGGTCTTCCCCCGCGCCAGAGTTGCCGTCTTCCTCGACGGCTGTTTCTGGCACGGCTGCCCCGACCACCACACCAAAGCGGCCACGAACTCCCGATTCTGGGCCGACAAGGTCGAGTCCAACCGCCAACGAGATGCAGACACGGACAAGCAGCTCACCGACGCGGGATGGCTGGTAGTGAGAGTCTGGGAACACGAGGATCCGGTCGCCGCAGCTCATAGGATCGTGAAAATCTTTGAGACAAGGCGCTCTCTATCTCGAAACCCGGCAGGCGGCGCTTCGAATACCGCACTGACGAAGGAGCCGAGTAGGCGGACCGCCCCAGAAGCTTAGCGCGCAACAGATCAATCGGCTCGTTTTTACGTCGTGTCTCAACGGGACGGACTGGTGGTGCTAGTATCGCGTAATTGAACTACCTTTCTTGACGAATACCGTCCGTCGTTTGCTGGTGGCTTTGGTGATGATGACGTCGGCGGGTTTGGTCCAGGTGAAGGGTTTGCAATCGGTGTTGTAACTGGTGATGAAGGTTTCCATGGCGGTGACCAGGTCGGTGACGCTGGTGAAGCTGCCGCGGCGGATGGCCTGGCGGGTGATGATGGAGAAGAAGACCTCGACCAGGTTCATCCAGGAACAGCCGGTGGGCGTGAAGTGCAGGGTGATGCGCTTGTTCCTCGGCTGGGCCAGCCAGGTGGTGACGTTGGCGTGTTTGTGGGTGCGGTAGTTGTCGACGACGATGTGCAGGTCGCCGTCCGGATAGGTTTTCGCCACGTGCTTGAGGAAGGTCAGGAACTCCTTGTTCGTGTGCTTGGCGTGGTATTGGTCGGTCACTTTTCCGGTGGCCACCTCGAGTGCGGCGAAGAGGCTGGTGGTGCCGTGGCGCCAGTAGTCGTGCGCGCGTCGCTCGGACAGCCCTGGCGCGACCGGCAGCATTGGTTGGCTTCGTTCCAGGGCCTGGACCTGGGACTTCTCGTCGACGCACAGGACGATCGCGTTCTCCGGCGGGTCCATATACAGGCCGACGATGTCGGTGATCTTCGCTTCGAGCTCGGGGTCGGTGGAGAACTTGAACGACTCCGTTCGGTGTGGTTGGATGCCCCAGCTGCGCCAGATCGAGGCAATCTCGTTATGGCTGACCTTGACCCGCTTGGCCAGTTCCCGGCTCGACCAATGTGTCAAGCCCGACTCCGCCGGCGGCGCTGTCAAGGTCGCCGCAACGACCATGGCCATGGCCTCATCGACCGCCGGTGGCCGACCGGACCTTGCCCGGTCGTATAATCCATCCACACCGTCCTTCAGGTACCGGCCACGCCACAACCGCACCGTCGGCGGCGATGTCCCCAACTCCCGAGCAACGTCGACCGTTCCGCTACCACCCGCAAGCGCCAACACGATTCGGGCGCGAAAACCCACCACCGACGGCACTCGAGACGACCGTGTCAGTGACACCAACTCCAGCCGCTCGGAATCCGCCAACGCCACCGGAGCCAACGATCCCATGCGGGTATTATCGCACAATCCCACTTAGAAAGATACTTCAATTACGCGATACTAGGACCAAGAGACTTCAGCGACGCGGACCCAAGGTACCAAGAGATCAAGGAATCACGTCCCCGCGCATGCGGGCCGTACTGCCGCTACTACATGTAGCAACGCGGGCCCTTAATGGGTGATCCCGAAAAGGCGATTTTATCGTCAGGGTGACGGCTGGCTGCGGCCGGATGGCTCGCCGCTACCAGCACAGAGCGGTGTCACCGAACATGCCTGGACGTCTGGAGCGGTTCGTCAAGCTGACCGGCCCAGGAGATCTCGTAGGCTCATGCTAACGTGTTCAGACCGCTCATCACGTCGGGTGCACAACTGCACTGGCTGTGGCGCATCGTAAACGACAGGGTGGCTTGTTACGCGGATCAGTATACACAGTAGGGTGACCGGATCCACGCATAGTGTAGTTGTGACTCGGATCGGCTTACTCCGCCACCGTGGTTCTGTTAACTACTTCGAAGTACGTGACTAGACCTTCCGAACAGTTCCTTATCATTCTTGAGCTGCCTGGTCAGTCCGCGTGGACTGCGACCAGGCAGTGTGCACCGCACTCCGGTGTGGCGCCGCGAAGTGGGAACCGGGACGCCTTCGTAGGGATCCCGGAGAGCGGACAGGCTGACTACCAGTCCGCGGCAGTGGGGGCTGTTGAGCAGACGGCTCATCAGCCCCCACAAGCTTGGGGGCACACAAGCTTCACTCATCCGTGTCTCATGCGTGGAGGCTACTTGCGGTACCGAGGCGCTCACGGTAAGCATTCACCGTCGTTCACGCGAGAAAGTCGGCTCGTCACCGACCTGTGGACGGCACGCAATACGGGCGTTCCCTGCCCGCGGTACCACAATGAGTGCGTCCCGGCCGCTCGATGGCCACCGGAGCGGTCGGGACCTTACGTGCACGACACGAGGAGTTGTGAATGACACAGTCGAGTGATGTCCCGGAGTCTCTCTGGACCCTCATCTATCTGATCGTCCAGTCCAACGGGAACACTCTCCGAGCCGGCGCGCTGCTCGTCATCACCCTCGGCCCCATAGCGATTGCCATTATTCTTGCCGGACCCGTGGCAACCATGAGTACCATTACCGGGCTCAGCTCATTGCTCGGAGCCGCCGGCCTGATGCACAAGCGCCGGAAGTAACCGATGCAGACGACCAGCAAGAATGCCGATTCCGATAATACTCGACGTTCCACAGAACGGGCAAAGCCGGCCAACTACCCGACGTGGACGACACCGACTTTCATTGTGGGGAACACAGACAACGTGATCGGCCATTGCACTCTGCACGCGCCTTATCTGATTCATTTTTCTCGGGTGTGATTCCGTTAATGAACTGCAGGTGACGGGACACCGTGGTCAACTTAACTGAACAACGCTTGGACCCGCTTGTGTTGTGCGGTGAACTCGTCGGCCCGGTTGTGTCGTTGTTTCCAGAGTATGGCGAGCCAGCGTAGGGCGGTGGTGCGTTGTGCGGCGTTGAATCGGGTGTGGTTGGTGGGTGTGATGCCGAGGTCGGCTTCGGCGTTTTTCCAGATGTGATTGGGGATGGTGCGGGCGCTGATGTGTTCGATGTGGTCGGCGGCGTCGACGGCGGGGTCGGAGTAGCCGCTGAACTCGAAGTCGACGACGAGGGTGTTCTTGCCGTCGTGGAGCCAGTTGAGCAGGTTGGCGTCGCCGCGGGAGTAGACGCGGGTTGCGGGCTTGGCCAGCAGTTCGGCATCCCGGCTGGCGTGCCAGCGGTTGAGCAGGGCGAGCATGTCCGCGGTCGTGGGGTCGTCGGGGGCGTTGGCGAGCTGGGCGGGCCAGGTGTCGGTGAGGCGGGCGATGTAGTGGCTGATGGAGTCGATGCGTTCGAGGGTGGCCAGCGGACCGGTTAGGGGGATGTTCTGCAGGGTGCGGGTGGTCTGGGCGAGTGCGGTGATGGCGGTGGTCGGGTCGAGGACCTCGAGGAGTGGTGCGGCGGGTAGCAGGGTCATCCCGAGGGCGGGGTGGTTGGGGTGGTCGTCGAGCCAGAGGGGTTGGGGCGCGCAGCCGAGTTGGGCGGCGTGGGCCAGGCCGTGCCATTCGCGGTGGACGCGCTGGCGGTCGGTGTTGGTGTAGAGCTTGATGCAGGTCGGTGTGCCGGTCGCGTCCCAGGCGAGGACCTGGTTGTTGCGCCCGCCGTCCAGCGCTCGCAGGCCCCGTTCGCGCAGCAATGCCGCGTAAGCGTCGCTTCCGGTGGCGCGGGCGGCGCGCAGGGCGGTGATCAGCTCGGTGGGAGCGGTGTGTTCGCGGTGGCTGGCCATCGTGGTCATCAGATCAGGCTCCCGGTCTTGGGCTCGGGTACAGCTGGCCTGTGGGCGGGGCTGCGGCCAACGGAGGCGCGGGACCAAGCGGTGTCGTGGCGTCCCTTCGTGCAGGCGGGGACGCCGATGTCGTCCGTGTGGTCGATCCGGTCGAGGGTCTGGTGGATGGCGTGGTGGGTCTGCACCGGGTCCAGGTCGGTGACGTCGAGGACGGTGAGTTGCGGGTCCCAGTCGGTCAGGAGTTGGTAGGCGTGGTGCACCCAGGTGAGGTAGGCGCGCTGCTCGCCGGTCAGGGGCGGGTCGGTGCCGGCGTTGCGTTGGTTGGCGCGGCGGGCGGCGATGTCGGGCGGCAGGCGTAGCCACAGCGCCAAGGTGGGACGTGGTCCGGCCAGGGTGGTGAGGGCGTCCAGCCAGTCGAGTGCGACGGCGGGTGGGGCGCGGTGCTCGCGAAGGAGGCTGGCGATCGCGTAGGAGGCCATCGTGTGGATTCCGCGGTCCTCGATCACGATGCCGCCGGGGGTGGCGGCCAAGGCCGGGTCGAGGACGGTGGTGACGAGGTCGGCGCGGATGGCGGCGGTGATCAGGGTGTCGGTGATGGCGTCGCCGGTGCGCAGGAACGGGTCACCGCCGCTTCGTAACAATTCGGTGAGGGTGGCTGCCAGGGGTTCGATGTTCAGGGTGGCCAGGTCGGGCAGGATGCTCACGGGGTGGCCGTGGTCGCGTAGGCACTGGGCCAGCAGGGTGGCCTGGGTGCTCTTGCCCGCTCCGGGCAGGCCTTCGAACGTGATCAGCACGAGTCCTCCTCGCCGGCGAAGCCGGTGGTCATGGCCGCGTGCTGGACTATGCCGAGGATGTCCTCGGTCAGACCGGGCGAGGCGGCGATGGTGCAACGTGAGGTGGTGCTGTGGTCGGTGCCGTCGAGGTCGGTCACCCGGGCGCCGGCTTCGCGGGCGATGACGGCTCCGGCGGCCATGTCCCAGGTTCGGTTGCCGAGGGTGATCGAGGCGCCGAGGGCGGAGTCGGCGAGCAGCGCGAGATCGACTGCGGCGGATCCGAGCATCCGGACTCGCTGCGCGCGGGGTGCGAGGGCGGCGTGGATGGCCAGCATGGTCGCGTTGCGCGAGACGGCACCACGTCCGGTGCCGTAGTCGCCGATCGCCACGATCGCTTCGGCCAGCTCTGCCGGGCGGGTGATGCGGATCGGGTGGCCGTCGCGGAAGGCGCCGAGACCGTTTGCGGCCCAGTAGGTCCGGCCGAGCAGGGGCAGGGCGATGACCCCGAGCACGGGCCGCTGGTCGACTACCAGCGCGAGGCAGATGCCGACCAGTGGAAGGCCGCGGGTGTAGTTGGCGGTCCCGTCGATCGGGTCGATGATCCAGCGGGTGCCGCTGCTCTGACCGCCTTCTTCTTCGCCGTGAACGCCGATGCCGGGGGTTGCACGGTTCAACTCGCCGCGCAGAAGCCGTTCGATTGCAAGGTCGACATCGGTGACCATGTCCCGGTCACCCTTGGCGATGCAGGCGCTGGGGCTGTGGCCGCGCAGGTAGTCCGCGCCGTGCTTGATGGTCGCTTGGGCGATCAGCAGCAAGCTGACCAGTTCGCCGCTCATGACGTCGTCAGATGGTCTGATCTGGAGCGAAGGAGGCGACGGCCTCGGACGCGGTGAGGTCGGCCAGGTGGCGCAGGATGGTCTCGATGCTCGCCGCGACCGGTTGTTCGGTGTTCAGCAGCAGTTTCGGGCCGGTGATTGGCTCGGCTGAGGTTGCGAGCGCCTGGTGTAGCTGCGGGGTTCGGTTGTCGGCCGGGTGCCCGCCACGTTGGTGGTCCTGGGCCAGCCTGGAGCGGGCGAGGTCAGCGGGGCAGACGCATTCGATCAGTAGCAAGGGCTGGCGGTGCTCGGCGGCGAATCCCCGCAGGTCCTGCAGCTGGCCGGGGCGAAGCCAGGTCCGCCCGTCCAGGACCACGGTCGCGGCCGGGGCACGGCGCCATTGCCAGACCGCGGTGGCCAACAGCGTCGCGACGCAGTGGTCGTCCTGGTCGCGGGTGTAGGCGGTGTGTTCGGTGCCGAACAATGCGTGCCGGACGCTGTCCTTGCTCAGCAGCAACGCGCCGGGGATGTGGCGGATGAGCTGCTCGGCAAGGGTGGTTTTGCCGACGCCGGGTAGCCCGGCTAAGGCGATGATCACCGGTTCTCCTTGCTGGTGGGCAGGTGGGTCGGCGCGGCGGGCAGCAGTGGCCAGTGCGACCGCAAGGCCGCCCAGCCGGCGAGGACGGCGGCATGGTGCGGTGAGGGCGGCGAGGTCACGCGGCTGTGGCGGATCGCGTCGGCGGCGAGCAGCCAGCGCCGCCCTGCCTTGGGCGGGGTGGTGGCGCCGAGCTGGGCCAGCGTGTGGCTCAGGGCGTCCGGGGGCGCGAGCACCGGCAGCGGCCGGTCGTGTTGGGGGAAGCTGATGTCAGTGTGGCGGGCCATCAGCTCGGTGACGTTGCCGGTGCCGCTGTGTGGCAGTGTCGTGGCCAGGTCGAGCACGATGAGTGGGGCGATCGGGTCGCCGGTGCGCCGGGTCCATGTCCCGCTGCCCCGGCCGGGCTGGTAGCCCTGCCCCCGCAGGGCGGCCGGTGCCCGTGCGATGTCCTCGGCAGCGGCGAGCAGGTCGATGTCGCTGAACTGGCGAGCACCGGTGCTGCGGTAGAGGGTGTGTTCCACGCTCAGCCTGCCCAGCACCACAACGGGCACGCCGGCGTTGCGCAGCGCCGCGGTGACGGCAACCGCAGCCCGCCGGTAGGCGTCGGTCTTGTACCGGTTGGTGCGCAGCGTGCTGTCGAAGAACCGTGTCGTGGCACGGTCCAGTTCGGGGACCTGGGTGTCGTGCAGGTACGCGGCCAGCAGGCAGATCGTCTTCGACCGCACCGTGTGCTCGAGTACCGCACCCAGTTCGGCCGTCAGGGCACCGGTGATCAGGGCCCGGTCGGCGTCCGTGGGTCCCCAGCACAGGGCCCGCACGACGTCCTAGGCGACCTGGTCTGGGCGGCGCCGGTCGGTCATCGCGAAGCCACCGGCCGGACTGTGGTTGCCGGCTGCAGCTGACCGAGCAGCGCGCTGACATGACGCGCCAGCGCGGCGGTGCAGTCAGTGACGGCAACCCGAACGCAGGGCACGGTCCCGGCGAGCAGGTCCACGACGGCGGCGAGCGAGGCCGCGCTGCGCCCAGCGTCCTCGGCGGGCAACAGCCAATGGTTGCGGTGCGAGGTGATCTTGGTGGTGGGGTCGTGCATGAAGAACCCGGTGCGCACCAGAACCTCGCGGACCTCGGCAACGGAGACCGGCTCGGGCGTGGCGTCGTGGCTACTGCGATACGGCCAAACCATCAGCGCGGGGCGGACCTCGCCAAGGATCCGCACAGTGGGCAGAACCAGCCGCAGCTCGTCCGGCTCGACCGCGACCTTCCCCACGGGTGCGGCCGGTCCGGCCGGCGTGTTGTCGTCCTCGCGGGGCAGGAATCTCCTCATGCCCGGCACCGCACGCAGCGTGTCCACGGTGGCGCGCAGGTGCATCGGCCAGGCATAGCCAACCGTGCCGCCGCCCTCGTCGCGGCGCAGCAGCAGCCGGTCATTGGTGACGAAGTCCCCGCCCACCAGCCGCAGCGCGCTCAGCAGCGTGGTGGTCTTGCCCGCCCCCTTGGGCCCGGCGATCACCAGGCCGCGCCCGTCGTGGACGAGCGCGGCGGCGTGCGCGTAGACCGCGTCATGCTCCAGCAGTTGGGCGGTCATGGCCTGCCGCACGAGCCGCGCGGCGAAGAACACCCCGGCGTCCAGATCCCCGCAATGCACCGTGATCACGCCACTGACGTGGTCGAGCTGCACGAGGGTGGCACGATCACGGATCCAGAACGCCCGACCACCGGGCATCGTGATCGAGCGAGCCTGCAGGCGCGGCCCGATGTCCTGCGCGGCACCGCTGGCGAACAGCGCCTCGGCAGCAACCCGGTCAAGAAGAACGTCGGTGTACAGCTCGATGGTCCACCGGCTGGCGACGGCCTCAGTTCGTGCGTAGGAGTACAGCGTGGCCGCCGCGCTGGTGAGCAGCTCGGTGCGGTCGGCGCGCAGGGTGACGCTCGCCTGCCCGTGGGTGAAGCGGCACGACCAACGAGCAGGCGAGGCGAAGCCGAGCAGCGGTATGACCGGTGAGCAGCCGCCAGCGGGCTCGGGCCGGCCGGAATGCTCGCGCAAGGTCGTCATCGCGCCGCGCCGGACACCAGGTGACGGCCGAAGCGCACCGCGTGCTCCTGCAGCTGGGCCAGTTCCGCGTCGGAGGCGTGCGGGTAGAACGCCGCCAGCCCGGAGGGACCCAGGAGAGCCTTTGCCCAGGGCGGGAACTCACCCCGGCGCAAGAGGCGACGGTCGAGCTCCCGTCTGGAGCCGATCACCGCGATCGACGAGGCCGTGCGGGCGATGGTCAGCTCGGGCGCGGCGGCCGCGCGGTACTTCAGGTCGCTGTCGGCCGCGTCGCGGCCGGTGTGTCCGGCCAAAAGCTCGGCAACATCGGTATAGATGTTGAACACCGCGGCCGGTGCATCGAGCACGACAGTGAGATGCCAGGAGCCGAACGGGATGACCACGTGGTCCCCCGCCTGGCACACGTGGTAGTCCATTGTGGAACTTCCGCCATCGTCGATGCCGGTGTGCAGCACGAGAACCCGGCCGGACAAGCACTGGAAGATCTCGACCTGCGCGGGTGTGTTCCAGTGGCCGATCGACCGGCCGAGCTCCGGCCCGCCGCCGACGTGTGCCGCGGTGTAGACGACGAGATCGGCGAACCACCGGGCGGCTCCCGCCACGGTGTCGCCCGGCTGGCCGGCCTTGAGCCGGGGCGCGGCGATATCGCGGTAGGCGAGGTAGAGCTGCGGGTTGACGCCGCGACCGAGGATCGAGCGCACCGCCTCGGCGTTGGCCAGGTACACCGATCCGCCGGCGTCGGCGCCCTCCAGCAGATCACTCAGGCGCCGGGCCCGGCCTTCGCGCGCCGAGGCCGCGATGAGCAGGTCCAGGCCGCTCGGCGGCAGCGGGCCAGGAGTGGCACGGGCCGTGGCGATGTCCAGTGGCGTGATCATCAATGGCTTCCTCGGATCGGGGATTGTCAGGCGCAGGTGGCCAGCGCGGCGTCAAGCATCTGGTCGAGGCTGGTGATGGCCCGCAGGTCTGCGGGACTGGGCTTGCCACGGGGGTTGAACAGCACGGCCCGGCACCCGGCCTCCAGCGCGCCGTGGATGTCGGTGATCAGGTCGTTGCCGACGTGCACCACCCGCTCCAGGTCGACGCCCCCGGCATCGGCGGCGGCGGCGAACATCTCCCGCCGGGGTTTGGCCAGCCCGATCTCAGAAGAGAACACGGTCTCGTCGAACAGGGTCGTCAGGTCGTGGTCGTCGAGGATCAGCCGGGATACCGACGCCGGGGTGGCCAGCGTGTTGGAGGTCAGCACCAGCCGGGCCCCGGCCTGCCGTAGCGCCCCGAGCGCTCCGCGGGCGCCGGGGATGAGTTCGGGGCAGGCCCGCAGCACCGCGTGGGTGTGCGGAACGAGCAAGGTGTCGATCAGCCTTGAGTCAAGGGGCAGGCCCATGACGGTGAGCATCTGCTCGACCTGGCCACGGACCGGCGGCTGTTCGCCGGTCGCGCGCTGCCGCTGCCGGGTGTCCGCGCGCACGGTCAGGATGGCCTGGCGTACCCGGTCGGTGGGCAGGGCGTGGCCGAACTCGGCGAGCACGATCTCGAACTCGCGGATCCGCCAGGCGGCTTCGGCGTCGCGGTCGCCGTACGTGATCAGCGTTCCCCACAGGTCGACGCTGACCACCCAGCCCAGCAGCGGGCCCGCGGCGGCCGGCGTCACGTCCGTTCCCCGGCGCGGTGCCCGGCGGTGGCCAGTGCTCGCTGGCTGTGCAGCCAAGCAGTGGTGGCGGTGAGGTCGTCGCTGCCCAGCAGCAGCGACCCGGCGACCACGGCGTC
>Ga0209382_10005972_pt1 | contig 15724 bp, 11 predicted proteins | sample SoiMetdeltSBSDD5_FD_187599 | JGI IMG/M metagenome (GOLD analysis project Ga0209382, IMG submission 187599) | Bulk soil microbial communities from a Populus tree surrounding site in Tennessee, USA - Soil MetaG P. deltoides SBSDD5 (SPAdes) (version 2) | ecosystem: Environmental > Terrestrial >...
ATCTTCGCCTTTTCGAGCGTCACCGTATGCGTCAGCACCTCGAGCCCGTGGCGGTGCGCCTCGTCCACCAACGCGGAGAGTGTCTCTTCGTTCATGCTGCTCATGTCCGGGGCCGCCCCGTAGCGCCAGCCGTCGGTGAAGACTTTGATCACGTCGGGCCGGTAGGGGAGGACGCGGCGCACGGCCGCGCGGGCTTCGCGCGGGGTGGAGACTTCGAGCGAGAAGAAATCGCCGCGCCCCCCTTCGGCTCCGTGCCCGCCCGGGGTCGTCATGCGCGCCGCCAGACTCAGCCGTGGCCCGTCGATGACCCCGGTCCCGACCAGCCGCCGCATCGGCTCGAAAGTCTCCGGGTAGGTCCCGAAATCGACCACCGATGTGACGCCGCAGTAGAGGTACGCTTTGAGGTTGCGGGGCCAGTCACCAACGACTCCAGCAGCAGTCGCGTACGGCAGGTGCGTGTGCAGATCGAAGAGCCCGGGCAGAAGCGCGTGGCCCTCGCCGCTGAGGACCCGCGCGCCGGCGGGCACCTCGAGATTCGGCCCGACGGCGGCGATGCGCCCGCCGCGGATGAGGACCGTCTCGACGGCGGGCTCGCGGCCCGTCCCGTCGATCACCGTCGCCCCGACGATGGCGATCACCGGGTCGCCCTGCCGGCGCGCATCGGCCGCGCCCGGCATGACCAGCAACAGGAGCGCAATCAGACGCACCCGAGTCTGATCCAGGCCAAGCCATCTTTTTCGCGTCGTCCGTGGGCTATCCATGAAACCTGAGCAACGTCCCGCCGAGGAGAATCTCGTCGCCGTCGGCGAGTGGCTGACTCTCCCCTTTCTTGAGGCGCACCCGGCCATTGATCACGGTGCCGTTGGAGCTGCCCAAGTCTTCGAGGCAGAACTGATCCCCGCGAAGGGTGATCCGGGCGTGCCTGCGGGAGACACGCGCGCCGGGGTCAAAGCGGGTGAGATCGACTTCGGGGCTGATCCCCCGGATCGGGTCCATGCGGCCGATCACCGTCTCACCCTCGGCCAGAATAGGGAACTGTGCGCTCGTCCCGTCAAGGTCCAGGACGACGAGTTTAGCCGACGCCTGCTCCGCGCTTGGCCGCCGGTGGCCGAAATAAATGCGGAAGAGGTCGCGCGGTGACATCTCCCGGCCGCACTGGTAGCAGGTGATGCGCGCCTCGGCTCCCGGACCGGGCTGGGTGATGTACGACTCACCTTCGGCGATCAGTTGCTCGGCGAAGCGCTCGCGCTCGGACCCCGGCATCGCCTCCCAGTCTTCGCCGCGCAGTGAGCACATGCGGCGAAGCTGCCGCTCCGCGAAGTTGACTCGCGCCTCGCGCTGGAGCCGCTCGTCTTCGGAGAGGATTTGCAGCAGCGCCGCCCTGTGCTCCGGTGCCATCTGCCTGACCCATTCTCGGAGCTGCTCCTCGGGGGTCAGCGGGTTAGACGTCTGACTCACCTTCCGTCCCCCTCCGACGAGACCGGCCTTAGCGGCGTTGACTCTGCGCGGCGCTCTCCTTGGGCTGAATCGACAGCAGGAGCGGCGCGGCCGGGAAGTCCGAACGCTGCGGGGAGGTCGTCTCGATTCGCCCGACGACGAAGATTGGCTGCTCGAGGCGCGAGACCCAAGGCTGCACGTCGAGCAGGAATTTCTGCGTCGCCTCCTCCTCGGTGATGAGCACACCGTTAAGCCCGACATCTTTGATGATCACGCCGGGCGGCAGGCCCCGGATGTCGATCGGCACGCGCCCGGCGAACCCACGCCGGCGCTCGACCTTGACCGTCACGGATGACTGGCCGCCCGGCTCGATGACGACGCGCTGCGGTTCGGTCCACACGGCCAACTCGGGCGGCGGGGCGACCGAGACCATGCTCAGGCGTTCCTCTGTGTTGAAATCACGAACCAACGGCCGGCCCCCCACCTGGGCGCGGCCCCGAGCGCGCAGGTGGAAGGCCCCTTGGGCGTCGTCCGACGCCGAGAGCAGGATGACGGTTGACGTCTGGCCAGCGGGGATCACGCCCGCGGTCGCGGTGAAGCCGGCCGGCAGGTCGAGCAGATTGACCTCGATCTCGCCGTCAAACCCGTCGATCCGCGACGCCGTGACATTGATCGGCGTACGGCCGCCCTGCGGCACGTTCGGGTTCTCCGGGTCCAGCGCCAGCATGAAGTCGGCCGCCGGCTCGCGGATCGAGAGGCGGTAGGCGAAGCGCTCTCCGCCGAGCCCGCGCACGTCGCGGATGCGGACAATGTACTCACCGTCGGCCGGCGCTGTGAAATTGAGGCGCGAATCCTTGCCGTAGAGTGGCCCTCCGTCATCGTTGCGATAGTAGAGGGTGACCACCGGCAGCCCGTTGGCCGGGAGCGGCGTCCCGGGAGGGTGGATCGAGACTTTATAGACCGGGGTGTTGACCGCGTGCGTCTCGGGAGTCGTGTCTTCGTAGCCGATCCGCTGGCCGCCGATGCCGCGAAAGAAAGTGTCCTCGTCGGGCGATTTCGGCAGGGCCTCGACCTGGAGCAGTTCATTGCCGACGAGCAGGTAGTCGTTGATCTGAATCCCGTTCCAGTTCAACAGGCGAAAACCGCGCCGCGCCGAATCCGGGTCGTTGAGCGTCACCGAGGTTTCGAGGAGGCACCTGAGGGTCGCGCGCGGCACCGGCTTGCCGTTTGCCTCCAGAACTTCGATCACCGAGTCAAGCGGCGACCCGTGTTGCTGCGCCCCGACCTCGATCAGCAAGCGCTGCCCTTTCTTGGCGGCGAAGCGGTAATAATCCTCATCGCCCCGTCCGCCGGTCGCGTCAATCTTCCCGTTGACGGTCACCGGCAAGGCGACTGACTGCGGCGCGGCGGGGGAGGTGCCCCCGGCCTTTTCCAGGACTTCCGGGTGACGGCCGACGGCCAGGCGCGGGGTATTGAGCGGCTCCGGCCGGAGGCTCAGTTTTGCGACCTCGCCCCAGCCGGCCTCGGACGGCGCGGTCACCTTGACCCGATCCGACCCTAAATTGAACCCGGTGACCGTGACCTCGGCGGTCGTGCCCTGCCGGATGCCGAGCGGGAAGACGCCCGTGACGTAAGGGAGCGCGCCGACGTTGAGCCGGTAATTGTACAAACCACCCTGCCCCTGGCGCTCGAGGTCCGAGATGCGAATCACGTAAACGCCGGCCTGCTTGAAAGTGTAGCCGAGCAGAGAATCGCGCCGGCCGTCGAAGTCGTTGTTGGAGGCGATCTCCGCCCCCTTGTCGTCGATCAGGGTGAGGACTGAGTCGAGCCGCGAGTTGAGCACCGCGGCGACCACCTCAAAGACGACCTGCTCCCCGGCCTGGGCCGAGAATTTGAAGTGGTCGGCGTCGCCGTCCTTGCTCAACTCCCCGACGACCGTGGTTGGCAGCTTGATCTCCTGCGCCCCGTCGGCCGACTCGCCCGCCTCGCGCTCCTTGGTTTCGGGCAGCGCCCCGATGACCACGCGCCCCATGTTAGTGGTGCCGAGCGGCGTCTTGAGTCGGAAGCCGTAAATGCCGGCGGGCGCGTCGGGCGCGATTGTCGCCTCGATGGTCACGCGGTTCCGGGTCGCCTTGTCGACGATCAGGGCCCCGGTCTGGCCCTGAGCGAGCTTGGCCTTCTCGCGCGTCTGCTCCGAATTGAGGGTGATCTGCGCCTTGACCCCGGGCTTGCTCCAGAGGACTTCGCTCGCCCCGGTAAGATTGAACCCTTCCACCGCCAGGACGACGGTCGAGCCCCGGCGCCCGCCCCCGGGCGTGACCGTAGTGATGTAGGGCTGCGCCACCTGCGCCGCAGCGTCGACGGCGGCGGCGAGCAGGATGATGGCGAGCAGCAATGCGGTTCTTCTCATGGCGCCCTCCTGGCGGCGAGTTTGCCGGTCGCCGGATCGTAGACCGAGACCGAGCCGTCGTAGCGCCCCGCCGCCAACGTCTTGCCGTCCGGGCTGAAGGCGAGGGCGAGAATCCAGTCCGGTTGCCGCTCGAAGGCGTGGGTCTCGGTCAGCGTCTCCGGCTCCCAGAGTTTGAGCATGCGGTCTGCTCCGGTCGAGGCGAGGAGGCGGCCGTCGGGCGAGAAAGTCACCAGATTGATCGCGTCCTCGTGGGCGATGAGCGCGCGCAACTGCCGTCCCTCGGTCGCGCCCAGCTCCCAGATGCGAATCGTGCGGTCGGCGCCCCCGGCCGCGATTTGTTTGCCCGCAGGGTGAAAGGCGACCGTGTTCAGCGCGTCGAGCGCGTCGCCCAGAGTGTAGAGACGCTGCCCCGTGGAAACGTCCCAAACCTTCACCGTGCGGTCGGCCGAAGCCGAAGCCAGGAGCCTCCCGTCCGGGCTGAAGGCCAGACCGAAGACTGCGTCGGTATGATCCTTGAGCGTTTTGACTTCGGCGCCGGTGGCGACGTCCCAGAGCTTGATCAGGCGGTCGTAGCTGGAGGTGGCGAGCAGCTTGCCGTCGGGACTGAAGGCGACGGCGAAGATGTTGTCGCGGTGGCCGCGAATCGAGCGCACCTCCTTCCGCTCCACGACGCTCCAAATTTTCACCTCGCCGAATTGGGCGGGGTTGCCCCCGGCGGCGGCCAGCAGCTTGCCGTCGGGGCTGAAGGCCAGGGCGCGGACTTGCCCCGCATGGCCCCCGAGCTTCCCACGGCTCTGCCCGTCACCGGGGGTGAGGAACTCGACTTCCTGGTAGCCGCCGAGCGCGAGCAGCGAGCCGTCAGGGGGAAAGGCGAGACTGCTGACCGCCGCATGGACGGGGACCGTTGGCTTGATCTCGGGCACCTTGGAATCAGCCTCCGCTTTAACCTTCGGAGGCTCAGTCGCGGCCGCGCCGTCGACCCAGTCTCGCACGGCTTTGATCTCGGCCGGAGCGAGCTGATCCCCGAGCGGCATCCGCGGCGAGACCGTACCCTCGATCATCTGCACCAGCCGGCTCTCGCGGCTTTTCCCGGGGACGATCGACGGGCCCTGCTTGCCGCCGTTCATGAGGGCTTCGTAGCTCTCCAGGTTGAGCCCCCCCTGGCGCACGGTGTGGTTGTGGCAGACGACGCACTTCTCCTGAAAGATCGGGTCGACGACGCGGGCGTAGGCCGCCCGGTCCTGCGCCGCCTCGGCCGGGAGCAGCGCGACACCGCACGGGAGGGCCGCGCAGAAGGCCAGGGCGATCAGTCTGGTGTATCTCAGGCGGGTCCGATCCGTGTTCGTCCGTCCTTTCCCGTGTTCGCCGTCGGCCCGTCCCCGGTCCGGCGCGATTCAATGATTGAACAGAAACTCCTTGCTCGTGAGCACCGCCCAGACCAGATCTTCGATCGCCTGGCGGCGCGCCATGGGCCCCTCGCGCTGATCCTTGACCGCCGCGAGCAGGGTCTTCGTCTCGTCCGCGGCCGGCGGGCGGCTGAAGGCGGCGAGGTAGAGGTGATTGACGATCATCTCGTCGGTCACGCCGAGCTTGAGGAAAGTCTCGACGATTCCGCCCGGTGCGCGCAGCTTCTGGTTGATCGTCTCGCCGTTGATGGCGTGCAGCACCTGCGTCACCGAGGGCTCGGCCGAGCGCTCGCACTCGCAGGTGATCGCCCGCGCCGGCTTGCCGAAGACCTGGAGGAAGTACGAGGTCACGCGCGAGTCGGGGATTTGCGTCGCCCGCATCCCGGCCGGGTAGTCCGGGAACTGGGTCGGCACGCCGGTCACCTGCGAGACCGCGTCGAGCAGGGCTTCCGCCGGCAGCCGGCGGATGAGATAACGCGAGTAGTAACGCTCGTCCTGCCGGTTCGTCTCGTTAGCGCGCGCCGAGCGCTGGTAGGCGGCCGAATTCATGATCGTCCGGACCAGGTGTTTGACGTCGAAGCCGTGGCCCACGAAATCCTTGGTCAGCGCGTCGAGCAGTTCCTCGTTCGAAGGCGGGTTGGTCGCCCGCATGTCGTCGACGGCCTCGACCAGACCCCGCCCCATGAAATTGCGCCAGACGCGATTGACCAGCGCCCGCGCGAAGTAGGAGTTGGACGGGGAAGTCAGCCAGGCCGCGAGGTGCTCGCGCCGGTCCTGCGACGAGTCGAGCGCCATCGCCTCGCCGTCGAGCGGCCGCGGCGGGAGCGGTTTGCCGAGTCGCGGGTGATTGACGTCGCCCGCCGGGTTCGAGTAGACCTGGATGTCGCCCGCCCGCGTGCCGTTTTTGAGGCCGACGCGGGCGAAGAGGTTAGCCATCTCGTAGTACTGCTTCTGCGTCCACTTCTCGAGCGGGTGGTTGTGGCAGCGGGCGCAGGTGATCGACATGCCCAGGAACGCCATGGACGCGTTCTCGGTCAGGTCGGTCGGCTCCTTGTGCATGACGTAATAGTTGGCCGCGCCGTTCTCGAGCGTGTTGCCCGAGGCCGTGATGATCTCCCGGACGAAGCGGTCCCACGGCTTGTTGGCCGCGACGGATTCCCGGACCCAACTGTGGAAGGTCCACATGGCGTTCTTCTGGAGCTTGGCGCTGGAGACCAGCAAGACGTCGGACCAGCGATTCGTCCAGTAGTCGACGTACTCCTCGCGCTCGAGCAGGGAATCGATGAGCCGCGCCCGCTTGTCCGCCCCGGAGTCCGCGGCGAAGCGCTCGACCTCCCGCGCCGTCGGGAGCGTGCCGGTCGCGTCGAGAAAGGCGCGGCGGATGAGCTCCCGGTCGGCGGCGGGCTCGGACGGGGCGATGCGGAGCGCCGCCAGCTTCTTGAGCACCAGATCGTCGATGTAGTTCTGGCGCGGGGAGCGGGCGAAGACCTCGGGCTTAATCTCGTTCGGGAACGGGTTGGCGACGCGCGCGAAGGTGACGCGGCTCTGATACCAGACGGTGATCGCCGTCTCGCCGTTCCCCTGCATCTTGACGCGGCCGTCCTCCTCCACGGTCGCGACCGTTGAGTCGGCGGTCGCGTACTTGACCCAGCGCGTCACGTCCTCGACATGGCCGTCGGTGTAGTGCGCCTGCACGCGCAGCTGCTGGGCGGCCCCGGAGGCCAGCGTCGCGGCCTGGGGGCCCACCTCGAGCCGGGAGATCACCGGGTCGGCCTCGGCCGGGCCGCGCAGCCCGCCGGCGATCCACTCGGAGATGACCTTGTATTCGAGCGAGTCGACCTCGAGCCTCTTCCCCCCGCCGTGACCGATGGCCATCGTCGGCTTGAGCAAGACCAGGCTGCGCGCCGGCTCGAGTTGGTTGACGCGGCGTCCCGAGGCCTGCCGCGTGAGGGCCGCGAAATCCGCCTCCGGGTCGTAGCCGCGGAGCGTCAGCTTAAACCCGTTCTTCCCGGCTGCCGCGCCGTGACAGGCGCCCGAATTGCACCCGAGCTTCGTGAGCACCGGCATGACATGGTTGCGGAAGTTCCAGCCGCCGGCCGGCGCCGCGACCTCGCCCGCCGGCCGCGTCGTGTCGAGCGCGACGACGCTCTTCGAAGTCACGCCGGCGGGCAAGAGCAGGCCGGCGAGCGCCAAAGCGCCGCCGGTGGCCCCGAGCTTGAGCAACGTTCTGATTTGTTTCATGGTTGCTTGATCCGCCCGATCCGAGTCATCCGCGGGCTACCTCTTTAGAACAACTCCGAGACCGCGTGGACGCCGTAATCGACGACCGGAATCGGCCGCCCCTGCAGCCCCGGGAGTTCCTGCTCCAGGTTGATCCCGAGCGACTGGAAGATGGTCGCCGCCGCCTCCGCGGGGCTGACGGGGCGATCCTTCGGGTAGCCGCCGATCTCGTCCGAGGCGCCGACGACCTGGCCCCCCTTGACCCCGCCGCCGGCGAAGAGCATGGTCCAGCACTGCGGCCAGTGGTCGCGCCCGCCCGCCGGGTTGACCTTCGGCGTCCGCCCGAACTCGCCCGTGGCCACGACCAGCGTGTTCTTGAGCAGGCCGCGCTGGTGGAGGTCTTCGAGCAGCGAGCTGTACGCCTGGTCGAACATCGGCCCGACGAGGTCGCGGTAGCACTGGATCGGGCTGAAGGGGGCGGATCCGTGAATGTCCCAGGTGATCTCGTTGAACACCGTCTCGAACATATTGACCGTCACGAAGCGGACGCCGCGCTCGATCATGCGGCGCGCGAGCAGGCAGCTCTGGCCGAAGCGGTTGCGCCCGTAGCGGTCGCGCGCCTCGGCCGGCTCCGCGGTCAGGTCGAAAGCCTCGCGCATCCGCGCCGACGACATAAGCGTGTAGGCCTGATTGAAATTGTCGTCAAGGAGCCGCGCGTCCGGGCTCACTTCGAAATGCTTGACCGCGCCGTCGACCATCTCGCGCAGCTGGCGGCGGCGGTCGACGCGCAGCGACGAGATGTAGGTCGGGGGCAGCAGGTCCGGGACTTTGAAGTCCGGGGCCGAAGGATCGGCGTTGAGCACGAAGGGATCGAAGCTCTTACCGAGGAACCCCGCGTTCTGTCCGTGCGGCAGGTTGCCCCCGGTGTTACCGATCGGCCGTGGCAAGAGCACGTGCGGGGGCGCGTCGCCGCGCGGCCCGCGCAGCTTCCCGAGGACGCAGCCGACATGTGGGTGCTCGATCCCGCCCTGGAAGAGGCGGCCGGTCTGCATCATCTGGTGGCCCGTGTCATGGACCGCCGCCGCCGTGTGGTTGAGCGAGCGCACCAGGGCGTATTTGTCGGCGTGCTGCGCCATGCGCGGGAAGATCTCGCTGATCTCGATGCCGGGAACGTTGGTCTTGATCGGGCGGTAGGGCCCGCGAATCTCAGCCGGCGCGTTCGGCTTCATGTCCCAGGTGTCGAGCTGACTCGGCCCGCCCACGAGGAAGAGCATGACGCAGTTCATCTCCTCGGCGGTCGAGACCGCCCCGAGGGCCTTGAGCCGGAAAAACTCGGGCAGGGAGAGCCCGAGGAAAGAGAGCGCGCCCGCGTGCAAAAAGTCACGCCGCCGCAGCCCGTCGCAGAAACTCGCCGGCTTCTCCGCATCCAGTCTGAACATAGATAGCCTCCAAGCGGGGGGAATCGATCCCTCAGAGGATATCCCCTGGCACGGCCAATTTCAATGGTTCCGGAGATTTAAGGGGAGAAAGGTGTGGGGCGGGCGACGGGCCGCCGCACCCCACCAATCCTGGTTCAGTTGGCGGAGGTCGCCTGGCTATCGTTGAGGGTGATCGCTTGGTTGTCGCCGCCCGGCGTAATGCTCCTGAGGACGACGTTCCGGTCCTTCTCCATGGTGGCGACTGTGGTGATCCGCGACTTGCCGTCACGCTTGACCAGGTGCGCCTTGGCCGAGGCGACGACGGCCCCGTTCTGCGTGATCGACAACTCGCCGGTCTGCTCGTCGAACTTGAACCGGTAGTCGCCTTTCTTGAGTACCGTCCCGTTGACCGCGGTGTCTTTATAGAAAGTGACCGTGCCGCTCTTCCCCTGCGCCGCCGCGATCGCCGACATGGCGCAGAGCAAAGCGACGAGCGTAACTCTTGACGTAAAGCCTTTCATCGTCCACTCCTTTCGTGATTGCCGTACCGGGGTGAGACTCACCCCACCCCACTTTACGCGGTGTCACCTGGGGAGTTGCGATAAAAGCGCCGCGGTCAGGCGGTCCTGACCCTCCGCGGCTCATTAAAAGTGTCACGTTTCAAAAAAAGGGGAATGGCCCGCGGATGAGGCGGATCAAGCGGACTGCCGCGGACCTGATCCGTGGAAATCCGTCACATCCGTGTCATCCGCGGGCCACTCAAGAGACCTTCAGCCACTCGCGACCATCGCGCTCGAGCAACTCGTCGGCCTCCTTCGGCCCCCAGGAGCCGGCCGCGTAGTTGGGGAAGCTCCGCGGCGGGAGCGCCTTCCAGAGGTCTTGGATCGGGGCGATGACGCTCCACCCGGCTTCCACCATGTCGGCGCGCTGAAAGAGCGTCGCGTCGCCGATCATGCAGTCGTAGAGCAGCCGCTCGTAGCCGGTGCTCGGGTGCTCGCCGAAGTAGTCGACGTAATCGAAGTCCATCTCGACTGCCCCGAGGCGCATGATCGGGCCAGGAATCTTGGCACCGAAGCGCAGCGAGATGCCTTCGTCCGGTTGGATGTGGATGACGAGCCGGTTGGTCCGCAGCCGATCGACTGGCGTGTCGCGGAAGAGGACAAACGGAGCGCGCCGGAACTGGATCGCGATCTCGGTCTCGCGCTTAGCCAGCCGCTTCCCGGTGCGCAGATAGAAGGGCACGTCGGCCCAGCGCCAGTTATCGATCAGGAGCTTGATCGCGACGTAAGTCTCGGTCTTCGAGTCGGGGGCGACCTGCGGCTCGGCGCGGTAGGCCGGCACCCGCTCCTGGTCAGACTCCCCCGCGTCATACTGGCCGCGGACCGCGCGCATGAGCACCTCTTCCGGCAGGATCGGCTGGATGGCGTTGAGGACCTTGGCCTGCTCGTCGCGCACGGCATTGGCCTCGAACGAAATCGGCGGCTCCATGGCCGTCAGCGAGATGAGCTGGAAGAGGTGATTCGGCACCATGTCGCGCAAGGCCCCGGCATGGTCATAGTAGCCGCCGCGCTGCTCGACCCCGATGGTCTCGCCCGCTGTGATCTGCACATGGTCGATGTAGCGGCGGTTCCAGATCGGCTCGAAAATCCCGTTGCCGAAGCGAAAGACGAGAATGTTCTGGACCGTCTCCTTGCCCAGGTAGTGGTCGATCCTGAAGACCTGATCCTCTTTAAGGACCTCGCGGATCTCGGCGTTCAGCGCCCGCGCCGTCTCGAGGTCGGTCCCGAAGGGCTTCTCGATGACGACGCGCCGCCACCGGCCCTCCTCCTCGTGAGCCAGCCCCGCGGCGCCGAGCTGCCGGATGATCTCGCCAAAAAAAATCGGGGCCGTCGCCAGGTAGTAGAAGTAGTTGCCTTTGGTCCCGTGCTGCTCGTCGACCTGCCGGACAAGCCCGCCCAGGTGGCGGTAGAGTTCGGCATCTTTGAAGTCGCCGGAGAGGTAATAGACGCGTTCGACCAGCCAGTTCCGGACCGCCTCGTCGAGCTGCCCGGTGGCGAAGGTCTTCATGTCCTCGGAGATCTGCGCGCGGAAAGAATCGGTGGTCAGGTTGTCCTTCGCGATGCCGACGACGGCGAAGTCGCGAGCGAGCAGCTTGCTCTCTGCCAGGTTGTAGATCGCGGGCATCAGTTTGCGCTTGGTCAGGTCACCGGTCGCCCCGAAGATGACCATGACGCACGGGCCGGCGGGCTGCCCCTGACCGGCTGCGTCGCTCTGACGCGTCTCGTCCGCAGACATGTGCTTGAGATTCCTTTCGGCTCAGCCCCCGGACGGGCGCTCGACGTGCCCGCCGAACTTGTTGCGCATGGCCGAGAGCACCTTTTCGGCGAAGGAACTTTCCTGCCGCGACCGAAAGCGCGTGAAGAGTGAGACGGCGAGCACATCCACAGGGACCGCCTCCTCGATCGCCGCCATGATCGTCCACCGGCCCTCGCCTGAGTCCTGGACGAAGCCGGAGTAGTCCGTCAGCGTCGGGTTCTCGATGAGCGCCATGGCCGTCAGGTCGAGGAGCCAGGACCCGACGACGCTGCCGCGCCGCCAGACCTCAGCCACGTCCGCGAGGTTGAGTTCGTAGCGATGCCTTTCGGGCAACTCCTGAGAGTCGGCGTTGCGCAGGACATCGAAGCCCTCGGCGTACGCCTGCATGAGCCCGTACTCGATGCCGTTGTGAATCATCTTGACGAAATGGCCCGCGCCCGACGGCCCGCAGTGCAGGTAGCCTTGCTCGGCGGTGCCGCCCACCTTCTCCCGGCCAGGGGTGCGCGCGATTTCGCCGGGCCCGGGGGCGAGGGTTTTGAAGATCGGGTCGAGGTGCTCGACGACGCCTTTTTGGCCGCCGACCATCATGCAGTAGCCGCGCTCGAGGCCCCAAATTCCGCCGCTCGTCCCGACGTCGACGTAGTGCATGCCCTTGTCCTCGAGGAGGCGGGCGCGGCGCACGTCGTCCTTATAATACGAATTGCCGCCGTCGATGATGATGTCCCCGGCCTCCATGCGCTGCGCCAAGCCGAGGACCGTCTGTTCGGTCGGGTTCCCAGCCGGAACCATGACCCAGGCCGCGCGCGGCTTGGTGAGCTTGACCACGAAATCGTCAAGCGAGCCGGCCCCGACGGCACCCTCCGCGGACAACTGCTTGACGCCCTCCGGATGGAGATCAAAGGCGACGCACTCATGCCCGCCGCGGAGCAGGCGCCGCACCATATTGGCGCCCATGCGACCCAGGCCGACCATGCCCAACTGCATGTCTGACGCTCCTTATTGTGGGGCGCCGCACTGGCGCCCCTCGATGGCGCGGATCTTGGCGAGCCGCCGCTGGTGCCGCTCTTCGCCGGAGAACGTGGCGCCGAGGAAGGCGCGGACCAACTCATGGGCCACCTCCGTCCCGATGACACGCGCCCCGAGCACGAGGACATTCATATCGTCATGCTCGACGCCCTGGTGAGCCGAATAGGTGTCGTGGCAGAGGCCCGCCCGAACCCCGAAGACCTTGTTGGCCGCCACCGAGGCGCCGACTCCACTCCCGCAGATGACTACCCCGCGGTCGGCCCGCCCTTCGGTCAGCGCCCGGCCAACTGCCTCGGCATAATCCGGGTAATCTACAGGGTCAGTCGAGAACGTGCCGAGGTCCAGCACTTCGTGGCCGAGCGCCGGCAAAGAGGCGGCCACCCCGGCCTTCATCTCGAATCCCGCATGGTCGGCCCCGATCGCGATCCGCATCTTTGGTCTCCCCCGGTTGTCGTTGACGATGGGTAGCATACTAAAACGAACGAGCGCCGCAGACAAGGATCAACCCGTCTGACCGCCCGGAGCCAGGTACTCTTTGGTCGGCTCGGTCAGCGGCCCGGTCGGCCCCCACTGCGAGTAGAAATTCGGCCCGTAATAGCGCGGCGCCGATTCCATGCGCAGTTCCAGGCCGTCGACCCATTTCGGGCTGTTCTGCCCGGGCAGCCCCGGCAAGAGGATGCGCGCCGGGAAGCCATGCTCGTCGGAGAGCGGGACGTCGTTGACGTGGGTCACCAGTAGCGCCTCGTCGTGCAGGTGCTGGTACGCGTGATTGGTGAAGTGGTAGCCGGAGACCGAATGAACGTAGACGCTCCGGAAGCCCGCGCGGGCCCCGGCCATGTGGTAAAGCGTCCTCAGCGGAACGCCCCGCCACCGCCGGTCGATCCGCCAGCCCTGGACGCACTGGAGCGGGAGTTGAGCCTCGATGCTCGGGAGTTTCAAGATCTCCTCGTAGCTCAGCACGAGCGGCGTGGCGACTGCGCCAGTGACCCTCAGCCGCCACTTCCCCGGGTCGACCCTCGTCCCGGCGCCGAAGTAGGTGACCACCGGGTAGTCGTGCGGGCCCGGGCCGTCGTGATGTTTGGAAAGCCAGGAGAGGCGCGGCCACGGCCACTGAGCGGCCGACACGGCGAGTGCAGCCCCGGCCCCGGCGACGCCCCCGATCAGCGCCCGACGCCCGAAAATGAGGCTGCGCGCTTCGGGGTTAGCCGGGTCCTCCGCCTGCCTCCGCCTCCGGCCGCGGAAGGTCTCGCGAAAATGAGCCGCCATGTGGAAGACGGCCAGCGCGACCAGCAAGGTCGCCGACCAGAGGTGCCACTGCACCACGGAGTAGTCGTGATAAATGTAGGGGATCGGGAACAGGTACTCGAAGGAGCCCCACATGGCCACGCCACTCCAGAGCGTCGTCAGGAAGAGCAGCCCCATGATTGGCGAGAGCAGGCGGTTGTACCAGCGCGGCGGCCCCTCCCTCTTGTACAGAGGCCGGCCGAGGTAATACCCGGCCGCCTTCCAGCTCGTGCTCGCCAGCTTGAGCAGGACAAGCGGGATGAGCATGAAGCCCACGAAAAAGTGGATCGCCCGCACCAGACTGTACGGGATCCAGGTCGGGATCTCCCAGTTGACGCAGATGCCGAAGAAGAAGAGCGAAGAGATGAACTGCAGAATGATCAGCCAGAACAGGAGTTGACCCGTGCCCCGCGTGAGCCTCGTGTTGCTCGTGACCAGCATAATCCCCCAGGTTAGACCCAATTGAGAAGTGCAACTCGGAGCCCCCCAGGGGCGCTATACGATAGCCCGGGGCAGCGCCACGGGAATTTTCCACCCCCAGACGTCAAGCCCCGAAGGGGCGCAATAGACACCGGTATATTACGCCCCTTCAGGGCTCAGGCGGCGTGTCGGCGGCGACCAGGGGCGACGCTGCGCTTTGCCCCTGGCTATTTCATGCTGCCCCTGCGGGGCTCCGCGTCGAACCTTCAAAATGAGCTCTTGGAATACAGGCCCGCAGGCAATTGTACTTCCTACCCCCGCTTGCCTCATACCTGCCGGGGGCTCAATAATTCCCGAAAGCGGAGATTCAAGTAACCCTCTCCGTCACTCATACCGGAGCGACTCGATTGGGTCGAGACGGGAGGCGCGGAGCGCGGGCCAGAGGCCGCTGAGCACGCCGACGAACATGAGGATGGCGCAGGCGGTGAGGAGCACGTCCGGCGAGAGGAGCAGGTGAATATCGGTCTGGCGGGTCGGGTCTTCGAGTAGTTCGGCGAGGAAGGGACGCGTGCCGACCAGGGTCACGAGCACGTACGAGAAGATAATCCCGAGAATCCCCCCGAGAGACGTGATGACCAAGCCCTCAAGCAAGAATTGAGTCAGGATATGCCTCCGTCGCGCGCCGAGCGCCTTGCGGATGCCGATCTCCCGGGTCCGTTCGGTGACCGAGACGAGCATGATATTCATGACCCCGATCCCGCCGATCATGAGCGTCAGCGCCCCGATGACGCCGAGAATCACCTTGAGGCCGTCGGTGATGCCGCTCACCACCTTGGTATTCTCGACCGAGTCGTTGAAGCCGATGGCGCGTTCGTCCCGTGGGTCGAAGCTATGGCGCGCCCCGAGCACCTCGCGCACCTGCTTGAGTGCCTGAGCATGGTGCAGGGGGCTGATCGTCTGAAAGACCAGGTTATCAACGTAGTCCTGGTTCCAGACCTGCGCCACCGTCGTGTAGGGGATGAAGACGCAGTATTTGTCGGGTGAATAGTACGAGGAGAGCTGGACCTTCTGCGTCATGACCCCGACGACTTCGAAGGAGATGCCGCTGACGCGGATCGTCTCGCCGACCGCCGGGCTATTGCCGAAGAGTTTGCGCGCCACCTCGGAGCCGACGAAGGCGACCCGGCGCCGCTTCTCCGTGTCCTCGGCGTTGATGAAGCGGCCGACCTCGGCCGTCTCGCTGCGCATGACCCCGTACTCCGGCGACACCCCGCGGACCGCCGCCGAGGTCTGCTTGCTGAAATAACTGAGCGGCAGGGTCTTGATGTACTCCGGGCTGGTGCGCTTGATGACCCCCAGCTCCTGCAGCGCCCCGGCGTCATCCTCCTTGAGCCGGATGCGCCGGCCGGCGCGCTCCCCGCCTGCCTGCATGCTCGTCTGCCCGTTCCAAATGACGACCGTGCCGTCCGAGAAGGCGTAGCGGAAGCCCACCATGAGGGCCTCGTGGAAGCCGTTGCCGTAGGCCATGAGCAGGACGACGGCGACGATCCCCCAACTGATGCCGAGCATGGTCATGACCGCCCGGGAGCGGTGGCCGACGAGGGCGGAGACGGCCTGGAGAAAGACTTCCTTGAAGAGCATGGCGTCCCTGTTATGAAAGCTACGAAAGCTCGTAGCGCAGCGCTTCGATCGGCGGCAGCGCCGCCGCGCGCCGCGCCGGGTAGGTTGCCGCGGCGACCGCGACCACCGAGAGGGTGGCGACCGAGAAGGCCGCCGTCTGCCAGGTG
>Ga0209382_10005977_pt1 | contig 15716 bp, 10 predicted proteins | sample SoiMetdeltSBSDD5_FD_187599 | JGI IMG/M metagenome (GOLD analysis project Ga0209382, IMG submission 187599) | Bulk soil microbial communities from a Populus tree surrounding site in Tennessee, USA - Soil MetaG P. deltoides SBSDD5 (SPAdes) (version 2) | ecosystem: Environmental > Terrestrial >...
CATCAAGGTGCTGATCGTCAAGTCGGCCAACGACGTCGCCGTGGCCGTTGCCGAGCGCATCGCCGGCAGCGAGGAGAAGTTCGCAGGGCTCATGACCCGCAAGGCGCGCGAGCTCGGCATGACGGCCACCGTGTTCCACAATGCCTCGGGCCTGCCCCACGCCGAACAGGTCACCACCGCTCGGGACATGATCACCCTGGCGCTCAGGTTGCACGATCAATTCCCGAAATACTATCCGCTATTTGCGACCCGCACGTTCACCTGGGGCAGCGAGACCTTCCGCAACCACAACACCCTGCTGTTCCGCTACGAGGGGCTGGAGGGCATGAAGACGGGCTATATCCGCGCCTCCGGGTTCAACCTGGTGGCCGCGGCGCGGCGCGGCAAGAAGCACCTGGTGGCGGCCTACTTCGGCGGCCGGACCGCGGCGCTCCGCAACGCCGCCGTGCGGACGCATTTGGACGCCGGCTTCGCGAAGGCATCGGAGAGGAGGACACGCCAACCCGGCCCGCCGCCGGTGGCGCTCGCCAAGACGCCGCCCGCCGCCGAGCCGACCAAGGTGGCGCCGCCCGAGCCCAAGGCTCCCCCCACGCCGGTCGCGGCTGTCCCACCGCCGCAGCCTGCGGTGCGCCCGCCCCTGCCCACGGTGCCCGGCGTCGAGGTGATGCGCGTGCGCCCGGTGCTGGCCGAAGGTGCGTCGCCCGCGTCGGAAGGACTGCAGGCGCCCACCAACATCGAGGACCTCCTGAAGCGGCCCGAGCCGTCCGCGACCGCGGCGCCGCCTGAGGCTCAGCCGCAGGAGGCTGTATCGGTGCCGGCTGCGACAGCTGCGACCATCGCGGAGCCGGCCGGGGCTGCGCCGCCCGGGCTGTTCCACGTTCAGGTCGGCGCCTACCAGACGCAGGACGAGGCCGAGCGCCAGCTGGCCTCGGTGCGACAGCGCGCCGGGTCGGTGCTGGGCGCGCGCCCTCCGCACCTGGCCCAGATCAAGCGCGGCGAGAAGGTCTTCTTCCGCGCCCGCTACGTCGGCTTCAACGCCCGCGCCGCCGCCGATACTGCGTGCAGCGAGCTGAAGCGGTTGGAGATCGACTGTCTGGTGATGCGGGCGGACTGAACGGGTGAGGTGGTGAGTGGTGAGATGGTGCGTGTCGGTGGGCGCTCCTGGGAGGAGGTGAGACTGTGCCCAGAGGCGATGCCACTAAGTCCAATAAAGACCTCGATGTATGGCTGTTGGCCATGTCGCTGGCCGAAAATCGCCACCGCGCCACAAAGGATTTTCCGCGCGAGGAGACCAATGGGATGACGGCCCAGATCTGGCGGGCTTCAGCGTCAATCCCAGCCAACATCGCGGAAGGCTACGGACGCGATCAAACCGGAGGGTTCATGCAATTTCTCAGGATCGCTCAGGGATCGACACGATGCGAAAGCATCAGCAAGATGCTTCGCTCCCTGATCCGCAAGATCCTCACCACTCACAACTCACCACTCACCATCTCACCCAAATGATCCAACAATGGCTCACTGTCCTGGGCATCGCGCTCGACTTTGCCGGTTTCGCGATGCTGCTGCGCGAGTGGTGGCTCGCGTTCTTCAACGAAGGGCGGCAGATGCAGCTCGCTGAGCAGCTCGACCGGGCGCGGGCTGTGCGCGACATGCGCAACCGGTCGGTGGGCGGGCACAATCCGTTTGATCAGCTCGACCGCATGCAGGACGAGGGCGCACTGCGTACCGCGCGCGCCGAGCACCGCAACGCCATGGCCGCGCGCCGGGGCGCCTTCCTGCTGGCGACGACGCTCATTGTTGTGGGCTTCGCCCTCCAGATCGCCGGCGCCTGGCCTCTCTGAGACCATCCGAAGTCCGGGCGTGGATCGCGCGATACGGTCCTACGGTGCCACATTCAAACAGCGGCCGCCGCTTAAGGGGCGATTAACGGGGCTCCGGCATTTTGCCACCCGATGCGGATCGGAAAAGCAAACAGACAGAATAAGTGCCCCGCCGTGCAGCTCAGTGCGGGAAATTTGTGGACTTATAGCAACACGAACCCTCAAAGCATGTCTACTCCACGCCGAATTTGCTGTTTTCCATCAACAAAATAGCGCCGGCTCCGCATTATGTGGGAGTTCGAAGTTGATTCGGACGAAAAGAGAGAAAGGGAAACGACATGGCTAAAGCCGCAACCAAGACGAAGACCGTTGCCAAGAAGAAGGCCACCGCCAAGAAGCCGGCGGCCAAGAAGCGCGCCGGCAAGCGCGCCTGATAAGACGCCAGCCTCGCGATCTGGCGCCGGCCCCGGCAGGGCACCAGGGCAGAGCGACAGACCGCTGAGCGTCGCGACACAGCTGACAGATTTGAAGCCGGAGACCGTGCAGGCGTATCTCCGGCTTCTGGTTTTTTATGGGCCGGACTCAGACCCCTGGCCACCACGTGCGAAGCGATACTCCAGGGTCTTGGCCAGGGGTCTGACCCCGTTCCTACACTGAGCGCTCCACCATCAACTTCTTGATCTCGGCGATGGCCTTGGCCGGGTTGAGGCCCTTGGGGCAGGCCTTGGTGCAGTTCAGGATGGTGTGGCAGCGGTAGAGGCGGAACGGGTCCTCCAGGTTATCCAGCCGCTCACCCTTGGCCTCGTCGCGGCTATCGTTGAGCCAGCGGTAGGACTGCAGCAGGATCGCGGGCCCCAGGTAACGGTCGCTGTTCCACCAGTAGCTCGGGCACGATGTCGAGCAGCAGGCGCACAGGATGCACTCGTAGAGGCCGTCGAGCTTGGCGCGCTCTTCAATACTCTGCTTGCGCTCCTTGGGCGGCGTGGCCGAGGTCGTCTGCAGCCACGGCTGGACCGACTGCAGCTGGGCGTAGAAGTTGGTCATATCGGGCACAAGGTCCTTGACGACCGGCAGGTGCGGCAGGGGATAGACGCGCACCGACCCCTTCACATCGTCGATGGCCTTGAGACAAGCCAGCGTATTGGTGCCGTCGATGTTCATGGAGCACGACCCGCAGATACCCTCGCGGCAGGAGCGCCGGAAGGTGAGGGTGGGATCGATCTCGTTCTTGATCTTGATCAGGCCGTCCAGGACCATCGGCCCGCAGGTGGCTCGCTCCACCCAGTAGGTATCGACGCGGGGGTTGCGACCGTCCTCCTGGTTCCACCTGTAGATGCGGAATTCCTGCCAGCCAGTCTTCGACGGTGGCTTGTTCCAGGTCCTGCCAGTCGTGACCTTGGAATTGCGGGGAAGGGCCAATTCGACCATGGGAAAGCTGCCTTCCGTAGGCGTTAACAGGCCTGGAGCTCCGTGCACCGGGCGCGCGACTTTCATCCCGCCACGACGGCCATGTCAACTGATCGAGGGACGCAGCCAAAGCTGAGTAGGCTGGGTTAGCGCGAAGGGCGTAACCCAACCTACGAACTAACCACGAACTACGAGCTATGTGCCTCGTTCGGCGCGGTCCTTGCTGTCAACGCGGGCTCACTCAACGCCTCGCGCGCCGGAGCGGGCTGCGCGCTGCGGTCCACGGCGTGGCCGTTGGCGAGCGCCGGGCGGTCGGTGGTGTAGAAATCGCCGAGCACCAGCACGTCCATGCCGCTCTTGAGGTAGCACTGGATGGCGTCGGCGGGGGAGGCCACGATCGGCTCCGAGCGGTTGAAGCTGGTGTTGAGCAGGATCGGCACGCCCGTCAGCCGCCCAAAAGCCTCGATCAGCCCGTAATAGCGCGGGTTCGACGACCGCTCCACCGTTTGGATGCGCCCCGTTCCATCGACGTGGACGGCGGCAGGGATGCGGTCGCGGCTCTCGGCGCGCACGCGCGGCGCCAGCGTCATGAACGGGTCGGGCTGGTCGATCTCGAAGAACTCGCTCGCGCGCTCGACCAGCACCGCCGGCGCGAAGGGGCGGAACGGCTCGCGCTGCTTGACCTTGGCGTTGAGCACGTCGCGCATCTCGGGACGGCGCGGATCGGCCAGGATCGAGCGGTTGCCGAGCGCCCGCGGCCCCATCTCGAACCGACCCTGGAACCAGCCGACGATTCTGCCGTCCGCCAGGTCCTTGGCCACGCGCGCAAGCAGCTGCACCTCACCCATGCGGTGGTAGCTGAGCCCGGCGGACTCGAGGGCACCAACGATCTCCTCCTCGCCGTAGGCCTTGCCGAGGAGAGCGTGCTTCAGCTCGTAGCTGCGGGTGTGCCCGAGATCCTGGTGGTAGTGCCACAAGGCGCTGCCGAGCGGGGCGCCGGTGTCCGAGGCGCACGGCGGCACCCACAGGCGCCGCACGTCCGTGTGCTCCAGGATCTTGGCGTTGGCTACGCAGTTGAGGGCGACGCCGCCGGAGAGGCACAGGTCGCGCTGGGGGTGCTGTTTCAGCAACGTGCGCACCCGGTGCAGCACGATCTCCTCGATGACGGCCTGCAACGCGAAGGCGATGTCACGGTGCCGGTCGGTGAGCGGCTCGCCCCGCTGGCGCGGCGGGCCGAAGGTGTCGAGGAACTTGCGCTTGAACGGGCTGAGCTGGCCGTAGATGTCGTAGCTGAAGTAGTCCATGTTGACGGCATAGCCGCCGTCCGGCGTCGGCCGGATCACGTCGCGAAAGCGCTCCACGTAGGTGTCGCCGCCGTAGGCGGCGAGCGCCATCACCTTGCCCTCGTCGCCGAAGCCGGCAAAGCCCAGGTAATCAGTGACGAAGGTGTAGACGAGGCCCGCCGAGTTCATGATGCCGGTGGACCACAAGCGCTCCAGCCGATTGCCGCGGCCGACATAGGCGCTCGAAGAGCAGTCGTCGCCGTAGCCGTCCATCACCAGCACCAGCGCGTCCTCGAATGGCGACACGAAGAACATGGCCGCGTGCGAATGGTGGTGAGGCACGTTGACGACGGGCGGGAGGCTGGTAACGCCCAGGCGCCTGCGCAGGTCGCGCTTCAGGAAATAATTGAGGAAGACGATGTCGTTCTTCTGCGACGTGTGCGAGATGGGCAGCGTGAGAGTGAGGCTGAGCGGAAAGCGGCGCAGCAGGAGCGACGCGAAAGTCCGGCGCAGCAGCCGCAGACTCCACGGCGTCGTGATCACGTCGACATCGTGAAGCGCGAGCCCCAGCTCCTCCAGGCCCGCGCTCAGCCCGCGCCGCGGGAACTTCTTGGTCTTCTTGCGGCGGTTGAAACGCTCCTCCTCCAGGACGAGCTCGGGCACCCCATCCTTGAGGAAAGCAACGCCGCTGTCGTGGGTCTTGGCTACGATCCCGAGAATGCGCAAGGCTCGAACACCGCTCAGCTGAACTCGATCGGATGAGGCATGCCGGCGGCGCCACGCAGGGATTCGCCACACGCGTGCATTAGAGACGAGCGGAGCACGCTTGTCGAGTTCGCAGACAAGGCACGTCAACAAAAGGCTGTTGAGCCCGCTGCGTCTGCGGACAGTGAGATGTCGGATAACGGATAGCGCGCATCACGCCGCCCCGAGATACACTCGGCGCGGAGCACATCGCCTGCGATCAGTCGTGCCTGCCGTGGCAGTGCTTGTATTTCTTGCCTGACCCGCATGGGCAGACCGCGTTGCGGGAGACCTTGCCCCAGGTGGACGGATCCTTCGGGTTGATCGCGCCAGCGCCCTTCCGGGTCTGCAGCGGGGCGCGGCGGTCCGCGCCTTGCGGCGCCGGCCGGCCGCCGGCCGCCAGGGCGGCGTCGGCGAGCGCCAGCTCGTCCTCGCCGGTGAACGGATCGGGGTGGTGCGCCTGCATCGGCGGCAGCTCGACCTGCTCGAACATCTCCTCGGGCTCACCCGCCATGGCGCGGGCGTGCATGAGCTGGCCGGTGACCTCCTCGCGCAGGTTGGAGAGCATGGTCTCGAACAACTCGAAGCTCTCCGCCTTGTACTCGTTGAGCGGGTCGCGCTGGCCGTAGCCGCGCAGGCCGATCACGCTGCGCAGATGCTCCATCATGATCAGGTGCTCGCGCCACAGATGATCGAGGGTGTACAGGACCACCATCTTCTCCACCCGGCGCATGCCCTCCGGGGTGAACTCCGCCTCCTTGGCCTTGGCCTTGGCCTCGATCTCCCCGAGCAGGCGCTCGGTGATCTCCTCGTTGGCGATGCCCTCCTCGGCGGCCCACTGATCGACCGGCAGGTCGAGATCGAAGATGCGCGCAATCTCGCTCTTGAGGGTGGCGGTGTCCCACTGCTCGGCGTAGGCACCCTCCGGCATTGTGCGGGACACCAGCTCCTGTACCACCTGCTGGCGCATCTCGGCGACGGCCTCGCTCACGTCGTCGTGGCCCATGATGTCGATGCGCTGCTCGAATATGACCTTGCGCTGATCGTTCATCACGTCGTCATACTTGAGCGTGTACTTGCGGGCGTCGAAGTTACGGGCCTCGACCTTCTGCTGCGCCTTCTCCAGGGCCTTGTTGATCCACGGGTGGGTGATGGCCTCGCCTTCCTGCAGGCCGAGCCGCTGCAGCATGCCGTCCATGCGGTCGGAGCCGAAGATGCGCATCAGGTCGTCTTCGAGCGACAGGTAGAACTTGGAGCGGCCCGGATCGCCCTGGCGGCCGGAGCGGCCGCGCAGCTGGTTGTCGATGCGGCGGCTCTCGTGCCGCTCGGTGCCGAGTACGTAGAGCCCGCCGGCCTCGAGCGCCCGGCTCTTCTTCTGCGCCACGTCGGCCTGGATCTCGGCGCACCTGATCTTGACGGTCTTGAACGCCTCCACGATGGCCGCGCGGCGGGCGGCGACCTCGGCCGGGTCCGGCTGGCGGCCAGCCTCGGCCTCGCGCGCGGCCCAGGCGCGCAGGGTGTCGCTCATGAAGCGGAACAGGGTCTCGTTGACGATGCCGAAGCTCCAGGCACGTCCCGCATCCTTGAGCCACTCGCGCGCCTCGGCGGTGAGGGCGGCATCGTACCAGTCGAGCGCCGCCGCCTCGTCGCCGTGGCCGTTGCGCACGCCGCCCGACTTGGCCGCGACGGCCAATTCATCGGCTATCTGAGCGCGCCGCAGGGCGAGCCCGCGCTTGTCGCCCTGGATGCGCGCCCGCTCCCTGGCAACCTCGCGGGGGCTCGGCTCCTGCTGGCCCTTGGCCCCCCCGTCGGCCGACTGCTCCTTGGTCCACTCGGCAACCCTGGCCTCGGTCCATTGCCTGAGCCTCGCGTCGATCCAGTCGTCGCCGGCGTGGAGCACGTCGTCGATCCACTTGCGCAGCGGCTCCTCATCGGCGCTGTCGCCGTACACGGCCCCCATGCGGCCGGCCTCGACCTCCTCCTTCAGCCAGTCACGGGCGCGGAAGCGGTCGTTGCCGCCGAGCTGGATGTCGGTGCCGCGGCCGGCCATGTTGGTGGCGATGGTGACGGTGCCGGGCACGCCGGCCTGGGCGATGATGTGCGCCTCCTGCTCGTGGTAGCGCGCATTCAGAACCAGGTGCGGAATCGGATCGCCGCTGCCCTTTCCACCCAGCTCCTCCAGGTAGGTGCCCACCTCGAGAAGGTGCCGCTTGAGCTCGTCCTCCTTGCCGTCCTTGAGCTGGTCCGCCTGCCTCTTGATGTACGTGCCCAGCTCGCGAATGTACTTGCGGTCCTTCAGCAGCGCGGAGAGCTGCTCGGACTTCTCGATCGAGACCGTGCCCACCAGGATCGGCTGCCCGCGGCGCCGGCAGTCGGCGATCTCGGCGACGATGGCGCGCGCTTTCTCCCCGGCGGTGCGGTAGACCTCATCGTGCTCGTCGGTGCGGTCCACCGGCATGTTGGTGGGCACCTCCAGCACGTCGAGCTTGTAGATGTCGGCGAACTCGTTGGCCTCGGTGGCGGCCGTGCCGGTCATGCCGGCGAGCTTGTCGTAGAGGCGGAAGTAGTTCTGGAAGGTGATGGAGGCGAGCGTCTGGTTCTCAGGCTGGATCTTGACGTGCTCCTTGGCCTCGAGCGCCTGGTGCAGGCCGTCGGAGTAGCGCCGGCCCTGCATCATGCGGCCGGTGAACTCGTCGATGATGATGACCTCGCCGCTCTTCACGATGTAGTCGCGGTCGCGCAGGAACAGGGCGTGGGCCTTGAGCGCCTGGTTGGCGTGATGCACCACCGTGACATTCTCGATGTCGTAGAGGGACTCGCCCTTGAGGAGGCCGTTATCCCTGAGGAGCGCCTCGATCTGCTCGTTGCCGGCCTCGGTGAACGCCACCTGGCGCTGCTTCTCGTCCAGCTCGTAGAGGCCCTGGGCCTTGAGCAGCTCCTTCAGCTCCTCCTTGCTGTGGGCCTTGGTGAGGTCCGCCACGATGCGGGTGTGCGCCGGCATCACCTGCCGCACCAGGTCGTCGAGGGCGTTGTAGAGCTCCGAGCGGTCCTCCACGGGACCGGAGATGATGAGGGGGGTGCGCGCCTCGTCGATCAAGATCGAGTCCACCTCGTCGACGATGGCGTAGACGTGCCCGCGCTGCACCATCTCGCTGGCGCTCATTTTCATGTTGTCGCGCAGGTAGTCGAAGCCCAGCTCGTTGTTGGTGCCGTAGGTCACGTCGCAGGCGTACTGGGCCCGCCGCTGGTCGTCGTCCAGCTCGTGGACGATGCAGCCGACGCTGAGGCCCAGAAACTTGTAGATGCGGCCCATCCACTCGGCGTCGCGCTTGGCGAGGTAGTCGTTGACGGTGACCACGTGCACGCCGCGGCCGGTGAGGGCGTTGAGGTAGACGGCAAGCGTGGCCACCAGCGTCTTGCCCTCGCCGGTCTTCATCTCGGCGATCTTGCCCTGATGCAGGACCATGCCGCCGACCATCTGCACATCGAAATGGCGCTGGCCGAGCGTGCGCCTGGCCGCCTCGCGGACGGTGGCGAAGGCGGGGACGAGCAGCTCGTCCAGGTCGGTCCCCTCGGCCAACTGCTGGCGGAAGGTCTCCGTGCGCGCCCTCAGCTCGGCGTCGGTCAGCTGCTCCAGCTCCGGCTCCAGGGCGTTGATGGCGTCCACGGTCGGCCGGTAGGACTTGATCTTGCGGTCGTTGGCCGACCCGAACACCTTGGCAGCAAGCGCGCCGAAAGACAGCATCTGGCAAATTCCCGTTGAATCGCTGCAGGTTGAGCGGTCGGCCGGCACCCCGTCACGCGGGCGGGGACGGCCCTCAACAGGCACCGTCTCGAAGCGGGGAGATAGGCTGTAACCCGCGCGGAGGAGCGCCTGCAGCTGCTGGTCCCGCTGGGGCCATCCTCAGATAAGGACCGGCACCAGCCTTGTCAACGAAGGATGGCCCTTGCCGATGGCCTCGATGTGACGCGCCGTGTGGCCGGGGGTCAGACCCCTCTCCCAGGCCGTAGAGCCTCTGTTGAGATGCTGGAGGAGAGGGGTCTGACCCCGTCTTGTGGCGCATCGTTAAGATCGGCTACATCGACCGGCCGTTTGCCCTTCGCCCACGTGCATTTTGCATCCGATGGAAAGGCTGCAGCCCATGGCCAAGTCCACCGCGCCGGCCTCGCCGTTCGCGCCGAAGCGGCTTCCCGAGATGCCGCCGGTTCCCGGCGTGCGATTTGCGGCCTGCGCGGCTGGCATCCGCTATGCGGGCCGGACCGACCTGATGCTGGCGGTGCTCGATCCTGGCACCGCAGCCGCGGGCGTGCTGACGCGGTCCAAGACCAGCTCCGCCCCGGTGCTGTGGTGCCGCCAGAACCTCGCCAAGGGCAAGGCACGTGCGCTGGTGGTCAATTCCGGCAACGCCAACGCCTTCACCGGCAAGAAGGGCGCCGAGGCAACGCGCATGACTGCAGAGGCGGCTGCCGCCGCCCTCCATTGTGCTCCGGACGAGGTTTACGTCTCCTCGACCGGCGTGATCGGCGAGCCGCTCGACGCCTCCAAGTTCGCGCACCTGCTGGAGGGCCTCGCCAAGGCGGCGGCGCCCGACGCCTGGCATGACGCGGCGCGGGCGATCATGACGACCGATACGTTCCCGAAGCTCGCCACGCGCACCGTGCGGCTCGGCGGCACGGACGTGGTCATCAACGGCTTCGCCAAGGGCGCCGGGATGATCGCCCCTGACCTCGCCACCATGCTGGTCTACATTTTTACGGACGCGGCCGTTGATCGCAGCGCCCTGCAGGCAATGCTGGCGGCGGGCGCGGACAAAACCTTCAACTGCATCACCATCGACAGCGATACCTCCACCAGCGACACGGTGCTCGCCTTCGCGACCGGCGCCGCCGCCGCCCGCGGGGCGCCTGCCATTGTGGATGCAACGAGCGTGGAGGGCCGAACCTTCGCCGCCGCGCTGCACGACCTGATGCACGAGCTGGCGCTCTGGGTGGTGAAGGACGGCGAGGGCTTGACGAAGCTCGTCACGGTTAACGTGTCGGGCGCCGAGAGCGACACCGCGGCTCGCCGCATCGGCTTTGCCATCGCCAACTCGCCGCTGGTCAAGACGGCCATCGCCGGCTGCGATCCCAACTGGGGCCGCGTGGTGATGGCGGTGGGCAAGGCCGGCGAGGCCGCCGACCGCGACCGCCTTTCCATCCGCTACGGCGACATCGAGGTGGCCAGGGACGGCGAGCGCGCCCCCACCTACGACGAGGACACCGTGGCCGCCTATATGCTGGGCCGCGAGATCGCCATCTCTGCGGACCTCGCCCTCGGCCCGGGCAAGGCCACCGTGTGGACCTGCGACCTGACGCACGGCTACATCTCGGTCAATGCGGATTATCGAAGCTGACGGAGACAGACCCGTCATCCCGGAAGCCGAGCCGCAGGCGAGGCTGTCCGGTACCTTGGGAAGCGAGTGCCTGCCACAGAACGACCCCAACCAGCGCTACGTCGACACCCTCCAGGCTCCAACCGCGGGACGCTCAAGACCGAGGTTCTCGCGCAACGTCGTTCCTGCGTAGTCCTTGTGATAGAGGCCCCGCCGCTGCAGCTCGGGCACGACATGGCGGACGAAGTCGGCGTAGGCGCCGGGCACATGCGTCGCCGCCACCACGAAGCCGTCGCAGCCGCGGTTGACGAACATGTCCTCCATCGCATCGGCGACCTCGCTCGGACCGCCAACGACGGCGCTCTCGACTTGCCCGCGACCGCTGAAGTTGATGAAGTCGCGGGCGCTCGGATTGGCAGTGCCCGACTTTCTCAGCACACCGTCGCGAATGCCGAGCATGCCTGTCATGGCCTGCAGCTCCTCGGTCGTGAACGGCTCATCGATGCCCTTGGATGCGAAATCGAAATTGAGCGCCTCCGCCAACAGCGAAAGCGCGTCGATCTCGAGCGGAAGGGTGGAGATGAGCGCCATCTTGTCCTCGGCCTCGGCTTTGCTCGCACCACAGACCGGCATGAGAATGTTGCAGATGTGGATGTGATCGGGATTGCGGCCCAATCGCGCGGCCTCCTGCTTGATCGCCTGGTAGCCTTCCCTGGCGACCTCGGCCTGGTGCGCGCCGGCGAAGATCACCTCGCCCCACCGCCCCGCGAAGCGCTGCCCGCGCCCGCTGGCGCCCGCCTGGATGATGACGGGATGCCCTTGCGGCGAGCGGGGCACGGTGAACGGTCCGCGCGACTTGAAGAACCTGCCCCTATGATCGAGCCGCCTCACCTTGCCGGGAACGGCATAGCGCCCCGTGCCCTTGTCCACGATGATGGCGCCGTCGTCCCATGTATCCCAATGTCCCAGCACGACCTCCATGAACTCGTCCGCCCGGTCGTAGCGCAGGTCGTGGGCCAGGTGCTCGTCGTGACCCATATTGAGGGCCTCGCCGTCGTTGACCGAGGTCACGACATTCCAGGCCGCGCGCCCATTCGTCATAAGATCGAGCGTGGCGAAGCGCCGGGCGACGTCGAACGGCTCGAAGTAGGTGGTGGAGCAGGTCGAGGCCAGGCCGAGCCTGGTGGTCACGGCGCCCATCGTCATCAGCACGATCAAGGGGTCCATCTTGGTCGCGCGGATGCCGTACTCCACGGTATGCGCGTGGTCCTTGCCGTAGCGATCCGGCATGGCCAGGCGATCGTCGAAGAAGGCGAGATGGAACTTGCCGGCTTCGAGGATGCGGGCAATCTCCTGGTAGTAGTCGGCCGAATGCGCATCGTCGCGGGACTGCGGATGGCGCCACGAGCATGGGAGGTTCGTGCAGTTCTGCGCCTGCAGAAAGCCAACCAACACCATCTGGCGCGTCATGCCGCTCTCCTGGCCAAGATTCGGCGTCTTCTGTCACACGGGCAGACTGCCCCTTTGTACGGATGGTAACGGACCATCGGCCGCGCTTCCAGGCTCTGGCACAGCATCGGGGCGACCGCGCCTAGTCCAACCCCAGCTCTGCCACCAATCCGTGCTCTCCGGCCAAAGCGCAGAGCTTGCCCCACGTGGCATCCTCCACGTCGATGCCCACCTTCCGCCGCTCCTGCTCGCGCACGTGCTCGATCTCGCCTGGATAGAATACGCCGGGGCTGCCTTCCGCCGCCGGCGTCGCCTTCAAGTAGTGCGCGAACTCGGCCACTTCCTTCTTGAAGAGCGCCAGGGGCCGGAAGGCCTCGACGTTGAACACCGCCATGAAGCAGCCGTCGTTGTGCCGACCGCTCGGCTCGACGCCGAAGCCGAGCCCCGTGAGCAGCCCGCACAGGACCTCCACCATGGCGGCCAGGCCGCTGCCCTTGTAGCCCTCCGTCCCTCCCAGCGGCAGCAGGGCCCCGCCGTTGCGCAGCTGGTGAGGGTCGGTTGCGCCCTTGCCATCGCTGCCGACAACCCACCCCGTGGGGATCTGCTCGCCACGCGCCGCCGCAAGCATGACCTTGCCGGCGGCGACCGCTGAGGTGGCCATGTCGAGACAGAAGGGCGCCTCCAGGTCGGACGGCACGGCAATGGAGATCGGATTGGTGCCAAGCCTCGCCTCGCGACCGCCGAAGGGGGCGACCATCTTGGGTGACCGTCCCGAGTCGGCCGTAGCCATGCCGATCATGCCTTCCTTCGCAGCCATCAGGGGGTACGCGGCGAGACGGCCGACGTGGCTTTGACGAAATACGGTGCAGGCCGCGACGTTGCTGCTCTTTGCCTTCTCGATCGTCAGTTGCATCGCCTTGGCGTTGACGTGAAAGCCAAATCCCCAATGGCCGTCGACCACCGTGGTCGTTGGCGACTCCTGTACGATGGTCCACTTCGCACCGGGCACGATGTGGCCTGCCTTGATGCGGTCGATGTAGGTCGGGATGGCGATGATGCCGTGCGAATCGTGGCCGGCGAGATTGGCTTCGACGCAGCCCACGGCAACGGCCTGCGCCTCCTCATGAGATGCACCGGCCGCCTGCAGGAGCGCGGCTCCGATGGTTGTCAGGCGGTCGGCAGGAAGTCTCGGCATCGGATTTGCCTCGCGATCGGTGTCAATCGTATTGGATCGGCATTGCTCCCGAAAAGCTACACCGTGGGAGGCCCTTTGAGGATGGCGTGCGGGACTTCGGCGCGCGCCCGTCGGCTTGGGGCCGCAGCGGATCAGGCAGGGTGATCACGGCAGGGGCGCGGCAGCACGCAGCGTGGGTCAACAGTCACCGTGCATGGTGCAGCCGTCCGGCAGGAAATGCATCGACAGCAGATGGCGACGGAGGACCAGAGGCAGGCTCTGTCGCCTACGCGTCGGCCTTGAGGCCGACACCGATGGGGCAACTGAGGCCCGTGCCGCCCAGGCCGCAATAGCCGTGGGGAACCTTGGCCAAGTACTGCTGGTGGTAGTCCTCGGCGAAGTAGAACGGTCCTGCGTCCACGATCTCGGTGGTGATGGGGCCGTAGCGGTTGGCCGACAGCACCTTCTGGTAGGCGGCCTTGGAGGCCTCCGCCGCCTGGCGCTGCGCCTCGCCGGTCACGTAGATGCCGGAGCGGTACTGGGTGCCAACGTCGTTGCCTTGACGCATGCCCTGGGTCGGATCGTGGCTCTCCCAGAAGGTCTTGAGCAGCGCCTCGTAGCTCACCTTCTTGGGGTCATAGGCCACCAGAACCACCTCGTTGTGGCCGGTGCGACCGGTGCATACCTCCTCGTAGGTGGGGTTGGGCGTGAAGCCGGCAGCGTAGCCCGCGGCCGTGATCCATATCCCGTCGCCCATCTCCCAGAACTTGCGCTCCGCACCCCAGAAGCACCCTAGGCCGAAAACGGCGGTCTCGATGCCCTCCGGATACGGCCCCTTCAGCGGCCGGCCGTTGATGAAGTGCGTGGCGGCGGTGGGGATCGGCTCAGGCCGCCCCTTGAGCGCGGTCTCGGCCGTCGGCATCTCGGGCTTCCTGCGGGAGAAGAGCATGGGCGTCACCCGTGGTTTAAGGAGCTGGTAGCCTAGATATAGGCGCCCGAGGTGCAACGCGCCACCGATGCTGAGCTTCGCAGCCTCGGCAGACGCCGGAAGGTTCAGAAAGCCTCGAAGTACTCGCGGTGCTCCCAGTCGGTTACTTCGGCCTGGAAGCGGGCGATCTCGGCATCCTTGATCGTCACTAGGTAGTCCACGAAGCCGGCACCCAGCTTCTCGCGGAAGAAGGCGTCGCCCCGCAACGCGGCGACGGCCTCGCCAAGGCTCTTGGGCAGGAGCTGGGCCGTCGTCACGTCGTAGGGCGCATCGGCAGATGGTCCTGGATCGAGCCGGCGCTCCATACCGTCGAGGCCGGCCAGCACCTGTGACGCCATGTAGAGATAGGGGTTGGCGGCGGGCTCACCCACGCGGTTCTCCAACCGCGTCGCGATATCGCCGGCGCCGCCGAGCACGCGGACCATGACGCCGCGGTTGTCATGGCCCCACACGGCGCGGTCGGGGGCCAGCGAGTGCGGGCGGAAACGCTTGTAGCCGTTGAGCGTCGGCGTGGTGAGCACGGAGGCGGCGCGCGCATGGCCGAGCAGGCCGCCCAGGAAATGGCGGCCGGCGTCGGACAGCAGCTCGCCCTGGCGGCTGGCCATGAATGCGTTGGCGCCGGTCTTCCGCTCGATCAGCGACTGGTGCAGGTGCCAGCCCGACGACATGACGTTGGGGATGCGCGGCCGGCACATGAAGGTGGCGTGCAGGCCCTGCCGGCGGCAGACCTGCTTCACGGCGCTGCGGAACAGCACCATGGTGTCGGCCGGCTCCAGGCCCCGGAGCGCCTGAAACGTGAACTCGCACTGGCTGGGACCGAACTCGCACTCGACCGAGCGCAGCGGCAGGCCGAGGGCGCCGATCTCGCGGCGGATGATCTCGACCACAGGCTCCATCTGATCGAAGCGCAGCTCGGAGAGATACTGATAGCCCTGGGTGAGGATCGAAACCCGCGGCGGCTCGCCGGGCTGGCCGGCCTCCTCGGGCGCCATGCGGTCGGCGTCCAGCCTGAACACGTGGAGCTCGACCTCCAGACCGACCATGTAGTCGTAGCCGGCGGCGGCGAGGCGCGACAGCGCGCTTCGGTAGATCTCGCGCGTTGCATAGGGCACGGGGCGGCCGTCCGGGAGATAGACGTCGGCCAGCAGCCAGCCCGTCCTGCGCGCCCACGGCAGGACCCGGAAGGTCGATGGGTCGGGGAGCATCAGCACGTCGCCGGCTCCCTCGAAAGCGTCGAGACCGAAGCCACCGCCGGCCGACCACACGGGAAACACCGTGCGGTTGGACGTATCCTTGGCGAACAGCGAGCTCGTAATGCTGCAACCGTTGCGGAGCGCGTTCGCAGTCTCCGCGGCCATCAACGTCTTGCCGCGCAGCAGCCCATGCTGGTCGGGGAACGCGATGCGGACCACCTCCAGCCCCTGCTCCTCGACCAGCCGGAGCACGCGTGCCGCAGCGTCCGTCTGCTGCTCCGAC
>Ga0209382_10005978_pt1 | contig 15716 bp, 18 predicted proteins | sample SoiMetdeltSBSDD5_FD_187599 | JGI IMG/M metagenome (GOLD analysis project Ga0209382, IMG submission 187599) | Bulk soil microbial communities from a Populus tree surrounding site in Tennessee, USA - Soil MetaG P. deltoides SBSDD5 (SPAdes) (version 2) | ecosystem: Environmental > Terrestrial >...
GTTGAAGGGCATGGTTTCAGGCAAACCCTCCGCCTTTTAGATTTGTGTAAAAATTGCAATAATTGATACTATTTCTTTAGTATATTGCACTTGAGAAAGTATAATAAACATTCAAGTGCTATATGTCTTATATGGCGATTAAGAACGGGGCAGAATATATTGAAAGCCTCAGAGGTAGAAATCTTAAGATATACCTTTTTGGAGAGATCGTAAATGAGCCAGTTGATCATCCAATGATCCGGCCATCAATAAATGCTGTGGCTGAGACCTATGACCTTGCGGTAGAAGAGCCAGAGCTTGCTGCCCCTCAATCTTCGCTGACCGGAATGCAAGTTAACAGGTTCTTGCACATTGCAGAAAGCGCGCAGGATCTAGTTGACCAGAACAAGATGCAAAGGAAGCTTGGACAGATTACTGGTACATGCTTCCAGCGTTGCGTAGGCATGGATGCCCTTAACTCATTATATTCTACTACTTATGAAATCGACCAAAAACATGGAACTGAGTATCATAATCGCCTAGTTGAATTCATCAAGATGTTGCAACGGGAAAACTTGATGATCGCTGGTGCCATGACTGACGTTAAAGGTGACCGTGGATTGTCGCCTTCCCAGCAGGAAGACCCTGATATGTTTGTGCACGTGACAAAGCGCGACAGCAAAGGCATATACATAAGCGGTGCAAAGGCTCACCAGACTGGCTGTATCAACTCCCACTGGGTAATAGTCATGCCTACAATGAGATTGAAGTCTGAAGATAAAGACTATGCAATTATTGGAACAATCCCTGTTGATGCTCCGGGTATCACCTATATCTATGGCAGACAGTCCTCTGATACAAGGAGTATGGAGGGAGGCAACATTGATGCTGGCAATGCCGTGTATTCTGGCCAAGAGGCCATGATAATCTTCAAGGATGTTTTCATTCCAAATCACCTAATATTCATGGATGGCGAATATGAATTTGCCTCGATGTTGGTCGAACGCTTTACCTGCTATCATCGCCGAAGCTATGTATGCAAGACCGGTCTTGGCGACGTCTTGATTGGAGCCGCTACAGCCATTGCTGACTACAATGGTGTGGCAAATGCCTCACATATCAAAGACAAGCTGGTTGAAATGACGCACCTTAATGAGACAATATTTGCTGCAGGCATTGCATCTTCGTACCAAGCACACAAAACATCCGCGGGCAACTGGCAGAATGACGACATGCTGGCAAATGTCTGTAAGCACAACGTCACACGGTTTCCTTATGAAATAGGTAGACTTGCACAGGACATTGCAGGCGGACTTATGGTGACGATGCCATCTGAGAAGGAGTTCCGCAATCCTGAGACTGGACCGCTACTTGAAAAATACCTGAAGGGTAGGAAAGGAGTCTCAACAGAGAACAGGATGAGAGTGTTGAGGCTGATTGAAAATATGACTCTTGGACGAAATGCAGTAGGCTATCTGACAGAGTCAATGCATGGTGCAGGTTCACCTCAGGCACAAAGGATCCAGATTGCACGTCAGATGCAGCTTGAAACCAAGAAAAAACTTGCAAAGAGGCTTGCGCAAATCAAGGAAGGCGAGGCAGCAGAAATGGTGCCAGAGTCGACAGAATACTTTGATAGAATCTTTGGTGCAAAGAATAAGGCTAAGTAATTCTATAATGAATATCGAGGCAGCAATGGGTTAATTTTTAACAGCTTTTCAGCCATAGCTTTACTTTTCTTTATTTTTCAATTTATTTGTCTCAAAAAGGATTAATTATCCGTTCAACACAACTACTATGATATTACTCCGGGGTTGTGTTGATTGAAATTAAACGAAGCTCAGATTGAGGATCTCACCGGTAAAGTTTTTCGCACTATAATTAGCAATGGCAAAGATGGTATATTACAGTCAGCGCTTTGGAAGGAGCTTGACCTGACTAGCCGTGATGGCTCCCGTGTTGCGATCCGGCTTGAAAAACGATCATTAATTCGCCGAGAAAAAATGTTAGAAAATGGCCGGTGGACATATAGGCTTTTTGCAGTCAAGCTGCCAGTTGACACTACAAGCATAGAACAGGCCCCTTGTCTGACATGCCCTTTTGAACATATGTGCTCCCTCGAAGGTTCTTACAGTCCGACAAGTTGCAATTTAATCGAAGAATGGCTCCTCAAATCTTTTGACAATGCAAACTTGAACCCTGTAAAGCTTTCTAAAAAATGAGACTTGCTGATGCTCGGCGTGATCAGTATCGCCGACTCGCAAAGGGCCAAGGATACCGGGCAAGGTCTGCATACAAGCTATTGCAGATGAACCGCTCTTACAATATTATGAAAAAGGGCGATAAGGTGGTTGACCTTGGATGTGCACCAGGAGGGTGGTTGCAAGTGGCAGTGAAGGAAGTAAGGCCGTCAGGGAAGGTCATCGGGATAGATCTTAAACCCGTTACACCAGTTGTTGATGCGATAATCCTACATGGGAGTATAGAGGATCCCAATATGCTAAGCAAAATAGAGGAAATTTTAGGCAGCAAGGCTGATGTTGTTCTCTCAGATTTAGCTCCAAATGTGAGTGGGGTATGGGACATAGATCACGCAAGGCAGATCTCTCTTTCTACAACTGCCTTGCAGTTTACACAGCGCGTGTTGAGGATCGGTGGAAGTGGTGTCTTCAAGGTGTTTGAGGGAGACATGCTAAAAGAGTTCAGATCAGAATTATATGGGAGCTTTGGCAAAGTATTTTTCAGCAAGCCTTCTGCAAGCCGACAAGAAAGTAGTGAACTATATATTATTTGCTTAAACTTCAAGCACTAAATCCAGAGCCTTCTTTGTAATTGATGATTCCAATACACAAAATGGTAGTTTGGCGGTACACATGTTTTTTGATAGTGGTGATTGATCCAATCATCATTATAATTTAGAAAATATTATTGCATAATTATGTATTGTATACTGACATTAATGGCAGTATGCTGTTCTGAACTTTGCGTTATATACGATGATTAACTATGCCACTTAAAATTATGTTTGACTGTAATAATTTAAAACACGGTATTTTACGTAATCTTTACTTGTAAAAGGAACATATGTTACACTTATAAGAGAATCTTCTATAAGAATCAACACAATCACTTTGCCTTTTAATAAAACCAATTATTCCGCTTATTAAAAAGTGGATCAAATTAATTAATCTATAAATGATTCGAAAGGTTATCGACAGCAAATGCCGTATTCGTTGAACCACGCCAGCGTAGATAGCGCAAGCAAAGAAGCTACTTATAGCAAGGTCTTGGTGCTCTGCATAGACAGAGATAATGACATTGGTTCAAAGGGCGGCATTGAGACACCAATAGTCGGCCGTGATGCATGCATCAATGCTGGTACTAGGCTTGCCCTTGAGGACCCAGAGGACGCAGACTCTAACGCCATTTTCGGCGCAGTCAAGACGTATGAAGAACTTGTGAGCAAGGGCTACGATGCTGAGGTTGCAGTAGTGGCTGGCAAGTTCAATAGAGGTGTCGAGGCTGATGAGAAAATAAGCCTTGAAGTGAAAAACATACTTGAGAAATATCGCGCTGACGGCGCGGTAATTGTCTCTGATGGCGAGGATGACGAGACGATCCTGCCTGTCATCCAATCAAGGGTACCTGTAATATCAGTACGGCGCGTAATTATTAGGCATAGTAGAAGTGTCGAGTATTCTTACGCAGTGTTGGGCCGTTATCTTAGAATGTTAGTTTATGATTCCCAATATTCCAAGTTCTTTTTAGGCGTCCCTGGCATCTTGCTAGCAGCGGGAGCGCTTGCCGTCATATTCGACGCAGCAAAATGGATAACTGCAATCGTGCTTGCAATTCTTGGTGGCGCATTTATCGTCCGAGCGTTTGATATCGACAAAGCATTAAGCTCATTCGGCAGGCTGACTCCGACATCATTTATTAAAATTTTCTCAATCATAGGTGGCGTGCTTATCATACTTGCAGCAATTGCAAACGGTATATCTAGCATACCATCCAACATACTTACTCCTGAAATGAGTGCACTTGACATTGTTTCAAATAGAACTATTGTGGGAAGATTTGCCAACAGTACTATAACTTTGCTTTGGATAGGAATTGCTACAATCCTTGGCGGTATCCTGTTGAGCGATTGGTTCAAGGGAAGCAGCAGGATTATGTCTGATATACTTCGACTTACCGTGCTGGCGCTGCTATATATCCCATTGCTTCAGTTTACATCTGTGCTAACAGAAGGGACAAACCCATTTACGCTCATCTCCTCTCTGCTGATAGGTCTTGCAGTATCGCTTGTAGCTGCCACAGTCCTTTACTATTATTTTAGGAACCGAAAAGGCGGCGAAGTCCTCAAACATTGATGTAAAGGTGACTCTAAAAATAAAAAGTACCATGCCAAAACAGCACGGAGAATATGATTCAAAACATCAAAAATGGTTTTGTGGCCATTGGATGTCACAAGAAGAATGGTTAGATGTACACGACTATTCTCCGCCTGCTATGCTGCAGAACCAAGGGAAAGAGCCATTTTCCAAAGAGGATGATAATGACGAAGGATGATACTACAAAAACCTTACAAACAACCAGATTAATCACAGACTATTGATAGACGAGCGGTCGGCTGGTGCCGTGGTGTTTTATATGGAAGGGAATTCTGAACCGGAATACCTATTGTTACATTACTCCGCCGGCCATTGGGACTTTCCAAAGGGCAACATGGAGGCTGGCGAAAATGAAAAACAGACTGCTACTCGTGAAATTCTAGAAGAGACTTGCATTGATGATGTTGAATTTTTGGAGGGTTTCCGCATGAAGATTGAATACAAATACAGACATGGCAAGAAGGTCGTGCGTAAGGAGGTTGTCTTGTATCTTGCTCGGACGCACACACGCAATGTGATCCTCTCGCACGAACACATTGGTTTTGCATGGAAAAAATTCGATGAGGCTATGCAGCAACTGACTTATCTAAACGCTAAGAACCTGTTGTCAGCTGCAAAAAGACATCTTCAGCAACGCTCACTTGCCTATGGATAGTAAGATTCTGTCTTGGATTTCTCTTGCAACCTTTGCAGGCTGCTTGGCTTCAACTATTGATCTACCAATTATTAAATAATCTGCGCCATTTCTTATTGCCTGCTCTGGGTCGCCGCCCTGAGCCCCTACTCCCGGTGAATATACTGGCAGTCGCCCCGAGATCTCTTTTAAAATCTTATCTTGTGTCGCACCCACAACTATGCCATCGACACCAGCAGCCGCTGCCCTTTCAAAAAACATCTTGTATAATCCGCGTCCTTGTATTTTAAGTCCAAAACCCTCGTTTGCTTCTGGATGGCTCATATATACAAGCGCAATAATGCCAGCATCGTCCTTGTGTGCTTTTTGTACTAGCGATGCAAGTGCGTCTCTGCCAATAAAGGGATTTGCTATGACTGCATCAAAACCCATCTTTATTAGCTGTCCGACTGCAACAGCGTTGGTGGTTTCGATATCGTTCAGCTTAATGTCTGCTATTGATTGTAGCCCCGAAGAGTGGGCTAGCTTGTTTATTTGCAAAATTTCAAACGCCGATAGTGGTAGGATGATATGGAAGTTCATCTTTATGGCACAGATGTGATGCTCTACTGCATCGATGATCCTTGCTGCAAGTTCTGCCAACCTTTGATGATCTTTGGGTATAATATCGAGCGCAAGAACTATTGGGCTCTTTTTTTCTATAGCCGCAGTGGCAATCCTTTCAAAAAAGGGCCTAGTCATAGGTCTTTACCAGCGGATGATCCTCTGCCAGCTTTACCACTTTGAGATAAACATATCCATGTTCATCCAGCCTTGTCAAGAACGTTGGCTGATCGGCCCTTTGGCTACTGTAACGCAAAAATGGCTCCTTTGGTTCTTCTTCCACCATCACATAGTAAAAGTAGGATAGGGTCTCATTGTCATTTGTGCTCATTGCAGTGCCTAGCACGATCTTATCTCCGCGTTCCCTATACAGAAAGAGCGGAAGAGGCGGCTCATCATATATCGTTTTATAGGCTGCCACTTTGGCAAGGCTTGGCAGATCCTTCAGTTTTATCACTGTGTAGCCAGATCCTTTGTTAATCTTCGCAGATCTTGTGAGCGAGCGGGGGAACTTTTCCACCTTGAGAATAGGCGAGTAGATATATGTAGGATTATCAACCGAGCTGGCCAGCAAGACTTCCTCAACGCCGTTGCTTACTCTATAGGCCAGGTACTGGCCATCTTTTGAGTCTCCTTGTGCATAATATATCACGGGCCTTCCGTTTACTATGTCTGTCTGTACTGCAAGCTCCTCGTGCCTGTTTAACTGAAGTGAAAATGCAGGTAAAGGAGTCCGCTCCAGTGCGCATACTAGCCTGGCAAAATCCTTGAGGCTTGCAAGTGCAATGTAGCATGGGGCCTTCAACTGCAAATCGCGATATTGTTAATACTTACGGTATTAAAGTCATCCGTTAAGGGTATGGTAATTATCTTTGGAGAATCTGTATAGGCTTGTGGGGCAGGCCAGATCAATTGTTGTTGAAAGCAGCAACCCCGACAAGGTCTCGCTATGGCGTGCCTATGTGGCCCTTGAATGTGCCATATTGGATCTGAAATTACGTCTGGGTCTTGAGGGAAACCCCCCACCCCAGCATATCAAGTCTGCAGACCTCGCTACTGCAAAGTTGATGATTCGTCGCCTTGACCTATCATCGCAAGATAAGAAAAAACTGCTTAGTGATCTGCGTTCGTGCAGGGATGTAGTAAAGGCTATAGTGGCAGGTAAGTTATGATGACCTACGGTCTATGATGTCATAAATTTCTCTTCCAGTGCCAATTAGGGTCACCTTCAGGCCAGTCTCACCTTCAATATTTTCAATGAAATCCTTTGCATCCTTCGGCAATTTCGCGTATTCTCGCAGACCTGCCGATTGTGGGAATATGACATCCAGCTTTGTGACTGCAAGTTGCGTTGCGCTGTTGAGCATGATCGCCTTCTTGGCAAGCTCTAAATCAAAAGGCGCAGCCCTCCTCTGTCTGCCTGTGACGCTTCCATGTTCTACCCATCCGCGCTTTCTTGCCTCTTCTACGCTCAGCTCATTCTCAAGTGGCCCGCCGCCTACGCGTGTAACGTATGCCTTGAATACTACTAGTACCTCGTCGACTCTTTTTGGTCCGATGCCAATATGTGAACAAATGCCTGAAGCAGTTACGTCGCTTGATGTAACATAGGGATATCCTCCATGGAACAGCGACAAATAAGTTCCCTGTGTACCTTCCACTATCACCTTCTCATTGTTGTATAGCGCATAGTTAACTGAATTGCTGATATCTTCCATGTAAAGCGACAATTCTGGAATGTCTCTTGCAAGCTTGAGTCTCCTAAGTGCTCTGTCCGCGTTGGCGGGGCCAGTGCCAGTGCCCGTTGTGCCCACTTTGCTCTTTAGGTGGTCCTCTTGTATATCCTGGTCAATATGCATTTGCTCAATAATGCCGCACTGACTGTCCAGAAATGTCCTATCATCTGCATTAAACTTGTTTATTTCATCTAGTAAAACTTGCGGATTAACAAGCACTCCTGGACCGATCAAAAGCCTAGTTGTTGTATTGAGCACAGCGCTTGGTAACATGCGCACCTTGTATTCCTTCCCTTCGAAAGTAAAAGTGTGACCGGCATTTGGACCAACGCCTCCGCGCACAGCAATTGCAGGATTATCCTTTTTAGCTAGGTAGGCTATGATCTTGCCCTTCCCTTCATCTCCATAGAATCCGCCGACTGCCACAAGGCATGACATAAGGTTCTCTCTTCCTAGTGTAGTTATTTAATTCATCCTTAAAATGAGATAAATTGCTCCATTTATCCAGCTTAAAACTTGAACTATTAACCCTTTGTAGGAGCAGAGACATGCTGACCGTCGTAATAGATGAATTAAATACTGGGAGACGGTTTTTTAAAAACCTCAAATTCCTAACCTTTACCATAGTGAACAAATAGTATGGTCAAGACACTACCATTGAGAAAAGTATCATTAACAACAATAGTAACGGTTCTCACTGTGGTGGCAATGTCCTCAACGGTATTTTCTACTGCTACTGCAGCACCTGTGGCATTTGGTCAAGGCATAGTGAACAACTCAGAACAAGCAGTTATAGCAGCAACAACAAACGGTATTGATCAGAATGATACCACTACTGACAGACACACAAGCTCGCTAAGGATAACTCAAAGTCCAGAAAATGGATTAGATGCAGAGTGTGAAGGTGACCTGAAGTGTGGAATATTTGATAACAATACATTAGCTGCTACTAATACTGGGCAAAATACTATTAATAATAATATGATGATTACTGGTGCTCTTGATGCACTCAATCAATCACTAACTCAATCAGTCAATCAATCAAGCTTACCACTACTACCATTTGGAGATAATGGCTTTGATGACATGTTAAACAATGACTTTGATATCTTTAACGAACAAGAAGAAGATCTTGACTCTGAGATAGACGAATGGATTGACCGAATGCTCAATGGGACATTGAGTGATATGCGAGCACCTCTGCAAACCTCGCCAGACTTGCGGTCTGTATCTGTTTAAAAAAGGGTCTAACTGCTACTTTTTTTGTATCTTTATTCTCTTAGCTGTTCTCTATGTTTCTATGTGTATAATGCATATCTATCTTTGGCGTTTGATAGTGAACCCTTGCTTTCGTCGTGAGGTTTTACTCTGCACATAACGCCTGGATAATGACTCTTAGCTATGATTCATGTCATTACATGGTTTAAGTAGCGAACGAAGAGCTCAAAATCTCTTAAGTTTATCCAGCTTAAAACTTGAACTATTGAACCCTTTATGCGAGAATATAGCACCTATATTTTCTCGGGTTACTCCAGACAGATTGGTGCTTTTGATAAAAATAATACAGAGTAAATATGGAGCTTAATTTCATAGAGGTTAAATAATATTGAGCCTTACTTCTTACAATGAAGAAGCAATGTGATAATTGCTCAAAAGAATTATCAAAATTTTCGTTCTTTAGCTCTGAAAATAAGAAGATCTATAGATATAATAGCGCCGTGCTATGTTGGAGTTGCTTTAATGAGGTTCGCTCTCATCATCACCATCAATTAGAAAAAGAGCACCAACAACAACCCTAACAAAAAAAGCTGTGGTGTTTTATTCATAGATTGGTTTTCCTTCAGAAGTATATCCTTTAATCTTCCTACCAAGAGGTGGTGGCGCATTATTAGGATCGGTAGGCTGAGGCGTTGTTTGTTCTTTGACCTTCTCCACAGTTTGCTCTTTCTTGCGGCGTAGTTTATCTAAAAAGCCTATTACTAATTGTATTAATAGATTGCAAAAGATAAAAGGATTACAAGAAAGAAGATATGGAAAACATAATTTAAGATTAAGAAGTATGTACCTTAAAGGAAAGAGAATAAAATACCGACCTTGCACTATCGAGAATCACATTACACACTAATACAATCTATCTTTCTCAAAGATTGAGCAGATAGATATCAGCTCATCTTTTTAGATCTTCTTCTGTCTACCGTGTTTCTAGGGTTCGACCTAAGTCTAGATCCGCAGCATGGACACCACAATCCATTCCACTTGATAAATAGCGCGCATGTCTGGCATCTTTTCTGTCCAGCAGAATACCTCCCTGTAGAAGCATCAGCTGGCTTTAGAGCCTTATGTCGTTCGCATATACCTTTACACGTCAACCACACATCACATACTAATAGGTAGCCAAATAAAGCAATAGCAAAATGACAATATTATTTGAAGCAAGCTTATCAATGAAAATATATTTCAACGCTTATAAAATGAAGTTAGCGGCTTGTAGTATTTTATCCTACTATGCAGCAATTTCAACACTTGAGTCTACTGTATCTTCACTAGCAAAAGTGCAGCGATGGTAGTTTTATCAGTTTCTTCTATTTATTACGTTTATCTACGATAGAGACAAATATAATTTCATCACTATGGACCTAGACAATTTAGCTGGTATGTTCTCCCAAAGAAGCGGAGTGCAACAATCTATGTCCAGTACCATTATGTCCACTATAATGAGCATATGATGCAACACTTTATGCAGAAAGGACTCGGCAGCTTCATGAATTCTGGTAGTGGTGACAGAAGCTCAATGCAGTCCTCATTCTCTGAACTAGAAGGTGGACTAAATAATGACCCTCGTCATCCATTAGTACAGCAGGTAAAGAATAACTGCGGATTACAAGATGACAATCAGGCAAGAATGTACACACAACAGGCTACAGGGTTTCTAAGAGAGAATGCAAACAATGATCCTCAGGGACTAAGCTCGATATTTGGCAGTTTAGGAGGAGGAGGACTAGGAGGACTAGGACAACAGCAGCAACAACAAGGTGGAGGAGGCATCGGCGATATGGTTGGTGGTTTGCTTGGCGGAGGAGCTAGTAGTAGTGGCGATAATCAAAATCAAAATCCAAATCAAGGTCAACAACAAAAGAAAAAGAGTGGCGGTGGATTAGGCTATATGTTAGGCATATAGCTTTTTGGCTCTGCTATCACAACACCGATACCTTTGTTCCAAGATCAATCTTTGCATATCTGAACAAAGTAAAAATCGATTGCTGAAACTTTTTTTCAATTCTTAATATTTCCATAATAATACAATAAAAGACGTGAATGGAGAATTGTATACCGCTCAGATGGAGGGATACAAACGTATTGTCTTGAATTTGACCATCAAGCAAAAAGGACTTTGTCGTCTATGTAACCAGCAAATGGAGAAGCTATCTCCAATAGTAAAAAAACATGGCAGACCATCGCGCTACTACCATGTTCCTTGTGCTCAAAGGATACACTTGCTTTAATTGGAGTGCGCCGCTAAGTCGCAGAAAAATCTAATTTACTAGGACTCTGCAAATTTCTTGTTTACGCTGTACTTGCTGTAGGTGTATATGCTATGAACGGAATAGAGACACTAGGCGGTTAATAGAAGCTAGACAATAACAACAGACAGAGAGCCTCTCAGTCGGTTATTCTCCTAATTTTTTGCTCATCCATAAATTAGTTAAATGTACACCTTTCCACCCACCTATTTTTTGAAAGAATCGCAAAAAAGGACACCGATAAGGAAGCTGGTTCTGTGGGATGAAGAACGATTAATAGTTTTTTGCGTGACTCTCAGTATCTTCAGAAAAGATGATCAAAATGGAATTTTTCTCACTGGTCACTACCTCCAAGATGTCAATGATGTGTACAAGCATGACTGCAAGATTCTCAAAAGACGCAACATAGAAGAAGTCATGAAGTCCTATCTTATCCCAGATGATCAGCTGATGGAGCTGTATTGTGATCCTATAAAGGTTATCACACCCGCAGATGTAGAACAACAGGAGAAGTTCAATGCGATTAGCATTGTAGCCCTCAAGCGGAAGCTTCCTTATCTGGTGCATATTGATATATTTTGTTAGCTATACTTACCCCATGACCGATGGTTCGACAGGAGAAAAAATCAAGGAAAAAGTAATGGGTACCAAAGACAAAGTAAAGGAAACAATTGGAATGGGCGGAGAAGGTGAAGGAGCCATGAAGAGAGAGGGAGAACTCGGACCTGGAGCTGCTACTAAACTTAACGATGAGGTTGCAAAGACAAGCTCAGATAGCCCAACAAAAAGAGTCGAAGGTCCTGGAAAGGCTTTAGGAAAAGAAGAAGAAGGCTCAAAGTAAGAAAAGCCACCACATATAATGTGACACGACATTACTCCTTAATTTCTTGCAGCAGAGATATTGATGTGATTTTTTGTATGTGTCTTCCTCTATCAACTTCTTCTTCTTGTTCTTCTGTCGCTCCATAAAACCCGCTTGACTTATTTATTAGCCCATCATCTCTGAACTCAAATTTCTCAATTACTGAAGTTTTCTTATTTGGTGCATCGAGAACGGCATAATACTCAAAAACACAGACATTTCCCTGGGATACTATTTGCTTTGGTGTGAAATGCAAATCAGGATAATTCTTCAAAGCATTAGTCCAATATTCCTCAAGCTCTCTTTTGTTGGTGACCTTTGATTGTTTCCTTTCAGGATACACTACTTTGACTTTTGGACTGGAGAATTCAATATCATCAGAATACATCGAAAGGACAGCCTTTAGATCATGGTTATTCCATGCATTAATCCACTTTTCTATATGCTCTTTTACAAATGATTCGGAATAATTCATGTCTATCTCTCTATCATGTGTCCTATTTTTCTCTTCTTTAGGATGTCTTCTTCTTCGAGGTATGCAACAAACCCACACAAGAGATCATAAGGATCAATCTTGTTGTTATTATTGCCGTTATTCTTTAACTCGTTAATAACGTCGTCAAGTGTTATTATTAGCTTTTGGTTTTGTTGCTGCTGTAGTTCTGTTGCTGTTCTTCTTTATGCGCCATTGCTATGTACTTTTCAAATCTTGATAACCTGTATTCGTATTGAGCAGCAATAGCTTCATTCGCTTGCTGAACATTCCTGATATACTTAGCGAGATATTGGCTTCCAATACTTTTGTTATTTGTGGTAGTAGTAGTCATTATTGTAGCTGTAGCCGTCGTTGTTTTCACGTCTGTCACTTTCTCTACAGAGGTCAGCTTTAAGCATTTGGTTTATCAGGTAGTAACCTTGATAAATTGCTCCATTTTGCAACTTGATCATGAATAATGTATCTGGCAACATCATCCAAATACTTGCAGATCTGCCGGATTTTTTACGAAAACAAATGCTGCAAAACCGTCTCAAAGAGTTCTATGAGATGCGCGATGAAGAAAAGGGCGAACTGATAAGCATGGCATTAGCAGCAGCGCCTACTATAGATTCAGATAAATTGTCAATCCTTTTCAAGACCTGGCTTGAATTATTATCGGAATTTGATTCGGAAAAGCGCAGAGTGATGTTCCAGACCTATTGCATGCAAATTTTGGCAAACCCTAATTCTATCGCAAATCTTGATTTTAGGTCGCTGACCATTGCTTTTGTATCACTTAATCAAGTGCAACAAGAGCGCATAACAGACTCTCTGCATGAAGTGCTACTCGGGCTGCCAAACAGCAGAAGGATACTAAAGATGATTCCAGAGCATTCACTAAAAGCTGTCGGGTTAAAATGATTAGTGATGATGGTGGTCGTGTTGTGCCTCGGGGTTATCTGGCTTTTTTTCTATTTCTCCAATGCCCTTTTCAAGTCCAAAGAATGCCCTCTCATACTTGCGGAGAGCTTTTCTATGTTCTGGCATTGACATATCCAACCTCATCTCATTCATGACCATAACAGCATAAGTGGTCCACTCCTTCCAACATGCAGAGCATGCAGGGTATTTTTCAGCAGCTGGATCCTCGATAATCTCCTCAATAGTCTTACCACACCTCAAGCAAGTTTTATTCATCTACAAATGGTGATGCTCTGGATATTATAAGTTGTATGATTGTGGGAACTCCTAAATCCTGCTGTTCCTGCCAGATAGGAGAAATCTGTATTAGTTGTTCTAAGCTACTCCCTTGCTATGAAAGATATAAAGATGTGTTGTAGCCAAATTGCAAGCTCTTATTTGCTATCGTTAGGCTAGGTCCACACCTATTGACAAACTGATGTTCACATTCATCTCATGCTCTGTTCGTGGTTATCTCACCAGTGTTTGGCTTTTAACCATTATGACTCATCAAAATTTGAGAACGTTATTATACCTTCTAGGTGCAAAATTGCACATGAAGGTTCATTGCCCTGATTGCAGGGAAGCTGCAGAACTAGCAGACGATTTTTCATTTGTCAAGTGCTCTAATTGTTCATTTGATATGACTTATGGTGAATACGTAAAGTATATAGCGTATAAGGACTCGCGTTACCGCGATATACTTTCAGACTACAAATAAAGATAGAATGCTCCTGAAGGCGGGGTTGGAAGTTATTAAACCACCTATGAGTCTACGAATGCTATGATGAGTCCTACGTTCCTCATCAACAAGTTAGACACGCTATCATTTCAGTCTCTAATCTGCTGTACGTGACCTTGGGTCTATCTGCATATGATCGCTGGTGTGGCGGGTATGCAAGAAACTTATTACAGTCAGTCAGTCTCTCATTTAATTAATCATACAAAAAGCTCTTTTTTGACTTTGAAGCTTGCTTTCCTGTTAATCTACTTATTTAGTGGATCTGCTTAAAGCTTGATTTATGGACGCTTTATTGGAGCAGAATAATTAATCTTTCTCGAGTCACCATATTCATTAGGCGTTGTGATTAACAAGCAATCAAATATTATGAATAGTTATCTCATGCTTGTAGAAAATACTATTTATCATACTTGGCAAAACGAGTGCTATTCCTTCTTGGGTTCAGAATTTTGCGAACTAAAAGGGTTACAGTAGAACTTCCAACAAATGTCGCAGTCCAATAGAGCCACAAATTGCCAAGGACGCCCCAGAGAAGAGCTGGAGCCAATGACCTAGCAGGGTTCATTGATGCACCAGAGATGAAGGCTAGAAAGAAGATAGCCAGACCGCCTAGCCTCCGCAAGCCTTTGGTATAGACTACCAAGTAAATGACTGCGATCAGCAGGGCCGTGGCCAAAACTTCAATGCTAAATACTAACGGAATAGGATAAGAATAGTATGGTGTATTCCTTATGTCTTAGCTTCTATACATTTAAAAATGGTTCATGAAGGGAAGATGTTCTTCAACATCAATCTACTCGATTACGGGATAGAAGTCAGGATTTGCAACTAACAACATCAGCAAATCAAGAATGTGTTGATTGTGTAACAAGCGGGTTCTCATGACGACAGATATCCCCCAAATTCTTAAGAACAGTCGTACTCATACACATATACATAAAATAGATACGAAGATGATAGATGTATGGAAGTTATTAAGATGAGAGAGGAAGATGCCAAAAAAAAGAACTGCTTCTTATATGTAGTCAGCTATGATACATCCACTGTTAAAGACGAATTAGTGAAATTAAAAGATCTTATAGAGAAATACAATGGAGATCCAAAACCAGAGAACTGGGAACGTGTGAAAGAATATTTCAAATCAGAAATCAAAAGCTTGGAAGAGATAAGAAAATACATATTTAGACATTTAGACATTATCAAATCTTTAGTTAAGAATCACAGATTAGATCCGGGCAAATTCGATTATGTCTACATAAAGTACAGTGTGGACTTATTCTATGATGCTTATTATATGGAGCCAGAATATGACCAACCAGGCTTAGAAGATTTGACGAGCGACATTGAGGATCAGATCGCTCAGATCCGGGCAGCACTCCAATTCCTTGACGCAGAGAAGACAACATAGAATATACACTACTTTTTAGTGAAGGCTCTTTTCGAAATTCCATCTTATCAAAAAGTTATGATTTATCTAAATGAACCAGTGGCCTAATACCTCGGAAGTTGATTGCTGTTGCCATTAGTGCCGTTTCGCTCCCTGTTCAATGGTCGTGAAATTGGATATCAGTCTCAGAATAACACCATATCACAACTCAGATAGTTGTATATCTCTCCGACGTGCCTGTCTATATGCAAAAGTAGCTTCAAGAAGATGAAAAACAGTAGTTCGTGTTTGGTAGATTTAATCAGTGGTAATAAAAGAATTTCTTCCTCAGAATCTATGGCGATAACACAAAAATTCAGCATCTTAGCAAGCCTTACCTATGGAGCTTTTATGAAGCCCATTGTTCTTCCAAATCCACCT
>Ga0209382_10005979_pt1 | contig 15715 bp, 16 predicted proteins | sample SoiMetdeltSBSDD5_FD_187599 | JGI IMG/M metagenome (GOLD analysis project Ga0209382, IMG submission 187599) | Bulk soil microbial communities from a Populus tree surrounding site in Tennessee, USA - Soil MetaG P. deltoides SBSDD5 (SPAdes) (version 2) | ecosystem: Environmental > Terrestrial >...
TGAAGCCACCGTAGTGACGCTCTACCTTCTCCCGGATCTCAACGTGAAGCTTCGCCCGCGCCTGTGGGAGGCGCTAAAGCCGGGCACGCGCATCGTCTCGCACCAGTTCGACATGGGGACGTGGAAGCCCGAGAAGCGCCTGGAGTCGAACGGCCGCACGGTGTACTTCTGGACCGTCCCAGCCCGCAACAAACCCGCGCAGTGAAGATTGAAATTGCTTCCGATGTCGTCTGCCCGTGGTGCTACATCGGCAAGCGGCGGCTGGAGAGGGCGCTCGCGCTCGTCAAAGACCTCGATGTCGAGCTTCGCTGGCTCCCATTCCAGCTGAATCCTGACATGCCCAAGGCAGGCATGCCGCGCGCGGAATATCGCAAGGCGAAGTTCGGCTCCCTGGAACGCTCGCGGGAGCTCGACGCGCGGGTCATCGCCGAAGGCAAGGGCGAGGGCATCGACTTCGCCTTCGATCGCATCGAGCGCACCCCGAATACCTCGGCCGCCCACCAGCTAATAGCGGTGGCGCCAGATCAAAACAAGGTAGTCGACGCGCTGTTTCAGGCCTATTTCGAAGAGGCTCGGGATATTGGCGACCCCGGAGTGATCGCCGACATCGCGCGGCGATGCGGCGTGGAGGGTTGGCCGGATAGCGCTCGCGACGTCTCGCCGCTCGAGGAGGAAGTACGCGCGATGGGAATCAGCGCCGTGCCAACCTTCATTTTCGAGCGCAGAACCGGGATTGCCGGCGCCTATCCGCCCGAGCAGCTCGCGGCCGCCATCCGCCAGGCGTCTTCGGCTAGGTGAAGTCCAGGCGCGTCTCGAGCACCATGCCGTAGATCGGCAGCGCCGGCCGCCGGTTGCCGAGCTCGAGGGGCGGCAGCTCCTGGGCGCCCAGGCTTTGCACCTTGACGCCCAGCGCCTTCATGACGTCAAGGGAAATCACGATCTCGCCGGCGCGCGCGCGGTGCACGATGCGCTCGGCCACGCTCACGCAGTCGCCGAAAGCGACAAACTGCTGAGCGCCGAGCGGGCCCGCCATGCCGAATACCGCTTCGCCGCTGTGCAGGCCGAGCGCGACGGCGGCCGCGAGTCCGTATTCGTTGCGCCAGCGCTCGCCGATCGGTCCGAAGTCGCGCTGGATCGCCTGCGCCGTCCTGAGCGCGTCGTCGTTGAAGCGCTGCGCCTCGCCTTCCACGAATGCCGCGAGCAGCGAGTCGTTCTGCACCGATAGCACGTTGCCCGAGCCGGCAATCACGTTCTTCGCCGCGAACGTGAAGAATTCGTTGGCGAGCTCGAGCACCTTGTCGGGCTGGAGCACCTCCGAGAGGCGCGTGAAGTTGCGCAGCTCGGCATAAAGCAGGGCCGCCGGGCGGCGCTCGGGCTTAACCGCCATCGGCAAAGGTGAGGGTGACGCGCTTGTTACGCTTGCCCTCGGAACGGATGCGCGCTACCGCCAGGCGGCCGATCTCAGCCGTGCTCTTGACGTGGGTGCCGCCGCAGGCCTGCAGGTCCACGCCCGGGATTTCGAGCAGCCGGACCCGACCTTCGCCACGCGGCGGCGCCACCGACATCGTGCGCACGAGCTCTGGGCGCGCATCGAGCTCCGCATCGGTGATCCAGTAAAAGCGCGTGGCGTGCGCCGCCTGCGTGAGCGCATTCAGGCGCTCCTCGATCTCGTCCTTCACGAGCTTGTCCATGTCGATGTCGAAGTCGAGATGCGCCTTGTCGTCGCCGATGCGCCCGCCGGTGACCGGCGCCTTCACCACGGCACCGAGCAAGTGCAGCGCGGTATGCAGGCGCATCAGGCGGTGCCGGCGTTCCCAGTCGATCGAGATCGTAAGCTTCATGCCGACCTCGGGCTTTGCTTCGGGATCGAGGAGGTGCAGCACCGAGTCGGCGGCTTCGCCCTTGCGGGTATCGAGCACGCGCCAGGGCCCGATGGTGCCGGTATCGCCGGCCTGTCCGCCGCCCAGCGGATAGAACACCGTGCGATCGAGCTCGACGGCGTTCGCATGCACGGCGACGACGCGCGCCTCGCAGGCCGTGAGATACGGGTTCTCGCGAAAAAGGAACTCAGCCAAAGAGGGCGACGAGGGCGACGATGAAGACCACGAGGGTCCCAGCGGCAAAAAACATGAGCGTGGTGCGCGAGACCGACGGCAACGCCGGGTCTTCGGCGGCGGGGGCGGCGTGCGCCTCGACTGCATTCGGGATCACCACCGTGGTGTCCTCAGCGGACATGCGCCGCTTGAAGTTCTCGAAGAATTCGTCGGCCACCTTCTTCGCCGCCGCATCGACGAGGCGCGAGCCGATCTGCGCGAGCTTGCCGCCGACGTTGGCCTTGGCCTGGTAGCCGAGCCTCGTCTGCTTGCCTTGCGGCGACAGCGCGACTTGGGCGGCGCCCTTGGCGAAGCCCGCCGCGCCGCCCTGGCCCTCGAAAGCGAGCGAGTAAGAGTCCGGCGCCTTGATATCGAAGAGCGAGAGCCGGCCGCGAAACTTCGCGCTTACCGGGCCGACCCTGGCGGTCATCTGCACCTGGTATTCGTTCTCGTTCACCTTGGTGATCGTTTCGCAGCCCGGCACGCAGGCGCGCAGCACCTCGGGGTCGTTGAGCGCGTTCCAGGTCTCCTGCTGCGAAGCCGGAATCAGCTGCTCGCCGGTCATTTCCACTGGAAGTTCTCCTTTGCGGGCCCGGTAGTGGAAGCACTAAGTGTCTTCGCGAGGTCAACGAGGCTCTTGAGATTATGCACCGGGAGGAACAGGTCCACATGCGGCAGCATCGCGCGCACGCCGGCGGGGCGCGCCTCGAATTTATCGTAGCGTAGCAGCGGGTTGAGCCAGATCAGGCGCTGGCACGACTTGGCGAGGCGCTCCATTTCCTCGCCCAGCCCTTCGCCGGCCTCGCGGTCCAGTCCGTCGGAGACGAGCAGCACGCACGCGTTCTGCCCGAGCACACGCCGGCCCCACTTGAAATTGAACTCGCGCAGGCTGTGGCCGATGCGCGTGCCGCCCGACCAGTCTTTGATCGCTTCTGCCACTTTCGCCATGGCGACGTCGACGTCGCGGTGGCGCAGCTGGCGAGTGATGTTCGTCAAGCGTGTACCGAACACGAAGACGGCGACGCGGTCGCGGTCGTTGGTGATGGCGTGCAGGAAGTGCAGGAACATGCGCGAATACGGGTTCATCGAGCCGGAGATGTCGCACAGCACGACGAGCGGCGGGTGCAGCTGCGTGGGGGCGGCGCGCACCAGTGGAATGATGTCGCCGCCCTCGCGCAGGCTTTCGCGCAGCGTCTTGCGCATGTCGATGCGCCGGCCGCTCGGGTGCGGGCGATAGCGCCGGGTGCGGATCAGCGGCAGCGGCAGGCGCAGCTCCGCCAGCATCTTCTTCGCCTCGACCAGCTCGGCCGCCGACATGGTGTCGAAGTCCATGCGCGACAGCACTTCACGCGACGAGAAGGTGAGCCGCGCCTCGAGTTCGAGCTTCTCGCTTTCCCGCGGCTCCTCTTCCTTTTGCGAGAAGAGCGCGTCCGTCAAGCGCTGGCTTTGCTGCTGCTCCGGCTTCGGGGCAAGCCCATGCGCCTTGGGAAGCAGCAGGCTCATCATGCGCTCGGCGAGCTTCGGGTCGCGCCAGAACAGGCGGAACGCCTGGTCGAAGATCGGGCGCTGTTCCTGGCGCGAGAGCAGCACTGCCGACATCGTCCAATACCAGTCCTCGCGCCGCAGTGGAAACTGGTGCGCGCCGGCGATCTCGAGGGCGCGCACGCAATCGATGACCCGGTCGGAACCGACACGCATGCCTGCCGCCCGCAGCAGGCGGGCGAAATGCATTACGTTTTCGGGGAGCCGTCCACTCAAGCCGCCGCGCCTTTCTCCGCCGGCGCGGCGAGCACGCATTCGCGGGCGAGCTTCTCCACGGCCGGCGAAGCGGTGATCTCCTTGTCGCGCCAGTAGCGCTCGTGGTTGCGCTCGACCTCGTTCAGCCAGTAGACGTAATTCACCATGAGTCCGGCCGAGCGCGCCATGCCGGTTTCGGAGATGTCGCCCATCCAGTTCAGCCGCTCGAGCGCGGCGCCGTTGCCGAGGTGGAAGCGCGCCACCGGGTCGAGCGGCTGGTCGCCGCGCTTCGCGCGCAACAGGTAATGCGCGCACAACCGAACGAGCATGCGTTGCAGCGCATCCGGGACTTCGCTCTGGTGCCAGTCCGGCTGGTCGAGCTTGCCGAGCATGGCGAGCTCCTTGGGATGCTCGACGCGCTTCTGCTCGAGCCAGCGGCGGAACCCCTGCAATGGCGAAAGCGTAGCGAAGCGGCGCAGATGCGGAAACTCGCGCTTGAGCTCTTCAGCGACCTGCTTGATGAGCAGATTGCCGAAGGAAATGCCGCGCAGGCCTTCCTGGCAGTTGGTAATCGAATAGAACATCGCGCAGTCGCAGTTCACGGCGCTCACCGGCGAGTTGATGTCGATGAGCGGCTGGATATGTGCGCTCATCGTGCGCGTGAGCGCCACCTCGATGAAGATGATCGGCTCCTCGGGCAGCTGCGGATGAAAGAACGCGAAGCAGCGCCGGTCGGCTTCCAGGCGCCGGCGCAGATCGCGCCAGCCCTGGATCGCGTGCACCGCCTCGTACTCGATCAGCTTCTCGAGGATGATCGCCGGCGTGCGCCAGTCGATGCGTTCCAGCCGCAGGAAGCCGCGGTTGAACCACGAGCGCAAGAGATGCATCAGGTCGCCGTCGATCACCGCCCAGTGCGGCTTGGCTCGCAGTCCGTCCAATACCTCTTTGCGCATCTCGACGAGCGCCGCGGTGCCGCCCGGCACCATGTTGAGCCGCCGAAAGAGCTCCTGGCGCGGCGGCTCAACGCTCGCGAAGAGCCGCTCCAGGTTGGCCGGTGACGGCTCGGCCTGGTACGCGCTCGCGCTCTGCATCACCGCATCGGGCGACGGCGAATAGTCGCGCGCGAGGATGTCGAAGAACTGCTCGCGCCCGGCCGCGTCGAGCGCCTCGTAAGCGTCGACCGCCTCGCGCGCGAGCGCGGTGTTCGTGTATTCGCTGCTTTCGGCGATGAGCGCGTCGCAGAGCCGCAGAAGCTGCTGCACCGCGCCGTCGGCGCTGCCGGGGCCGCCGCCGAAGAGCCGCCGCAGGAAGGACGATGCGCTCATCCCGGGCGCTAGGCCGCCGCCGCGGCCTTCGATTCGCCGACGAGGCGCTCGGCCTCGTCGCCCGCGATGCGCTCGAGATCGTCGCGGTACTTAAGCAGCACGCCGAGCGTGTTGTTCACTGTCTCGGGATCCAGCGCCACGCGATCGAGCGCCGCGAGGCAGTTCGCCCAGTCGATGGTCTCAGCCACGCCCGGCAGCTTGAACAGATCCACCTTGCGAAGCTGCTGAACGAACGCAACCACCTCGCGCGACAGCGCCTCGGCCGCCTGCGGCGCCTTGCGGCGCAAGATCTCGAGCTCGCGCTTCGTGTCCGGGTAGTCGACCCAGTGATAGAAGCAGCGGCGCTTGACCGCGTCGTGGATCTCGCGCGTGCGGTTGGACGTGATCACGACCAGCGGCGGCTCCTGCGCCCGCACCGTGCCGATCTCCGGAATGGTGATCTGCCAGTCGGAGAGAACCTCGAGGAGGTACGCCTCGAACGGCTCGTCCGTGCGATCCAGCTCATCGATGAGCAGCACCGGCGGCTCGCCGAGCGGCTGCAACGCGCGCAAGAGCGGCCGGCGGATAAGAAACCGCTCATTGAAGATGTCCTGCTCGAGGCCCTCGCGCGATTTGACGCCTTCGGCCTCGGCCATGCGGATCTCGATCATTTGCCGCGGATAGTTCCACTCGTACGCGGCCTGCGCGATGTCCAGGCCCTCGTAGCACTGAAGGCGAATCAACTCGCGCCCGAGCGCCTGGGACACCACCTTGCCGATCTCCGTTTTCCCCACGCCCGCCTCACCTTCCAGAAAGAGCGGCCGCTTCATGGCGAGCGCCAGGAAAAGCGAGGTGGCAAGGCTTCGGTCGGCGACGTACTCGCCGGAAGCGAGCAGCGCCTGCGTTTCGTCAATCGACTTCGGAAGGGAAGTTGGCATAAAGCGTTTCATTTTCCGGCATTTGCCGAAGCGCTGCCAGCCCGTTTCGTTCGCGAATCTCGATTCCTTCACTTCGGTTCGCTTCCGGCGCAGACTAGCGGCGGCAGGGGTCTTGCATGTTCCCTGCGGCGCACTACGACGATGGTTAACCTGAACCCAGACACTGCTCATCCGCGCCGATTGCGTGCTTGAATGAGGCGGCGTGACGCCATCGCGCTGATCGGTCTGGCGCCGTTTGTTGCAAGGGCGCAAGCGCAGCGCGTTGTGCGAGTCGGTGTCCTCGAGACCACGGCGCTCACGCAGAACATGGAGAATTTTCAGGCGTTCCGCAAGGGCATGGAGGAGCGCCGCTACGTCGAGGGGCGCAGTCTCGAGACGCTCTACCGCGCGGCCGAGGGGCGCACGGAGCGTTTTTTCGAGCTCGCGATCGAGCTCGTGCGCGCCAAGGTTGATCTGTTACTCACGCGCGGCACGCCCGGTACGCAGGCCGCGAAGCGCGCGACGGCGACGATTCCGATCGTGATGACTGCCGTAGCCGATCCGGTCGAGGCCGGCGTGGCGGCGAGCCTGGCGCGTCCGGGCGGCAACGTGACCGGGCTTACCAGCGCGACTGCGGAGCTCATGCCGAAGCGCCTGGAGCTGCTCAAGGCGCTGGTTCCCGCCATGACGCGCGTCGCGAATTACGCCAATCTCGCCAACGCAGCGGCTGCGGGAGCGTGGAAGGAATTCGAGATCGCCGCGCGCACGATGCAGCTGGAGCCGCTGCTTCTGGATGTGCGCGACCCCGAGCAGATCGAGGCGCCTTTTGCCGAGGCGATGCGCCAGGGTGCGCAGGGGCTTGTCGTCGGCATCGAGACGCTCACGCAGTCTAATCGTAAGGCAATTGTCGATCTCGCCGCGAAATACCGGCTGCCGGCAATGTACGCGGCGCGCGAGTTCGTCGAGGCCGGCGGTCTCGTGTCCTACGGCGTGAACTACCCGGATCTGTACTATCGTGCAGCCGGCTTCGTGGATCGGATTCTCAAAGGCGCCGCGCCCGGCGAGCTGGCCATCGAGCGGCCGTCGAAGTTCATGTTCTATCTCAACCGTCGCGCCGTGCACGCCCTCAAGCTCGTGATCCCGCCCGATCTCTTCCTAAAGTCGGACGGCGTCGTGGACTAGGAACATCGATTGCTTCGCGTCGCCTGAATCACCACAGAACAGGAGACGTCATGGAAATGCAGATGGTCAAGGAGCTCTTGCTGCAGTCCCTCGAGCACGAGATGGGCGGCACCAAGATCTACCAGACGGCGCTCAAGTGCGTTGTCAACGAGGACCTCAAGGAAGAATGGGAGAAATACCTCGAGCAAACCGAGAAGCACGTGCAGGTTTTACACGACGCGTGCCTTCAGCTCGAGATCGATCCCGAAGAGCAGAGCCTCGGCCGCAAGATCACGCACGACAAGGGCGCCGCGCTCGTCGCGTCGATGGAAGCGGCGCTCGGCAGCGGCGACAAGGAAGTGGCGCAGTGCGTGGCCGCGGAAGCCGTGGTGCTCGCCGAGACCGTCGATCACTTCAACTGGCAGCTGATCGGCGAGGTCGCGAACAAGATGACCGGCGCGCAGGCCAAGGCGCTGAAAGAGGCCTACCAGGAGGTGGAAGACGAGGAGGACGAGCACCTCTACCACTCCAAGGGCTGGCTGCGCGAGCTTTCGCTCGAGGGGCTCGGGCTGAAAGCCCAGCTGCCGCCGCCGGAGGAGGAGAAGAAGGTCAAGTCGGCGATGGGCCAGGCCCGCGTCGAGCAAACCCGCAGGTCGAACTAGACTTGCCGCAAACCGGAAAGGGGACGCACCCCTTTCCGGTCTTCTTTACTTGAGCGCGGCTTCGACCGCGCGCTTCGCCATCACGGTGATCAGATGCGCGCGGTACTCCGGCGAGGCGTGAAGGTCGTTGTTGAGGCCCTCGGGCTTCACCTTGATGTTCGCCACCGATTCCGGAGCGAACTTCGCGGTGAGCGCCTTCTCCATGTCGGCCTGGCGGAACGCGCAGGGGCCGGCGCCGGTGACGCCGACGCGCACTTTGCCGCCGAAGTCCGCCACGAAAACCCCGACGATCGCAAAGCGTGAGGCCGGATTCTTGAATTTCATGTAGGCGGCGCGCTTCGGCGCGGGGAAGGCGACCGAGGTGATGAGCTCGCCCGGCTCGAGCGCGGTCTCGTAGAGGCCCTTGAAATAGTCGTCGGCTTCGATTTTGCGCTTGTTGGTGGTGATCGTCGCGCCGAGAGCGAGCACCGCAGCGGGGTAGTCGGCCGCGGGATCGCTGTTCGCGAGCGAGCCGCCCATGGTTCCCATGTGTCTTACCTGCCGGTCGCCGATGATGCCGGCGAGCGCGGCGAGCGCGGGAATCGCTTTCTTCACGTCGGGCGAACTCGCGACGTCGGCGTGCCGCGTCATCGCGCCGATCTCGACGCCGTTGCCGCTTGCCTTGATGCCCGAGAGCTCCTTGATGAAGTTCAGGTCGACGAGGTCGCTCGGCGAGGAAAGCCGCAGCTTCATCGCCTGGACGAGGCTCTGGCCCCCGGCCAGGTATTTCGCCTCCTCGCCCTTGCCGAGCGAAAGCGCCTCTTTCGTGCTGGCGGGGCGGTGATATTCAAATGCGTGCATGGCTTCTCTCCTGGAGATGCTTCCAAACGGTTTGCGCCGTCGCCGGCATGGATACGTCCTTCACGCCGAGCGCGTCGGTGATTGCGTTGATCACCGCGGCCGGCGCGCCGATGGCACCCGCCTCGCCGCAGCCCTTCACGCCAAGCGGATTGTGCGTGCACGGCGTCTCGCAAAGATCGAGCTTGAAAAGCGGCACGTCGGAGGAGCGCGGAATGCAGTAGTCCATGAACGAACCGGTGACGAGCTGCCCTGACGATTCGTAGCGGCAGCCTTCGGTGAGCGCCTGGCCGATCCCCTGCGTGAGCCCGCCGTGCACCTGGCCCTCGACGATCATCGGGTTGATGACCTTGCCGAAATCGTCGACCGCGGTGAACGCGGCGATCTGCGTAGCGCCGGTGTCCTTGTCGACTTCGACTTCGCAGACGTACGTGCCGGCCGGAAAGGTGAAATTGGTCGGATCGTAGAACGCGTTCTCGTTCAGCCCCGGCTCGAGCTTCTCGAGCGGATAGTTGTGCGGCACGTAGGCGGCAAACGCGACTTCGCCGAAGGTTTTCTTGCGGTCGGTACCCGCGACCTTGAACTCACCGCGGTCGTACTCAATGTCGGACTCGGATGCTTCCAGGAGGTGCGCGGCGATTTTCTTTCCCTTGGCGACGATCTTGTCCAGCGCCTTGACGATCGCCGTGCCGCCGACCGCGATCGAGCGCGAGCCGTATGTGCCCATGCCGAAGAGCACCTTCGACGTATCGCCGTGCACGATGTCGACGGCCTCGATCGGTAGGCCCAGGCGGTCGGCCACCACTTGCGCGAAAGTCGTCTCGTGGCCCTGGCCATGCTGGTGCGAGCCGGTGAATACCGTCACCGTCCCGGTCGGATGCACGCGGATCTCGCCCGCTTCGAAAAGCCCTGCGCGCGCGCCCAGGCTTCCCGCCACGTTCGAGGGCGCGATGCCGCAGGCCTCGATATAGCAGGCGTAGCCGATGCCTCGCAATTTTCCCCGGCGCGCCGAGTCTTCCTTCCTTTTTTGAAAGCCGGAGACGTCGGCGAGTTTGAGAGCGGATTCGAGCGTCGCTTCGTAGTTCCCGGTGTCGTAACAAAGCGCGACCGGCGTCTGATACGGGAATTCGCGAATGAAGTTGCGCCGGCGAAGCTCGATCGGGTCCAGCTTCATCTCGCGCGCCGCGGTCTCGACGAGGCGCTCGACCACGTAGGTGGCCTCGGGCCGGCCGGCGCCACGGTAGGCGTCCACCGGCGTGGTGTTCGTGAACACCGCGGTCACTTCACAATAGATCTGCGGCGTCGTGTACTGACCGGCGAGCAGCGTTGCGTACAGGATGGTGGGGATGCAGGAGGCGAACGTCGAGAGGTACGCGCCCAGGTTCGCCGTGGTCTTCACGCGCATCGCGAGGAACTTGCCGTCCCGGTCGAGCGCGAGCTCCGCGACCGTGAAATGGTCGCGCCCGTGCGCGTCGGACAGGTACGCTTCGGAGCGGTCCGAGGTCCACTTCACCGGGCGATTGAGCTTCTTTGCCGCCCAGGTCACGACCACGTCTTCGCCGTAAAGATAGATTTTCGAGCCGAAGCCGCCGCCCACGTCCGGCGCAACGACGCGCACCTTGGTCTCCGGCAGCCCGAGCACGAACGCCGTCATGAGCAGGCGCTCGACGTGCGGGTTCTGACTCGCCACGTACAGCGTGTAGCTGTCCTCGGCGCGCGAATAGGTCGCGTTCGCGGCGCGCGGCTCGATCGCGTTCGGCACGAGGCGGTTGTTCACGAACTCGAGCTTGGTGACATGCGCCGCCTTGGCAAAAGCAGCGTCGACGGCGTTCTTGTCCCCGAGCGCCCAGACGTAGCAGGTGTTGTCCGGCGCGATATCGTGGATTGCCTGCGCGGAGCGCGCATTGCGCGCCTCGACCACGGCAGGCAGTACGTCGTAATCGACCTCGATGCTCTCGGCCGCGTCGCGCGCCTGCTCCAGGGTTTCGGCGATCACGACGGCGACGCGCTCACCGACATGGCGCACTTTGCCTTGGGCAAGCGGAGGGTACGGCGGCTCCTTCATGGGCTTGCCGTTTACGTCGGTGATGAGCCAGCCGCACGGCAGGCCGCCGACCTTGGCGGTAGCAAGGTCTTCGCCGGTGTAGACCGCGAGCACGCCCTCATGGCGCTTGGCGGCGTCGGCGTTGATAGTCTTGATCTTCGCGTGCGCGTGCGGCGAGCGCACGAACGCGGCATAGGTCTGGTTCGGCAGCGCAACATCGTCCGTATAGACGCCCGTGCCCGTCAGGAAGCGGTAGTCCTCCTTGCGCTGGATCCTTGCACCGATGAGCGGGGCGTTCATATTTTGCCTCCCATCGCGCGCGCGCCGGCCATGATGCTCTTCACGATGTTGTGGTAACCCGTGCAGCGGCAAAGGTTGCCCTCCAGCGCCTCGCGAACCTCCTGCTCGGTCGGATTAGGGTGGCTCTTCGCGAAATCGAGCGCATTCATCACCATGCCCGGCGTGCAGAACCCGCATTGCAGGCCGTGGTTCTCCTTGAACGCCTGCTGCATTGGATGCAGCGTTCCGTCGGGCTTGGCCACACCCTCAATGGTCATGATGTCGGCGTCTTCAGCTTGCATTGCAACAATCGAGCAGCTCTTGATCGCCCGGCCGTTCATCAGCACGGTGCATGCGCCGCATTGCGCCGTATCGCAGCCCACGTGCGTGCCGGTAAGCCTCAAGTTTTCTCGGATATACGTGACAAGCAGCGTGCGCGCCTCGACATCGGCGGAAACGGGCTTGCCATTGACCTTCATGGATACTTTGATTGTCACGCGGGGCCTCCTCGGGGGAGAAAAGATCGTAGCGCGGCGGTATTATTTGCGCTACTCCCCATGCGCCTGCTCATCGTAGAAGACGACGCACCGCTTGCTTCCGGACTGCAGCGCATCCTTGAGGCCGAGGGCCACGCGGTCGACGTGACTCCGCGGGGCGAGGACGCCGTAAGCGCGGCCTCGAACGAGCGCTTCGACCTCGTCATCCTGGACATCGGTTTGCCGCAGATGGACGGCTTCGAGGTGCTGCGGCGCCTGCGCGCCACCGCGTCCGACAAGACCGGTCCGACGCCGGTGCTCGTGCTCACCGCGCGCGACGCGGTCGAGGATCGCGTGCGCGGCCTCGACCTCGGTGCCGACGATTACATGGTGAAGCCGTTCGCCATGCCCGAGCTGACCGCGCGCGTGCGCGCTCTCCTGCGCCGCTCGCAGGCGCACGGCGGCCCGCGCATCGCGCACGGCCCGCTCACGCTCGATACCGTCGCGCGAAGGGCTTTTCTGAAAGGCGAACCATTGGAGCTCGCGGCGCGCGAGTGGGCGGTGCTGGAAGTGCTGCTTGCCAAGGTGGAGAAGATCGTTTCTAAGGAAGCGATCATCCAGGCGGTCGCCGGCTGGGGCGATGACCTCTCGCCGAACGCGATCGAGGTGTACGTGTCGCGCCTGCGCTCCAAGCTCGAGCCGGCCGGTATCCGCATCCGCACTGTGCGCGGTTTCGGCTACATGCTGGAAGAGTACAAATAAAAGACGCAAGCCGACGCGCAACCCGACGCGCCCGCAGCCTCCGGGCGCACCTGCTGCGCCTGCTTCTCCCCCCGATCGCCGCGCTCCTCGCGCTCGGTGCCGTCGTCGCGTACTACCCGTCGATCGAGCCTGCCACGCAGGCCTACGACCAGGCGCTCGTCGATATCGGGCTTGCGCTTGGCTCGCACGTGCGCGTCACCACCACCGAGTATCGGTTCGACGTGCCGGCCGCGGTGGAGCAGGTGCTGCGCACCGATCGGTTCGACAGCATCTACTACCGCGTGGTGAGCCCCGCCGGGATGGAGATCGCCGGGGATGCGGATCTACCCGCGCCGCCGGGCGATCAGATGGCGCACAACACAACCTATCGCGGCGCAGCGGTCCGCGTGGTGTCGGTGCAAGCGCCGTGCGGACGCTCCGCTTGCACGATCCTCGTCGGAGAGACAATGGTGAAGCGCGAGCACCTTGCGCGCGATCTTCTTCTGCAGAGCCTTTTCCCCGAATTCCTGATCGCGCTCGCCACGATGGTCATCGTCTGGTACGGCGTGAAGTGGGGATTGAAACCGCTGGCGCGCCTTTCCGAGGAGATCAAGGCGCGTTCGGCAGGTGACCTCCGGCCGATTGACGCCGCAGCGGCGCCGGAAGAGACCCGGCCGCTGGTCGCCGCGCTGAACGGCCTTCTCGCCGAAGTGTCGGCGGCGAGCAGCCACCAGCAGCGCTTCATCGCCGATGCCGCGCACCAGCTGCGCACGCCGCTTGCCGGCCTGCAGGCGCATACCGAGCTCGCGCTCGCGCAGCCCATGCCGCAAGCCTGCCGCGCGCAGCTTGAGCAGGTCCACAAGGCGACGATTCGCACCGCGCGCCTCGCCAATCAGCTGCTCGCGCTGGCGCGCGCCGAGCCGGGCGCGCGTTCTCTCATGGCGACGCTCGACCTGAAGAACATCGCGGGCGGCGAAGCCGAAGCGTGGGTGCGCCAATCGCTTGCGCGCGATATCGATCTGGGCTTTGAGCTCGAGCCGGCGCCGGTGGACGGCGATGCGTTCCTGCTGCGTGAAGCGCTTTCGAATCTGGTGCACAACGCGCTCGAATATTCCGCGCGCGGGGGCCGCGTCACTGTGCGCACCGGCCGGCGCAACGGGCATGCATTTCTCGAGGTGGAGGACGATGGTCCCGGCATAGCGCCCGCCGAGCGCAGCCGCGTCCTCGAGCGCTTCTACCGCGTGCCCGGGACTCCGGGTACCGGCAGCGGCCTCGGCCTCGCCATCGTGCGCGAGATCGCCGCCAGTCACGCCGCGAACATCGCCATCGCGGATGGTTCCTTGGGTGGCTGCCGAGTTGAGATAACATTTCCGCATGGATAGCGTTGATATCGAAGTCCTGCGCACCGCCGACGAGTGGCGCCGGAGCGGGCGCAAGGTAGCGCTCGGCACCATCGTGAAAACCTGGGGCTCGGCGCCGCGCCCGATCGGCGCCATGGTCGCCGTGCGCGACGATGGACAGGTGGTGGGCTCGGTGTCCGGCGGCTGCGTCGAGGACGACCTCGTCGACAAGGTGAAGGCGAAGCTCGTCTCCTGGACGCGGCCCGAAATCTTCACCTACGGGGTCACCAACGAGGAAGCGACGCGCTGGGGACTTCCCTGCGGCGGCACGCTGCAGCTCGTCATGGAGCCGCTCAGCGAGGCGAGCGGCATCGAGGAGCTTCTCAAGAAGATCGGCTCGCAGCAGCTCGTGCGCCGGCGGCTCGACATGGAAAGCGGCCGGGCCACGCTCGAGCCGGGCCGCTGGCAGGACGTGCTCGAGTTCGACGGGCGCGTCCTCTCCAGCGTGCACGGACCGCGCTGGCGGCTGGTCCTCATCGGTGCGGGGCAGCTCACGCGCTATCTCGCCGAAATGGCGCGCATGCTCGACTACCACGTCGTCGTCGTAGACCCGCGCGAGGAGTACGCCGCCGGCTGGGACCTCGCGGCGGTGCCGATCAATCGCGGCATGCCGGACGATGTGGTGCGCGAACTGGAGCTCGACGGTCACAGCGCGCTCGTCGCGCTTACTCACGACCCGAAGCTCGACGACCTCGCGCTCATGGAAGCGCTGAAGTCGGCCGCCTTCTATGTGGGGGCGATTGGCTCGAAGAAGAACAACGACGCGCGCCGAGTGCGCTTGCGCGAGTTCGACCTTTCGGACGAAGAGATCGCCCGACTGCGCGGACCGGTCGGGCTTTATATCGGCTCGAAGACGCCGCCCGAGATCGCGGTGGCGATCCTTGCCGAGATGACGGCGGTGCGCCACGGCGTGAAGGAGCCGTCGTGGGCCGCAAAGCCGGAGCGGCGCTTCGATCCGTCCGCCTGCGAGGTGAAGCAGACCTGAATATCGTCGGGCTGCTCCTCGCGGCGGGATCCGCTTCGCGCTTCGGCTCCGACAAGTTGCGTCACGCCTTGCCCCACGGCGTCCCGATTGCCGTGCAATCGGCGCGCCATCTCAAGCTCGAGCTCCCGCGCGTCGTCGCGGTCGTGCGACCCGCAAGTGCCGAACTCAGCCAGGCCCTGCGCGAGGCGGGATGCGAAGTCACCGTCTGCGAGAAAGCCTCGGAAGGGATGGGCGCGAGCCTCGCGTGCGCTGCGCGCGCCGCGGGCGCGGCGGATGGATACCTCATCGCGCTCGCCGACATGCCGTTCGTGCGCCGAACGACGATCGCCGCGGTGCGTAACGCGCTCGCCGGTGGCGCGAGGCTGGCCGCGCCGTACTTTCGCGCGCGGCGCGGGCATCCGGTTGCGCTGGCCGGCGTTTTTTACAAGGACTTGTTAATGCTCGAGGGCGACGCGGGCGCGAGGCGGCTCGTTTCGGACCACGAGATCGATCTCGTGAAGATTCCGGTTGGAGATCCTGGCGTAATTCGCGACATCGACACACCCGGTGATCTTGCGCCTCCGCTTAGAATCTGAGGATGGCCAACGAGCGCCTCGCCGTGCTGTTCGCCGACGTTTGCGACAGCACCTCCATCTATGAATCGCTCGGCGACGCGCGTGCCCTCGAGGTGATCAACGGCCTTTTCGCCTCGCTGGGCGCGAAAGTGAAAGCGCACCGCGGCAAGATCGTGAAGACGCTCGGCGATGGCATGGTGTGCGAGTTCGGCGATGCCGACAGCGCCTTCAATGCCGCGTGCGAGATGCAGGAGGCGGCATTCGCCGCGGAAATGCCCGAAGGTCTGCCCCTTGCCGTAAAAGTGGCCTTCAACTGGGGGCCGGTCGTCACCGAGGCCGGGGATGTGTTCGGCGACACGGTGAACGTCTGCGCGCGCCTGGTCAGTCTCGCCGGGGCGAACCAGATCCTCACCACACAGGAAACGGTCGCGGCGCTTTCCCAGCTTTCGCGCGGGCGCAGCCGCGTGCTCTATCCGGTCAAGGTGCGCGGCCGCATGGAGGAGGTGAAAGTCTGCGAGGTACTTT
>Ga0209382_10005980_pt1 | contig 15714 bp, 14 predicted proteins | sample SoiMetdeltSBSDD5_FD_187599 | JGI IMG/M metagenome (GOLD analysis project Ga0209382, IMG submission 187599) | Bulk soil microbial communities from a Populus tree surrounding site in Tennessee, USA - Soil MetaG P. deltoides SBSDD5 (SPAdes) (version 2) | ecosystem: Environmental > Terrestrial >...
CGTGGCGGAGACCTCGTGTATGGTATTTGTGTATACAGAGGTTCGTCCATGCGAGGGTCCAGAGCACGACGAGGAACCCGGGGCGAGGTCATCAACCTGCGTGCGAGCCAGGACCAGAAGGCCCTCATCGACCGCGCGGCGATGGCCCTGGGTCGCAGCCGGTCGGAATTCATGCTCGACTCCGCCTGCCATGAGGCGGAGTCGGTCCTGCTCGACCAGCGCTACTTCACGCTGACCGCCGAGGAGTTCAAGCGCTTCGCCGCGTTGCTGGACAAGCGCCCCACCGCCAACGTCAAGCTGCGGCGTCTACTGAAGACAAGAGCTCCCTGGGAGCGATGACCGGGGGGCGCGAGCGGCTGCGGGCGCCCGAGCGGCTGCGCACCGAGCACGACCTCTCCGCGTTCGCTTCCGGAGAACCGTCGCTCGACGACTGGCTGCGGCGGCGGGCGTTGGCCAACGCGGAAAGCGGCGCGTCGAGGAACCTATGTCGTCTGCGCCGAGGGCAATCGTGTCGTCGGCTACTACGCGTTGTCCGCGGGAGCCGTCGCACACGTCGAGGCGCCGGGGCGAGTGAAGCGAAACATGCCGGACCCCGTGCCGGTGATGGTGCTCGGCCGACTGGCCGTCGATCAGGCGTTCCAGGGGCGTGGTATCGGCCCGGCGCTCCTTCGCGACGCGGTCCTGCGGACGCTGCAAGCGGCCGATATTGCCGGGATTCGCGCGCTCCTGGTGCACGCGATATCGGATCGGGCCCGGCAGTTCTACGAGGCGGCGGGCTTCATGGCGTCGCCGGCCGATCCGATGATGCTGATGATCACGATCGTCGAGGCCGCCAGGATCGTGACCGGCCCCGACAAGTGAGCTAGGACAGCACTCGAGTGGCGGTGACGTCGATGACGCCGGGGCCGCGCTGGTGTCGTACGAGGCGGCGGCGCACGCCGAGCCAGTACGTGAGGTAGTAGCCGATCACCACCGCGCCGGCGGCCATCGATCCAGCGACACCGGCGGCCGCGAGCCAGGACGTGCCCGGCACGCGCTCGCTCCACGCATGCGCCACGCGCCAGAGGCCGTAGAGGATCCGCGAGGTAACGACCATGAGGATCATCAGCACCAGCCAGCGGTTCGGCGTGTGGTGCAGCGACTGTGGCGTCGATTCCCATCGGCTGGCCCGCAGGCCCACGAGGCCGAGCAGGACGCCACCCCCGAAGCCGGCGGCGGTGTAGGGAAACGCCCGCGGGATCCAGAAGGTCGTGATCGCCGCCGTCGACAGGAGTAGAGTGGCGGAGATCGTGAGCGTCACCACGTTCAGCGCCGCCACCCAGCCGCGGGCCTGCTGCCGCGCGGTGCCGCGGCGGTATCGCATGAAGAGTGACAGCGGCACGAGCACGACCAGCGCGAGCAGAACGGCGACGAACAGCAGGGGAACGAGAAGCAGCAGGGGCACGCTAGTCGCGCCGCGGGCCGATGACGATCTCGTTGGGGAAGCGGAACGGCCCCGCCGGGGTGCGGATCGTGGGCCGCGCCCGCAGCCGCACGTTCGTCGGACCGCCCGCGCCCGCCGCGCGCACGGCCACCGCCGCCAGATCCCTGGCACCGTGGCTGAAGAAGCGCAGCAGGTCGAGCTCGATCGTGAGGGGGATGTCGGTGGTCCCGTCGGACTCGATCACCACCGGGCGATCGAACACACCGCTCACGGTGTCGCGGTCCTCGAGCACGAGCGTCCATTCGAGCCGCTCCAGCCGCAGGTCGTAGCGGTTCGTCGAGGGGTTCTCGGCCCCGATGTGCAGGTCGAAGCGCAGCGGCACCCGCCGGCGCGCGACGGCCAGGCCGACACGCGCGAGGTCGATCGTCCCGAGGTCCTCGGCGTGGCGGAGGCGATCGATGTCGACGCCGGCGAGGCGGCCGTCGCTGGTGCCGTCGATGTGGAAACGGACCTGCGGCAGTTGGGCCAGGCTCTGCAACGTGGCGCAGCCCGAAAGCGCAAAAGACGCCAAAAGGACAGCGGCGAGGGTGTGATGAGGCTCGCAGCGCATAGTACTTATCATCTTACGCGGGGCGGACGGCAGTAGACTGTGAGCCGGAAAGGGGGGTGGGCGATGAGCTTTGGAACACGGTCGGGTACGCGGGTCGTCTCGATCCTGGGGGTCTGGGCGGCGGTGTCGTGGTCCTGGGCGGCGGCGGCCACCGTCGACAAGACGGCGAAGGGCGCCAAGGTCGAGAAAGCCGAGAAGTCGCCGGCGGCGGCCGAGAAGACGATCGACCTCAAGGGACCCAAGGGTGAGATCAAGGGCTGGGGCGAGTTCCGCAAGGGCGACATCCTCATCGTCGACGGCCAGCGCGTGCGCCTCGCTCCCACCGCGAAGGTGAAGGTGAAGGGGGGCGCCGACGCGGCGTCGCTGCCGCTCGGATACGAGGTCAAGGCCAAAGGCGTCATGCAGACCGACGGCTCCCTGTACGCGACGCAGGTCGAAGGCAAGCCCAACGTCGTGGAGAAGTCGGAGCAGCAGCTCCTCGCGCAGTGCCAGGAGATCGAGGAGCTCTACAGCCGCGCCGGCCGCGCGCTGCGCGTGACCCGGGACGGGAGCGTGCAGAGCCTGGGCGCGATCTCGGAGAAGGGCACCGACCATCGCCGCGCCCGCAAGATCCTCGACCGCCTGCTGCCGCCGTACGTACAGCCCGGCGACGTTCGGCTCTACGTCGTCGACAACAAGGAGTGGAACGCGTTCGCGATGGCGAACTTCGCGATCTACATCCACAACGGCCTCTTGAACGACCTCGACGACGACGAGGTGGCGATCGTCCTCGGCCACGAGCTGGCCCACGCCACCCTCGAGCACACGCGCCGCACGATGCGGAAGGGGCGCTGGGCGCGCATCGGCGCGGGTGTCGCCGCCGTGGGCGGCGCCGTCGTGGGCGGGATCGGGGGCGACGCCCTCAGCAGCCTCGGCGGCCTGGGGGCGAGCGCGCTCGCCAACGGATTCAGCCGCGGCTTCGAGGACGAGGCCGACCGCGTCGGCACGCGCTACGCGTACGAAGGCGGCTTCCGCGCCGACAAGGCGCCCGCCCTCTGGAACCGGTTCGGCGAGAAGTACAAGGACGGCAGCGGCGTCGGCAACTTCCTGTTCGGCAGCCACTCCAGCAGCAAGGAGCGCGCGAAGAACCTCGAGATCGAGGTCGCGCGGAACTACGGCCGGGGCGTCGACGACAAGCCGTCGAGGAAGTAGCGGACGGGCGAGGCTCGACGCCACGGGCTAGAGCCTCGCGTCAACAGTCAATAGTCAACAGTCGACAGTCGACAGTGTTCTGACCGCGAGACCCTTGACCCGCCTCGAGTGTCTACTGTATAGTGACACTAGACAGTAGGCCGGCGAGGAGGTCTCGTGATCATTCGCGTGGATCCTGCGGACGCGCGCCCGATCTATCGGCAGATCGCCGACGAGATCAAGGCGCTCATCGCCCGTGGAGCGCTCCGCGAGGGTGAGCCGCTCCCGTCCGTACGCCAGGTGGCGGCCGACCTCGGCGTCAACCTCAACACCATCGCCACCGCCTACCGCGAGCTGCAGGAGGAAGGGCTCATCACCGTGCGCCACGGGTCCGGTGCGGTGGTGACCTCGCGGACCACGCGTGACACCACCAGGGCGGACCTGCGCAAGCCGCTGCAAACGTCGCTGACGCAGCTCGCGCTGGCCGGTCTGACGCGCGCGGAGATCCTGGCCATGGTCGAGCGCGAGCTCAAGGACCTCATGAAAGGAGGGCGGTGATGCCTCTCATACCGCACCAAACGTTGTTCTGGGGCGCTTACCTGGTCTGGGTCGTCCTGCGTGTATGGTCCCTGGCCAAGCTGCTGGCGGCGGCGACGCTCCGGGGTGAGCAGTGGTTCTTCGATGCGCCGCTCGGCGACCCGGGCCGTGGCGCCGCCGCCGCTCGGCTGCGGGACCTGTATCGCCGCTGGCTGATCCTGACGGCGCTGGCTGTCGAGGTGCTCGCGCTGGCCGGGGCCGTGCTCTATCACCGGCCCTCGCACCTCATCCTCGTGCAGCTCCCGTTGTTCGTCGTGTGGTTCGTCGTCCGCTGGCTCATCCTGCGCAGCTTCATGGTGCGGGCGCGCGAGCTGGTGGCGCCGGCGCGCGAGAAGGTGGCGTACTCGCTCAAGCCGCGATATCTCCGCGACTACACCGATCGGACGTTCGAGATCGTGAACGGCACATTCCTGCTGGGCGCCCTGGCTGTCCTCGCCCACAGCGCCGACCGCCGTGAGTGGGTCGCCGGCGCGCTCATCACGTACATGGCGGTCGGGCTCTTTCTCTGGAAGGCAGCGGCCCTGCGGCACCCCGTCGTCCTGCCGCCCGAGAAGACCGACGAGTATCTCCAACTCGCCGACGATGCCATCCGCATCGAGCTGAGGATGCGTGACACGCTGCGCGCCGTCATGACGGGCATGCTCGTGATGACGGCGGTGAGCGCCGCCGCGCCGGAGAGCTGGACCCCGTGGCGGCCTCAAATCGCGCTGGCCTTCATGATCACCATGGCGGCCGTCGGCCTGGCCATCGCCGCGTCGGCGGCGCGACAGCGGCAGCCGCTCGTCGCGCGCGTGAAGGCTCTGCAGGGGCCGCTCGTCCTGCGGCGCGGCCTCAACGATCCCGAGAACCTCGGCCTCGGCGGTTTCGTCTACTGGAACGCGGACAACCCGGCTGTCTACGTCAGCGGCGGCCCGCTGCGGCTGGCCGTGAATCTCCTCAACAAGGGCACGTATCTGTACGCGGCGTACTGGATCGGCCTGGCGGTGCTGTTGGTCCGGATGGCGGGCCTGATGGGCGGCGACGCCCGGTGGGCGAGCCGCGGCCGGTCCGGTGTGCAGCGGGTGTCACCGGTGCTGGTGGTGGCGGACGTCCAGCGATCAGTCGAGTTCTACAAGCACACCCTCGGCTTCGCCGCCGACGACGTCTACGGCGACCCGCCGTACTTCGCGATCCTGAACCGCGGCGGCTTCGACCTGATGCTGAGCCGCGCCGAGAAGCCCGCGCACGTGCGGCCGCACGGGCCCGACGGCGTGTGGGACGTGTACCTGTCCGTGTCGGACGTGTCGGCGGAGGCGAGGGCCATTCAGAAGGAAGGTGCGCGCCTCGACAAGGGCCCGACGGATACCGCGTACGCGATGCGCGAGATCGAGGTCGTCGATCCCGACGGGCATCGGATCTGCCTCGGCCAGCGCGTGCACTGAGCGCAAGCCGTTTGCCGGTTACGGTACGTACGCGGCACGTTGACACCGGCGGCGTCGAGGTCATAGCCTGCGGGCATGACCGCCACCGCTCTGTTGCTGCTGCTCCTGGCCGACGCCCCTGCTCCTGCTACCGCAAATGCCGACGGCCTTCTCGTTTTCGGAACGAAGTCGGAGGAGGCGAAGGCGGCCGCGCGTGAGGCGATGAATCTGACAGTAGCGATCCCGAGCGCTGACCTCCCGAAGTTCCATGCCGCGGCTCAACGAGCCGTGGATGCCGATCACGACTTCGCCCTCGGCCACTACCTGCTGAGTGAGGCCTTCCGCGCCGAGCAGGACAAGGAGCCGGCCGACGTTCAAGCCGCGCGCGCGCAAGAGCTGGCGCCGCAGGCACCCGACGGCGAACGGCGTCTGATCGAGGCCGCGTTCATGAGACCGCCGGAGGAGGCCATCGCCGCCTGGCAGCGCCTGGCCGCGGACTATCCCAAGGAGATGTTCATTCAGCACAAGGTGGCCGGGGCCCGTTGGTCCCGTTTGGCGATCCCCACCATAGATGCCAAGGTGGCGGAAGAGGACCTGGCGGCAGTGCGTCGCGCGCTGGACGCGCTCACCGCCGGTGGTGCGCCGGTCGCGGCGGCCAAGATGCGATGGCTGCTGGGTCAGGCGCTGGAGCGGCGGCGGGACTTCGGCGCCGCCCGCAGGGAATACGAAGCCGCGGATCAGGCCGGTCGTCCGAGCTGGAACGAGATCACGCTCACGTACCTGCTGGAAGGAAACCGCGCGGAGACACTGACCCGAGTGCGTCAGGAGATCGAGAAGAACCGTGCGCGCTTCGGAGTGGCGCGCTGGAACTACCTGGGCCACGTCATGCTGGAGGCCGGCGACCCCGCCGGCGCCATGGGGTGTTACGAGAGTGGTCTCGCCGTCGTCACCGCCGGCACGATGGCCGACAACGACAAGCAGGTGTGGATCGGCCGCGCGCATCATGGCCGCGGGCGCTGCCTTTCGCGTCTGGGACGGCGCGAGGAGGCATGGGCCGAGGTCGAGACCGTGCGGAAGATGATCGACGCCGGCGGTGAAGAAGGGAAGCAGTATCTGCCCGCCTGGCACTACCTCGCGGGGTACGTGAAGCTCGAGGCCGAGGAGCCTGAGGCCGCGCTCGATCACCTCGCCCAGGCGGGCCCGCAGCACGACCCGCATCGCACCTTCCTGATGGCGCGCGCCGAGGAGCGCCTCGGCCGCAAGGACGAGGCCCGCAAACACTATCAAGAGGTCGTCGACTCCCGACGGATGGGACCGGACGTGGCGGCGGCGTACGACGAGGCCCGCAAGCGCCTGGAGGCGCTGAGCGCGCCGGCCGAGGCCAAGCGCTAGAGCCGGGAGTCACGACGCGTGGCGCTGAACGTCAGTCCTCCGGATCGCTCCGCGACAGCCGGCCGTCGGCGTCGTCGGCCAGAGAGACACCTCCTGCTTCTTTCGCCGCCAGTGAGAGTGTGCCCACCTCTGCCGCCGAAGGCGACATCGAGAGCTGCCCGGGCGTGGCGCCGGGCTGCCGCGATTGAATGTGGGCCACGGCCTCGCGGGCCGCGCGGCGCAGTTTCTTGTCGGCATCCTTCCGATCGGCCCGCTCCTTCAGCGGCAACACCGCGTTCACCGAGCCGGCCGTGCCCAGCGCCGCGCACGCGGCCAGGCGCAGGGGCGCGTGCTCGTGTGTGAGAAGGCGGACGAGCTCAGGCTCGGCGGTGGCGTCGCCGACGCGGCCGAGGAGCTCGACGCAGGCCTCGGCCGTCGCGTAGGAGCGCCGCTGCAGGGCGCGCGCCAACAGCGCGCGCGTGCGTTCTGGTGTGAGCTGCTGCGCCAGGGCGGCGACGGCCCCGGCCGAGCTCTCGTCGTCGGTGAGACCCTCGGCGAGCTCGAACAGGATGCCGACCCCTTCCGTCCCTCTTTCCCGTGCCGCCCGCAGCCGCATGGGGGGATGGGGATCATGCGACGCCGCCCGCAACGTGTCGAGCGTACGCGGATGCCCGCCGTGCTCGTGGATCAGCGCGAGCAGGTTCTCGGTGCGGACACCGGGCTCGGGATCCGCCAGCGCATTCCTGGCCAGCGACTCGACGACGTCGATCTTGGTGGTGAGGCGCGGCAGGATCTTCAAAAGGATGTCGAGGGAGGCGGTGAGTCCAGCCCGATGCCGGGGCCAGACCTCGACGTGGACCCTGTCTTCGAGGACCGCGACGTCGCCATCGTGGTGCAACTGAAGCAGCCACCCGCGCATCTCGGCGTCGAGCCGGGCGAGCACAATGTGCCAGGCGCCGTGAACGACGAAGGCGTCGTCGAAGGGGTTGTCGCCGATCTCGATCTCCCCGCGCTCGAGGGAAGCGCCGGGGAGGGCGCGCCGCAACGTCAGCTCCTCCGCATCCCGTACGGGCAGTCCGACCACGATGTGAGTGTCGTGGCGTCCGCTGAAATGGAATGGGTGGCCCTTCCACGTCGCCGTCAGCTCCGCCTCGAGTACGGACAGTCTGGTTTCGGTCGGCTGGCTCAGGCCGCAGTCCTCGGCCGCCTGACGCCAGTGCTGCGTGCGGTCACGACGGTGTGCCCGTTGCGACAGCAACATGGCCGCGCCGAGCAGGCCGATCCCGGCCGCGGCGAGAAGGGCTACAGGGTCCAGGGCGTCCTCACTCGATCCAAGTGATGCTGCTCGGAGGAGTCATAGCGAAGGCGGCCGCTGCGGTCAAGTATCAGCCGGTGCACGTCGTCTCGAACATCGAGCGGCGAAACCCCGTGCGCTTCCCGTGCGTAGCATGGCCGGAGGAACGACGTGACTTCGCTCGTGGCGCGAGCCTGGCACAAGTGCCCGGTGGTCTGTCGCGCGACCCTGGTCGCGCTGCTCGTCCTGCACGTAGGACAGGCTCCGGGCTCGGTCGCTCTGTTGCTGAACTTGAGGTTGGCTCCGCGCGTGCCTCTCTTCCTGCCGCTGACCGCCGCCTGGCTGTGGGTCTTCTGGCGGTACGTCGGCGGGCGAGGGTGGCCGCCGGGTACGGCCGCCCAGCGCCGGTTGGATCTGCGGGCGACGCCTCTTCCGCGCTCCGTCTGGCTGTGGTCTCTCGCCGCGGGCGGGGCCGCCCAGGCCAGCGTCCTCAGTCTCGCCCTGCTCACGAGCCGCATCGCGCGGCTCCCCGCAAGGGCGTACGAGGTGCCCCTCGATCTGTCGCCGTACCCGTGGTGGACGGTGCTTTCGTTCTTCCTCGTGATCGCCGGGGTGGCCGGCGTGGTGGAAGAAGCGGCCTTCCGCGGCTACATGCTGTCGCAGATCGAGCGCCGGCACGGGTGGGGCGTGGCCATCGGGCTCGTGGCCGCGATGTTCTACGTCGTCCACCTGAGCCACGCCTATGCCACCCTCGCCTTCGTTCCGTTCTTCGTCGCCTTCAGCCTCGTGCAGGGGCTGCTCGTCTTCACGACCCGCTCGATCCTGCCCAGCGTGGTGGTGCACGCCGTCGGCGACTTCTGCATCCTGCCGATTCAGTACGGCGTGATCGGCCTTCCGTTCGGGCCCTCGCCGTGGCCCTATCTCGCCGCCGTCGTCGCTTTCGGGCTGCTGGCGGTGCCGGCGTTCGGGCGGCTCCGCACGCGGACACGCTGACCCTCACCTGCAGGTCGGCAGGTTCAGTGCTCAAGTGCAGTCGCCCAGGACGAGGACGTGTCCGTCCGGGTCAGTGACCGCGAGCTCGCGACAACCGTACTCCTGGATGACAATCGGGGCGAGATCCGGCACCTGCGCCTGGATCGCCTTCCACGCGGCCTCGGCATCGGCGATGCGCAGGTAGACGTCCCAGCCGCCGCCCACAGCCGTGGCTGAGCGAGAGGCGCCGACGTCCTGGCGTACGCGCTGGAGCATCAGCTCGACGCCGTCACGACTCAGAATCGCGAAACTGGGCCGGCCCGGAGGTCCTACGGCTTCGCCCACGAAGCCGAGCACGTCCCTGTACCACGTCATCGAGCGCACGATGTCGACGACGCGCAGGACCGGCACGATCGCGTCGATGGGAGGGGACGACGGGCGGCGCGGTTCAGGCATCGAGCTCCTCCTCGCGGCGAAGCGGCTGTACGCTTGTCGAATGGATATGACGCCGATCGGTCACGCGCGGACGCCGTTTGCCGGAACCCACGAGGTTCCGAAGGGCCACGGCGCCAAGCATAGCGCCGACGGCGTCCTCGAGATCCGGCCCGACCTCGCCGCCGGGCTGCAGGACATCGAGGGCTTCTCGCATTTGTACATCGTCTGGGTCTTCGATCGTTCCGAGGGCTTCGAGCTCACCGGCATTCCACCGACCGACGATCGGCCCCACGGCGTGTTCGCGACACGCTCGCCGCGGCGGCCGAATCCGATCGGCCTCACCGTCGTCGAGCTGATCCGTCGCGAGGGTGCGCGGCTCCATGTGCGCGGCGTCGACATGCTCGACGGCACGCCGATCCTGGACATCAAGCCGTACCTGTCGAGCGTTCCGGACTCCGAGCTGCGGCGCGGCTGGCTGGCGGAAGCCGAGGCGCGGCGCAAGGACTGATCTTGAGCCGCGCCTCGGTCAGTCGAGTCTACGGGTTGGTGTACTCCTGACTACGCGACTGCACTACACGGTGGGGTGCGCGTCGCCAGAACGGGCGAGTCCACAGTGGCATCATCGGACGTCTTTGCGCACGTCGGACAGACGACCAGCTCTCGCGCGATCTCGCGGCCCTCACCGCCGGGATCGTCGGTGACCACAAGACGCCTCGGCGACGCCGGCCGAAGCCGGCGGTAGAAGTGATTGGCTTTGGAACGCGCGGGGTACGTTTGGGTTCGCGTCTCGACGACGACGCGGCGGGTGGGTGTCCTAGGCGGTACGACGGTGCGGCAGACTTCGCATCGATACACTCATTCACAGCCTCATGAGGTACCTCAGGGTGGCTGATGTCCCGAGGGGGAACCGACGCCAACGAGGATACCTCAAGTAAGACCTCGATCTCACGACCAGACGTCCAGCAGCTGATCCGTCGGAGTCTCCTGGGCGAAGACGCGCTTTACGCGCTTCGAGACGTAGAAGTAGGGAATCCAGATGATGCACCAGAGGAAGTGCAAGCCGTCGAAGATCAAGTTGTCGCTGAAGAACCGGAGGTCGATGGCCGTCTCGACGAAGGCAAAGGCCAGCTGCAGCCACAGGGTGAGGCGAAGGGTCTTGAGGTAGCGGCCGTTGCGGGAGACACGCAGCACTTCCGCCGCCACCAGTTGCGCCGGCGTCAGCAGCAGCGCGGGGATGGTCGAGAGCAGGAACCAGGGGTACAGCTCGGGCGCCTCCGCCCATGTGCGCGGAATGTAGTTCTCGAACGACGTGGCGTTGACGACGATGGTGATGATCACGCCGAGGTACAACTGGATGTAGTAGTAGAGGAGCCATCCGCCGATGTCCTTGTCCTTGCGGCTCGCGCAGATGTACAACAGGATCAGCCCGCCGCATCCAGGAAGGCCGGGCGCGCGCGACTGCGAGTCCGCGAGCGCGGGTGCCGCGCTTGCGAGCAGCAAGAACAGCCAGCCGATCAGCCTCGAAGATGGCATGGTCAGCCGCACTGTATTCGAGGACGCGGACCGAGGAAAGCGCAACTCGCTCCGGAGCCAGTTGCTTCGAGCGTTACTTGAAGCTCGCGCGAACGATCGGCAAACGTGCGCTATCGTCCCCAGACGTTCAGCTCGGTGACGCTGTTCCAGGTGGCCTTGGCCGGATCGCTGTTGCCGTGGCCGAGGTAGCGCACCCAGCGCCCGGGGACGTCGGGGAAGTCGAACGTCTCGAGCGCGGTCGTCGTGCCGCTCGTCTCCGTCGTCGCCAGAGCCGTGGTCCACGCCCCGGCGGTGGTCGCCACCTGGATCTCGAAGCGGCCGCGGCGCAAGTGGCCGTTGAACGTCCCCACCTTCACGAAGCTGACCGTCTTCACGGTGCCGAGGTCGAGCTGCAGCCACGCCCCGTCGCCGTTGCCCGACCAGCGCGTGTCGAGGAAATGATCCACGGCGTTGGCGGGCACGTTGCCGTCGTTGGTGCTGGCTGTCGCGCCCGCGCCGACCGGTGTGATCTCCGTGTCGGTACAGGCGCACGGCGTGGACGTCGGCGTCGGCGTGGGTGACGCCGTGGGTGTGGGCGTCACCGTCGGCGTGGGGGTCACCGTCGGCGTCGGGGTGACTGTCGGCGTCGGACTCGGCGTCGCCGTCGGAGTCGGAGTGGGGCTCGACGTCGGCGTGGGCGTCGGCCCGATGTCGCGCGGCGTGAACAGACTCACTTCGGTCAGGCTGTTGAACGTCCCGACGTTGCTCATGTGGCCGAGATAACGCACGTAGCGCGCGTCGACGTCGGCGAAGTCGTGGATCTGTTCGAGAGTCGTGGTGCCGCTCGTCAGTGCGCCCGTCAGCACGTCGGTCCACGCCGTGCCGTCGTCGGACACCTGCAGGTCGAAGCGATTCTGCCGCGAGTGGCCGTTGTAGGCGGCGATCGTCACGTAGGCCACGCGCGTCACGGCGCCGAGGTCGTAGCGGATCCAGGCGCCGTCGCCGTTGGCCGACCAGCGCGTGGCCAGGCTGTTGTCGACGGTGTTCGCCGGGATGTTGCCGTCGTTCGTGCTCGCGGTGACGCCGCCCGCCGCCGGCGTGATCTCGATGAACGGCGGCAGCGGGATCGTCGGCGTCGGCGTCGGTGTGTTCGTCGGCGTGGGCGTATTCGTGGGCGTTGGAGTGTTCGTCGGCGTCGGCGTCACCGTCGGCGGACCGGTGGGGGTGGGCGTCGGCGTGGGTGTCGGCGTCGAAGTGGGCGTCGGGGTCGGCGTCGGCGCCGACTGCCAGATCAGCGAGAACTGGTCGGCCGACAGTGTGTACGCCGCGGAGGCGCCGTTGCGCCCGACCACGACGAGCTGCACGACGTGCGTGGCCGTGGTCGAGAAGGTCACGTGGCCGAACGTCGTCTCGATGTACTGCGGCGTGGCCGAGTACTGATCGACGTTGGCGCCGACCGGGATGCCGTCCACGCGCAGGCTGAGCACGCCGCGGTTCGGATGGATCTTGTGACGCATCTTCAGGCTGTACGTGCCGGCAGGTACGTCGGCCAGCGTGTAGTCGACGGAGTCGGCGGGGCCGTCGGCGTTCAGCGAGATCCACTGGCCGCCGCTGGCGGCGGCGTCGGTCTGCACGGTGGTCGTGGCACCGCTGCTCGTGCGCGGGACGAGCTCCGCCTCGCGGATGTAGTCGCGGTTGGGCGCGATCGACAGGACCCAGTCGCGCACGAGGGCGATCGAGGCCTGGTCGAGCTCGTTCGATGCCAGCGGTGGCATCCGCGGCGCGTCGGGCAGGTCCTGCAGGCGGCGCAGCATCATCGAATGCGCCGGGTCCTCGGGCACGACCACGCGGTTGGCGGGATCGCCACCGTCCTGCGCCAGCGGACCGTTCACGATGCCGGCGCTGGCAAGCGGCGTCTTGATGCGCGCGTCCCAGGTGCCGCCGCCGGCGCCGCCGGGGGCATGGCACTGCGAGCAGTTGACCTGCAGGTACGAACGCGAGCGAGCCTCGAGCGGCTGCGTGGTGTCCGTCGCGCGCGCCAGCACCGGCAGCGTGGCGGGATTGGGAACGGCGGCGGTGAAGTAGCCGGCATTGCTCAGCGCGGTGAGCTGGTTCGCGGAGCCGCCCGGATAGGCGAAGACGCTGTTCAACTGCCGCGTGTTGTGGCTGAGCGCCCAGCCGCCCACCGCGGTGTGGCACGACAGGCACTCCGCCATCCCCGGATACCGCCAGCGCTGGGTGCGCGCCACGCCGTCCTCGATGACGGTGAGGTCCTCGTCCATCCCGCCTTCGGGCACGAGGTCGGCGTCGGTCTGGGCGGCGTTCCACTTGTAGGTCACGCCGTACATGCCCGCGCTGTTCTTGACGAGGAAGCGTGTCTCCAGGCGGCGGCGCGTCGACGGGTTGCCGCGCTCCATCTCGAGCTCGAAATGCTTGACCCACACGCTGCCGTTCGGGAACGTCCAGTTGTTGTCGGCGGCGAAGGTGATCTTCTGAGTCACGTCCGGGATCGAGAACCAGCGCGTCTTGACCGCGTAATCGGACCAGAACGGGACCGTCGGCGCGTACGGCACGATGCCGGCATTCACCGCCAGCGTGGAGAGGTTCGAGAACGCGCCCGTTTGCGAGAGCTTCGCGGGGATGGTGCCCGCGCCCGCGCCGTAGACCAACCGCAGGACGCCGTTGCCGAGGACGTCGGCCAGCAGCAGGTCGCCGTTGCGCGGATCGGTGCCGAACGAGGCCACCCCGCCTTCGATCAGCAGGCGCGTCTTCGAGGTGCCGTTCAGCATCCACACGTTGCCGCTCGTGTGGTCGCCGAAGATGTAGGTGCCCGTCAGCTCCGGCAGGTTGCTGCCCCAGTACACGAGGCCGCCGACGATGGCGCGCCCCTCCGTCGTCGGATAGTCGAGCACCGGCTCCGTGGCCACCGCCCCCGCGGGTTTGGCCTTGGGGCCCGCGATCTTGCCCTCGCGGAAGGCCCAGCCGTAGTTCTTGCCCTTCTCGATGATGTCGAGCTCCTCGCGCGCGCTCTGGCCGACGTCGCCGCAGTACAGCGTGCCGAAGACGGGATCGAACGAGAACCGCCACGGGTTGCGCAGGCCGACCGCCCAGAACTCCTCTCGCACCTGGGCGGGATTCACGGCCAGGCCGTTGAACGATGTCGCGCCCACCCACGGGTTGTCCGCGGGCACGAGGTAGGTGCCCGCGCGCACGGAGGCGTGGGCGTTCGGCACGCGGTTGCCCGCGCGTTTGTCGACGTCGATGCGCAGGACGCCGGAGAAGAAGTCCTTGTCGATCCGCTGGCTGTTGTTGAGGGAATCGTCGCCGCCGCCCTCGTCGCCGACGGAAACATAGAGATAACCGTCGGTGCCGAAGTGCAGGTCGCCGCCCTGATGGTTGCTCGCCTCGTCACGCTGTTCGATGAGGACCTGCTCGGACGCGCCGTCGGCCAGGTTCGGGTTCGACGCGCTCGCCGTGAACCGCGACAGGCGCTGGTGCCGGGCGCCCGCGATCGACGTCGAATAGAACACGTAGAAGAACCGGTTCGTCGCGTAGTCGGGGTGGAAGGCGAGGCCGAGCAGGCCTTCCTCGCCGGCGGTGGTGACGCGGCTCGAAATGTCCAGGAACGTGCTCGCGCTCGGGCTGTCGAGGTTTGGGATCACCTTGATGCGGCCGGCGCGCTCCACGACGAACAGGCGGAGCGACTCGCCGGGCGGGGTGGCGAAGGCGATGGGCGCGGTGAAGGTGACGCCGGGGAACGCCGGCTCGACGGCATAGGTTTTCTGAGGATTCGTCGGCATCTTCAGCGTGGTATTCGCCACCCGGGTGACCTGCGCGATCGCCGCGGGCGCCACGAGCAGCACCGACAAAACGACAGTGACCTTCAGCCTTTCGCGCATACCTCTGCCCACCCCCGAGATCCTTGTTGCAAGCCCTTTGGACTCAACTGGTTTTGCACACTGAAATTGATGTTCGAACGTTAGGGGATCGCGGCCGCCGGAGTCAACGATTAAAGCCCTCGATGGAAGTGACAGAATGATTCTCATGTCCCAGGTCACCCGCCGGGAGTTCGTGGGCGCGCTGGCGGCCGCGCCCCTCGTGCGCAGCGCGGCGTTGGCGGCGTCGCCACGCGCCACCGATATCCACATCGCCGAGGTCCGCCACGCGTTCGAGGACTACGTCTATCGCGCGCCGTACCGTTTCGGCGGGCGCACGGTGGACCGCGTGACGCTGCTGAACGTCCGTTGCCGCGTGGAGACCCGCGGCGGCAAGACGGCCTGGGGCTTCGGCTCGATGACGCTCGGCAACATGTGGGCCTATCCGTCGAAGACGATGTCGTACGACGCCACCCTCGGGGCCATGAAGGCGCTGGCCGGGCGCATCCAGACGATCACCGCCGCCTGTACGGAGACGGGGCACCCGCTCGATCTCGCGCAGGTGCTCGAGCCGGAGTGTCTCGCCGCCGCCGCACAGCTCTCGAAGGAGCAGGCGCTCGACGACGCGATCCCGAAGCTGGCCGTGCTCGTCGTGGCCAGCCCGTTCGACGCCGCCATTCACGACGCGTTCGGCAAGGTCCACGGCCGGAACGTCTACGATACGTACGGCGCGGATCTCATGACGGCCGACCTCGGCCGCTACCTCGGCGCGGACTTCAAGGACGAGCGCCTCGATCGCTACCTGCAGAAGCCGCCGGCCGAGCGCATCCCGCTGTTCCACAGCGTGGGCGGCCTCGACGCGCTGGAGGCGAAAGACGTCGAGAAGCCGCTGAAGGACGGCCTGCCGGAGACGCTGCCGGAGTGGATCGAGCGCGACGGGCTCGTGCGGATCAAGATCAAGCTGAGCGGCGAGGACCTCGCCTGGGACGTCGAGCGCACGCTGCGCATCGATCGCGTGGCGGCGGAGGTGCAGGGGCGGCGCGGCGTCAAGGACT
>Ga0209382_10005981_pt1 | contig 15714 bp, 12 predicted proteins | sample SoiMetdeltSBSDD5_FD_187599 | JGI IMG/M metagenome (GOLD analysis project Ga0209382, IMG submission 187599) | Bulk soil microbial communities from a Populus tree surrounding site in Tennessee, USA - Soil MetaG P. deltoides SBSDD5 (SPAdes) (version 2) | ecosystem: Environmental > Terrestrial >...
TGGCGCTCGGCCATTGGGTGGGCGTCTTTCCGCTTGTGGCCTGCATCGGCTTCCTCGTCGCCCGCGCGCGGCGGGAAAACAGAATCCTCACCCATGCGGGCAAGTCCGAGTTCTACGATTAGTCCGGCGCCGAGAAGCCGGATTCGTGACGGGTTGTCATTCCGCAAGGCTTATCGCACTTAAGCTCGCGCTGTCGCCCCGGCGGCGGATTTCGAGAGTTCCTGCCGGGTCTTCCGAGCGCATTTGGCGCTCTCGCCGACGGTTCCGGGCGAAGGCGGCGAGGGCTGAGAGCGCCGCCCTTGCGCGCAGTCTCGTCACGAAGCAGAAGCAAGTAGAAGAAACCTTCTACATCCTTCCCGAAGACCCACTGAAGCTGAGTTACGTTTACGAAACGGAGCCGGGTGGGAAGCGCCGCGTCCGCTGCATCACAACATAGCGCTGGGACGACGGCGAGCGATTTGTGGTGTTCGCCAGCAAGCCAGAATAGCCCGCCTTTCGGGCTTCACTCGCCGAGTCGCTGACGAATGCAGCCCAACTATTCCTGTCACGAAAATCCTCTATTCGGTTCTGGCGTTAACGTTTTCGTGCGTCAGATTTAGCTTCCTGGATATTCATTCGCGCTCAGGAAACCACACGGCGCCGATAAATCAATCACTTAACGCGGCGCGGCATATGGCCCGCCGGATGCAATACCGTCAAGCGAACCCCTGGGACGCAGTTGCTATGGTGGCATTGTGGGACTCAGGCTAAGGAGAACGAGGAGAAAAAAACATGACTATCAAAGCTATCAAAACGACCGGACTTTCATTCGCCCTGGCCGCTGCGTTCTTAGTCGCCGCCGGCGCCGCCGACAACTCAAGCGCTTTCGCCCAGGTTCTGAAACGGTTTGACCATGACTACGACGGCCGGGTAGACACTCGCTGGGAGCGACTCGAAGAGCGGAAGGGTTTCAACGACGGACTGATCGCGGGTCGGCGGGACGCCCTCTCGCATCACAGGTTCAATCCGGTCATCGCTCACCGCCGCTTCGTCAGCAATGACTACCGCGAAGGGTTTCGTAAGGGCTACGCGCAGGCGTATTACCAGTTCGCCAAGAACCGCAGCCATCAGTATGTTCGGGGCTACTAAGCCGGACAGAACTCAGGCTTCATTCGAGAAGGCCCGCTGTGATATCGGCGGGCCTTCTAATTGAGAAAACGAAGCTCAAATGCTGAAGGAGACTTTCGTATGACAGAAGCGGTTCGCAAGGCCATAAATTGCATTCGCCGAGGCAATCTTATCGAATGCTCAGCAGAGACCTACCGCTCGGAAATACGCGACGCGCTAATCCGTTTCGTGCTTGCTTGCGTTGACAACAACGACATGGTCCGAATGCGGATTGCGCTCGTAGAGATGAACAGGCTGGACAACATGCATGACTTTGGCGCGTCGGCTGAGTCACCCGACAAACTCACCTAAGCTGAGGCGGATCGGGGCAAAATAGGCAAGGCGAGTGGGATGGCTGTACCTTCGTTTCGCATATGTTCCACTAGCCTTGCCGCTCTCCTACACATTGCGATACGCAGACGCAATTACCGCGCCGAACTGACGGTGTTGAGTGTAGGGCGTTTCGCAGGCTTAGGCGCCGGACATGTCCCGGAAATCCCCACGGAATCGGTGTGCGGGCGTCGCATAACGCCTCAATTTCATCGGGCGGATTGTGGGGCGATTGCTGGCAATAGCCAGAGCGCCAGGCAAAAAAGAGAGGGTGACAAACTCGGAAGGATATATGTCACCCTCAACCACATGTTATTGAAAGGGCCTCCCCCATATTGGCCCACAATTACAAGACGCAATTGCCGCGCCGGTAATGACGGTGTTGAGTGTAGGGCGTTTCGCCTTTTTGGCGTGGGCAATGTCCCGTAACGCCACATTGATTCGGTGTGCAGACGCGCCCCGAAACGCCACATTGATTCGGTGTGCAGGCGTGTCCCTAAACGCCACACAGGCTTTGCGGCGCGACGGAGATGCTGGACGGCGCAAGGAAATCGCAAGGGCGCTCAAGTTTGTGCGAAAGCAGATGCAAGTTTTTCTCAAGGGGGTCAATAGATACTGCTGCATGTGACCGAGGCGTTTTCGACACCGCGAACGCCATTTGTTTTGAATGATCAAAGCACAAAGGAGAGCGAATGCATAACCAAGCGAAACAAGCGAACATTCCGACGCCGGCGGGATTGGCCGACGGCTTGATCGGCTCCCTTAGCGGCTTGACCGCCATCGAGGGCGACGAGTTGCGCTGCCAGATCGTCATGCTCATCAACCACTCATACGCCCTGGGCTACGCGGCCGGCGCCGACGCGGGACTTGTGGCTCGGATGCGGTCGAGGATCGAGCGCGCCCGCCGCAGAGCGCGGCAGGACATCAAACTGGCGCTGTCCGCTATTCGTGATCGCCTGGCTATGATTTTTCGCGATCACAGAGGCCGTTCCCATCAAATGTTTCCACCGACATTCGCCATCCAATTCCCGATGCGCGGGTCGGCGGTCACGGGCGCTATTCCCATCAGATGTTTCCACAACAACCGCCCTGCCGAGATGCGCCGCCAGACGCCTGTGATCACGGACGCCCTTCCTATCAGATGTTTCCACGGCGGCCTATCCGGGATCAATACTCACAACAATTGCAGCGTCGTTTTGCGAGTGGCGGCTAGGGGGCAAGTGCGCAGGATTTACGGCTGAGAGGCGCCGGCAAGTCTCGGCGCATTGGGCCGGCGAGGCGCATAATGCGCGCAACTCCCCGGCCGAACTACGGCTGTTCGAAGCGATTTCTTGCCGACGCTTTTTGGCGCTATCCGCGAAGTACGCTCTCCCGTCGAGAGACATCGCTCCGATTGGCTGCGAAGATTTGCCGCGGGCGCTTAAACCCATCAGTTTGCGCCTTCCTGAGCGCGTCCATCTCTGCAATAGGGCAGGCTGACAAAGAGAAGGCGGCGGTCCATCCTCGATGATCAGTGTTGGAGACCGTCGAATTGCTGTTTATTGCGATGGCGCCGCTGGTCATTCGCCTACCTTAATCCCCATTCCGGGTGGTGGCCGTCCCGCTCAGGATTGGGAGAATGTCCAGCCTGCGGTAGCGAGCTTTGCGCGCGTTTGCAGTTCTGATCCCTCCAATATCGGCGCGAGCGACAGGGCGCCTGCCAACCTACAATCGCCTGATGAGGCCCTCGCCAATCTCCACACATGGCTCAAAGCGTCTGGCGAGAAGGGGCCCTTCATCCTCGTAGGTCATTCGAGTGGGGGATGTTCGCGAGGCGTTTCGTCTTGATACGACGGTAATGCTTGAGAATTCTCCTGCAACCTTTTTTATCGAATCTACACCCACACCTGAAGACACTTTGTAAATCATCTAAAGATCGTTTAGAAACGTTGGCGAGAGGCGTCTTGTAGGGACCTCGCCAGACGACATATGAGGTGTGACGCTCATGAACAGGGGGCGCCAGTTCACCTCGGCATGAGTTTATTGAATTTCAAAGGGAGGAATGAGGATGCTGAGAAACTTATTGCAAGACCTGCGTTACGGTATTCGCATGCTCCGCAAGAGCCCGGGTTTTACGATAGTGGCAGTGCTCGCGCTTGGGCTTGGTATCGGTTCGACCACCGCCATCTTCAGCGTGGTCTATGCCACACTCTTCGAGCCCATGCCTTTCCCCAATCCCGAGCAACTGGTCATGGTCTGGTCGAGGATCAACGGCGGTCGAAATGTAGTTTCAGCGGCCGATTATCTCGAATGGAAACGGCGCAGCAAATCCTTTCAATATTTGGGCGCATCTTCAGGCGGCTCTTTCAATCTCTCCGGCACGGAACGGCCCGAGCAGATCAATGGCGGAATTCAGACACCGGGATTCCAGACCATGTTCGGCAATCCGATGTTTATGGGCCGCGATTTCCTTCCTGAAGAGGGCGAGCCCGGAAAAGATCACGTAGTGATCCTCAGCAATCGCGTCTGGAGACTGCAATTCGCGGCCGACCCCAAGATTATCGGCCGCGATATTCGTCTGAACGGCGAACCATACAAGGTGGTCGGCGTCCTGCCCCCGGGCCAGCCTGACAGGCATCCATCTCAGATACTGGCCCCGCTCGCCTTCAAACACGAACAGATCAATCATGACTTTCACTGGTTGTTGATCATCGGACGATTGAAACCCGACGTCTCGATCGCGCAGGCGAAGGCCGAGATGGAGATGATCGCACGCCAGATCGCCGAGGAGAATCCGAAATCAAATTCGAATTGGAGCGCCAGCGTCGAGCCTCTCCAGAATAATTTTCTTCCCGACACCACGATCCGGAATCTCTGGCTTCTGCTCGGCGCGGTGGGATTCGTGCTGCTGATCGCCTGCGCGAATGTCGCCAATTTACTGCTGGCGCGCGGTTCCGCGCGCCAGAGGGAGATTGCCGTGAGGGCCTCGATGGGCGCCACCAGATCGCGGCTCTTCCTGCAGTTCCTCACCGAAAACGTGGTTCTGGCCATGATCGGGGGGATTCTGGGAGTCTTTCTCGCTACGGCCATCATCAAAATCATCATCGTCTTGATGCCGCCGTACATGTTGCCCTCCGAAGCCGACGTCCGGCTCAGCATCCCGGTCCTGTTTTTCTCCCTGGCCTCGACGATCATCACGGGGCTGCTGTTCGGCTGCGCCCCGGCCTGGCAAGCGGCCGACCTCAATCTGAGCCAGGTCATGAAGGAGGGAGCGCGTAGCGGCGCCGGTCACGGCCGGCGTGTGTTGCGAAAAGCGCTGGTGATCGTGGAATTCGCTCTGGCTCTGACAATGCTGGCAGGAGGAGGACTGGCCCTCCGCAGTTTCTGGAATTTGACGCGCGTGGATTTGGGCGTCCGCGTCGAGCGCGCGCTCACATTCAGTTTGCCCGTGCCGGAGAGCCGCTTTTCCGATGCTCAACAGGTAAACGCCTACTACCGCCGATTGTTGGATAAGATCAAAGCCGTGCCCGGTGTCGAGATAGCGACGGTTTCTGTGGGAATGCCACTGCGAGGCCCCGCCTTCGGCATGCCTTTCACGATTGCGGGCCGGCCTGTAGTCGATCCTTCCGCGCGACCGGGCGCCGGCTTTCAGATGATTACTCCAGAATACTTCGAAACATTCGGAATGCGTGTCATCAAGGGGCGGGGCTTCGGCGAGCTGGACAGAGAGGGCAGCCTCCGCGTGGCCATGGTCAATGAGTCTTTCGTCAACCGCTATTTCTCCGGCGTCGATCCGCTGTCGCAGCGGATACTGGTTGAAGAGCTGATCCCGGGCAAAACGCAGCTCGGCCCTCCACTCGATTGGCAGATCGTGGGTGTCTTCAATAACGTACGCGACGGCAATCTGCGCGAAGATTATCCGGTGATCTTCGTTCCGTTCTGGCAGAGCTCCTGGCCGCAAGCTATGGTAGGAGTGCGAACGGCCGGCGAACCGGCGAGCCTCACGCGAAGCATCGCCGCAGCCGTCAACGAGGTCGATCCCGATCTGCCTCTCGCCGGCGTCACGACGATGGAGCAGATAGTTAGCGAATCTCTCTCCGTCGATCGATTCGGGATGCTTTTGTACGCGAGCTTTGCGACGCTCGCGCTGCTGCTGGCGGCTGTGGGCATCTACGGTGTGATGGCCTTTGCCGTCTCGCAGCGAATCCATGAGATCGGAGTACGCATGGCTCTTGGCGCGAGCCGCGTTCAGGTCTTCGCGATGATATTGCGCGATGGCGCGATCCTGGCGCTGGTCGGAGTCGTAGTGGGACTCGCGGGGGCATACCTGGTCGGCAGGGCCATGCGGGCCACACTTTATGGCGTCGGCGCGATCGACCCGATAGTCTTCAGCGCCGTCTCCTTCGTGCTCCTGCTCGCGGCGTTGCTGGCCTGCATTTTTCCCGCTCGCCACGCCAGCAAAGTCGATCCCATCGTGGCGCTGCGACAGGAGTGAAAGCAATAGACGCCGCGCCGGAGCATTTCCATCACGCATCGTTCGATGTATATTAGGCGGCGTCTTAACAGAACGGTTTTGGCTTCAGGCGCCCGTTGCCTTTTCTCAGGTAACGGGAGAATAGGGAAGCGGGTGAAATTCCCGCACGGTCCCGCCACTGTGAAAGCCTTTTGATTCTTTTCCTCTCCAATCTAGCGCCACTGCGCGAAAGCGTGGGAAGGCTTCGGAGGAGAAGATACGTCGTTTGTTTTCGGCGTAAAGGCTCAAGTCAGGAGACCTGCCTGAAGTTTGGTCGCGTATGTGAACTCTTCGCGGATTGAGAGGGAGCGACGTCTTGCTGAACCTATTTTCTTCCTTCAATTCCAGACAACACTCCACCAGGCGAAACCGAGTTCATCTGCGTTTGGCCGCCAAAGCTTATTGGCCGCTTTAACACCGGCATTCATCAATCATTACCTTATGGGCGCATTACTGATGGCGCAAAACATTTCGTTCGCTTACGACGGCCGGCCGGTTCTGAAAGGAATCTCGATGTCCGTCGACGCGGGCGAGTTCGTTGGATTGGTCGGCGCCAACGGCAGCGGCAAGACGACGCTCCTGCGCATTCTGCTCGGATCGTTGCCTGCCCCCGGCGAGGTTCGGTTGTGCGGCGATTTGTTGAGGTCGCTCGACCGTCGCGAGATCGCCAGGCGCGCCACTATGGCGCCACAGGACACGCGCATGGATTTCGCCTTCACCGCGCGAGAGATCGTGGCGATGGGGCGCACTCCTTATCTGGGTCGCTTCAGGCCGGAGGGAGTGGCCGATAAAGAGGCCATCGCCCGCGCAATGCGCGAAACCGGTATATCTGATTTGGCCGAACGCAATGTCACGGAGCTTTCCGGGGGCGAAAGGCAGCGCGTCCATCTCGCCCGCGCTCTTGCGCAGGAGGCGCGCGTCATCCTTCTGGACGAGCCGACGGCGAATCTCGATCTGACACACCAGGTCGAGGCGCTCGAACTCGTCCGGGAGTTCACGCGCGCAGGCGGCGGCGTGTTGGCGGCGATTCACGACCTGTCATTGGCCGCGCGTTTCTGCGAACGTCTATTACTTCTGTCGGAAGGACAGATCGTGGCTGCCGGCCCGCCCGCCGAGGTCATTACCGAAAGCAATCTTGCCCGCCACTTCGCGCTCAGCGCCCGCGTGTGGCGCGATGAAGAGACGGGCGGGTTGATCGTTTATCCGCTGGGACCGAACTCGTCATCCGCTCGGCGGGCTCGGGTCGGCCAGTAGCGTTTGAATAACTGTCGAAAGGCGATCATATGTCAACTTCTGTCTCTCGACCGCCGAATAAAAGGCTGAAAGGCTCGGCGTTTTACATCGCGGCGCTGGTCGCGGCGCTGGCGCTGGTGGTCGCCGGAATCGAAGTCACGCGGCGACTGAAAACTCCCGCGGACGCCACCACCGCCGTTCCCGCAGTCGCGCGCCCTTTCCCCCGTGAGTTGCGCGACGCAAAAGGCGAGACGCTCAACATCCAGCGCGAGCCGCAACGCGTCGTCTCGCAGACGCTCGGCACGGACGAGATTCTACTCGCCGTCTGCCCGCCGGAACGAGTCGTTGCGCTAAGCAACCTGGCCGAGGACGGCGACTACAGCAACGCCGTCGAGGAGGCGCGCCGGATTCCCGGCAGGACGACTGAAGGCCCGGAGCAGATTTTACAGTTCAAGCCCGACCTGATCTTCGTCGCCAGTTACAGCCGCGCCGAGACGGTCGAGTTGCTCAAGGCTTCCAAAGCGCCGGTCTTCCGTTTCGCGAATTTCGATTCGATCGCGGACATCAAGTCGAACATCCGCACGGTCGGCTACGCCACGGGGACGGACGCCGCGACGGAAAAACTCATCCGACAGATGGATGAAGACCTGGCCGCCGTTAGCGCGCGCATTCCAAAAAGCGAATCGCCAGCGCGCGTAATGTCATACGATCAACTGGGCTACACCGCGGGCTTGAACACGATCTTCGATGACGTTGTGCGGGCCGCGGGAGCCGTCAACGTCAGCGCGGAACAGGGGATCAAGGGCTTCGCCAAGATCAATTCGGAGAAGATCATCGAATGGCAGCCGGACTTTCTTATTACGGGCGCAAATCGGGGCAAGGAAAAATCCGTGCGCGACCGATTACTCGAAGACCCGGCGGTCGAAACCAGCAAAGCCGCGCGCGCCGGGCGCATCATCGTGATTGACAACCGCCATTTTCTGACCGTCTCGCACCACGTCGTGCGCTTCGTCGAGGATGTGGCCAACGGGATCTATGGAAATCGGAACTAAGACAATCGAAGCGCCGCCCGCCCGTATCGCGCGGGCCTCGCGCGGCCTCTTCACGCATCGGATCGGCGGGTATTTTGCGACCGTCACGATTCTTCTGTGTGTGGGGTTCATCGCCGGAATCGCCGTCGGGAGTTCGCCCGTCCCGGCCGCGATAGTCGCGCGCGTGTTGGCTTCCCATTCTCTGCCGCACGGATGGATTGACGTGAGCGACGTCGCCGAGCCGCAACAAATTATTGTCTGGTTGATTCGCACGCCGCGCGTCATCGTCGCGGCGCTCGTGGGGGCGGGACTGGCGGTCGCCGGGGCGCAGATGCAGGGGCTGTTCCGCAACCCGCTGGCGTCGCCCGACGTCATCGGCACGAGTTTTGGCGGCGTTCTCGGCGCCGTCCTGGCGCTCGCGACAGGCCTGGCGATGCGCTCGCCCTTTTATCTGCCGCTGATGTCTTTCGCCGGAGCCTTGCTCGCGCTGTTTCTGGTCTATGCCATCGCCACGCGACATGGGCGCACGCCCGTCTCCACGCTGCTCCTCACCGGAGTCGCGTTCAACGCCTTGATCGGCGCGATAACGTCGTTCGTGATCAGCCTGCAATGGGTGCGCTGGGAGGTGGCGCAGGAGATTCTCTTCTGGATGATGGGCGGCCTGGACAGCCGAACCTGGAAGCATGTCTGGCTGTCATTGCCCTGCATTCTGATCGGGTTGGTCATCGCGTTCGTGTATTCGCGCGATCTGGACGTGTTATTGCTCGGCGAAGAGATGGCGCTCGCCGTCGGGGCGGAGGTGGAAAAGCTGAAGCGGGTCGTCCTGACGAGCGCGGCGTTGCTCACGGGCGCCGCCGTCGCCGTCAGCGGCACGATCGGCTTTGTCGGGTTGGTCATCCCCCACATCGTGCGCCTGATCATCGGGCCGAGGCACCGGTATTTATTGCCCGCCAGCGCGCTGACCGGGGCGGCGTTCCTGATTTTTATGGACATTCTGGCGAGGACTGTGAACAGACCTGAAGAGATCAGGCTGGGCATCGTGACCGCCATCCTGGGCGCGCCATTCTTTCTCTATTTGCTGCTGCGTCACTATCGCGCGGTCGGCATTGGGTGAACTCAAGTACGCAGGAGATGAATATGGAATCTGACAAACAGACCAACGTCGAACAGTCAACGAGGGAAGAATCAGACGAACGCCACGCCGAACAAATGCGGCGCCGGAATGTACGGAGTATGGAACTATGGCCAAAGTCGCGCTGATGGTTTTAGGAACAACGTCACATGCAGGAAAGTCGCTGACGGTGGCGGCGCTGTGTAGGATTTTGCGGCAGGACGGATTCGACGTGGCGCCGTTCAAAGCCCAGAACATGGCGCTCAACTCCTTCGCCACGCGCGAAGGCCATGAGATCGGGCGCGCGCAGGCGATGCAGGCGCAGGCCGCCGGGATCGAGCCGCATGTCGATATGAACCCGATTCTGCTCAAACCGACTTCAGATGTCGGTTCACAGGTCGTCATCAACGGCAAAGTCTTCGGCAATTATCGCGGGGCAGATTACTACCGTCTCAAACCACATTTGCTTGATGTGGTCGGCGAGGCGTACCGGCGTCTGGCGGCGAGACACGAAATCATCGTGCTGGAAGGCGCCGGCTCGCCCGTCGAGATGAACCTGAAAGACCGCGACGTGGTGAACATGAAAATGGCCGAGATCGCCGACGCGGCATGTGTACTGGTCGCGGATATTGATCGCGGCGGCGCCTTCGCTTCGCTGGTCGGCACTTATTCACTGCTCGAACCGCACGAACGCGCGCGCTTCGGCGGCTTCCTTATCAACAAGTTTCGCGGCGACCTGAGCCTTTTTACGCCCGGCGTTGAGTACCTGGAAGATCGCCTGTCGCAGCCGTGCCTGGGCGTGATTCCCTATCTTCGCGATCACGGAATTGACGATGAAGACAGCGTGTCGCTCGAACGCCGCGCCGTGCGCCCTTCGATCGACGGCGAAGATAAATTATGCGTGTGCGTGGTCGGGTTGCCGTACCTTTCCAACTTCACCGACTTCACCGCGCTGGAAAACCTCCCGGACGTGGTCGTCTATTACGCGCGCAAGACGGAAGAAGCGCTCGCAGCCGACGTGCTCGTCCTGCCCGGAAGCAAAAACACCATCCCCGATCTACTTTGGCTCAGAGGGAACGGCTGGGAAGAGCTGATCCATTCCCATGTCGCGGCCCGCAAGCCGCTGGTGGGAATCTGCGGCGGATTCCAGATGCTGGGGCGCGAAATCCGGGATCCGCATCACACAGAGAGCGACATCGAGGCCATACCGGGGTTGGGTCTGCTTGATGCGACCACCGTGCTGGCCCATGAAAAGATCACGCGCCAGGCTACGGCGCGGCTGCTTGCGCCGGAGCGCTTCGCCCCAAACGGCTCGGCCCCTGTGTTTATCGGTTACGAGATTCACCTTGGCGAAACGAGGTTGGGGAACGGGACACATCCTCTTTTTCAACTCACACGGTTGGGCGACGCAGAAAGCTACAACGACGGCGCGGTCAATGACGACGGCAGTGTTTTCGGCACGTACCTGCATGGTTTCTTTGATTCGGCGGAGGGGCTCGCGTTGTTGCTGGCCCACTGGGGAAAGCTCCGCGGGAAGAAAGTTTCGGCGGCGCCGTCGCCTGACCCGATCGCCGAACGGGAAAGGCGTTATGACGCGCTTGCGGACCATTATCGGCGCAACCTGAGAATGGACATTATTTACTGCATGATCGATGGAAAAAGATGACGCCCTCCTGATATTCACGCTGGCGTACGCGCTGGACTGGTTGGTCGGCGACCCGGAATGGGCGCCGCACCCCGTGCGATGGATGGGGCGATTGATTCAAGCCGGTGAAAACTTCCTGCGTAGATTCATTCGTACGCCTCGCGCCGAATTTGTCGGTGGTCTGTTATTGAGCTTGTCTTTGGTCGGAGCTTTCGGCGTGGGGAGCTGGCTTCTGCTGAATTGGTTGGTCCGATGGGGTCAAATGTTGGCCTTTATCGTGGCGCTCTATTTCGCCGCTACAACACTCGCCACCCGGTCGCTGTTGGATGAAGCGCGCGCCGTTAGGCGGTTTCTCCTGAACTCCGATCTCCCTGCGGCGCGGCGGCAGGTCGCGCGCATCGTCGGCCGGGATACGCATACGCTGGACGAATCGGAAGTTACGCGGGCCGTGATCGAAACGCTAGCCGAAAGCGCGTCGGACGGCGTGATCGCCCCGATGTTTTATCTGGCGATCGGCGGCGCGCCAGCGGCGTTGGCGTATAAGGCGGTCAACACGCTCGACTCGATGATCGGTCATCGGGACGGACGGTACGAGTACTTCGGCAAGTTCGCGGCGCGATTGGACGACGCGGCGAACTTCATCCCGGCCCGATTGACCGCTCTGCTATTTGTACTGGCCGCATGGGCGTTGGGTTTGGATTGGCGCGGCGCATGGCGCGCGCTGCGCCGCGACGGCGCGAAACACAAAAGCCCGAACGCCGGTCGTCCTGAAGCGGCGATGGCGGGCGCGCTCGGCGTGCGGCTCGGCGGAACGAATTATTACGACGGCGAGCCGCATTACGGCCGGCATTTGGGAGACGCAAAGCGCCCGCTCGACGATCGGGCGTTGCGATATGCGCTACGGATAACCTCCTGCGCGTCTTTATTGATGTTTGCGATTTGTCTGTCAGCGCGGCTTCTGCTCTTCCGCTGGTAGCGCGCCGGGGCGTTTAAGCTCGCGAAATGAAATGCATGGCAGTGAAAAAAGCGTCGAATAATCTGGAGTCGCCCCAAGTCGCCCACGGCGGGCGGGTTTACGAGGCGGCGCGGCGTTTGGGGGTCGCGCCCGATGAAGTGATTGACTTCAGCGCAAACATCAATCCGCTCGGGCCGCCGCCGGGTGTGATTGCCGCCGTCGAAAAAAGCCTTGCGCCGGCTAACCTTCGGTCTTATCCCGATTCGCAGGCTTTCATCTCGGCCCTGGCGGAGAAACACGGCGTCGCGCCCGATGAGATCGTTGTCGGCGCCGGTTCGGCGGCCCTGATATTTGCAGCGCTGCGCGCCGTGCTGCCCTCGACTGCGCTCGTGATGGGGCCGGGTTTCGCCGAATATTTTCGCGCCTGCGCCGCCGTCGAAGCGGAAGTGTTACGCTCATGGCTGATTGAAAAGAACGGTTTCGAACCCGACTTTGCCGCCCTCGCCCGTATCGTAGAAGCGGGCCAGTGCGATCTGCTGATTTTGAACTCGCCGCACAATCCGACAGGGCGCCTATATGCGAGAGAGGACTTGCTGGCGCTGGTTGAATTGGCGGAGGCGAATGAAGTCGCGGTGCTGCTTGATGAAGCGTTTATTGATTACGCGCCGCAGGCCAGCCTGCTCCGGGTGGCCGCGACGAAATCCCGATTTGTCGTGTTGCGCTCGCTGACCAAGTTTTACGCCATCCCCGGGCTGCGCGTTGGGTACGCCGTCTGCGCGGCCGGAATGGCGGCATCGATCAGAGAGCAACTCGACGCGTGGCCCGTTTCGACCGTCGCTTTGGAAGCGGGGCGTGCGGCCTTGGCCGAGGAAGAGTACGGGATGGAGACCCGGCGCCTCAACGCGCAAGCCCGGGAAGAATTCGCCGCCGCGTTGCGCGAGATCGGAGTATCGGTTTTTCCCTCCGACGCCAACTTTCTGCTGGCCAAGCTGTCACGAGGCTCCGGCGCGGAGTTGGCGCAGTGGCTCGAATCATCGCGGATCTTGATCAGGCGGTGCGATTCATTTTGCGGGTTGGGAGACGGCTATATACGGCTCGCCGTCAAATCGAGAGAGGACAATTTACGCCTGGTTTCCCTGATAAAAACCTGGCTCGGGCGGAGCGAATTATGTTGACCCTGGTTCTGGGCGGAGCGCGCAGCGGCAAGAGCCGTTACGCGCAATCGCTGTACGACTCTTCATCTGGCGTGATCTATATCGCCACGGCTGTAAACGATGCAAACGACTTTGAGATGCGCGAACGAATTGGCCGGCACCGCTCGTATCGGCCGGCCGAGTGGCAGACCGTCGAAGAGCCGCTCGAACTTTCTAGGGTAGTTCTCGAAGCGCCGGTCGAGGCGAACTTATTGATTGATTGCGCCACGCTCTGGATCTCCAACCTGATGTGGAGATTCAGGGAGAAGCCGGACGCCGAGCAGGAAAGGTTGATCTTGGCGGAGGTTGATAACCTGATCGACGCCGTGCGGCTGCGGACCGAGAAATCCGTAGCCACGGGGGCCGCAGGCGAGGTCGTCATCGTCAGCAATGAAGTCGGCGGCGGCCTCGTGCCGGAACATCCTGTCGCTCGCGCGTTCCGGGATCTGCAGGGATTCGCCAATCAGCGGCTGGCGCAGGCCGCCGACACCGTAGTCTTCATCGTCGCGGGATTGCCTCTGCGGTTGAAACCAGGGGCTGCCGTGACCTGAACATTTAACGAAAGCATGGGGGCGTTATTATGAATAGCATTGCCACGCAACATGGCGACGGCGGAAAGACGAGGCTGATCGGCGGCGCGCAGGTCTCCAAATCCGATCTTCGCGTCGAGGCTTACGGCGCGATAGACGAACTCGGCGCGGGTCTAGGGTTCGCGCGCTCGATCTCCGGCGACGAAGAGATCAATCGACTGACGAAAGAGATTCAGAGAGAGCTTTTCCTCGTCGCCGGCTCGGTCGCCAATCCCAGGGCGCTCCAAAAACAGCCGCCCGATGTGACGCCCGAAATGACCGAGCGCCTGACGCGGGAAGTTCACCGTCTCGAAAGCCTCGAAGGGATTCTCTCCGACTGGGCGCTTCCCGGCGATCATACCCCGGCGGCTGCCTACGATCTGGCGCGATCCGTCTGCCGGCGCGCTGAACGATGTGTGGTTCGCCTGCGGGAAACGGGAGAAGAGGTCAGCGATGAAGTCATTCGCTATCTCAATCGCCTTTCGGATTTGCTGTGGTTGTTCGGTCGAACGCTGGAACTGCGGGCGGGCGTTGACTCCAGACTGCGCGACGAAGGGCGCGGCGGCAATCCATTTTCGAGGGCATGGTGATTTCACAAAAATTGATGGAACTCATCCGGCCTGAAAGACGGGCTGACCATGCCGAAAATTCCATCTCGGCGACGAAGAGCCCATTCTCTGATGATGCGGCGCCGATCTCCTGATCAAATTGATGACTCGAGATCACGTCGGCGGCGCGTAGCTCTGCCGCGTGAGCGGGCGCCGGATGCTCAGGCAAATGCACGGGCGCCTATTCATGCCTCAACTCTATATATTGCGGGAATGCATCCAAAGGTCGGATGGGATATTCGGTATCTACACTCTACAAATCATCAATAATGCGCCATACTTCCGCCTCTCTTTCCTGGCGGATTTTCTATTTCGCAATGTTTGACCACAACCTGGAAATAAATAAACGAAGGGGACGAAAATGAAAAAGCACATCCTTTTCCGCGGCGTATTGTTCGCCTGCATGACATTCTCATTGGCCTGCGCTGCCAACACAGCTAATAACAACGTCGCGCCGGGGGCGTCCGCCGAGATCAAGCCCGCGCTTGACAGCGTCACGAGTGACAAGCTGCTTCGACACATCAAAACGCTAGCTTCGGATGAGTTCGAAGGCCGCGCGCCGGGCACAAAAGGCGAGGAATTGACCGTCAACTATCTGACCGAGCAATTCAAACGTCTGGGCCTCAAGCCCGGCAATCCTGATGGCAGTTACGTGCAGAAAGTTCCTCTCGTTGGTTACACGCCTCAACCATCGGCGTCATTTACCATCGGCGGCAAGCAGACGCCTCTCGCCAATGAAGATTATCTGGCGCGCTCCCCGCGGTTCACGCCGGAGACCAGGGTCGAGAACTCGGACGTGGTCTTCGTTGGTTACGGAGTCGTCGCTCCAGAATACGGCTGGGACGATTTTAAAGGCGTGGACGTCAAAGGGAAGACGATCGTCATGCTCATCAACGACCCGGCGATCCCTGACCCTGCAGATCCGAACAAACTCGACGAGAAGATGTTCAAGGGCAGAGCGATGACCTATTACGGCCGCTGGACGTACAAATACGAGATCGCTTCAGAGAAAGGGGCGGCGGCTGCGATCATCGTTCACGAAACCGGTCCCGCCGGTTATCCAATCGCGGCGTTGGCCAGTTGGCGGCAGGAGAATTTCGGCATCCAGACGCCAGATAGAAATATGAGTCGGGTCGCCGTTGAATCGTGGATCACTGTTGATAAGGCTAAACAGTTATTCACCGCCGCCGGGCAGGACTTTGAAGCTTTGAAGAAGGCCGCGCTCAGCAAGGATTTCAAGCCCGTGCCGCTCAACGCCAAGGCCAACTTCACGATCAAGACCGCGCTGCGCGAAGTGGCTTCGACCAACGTGATCGCCAAACTGGAAGGCTCGGACGAGAAGCTCAAAGATGAGTGCCTGATTTACACCGCGCACTGGGATCACATGGGGCGCGACCCGAA
>Ga0209382_10005983_pt1 | contig 15710 bp, 13 predicted proteins | sample SoiMetdeltSBSDD5_FD_187599 | JGI IMG/M metagenome (GOLD analysis project Ga0209382, IMG submission 187599) | Bulk soil microbial communities from a Populus tree surrounding site in Tennessee, USA - Soil MetaG P. deltoides SBSDD5 (SPAdes) (version 2) | ecosystem: Environmental > Terrestrial >...
GCCTGGGCCCGGCGCCAGAAGTTGAAGCGAATGCGCGCGAACGGTCCGGAGTTGGAGCAGCTCGTTATCGCCTCAATGAAAACCCTTTTCCTCAACCGCGAGCAGGTTCGGCATGTGCTTCTGACCAATGGCCTTCACGGGCGCGAGCTCGATCATCTTACTCGCGCCGGTCCCCCTGCAGCGCGTAGACTTGATGATCTCTCGCCTCAGAGAATGGCCGATGTGCTGCATGGGCTTTTGCAGCGCATAGAGCTCACTCCGGACGAAATCACGATCATCATTTGGAAGGGGGAGATGCGACGCTACCTGGCCTGGGACGGCGTCGGAGCTTTTGGAACAGATCCTGCGGCACGGGAGAGGGACGTTTCGGTTCACTTCCTCCGCGTGGCGGCCGCCGTTGTTCGAGCGACCAACCTGTATGCGCTGCCAGTCGTCCCTCAGCCTCAGCCCGGCACTCTTCGTCCGGACCGCGGGCTTCTCGCTCTTCTTGATGACGCCGAGCGGGCAATGACCCTGATGTCAAAGCGGCGCGATTTGGGCGTTCCGGATCTTGCTTCCGTGACCGGCTGTAAGAAGGATCGCTTCTGCCGGCTCGTGCGCTTGAATTATTTGGCTCCGGATATTCAACTCGCGATCCGCGATGGAGCCCAGCCGCCCGGCCTCACGCGACGCGCTTTGCTCAGGGTCGATCTACCACTGGACTGGGCAGTTCAGCGTAATCTGCTTGGATTTGCCGCGCAGCCAGAGCATTTTCGCAATCGAAGCTCAGCAAAGCCTGCCCCGTCTCTCGAGCCGGAACAGCCGTCCAACCTGGATTGCTAGGTTGCGACGGCGGGACGAGGTTTTGCCGAACCGACCGCCGTCGCGGTGGCTGGCTCGCAAGCCAAATCCTACAAGTCAACAAAGCTTTCGAATGACCGCTTTCCACCCTTTCCGGTCATAGGGAAGCAGAGCGCCGCTTCTCATGGGCATTGGACGAGAGATTCTCCCCCGACACCTAATGTCCGCAATGGGTGGAAAGCGGTCATTGTGTCAGGAGGCCGCCAGGCCATCCATCCAGTCTGTCTCAGCCAGCAGGTGCGAGCATTCTTCAACAGTGATGAGCGTGTTGTCGGGCGAGACGATTGGTGAAGCGTCACTAGGAAGGCAAACGAATGCCTGCCCATCATAACCGTAAAACACTGCGCGACACGTCACTAGTGACCGGATGAGCATCCATTTGCCACTGCTTGGGTCGCCGCTTTCCCGAAGTATCGTTCGCAGGGTTTCTATGTCGGCGATCCTCACGGTCTCAACGTCGGCATAGCGAGCATCCGGCCGCACCGGAGCTTCAGATGCCTCTCCGATGTGCCTCATTCCAAACAATGCCGGGTCGTCTGAGATATGGCTAGTTATCAGGTCGGCGATACGCCCAGCGCATTTGCGGAAGCGAGTGTCATCGGCTGCCTCATCCGAGTTTGCGGCGATGACAGGCGCGATAAGGAAGAGCTTCATCAGTGGAGCCTACAGCGAAGCCAAATGACCGCAATGGGTGGAAAGCGGCCGTTATGGGTGGAGAGCGGACGCAGCGGCGTCCGATGTTAGCGCTCAGCGCGAAGCCGAAGTTGAGCCATCGGCTGGTCCGGTCAAAAGATCGATGTTGTCGGTTATATGCCGGGTCCGAATATCTGCGCCAACTCGCCGTTCGCACCCGTTACGGACAATGTTGCTGCAATGTGGTACGTTCTGAAAGTGCCGGACTAACTATGAGAAGGTCGTCGTCGTGAAACCTGATCCTCGCGAGGAAGCGCAACAAAATTTGAGTAACGCAGAGAAATGGGCTGCTAGTCAGCTGGACGAAGCGCGTCACCGGATCGATGAATCCGAGCGATGGGTTCAGAGACAAATCGAAGACGCAGAGCGCAACTTTGGGGACTCTCATCCAGATCAGCTTCGCGCGCTTCGAGATAAGCTGGATGCAGGAATCGCGAAGGCCAGAGCTGATCTGGCTGAAACTGAGCGGCAACTGCGCGACGATATCGAGAATACCGCAAGCGCGATCCGCTCAGCCAAAGATTCATAGGGACTGCTTTGATTGCCGACAGCCAGCCAAATTCTGGCAACCTACTGTTGCGATCGTTTGAGGCTGTAGGTGAGCGAAAAGGTGAATCGAGGTCCGGCCGCACGATCTGACTGACGGGAAATGACGCCAGAGGAAAAGGTCGTGGTGTGGATGGTTGGCGGACCGATAACATCTGAGACACTCATGGCTGTTGAAATCCGGTCTGTGAAAACGTGCGACCAGGAGGCGTTGACACTCACGAAGGATGACACCTTCACTAGACCCAGGTCGGTAGGACCGCTGTAACGCGTCCTCACAGTGATATGATCAGCGCCGCGTTTGCCCTCGATACCATCACGATAATCCAACTGAAATGACGCCCCGTATCGGGCTCCGGCATCGTCAAGATTGAAGGCCTCATCGCCATTCTTAATATTTTCATGGGCCAGATCGCCCGTCGCGACGTATCGCAATCCCTTCACAATTGGCCCGCTGACAGACAGGTTCGCGCCGAGTGAAACACGAGTACCCAGATTTATTGGCCGAGAAATCAGCACTTCGTCCTCAAGCTCGACCAGGCTGGAAAAGAGATCTCTCGTTTTGTTGTAATAGGAGGTGAGATCGACGCTGTGCTTGCCGACTTGGGCTTGCAATTTGCCCTCGAAGGAATCGGTGATTTCTGGCTGCAATGCTGGATTGCCGGCAGATGCCGTAGTTGGATCAACAAAGCGGAGTCGAGGGTCGAGGTCGGTAATCCTCGGCCAGGCAATGCGGCGCGAATAACTTAGCTGTACCTTGACTCGCTTGGAGATATCCCGCTCCAGGTGGAGGGTTGGAAACACATGAGTTCCGCCAGGCGAGCGGTCTAACGGTGCATCGACGATATCATAGTTGCGGTCCTCAACCCGAAGGCCCGCAAGGACCGTCCCGCCCAAAAGGGGAAATTGGTGACTTATATAGACCGCTTTCTCCAGCCATGACCCTTGGATGGAAGACTCCATAGCAATGAAGTCTCCAGTTAAGAGATCCCCATCCCATCGCGTTTGATTATCATTGTGTGTTCGCTGAATTACGCCGCCTGCTGAGAGCCGTTTCTTTCCAGATGGTCGCACATAGTCAAACTTGAAAACGGTATCGTTTGCAGAATCGTTAGAGCGAATGCCAAAATCAGCCAATTCACCTGACCCGTCATCAGTGGCGTAGAGGCTTTCAGCGCGGAAACGGCTGACGAAGCGGCTGGCAGATATAGTAAGTTCCTCGCCTTCGCGTTTTCCTTCCCGCCGATACTCGGCCGAAAGGCTGCGCACCTTGGAGTCTACAGATCCGGCCGCGCTCTGACTGAAGATTTGAGAGGGCTCGAAAAGTTGGATTTCAGCCTCTCGGGACGTCTCGCCGTCGAGATTAACTGCGAATGCAGTTAGGGTTAGGGTCTGCTTGGGCGCAAGCTGAACGGTGGCAAGCAAATTTCCTGACCGAATATTGTGCTCGCTTCGGATTTCGCCCTCTTCCGTACTGTCGAGTATAGTGTCGTCGCCGGCTCCAACCAAGCGGCGACCTCTGTCATAGTCTGAGCGGCCGATATTTCGTGCGATACCAAGGCTGGCAGTTAATGAGAGACCATTTCGGGACCAAGAAGGCGAAGCTTTGAGATCATAGGTGCCAAAACTCCCCCCGCCAGCAGTCAGCGATCCGCCCAGGCCTGACTTGAACGATCTGCGAGTAATGATGTTGATAATGCCGGCTGTGCCATGCGCCGAGAATTGAGCCGACGGGTTTGTAATTATTTCGATCCGAGCAACCTGCGATCCCTGCAGATTGCGGAGGAACTCGACCGGGCTTGCCACCTCGTTACCGTCAATCAAAATAACAACGCCGCTCTTACCCATCAAACGGATTGCGCCCGAGGGCATGACCTGAACAGTCGGAATATGTCCAATTAAGTCGAACGTGCTCGAGCTACGCGCCTCTGCGGTATCCCTGACGGTGTATGTGGTCCGATCAATTGATCGTTGCTCGGAAGATGGTGCAATAACCACAATGTCGTCGGAGCGCTGCGACTGATCGACTTGTGGCGCAGAAGGGGGTGGAGTGGCGCTTCCTTGGGACTGCGCAAGCGCGCCGTTGCCTTGCCCAATCGCAATGATCGCCGCGATCGTTCGTATTGCCGCGCCTAGTGCAGCCCGGATCGGACATTTCGCATTTCGCGACACCGACCTTAAATTTTTGGCGCGCGGCGCCTGTTCAGGCGAATGCCATCGCCGCTGTACCATCATTCCAAAGCAAACCCCTCTCTACTCGAAGCTTTGAAAGAGACGGCACATCCAATTCATAACCGCTCACCTCGCCGTCGGGCAACTGAAAATCAATTGGCGGGGATATTGTCATCATCAGGTAACATTCGCTCGTGCCTATTTGCTCGACCTAGACACAAATAGTTGTAATTGCACAATAAGTGGAGCCCGTTGCAGCACGATACAAGTCCAAGCCGTAGGGCTTGCATGAAATCATTGCATAGGTAGTATTCCAATTGCCGAATCGATCCCATCTGGGAGCGTTTTATGACGCTTGTGAAGGATCGCATCGAGCTAGGTGACGACCGTTTTTCCCATAATCAGATAGCATCGACGCTGAGCCGAAGAGTTCAGCAGTTGATCATCCTCCCTACGGAGCGCTGCAACTTCCGTTGCACCTACTGCTATGAGGATTTTCTGATCGGCAAAATGAAAGAACCGGTGCAGGCCGCACTCGAGCGCTTCATGGATCAACGAATTCCCGAGCTGTCAGAGTTCTCAATTCAATGGTTTGGCGGCGAGCCGCTAATGGCAAAGGAAGTCGTTCTAAGGCTTTCGTCATACGCGGCCCGCATATCCAAGGAACATGGGGTGGCATTTCATGGGGGGCTCACGACCAATGCATATGTCCTAACCCCATCGCTCTTTGATGAACTTCTCTCCTACAATCAGCGGTTTTTTCAGATAACGCTCGATGGTTGGCGGGAAGGGCATGACGTCGTTCGAAAACTGGCTAGCGGTCGTGGGTCATTCGACCGTATCTGGGAAAACCTGTGCGCGACCAAATCGTCCAAGGAAGACTTCAATATTCAGATCCGCATTCACGTCCGGCGAGATAATTACGAGTCATTGGAAATTCTATTAGACAATATTGCGGAAATTTTCGGTGGTGACCCCCGCTACACGTTGGACTTCGAGCATCTACGCAATTTGGGAGGCGAGGGAGGCAAGTCCGTTGATCGGCCCCTGTCCTTGGCAGAGCTCCGTGAGATAGAGCGTGGATTGCGCGAGCGCTATGATGGAGCGGTCGCTACATTGGGCCGCTCGCTGCCAATGCCCACAATGCAGCGCACGGCAATGGCCGCGGGTCCCATCGGCGAAGTTAAGGCTAGCGATGCGCCCGATGCCCCGCCCTACATTTGCTATGCAGCCAAGCCAAACTCGCTTCTCATTCGAGCCGATGGTCGAATTGGAAAGTGCACCGTAGCGCTGGATGACGACCGAAATACAATTGGCTCCGTCAATCCAGACGGCACGATCACCATAGACAATGAACGACTGCGACCTTGGGTGCGCGGCCTGTCAGACCTCGACGCAAAGGCGCTCGAGTGCCCCCTTTGGGGTCTCCCACTGGCGGCCACGGTGCCGGCTTAGCACCAAACATCCTTCGATTAGTCAGCTGCAGGCGGTGCGGAAGAACGGGAGGAAGCGATGTCGAATTTGCAGATAAATATCGAGAGCCTCTCACTAGATGCATTCGGCCGTGTTGTGCTCACGGACGCCCTCCTCGAAAAAATCGAGTATCGCGGGGAGCTGCTGACCGCTGGAGCCAACCTATCGTGCCCTGGCACCGCAAATGGCGGATGTACCAACGGATCATGTGGCGGCACGCTCAATGGCTCCTGCACCAACCAGGTATCTTGCAGCAACTCAGCGAACTTGTCGTCTTGTGGACGCGTCATACGCCAGCCGGGCGAATGATGTCGCTTGGCGGGTATAGCCATTGATGCCTAGACGAGCAGCCTTTGCGGTTAAGCGTTCTCTGAGCGAATTGGCTCACACTATTGCCACGCTCGGCCAACGTCGCCCAACAATCGAGCTGCAGGCTGAAGCGGGAGACTGCGGGTATGTATGCATATCCGCGTTAATGTCGCTGCTTGGGCAACCAACTCTAGTCCATGAAATAAAGGAATTGGCCGGTACGACCGCCCGCGGGCTTACGCTGCGGCAAGTGCGCGAAGGATTGCGATCATGCGGAGCGAGCGCAGATGTCGTATTCTTTGATCGTAACCGCAGCGACAGTTACCCATGCAAAGGCATTCTGCTGCTTACAAGCGGACACTATGTCGTAATCAGTCGTCGTAAAGGCGATCGGTTAGAGGTTTTCGATCCGCAATTGGGCTGGTCGTGGACCTCATGCCGCAAACTAGCAAGGCGATGTGGAGGCCTCGGGGTTCAAGTTGGTGACCTCGTAGCGCCTGCAGAAACGAAAAGCCGGCGAACGTTGAGTGGGCTCATCGGGCACCCACTTAAGTTGATCTTGAACAATCGATCGGGCCGGTATGCATTGGCGATCTTCGCCATCGCCCAGCTGGTGACCCTCGTGTTGCCCCTACTATCAATGTGGTCCGTAGACAGGTCCGTGGGCGGCGTCTCGGCTGGGATAATAGGCGCAATCGCAATTGGATTCGTGGCGCTCTCGATCACAAACGTTGTTATCTCGCTCATTGGTGAACTCATTCAGAACAAGACGAAGCGGCTTGCTGCCGTTTCGTTGAGCAAAGTCGTGTTTGATTCCCTGGCTCAAAAGCCGGCGTACTGGTTCGAAACCAACACCGCGGCGTCCTTGCAAAATAGGGTGGGATCACTCGACACACTTTTGGATTTCTATGTCGACGTCGTCCGTACCATCGGGTCGATCACGATGACGTTCACCATCGGGATTTTGGCTTTGTTGTTCATTTCGCCATTGCTCATCATCCCGAGCCTCTGTGCGCTTACAATATCGATAATTTTGGACCTGCTGTTTGAACGATCACAGCGAAATCAATTTGTGTCCGCCATCGAAACTGTTCAGCGTCGGCAGGCCTTTGTACTGGATACGCTTTCGCAGCTGCCTCTTATTGCCAGGTTTGGCGCCCTGCCGTCCGCAAAAAATCGATATGCGTCGATGGTGAGGACCTCGGCAATTGTGGAAGCTCGTCTCCAATCGCTGCGCGGTTGGCGCGGCGCAATTGGCAGCCTGACGAAGTCAGGCGAGACCTTGTTTTTTGTTACCATCGCGGCGGCGTTCATGGGCGCCGGCAATTTTACGATTGGCGGCTTTGTCGCGCTCGGGGCCTATAAGGAATTACTGGCCAATGCCATTGGTTCGATCTTCCAGCTTGTGCTTCAGCGTCGAACGTTGGAGGTGCATAAGCTCCAAGCATCAACGCTTCTCACGTCCGATCGACATGTGAGAGCCAGCCGCCAGGTAGAGGGCGGCACCGTCGCATTCAATCGCGTTTCATTTGCTTATGGTTCGCTCGATCGCCCTGTACTGGATGACGTGCAATTCAGCGCTCAGCCGGGTGAGTGCATCGTTATTCGAGGACCTTCAGGGGCGGGCAAATCGACGATTGCAAAATTGTTGGTTGGCCAGTTGATTCCAACGGCTGGTGAAATAACCATTCAAGGACTGCCACTTGCTGACACAATGCTGGGCATGGCAGCAGTGCTGCAAAGTGATCGCCTAATTGGTGGGACGATCCGAGAGAACATCGCGCTCTTCCGCCGCAACGTGTGCGACGCAAAAATCTTTGAGGCATTGGAGACCGCATCGCTCGACAATTTCGTGCGCGGCTTGCCAATGGGCCTCACTACCCAGGTCAGCGAAGGCTTCGGGGGGCTTTCGGGTGGGCAACGGCAAAGGCTGCTGATTGCTAGGGCAGTACTGTCCGATCCGAAGATAATCATTTTGGACGAAGCAACGTCGAGCCTCGAGGTGGAAGTCGAAGCGAAGATCCTGCGGAATTTACGCGCATCGGGTGCAACGACGATTCTGATAGCTCATCGCCCCGAGGTCTGGGCCTTAGCCGACAGGGTCTATTCTCTTGATGAGCAGGGCCGCCTGAGTGGGGACCCACCCGCCAAACCTGAAGTCACGACGTTGTATGACAGCGGCAATTTTCACCCAAGTGAGCTCAGAGACGTGGGGTAGAGCAAGAGTGCGGAAGGTTTCGTTATTTCGTCTTAATACCAAAGAAATGGGGGTTGCAGATGTCCAGTACATATCTTGATATGAGTGATCTATCATTGGATTCATTGGGGCGAGTAGTATTGTCTGATGAGTTGCTGGAGCAAATTGATAGAACAGTTGCTATAATTGCCGGAGAGGGTTCAAACACGTCCTGCGGTGGGTCGGCAAACGGTAGTTGTACGAACGGATCCTGCGGCAGCAGCGTCAACGGTTCTTGCACTAATGCTGCGTCCTGTAACGGCTCCGCGAATTTGTACACTTGCAAAGGCAATGCAATTGAACCTCCTACCAACTCTGGATGCGCTTAATTTAAGCAAATAGCGGAGACTGTGATGTCTGGAATAATTGATCTTAGCTCTGTTTCCTTGGACCGTCTTGGACGAGTGGTATTATCGGAAGCGCTGCTAGACCACATCGAGCGATACGACGCAGTTCTTTCAGCCGCGGGGTACAATACGAGCTGTGGAAACACGGTCAATGGCGGCTGCACCAATGGCAGCTGTAATGGCACGGCAAATGGATCGTGCTCAAACCAAGTATCGTGCACTAGCTCAGCGAATTTGTACACTTGCAAAAGTAACGCTATTGAGCCTCCCACTAACTCAGGATGCGCCTAAGTTTGTGGGGGGATATTGATTTTTAGCTGACCGCACTGGAGTATGATTCCACGTACTTCAGCGTTATACTAGACTCGCGCTTTGAGGCAACTAGCTTGCTCGCGCTGCGCGGAACTATTGCATCGATACAATGGCCTACTGCGTCCGTCGAAAGACTATTTCAGCTCCCGTAATTGCCCATTGTGAGGGCAGGGTGGCAGCAGGCCGATCACCGCAATGGGTGGAAAGCGATTATTGGACGCGGTAGCCAGCAACAATGACGGCAAAAGCCGAGTTTGTGCAGCACTGGAAGCGTTTGCAGGCGTTTTTGGCCTTGTTTCTCACGATCAATCTCGGGGTTTTTTATGCGTCCCGACTGGCTTCCGTTCCTTTGGGCAGCGTTCATGCCGGTCTGGCTAGTACTCCTATGGCGCTTGCGATGCTGGAACTGTCGCCAGCGTTTGATGAAGGACGGCGCTGCGCACATCGAGTGGCGCGGCCCTCGATGGTTCAGGTGGAATATCGCTCGTCACAAGACCTGTGGCGCAGAGCTGTCGTTGCGGCAGGAATGGGTGGAAAGCAGACAGTCGTTCACTAATTGGAGGCCGGCAAGTCTATCTTTACTGCATGGGTCTGAGCGCCAAGAGGGGTGAATAGGAGAACCGCGCCACTCACGATACCTAGCGCACCCCAAGCATATCGTTTCTGGCGAAGGTCCTGGACCCCCCGCGCAACGCAATAGAGCACCGCTAACGCACCTGCCAAAGTCCAAAACAACAGCATCCAGATAGCTCCTTCTAGGGACGACATAGCTCACGCGCGAATGTCCGCAACGGGTGGAAAGCGGTCATTACTCAAGGACGAGGCGAACATTGCTCTTTGCTTCCTCGCCGCCGGGACCGTGATAGCGGATTATCTCCACAAGCCGGTCGAAAACGGTTGGCCCTATGCCTTGGCCAGCGGCATCCAATTCACGCTGCACAATGTCCCGATACGTTGGATGGCAGTGCTTCAATCGAATCTCTAGCTGCCTTGTGGTTTCGGTATAGCCAAGGTGCGCTCTGGACACTTCCGAGTGAGTCCATCGGAGAGTGAAGCCCGTTCGCGGTGTCCCAAAATAACCGCGCAAGACTTCATCAAAAGAATCGAGATTCCGGCCCCAATCCGCACCGGGGATCAGCGTGTCGCTGATCTGCTCGTAAAATGCCTCAAGCGATGTGATTCGAGTGCCATCGAGAATGTATTCGGTTGTCATTGTTGAGCGCTATCGCAGTTTGCGCACCCTGTCATTACGGCTGGGGCCCGCATTCGTTATGACCGGAATGGGTCGAAAGCGGCCATTAGCTTTACGTTGTATATCCCTACAAATCCGTCTAATGTTCGTTAGTCAGTTCTGTAAGGAAGCTGCTATGCACCGCGTTGTTGCTTATTACCGTGTTTCCACGGAAGCCCAAGGACGATCAGGACTCGGTTTACAGGCCCAACAAGAAGCTGTTGTGAGACTGTGCCAGCAACGAAGCTGGGACATCATCTCAGAGTTCACAGAGATCGAGAGTGGAAAGCGCAACGATCGGCCGCAACTCAGCGCAGCTCTAAAGCGTGCTAAGGTTAGTGGCGCGCGCTTAGTCATTGCAAAGCTGGATCGGCTTTCGCGCAATGTCGCGTTCCTGGCAGCGCTACAGGAAAGCGGGGCTAAGTTCACGGCAGCTGATATGCCAGAGGCAGATGAATTCACCATCCACATCCTTGCGGCCGTTGCTCAACGAGAACGCGGGTTGATATCGGAACGCACGAAAGCCGCGTTAGCGTCAGCAAAAGCCCGCGGGACAAGGTTGGGAAATCCAAATGGCGCAGAGGCTATTAGAAGAGCCGCCAAAGGCACATCAGCGGCCCTGGAAACGGTGCGGCACAATGCCTCACAGCGTGCCTTTGACTATGCTGAGACTGTCCAAGACATTCGGGCCGCGGGAAGCACATCTCTCGCGGCCATCGCCAGAGAAATGAACAAACGCGGGATCGTGACTGCTCGCGGCGGGATTTGGCATCCTTCGTCTGTGCGCAACTTGCTGCTGCGACTAGACGGCGCGGACGATCAACTCATGACAAAAGCATGAAATTGTCATGAGTGCGTGCGGCCGGAAATGGCCGTAAGCAGTCAGTCCGCTCTCTGGCGACGCATGCCTATTACCGCCGTTCGCTTGTTCAGGCGGCGCGCGCTTAGCTTCGCCGCAGATCGGGACTCAGAGGTGCCGCATTGAGATGGCACGCCGCAAGGCTCGTGATTATCGCAACCTTCATGGTAGCCTCGCGCACATATGCGTTTCATCGACGGCGGCCCTGACGTACCGGTTCCACTGATTCGCGCGCTACGACGCGGGGATGTTTTGTTCGTCGTGGGTGCCGGATTTTCCCGCCCCGCCGGACTGCCGATGTTCGGAGAGCTCGCCGAGCAAATCTACGCCAAGGTTGGTCAGGCGCTGCCTGGCGAGCCGGCGAGTCTCGCAAGCGCGGCTGAGGCCGACGCATTTAGCAATAGGCAATATGACCGACTCCTCGGCCTTCTAGAGCACCGGCTAGTGTACAAGGGAGCCGCGTGGCGGCAGCCCACCAACAGCGTTCGGGATACGGCCGCCGCGCTGCTTCGCATACCGCGTCGAGTGAAGCTCGACGCACAGCAGGACCTGCTCGATCTCTCCCGCGGCGTCGATGGCCGCCCCCGGCTTGTTACCACTAATTTCGATACCTTGTTCGAGCGTGCCTGGGCCAGGGCGACCGGGCGCGGCCTGCCAAGCAGCGCAGGACCGGGGATGCCGCCTGTCGGGTCGCACGAATTCAGCGGCATCCTCCACATTCACGGCCGGCTAGAGGACAAGAACCTGGGCCTCGAGCGCACCGATCTCGTCCTGACGGCACCGAACTTTGGCGAGGCCTATATGCGCAATGGCTGGGCCTCCCGCACCATCTACGATCTCCTCCGCCGCTACACGGTCGTGCTCATCGGCTACAGCGCTGACGACCCGCCCATCCGTTATATGCTCGAGGCGACCGAAGAGGGGCGTCTCAATTTTCCCGACCTCAAACCCGCCTATGCGTTCGTCCCGGACGAGCTGGGCAATGAAGGAAGCACGCGCGAATTATGGCGTGCCAAGGGCCTTTATCCGATCATCTACGAACCAGGCGCGACCCACGAGCCCTTGTACCATACGCTACGCGAATGGGCCGCGTCGGTGCGAGACCCGGGCGGGTGGGCAGCGCCCCGCATCGCCAGCATCACGGCCCGGCGGTTCGCGGAATCCAGCCCCGAGCACAGAAGCGAGCTCGCGTTCCTCGCCCATGACGTGTCGACTATCCAGGCTGTCGCTCGCGCCGCTTCGGATCCAGGATGGATCGAGGCGCTAGCCACCGACGAGCACAAGGTCGACGATTGGGTCTATCAGGTCTGGTTTGCCGACCGTCTGGAACAGGTGGAAGCGGCAGAATATGCGGCTGCCCTCAGCCCTCATCAGCAAGCGTTGCTGGCGACTGCAATCGCCAGGATTATATACCTCCGCGATCCGCCGCTGACGGCGCCGTACGACGGCTTCTGGCGCCTGTTCGTTCAAGCCAGCGGTCGGCAACATAACGACCTACCCGTTCGACTGAGCCGGCGCGAGCCACTCGGATCGTTGACCAGCGCACATATCGTTCGGGTCGTCGACACGGTGACACCCAGGCTCTTGGTCGGCAAGGCGTTCCGCTGGCCGGAGACGGAGCGGACGCAAGCGCCGGTCAACATCCATGCGCTGGCGCGGTTCGAGTTTCGCTCGTCCGACCGGGACTGGCGGGATCTGCTGAAGGCCGTGCCTGGCGACGCCGCATCCGTGCTGCGGCTGCTGAAGGCGCTCGATCGAAGGCTTGGCGACACGCTCGATCTTGCTGCCGATACCGGGCTGTTGGGCCGCGATGGCGACCTCCTCAACATGGACGTCAAGCTCGTCCACGACCCCGATCCCGGCGAACCCTTGGTCGAGGCGGGCGACCGGCATGGCTCGAACTGGCGGCTCAATCCGCCTGATCAATATAACAACCGCTTCGCGCCAATAGTCAGGTTGATGACCGCGCTCTGGACCCAGCTTTATGGGCTGGATCGAGCCGCCGCCGCCCGCTTGGCCGGAGACTGGGGCCGGCGCGACCTCATGATCTTGCGAAGAATGGGGGCTTGGGCGGCGCTAGAATGCAAAGGCGAGGCCTTCGATGCCATCGAATCATACCTTCGGCGGGTGACCCGTGCCCGGTACTGGTTCGGAGATAACAATCCCGAAATCGTACGTTTCTACTGCCGCTCCTGGGCGCGGCTGCGTCCCGACACGCGCGCTGCCATCGAACGGGCAATCTTGGGCGGTCCGCTTGCGGATTTCACCAGAAGCTTCGCGCGCGATGGCCGGCGCGACTATCTTAAGGCTTTCTACACTGTTCGCGAACTGGTCCGGATCACGACCGCTGGTGGAAGGCTTTCACGCTCCACAGCAACCGCTCTGCGGCGCTTGCAACGGGCATTTGCGGACCTACCAGCGACCATGCCGCTTTACGCCAACCTTGTCAGTCCCAGTTGGTCCGGGTTTGGCTACTCGGCAAACACACGCGTCCTTGCCGGCGTTCCCGCCGACGAGCTAATCGCAACCGCCGAGCGCTTCGAGCAGCTCAACCCGTTCGATCAGCGGGATCTGTGGCGTGCGTTCGCCGAGAACGAGCCGGTGCGCGCCTATGAGGCGCTGGCTAATGCTGCTGCGCGGGGCGAGATCGCACCGGAGAACTGGCAGCCTCTGCTGTATCACTTCGGGTATCGGCAAGCCCGACCGGATCCGCCTGAGACGCCTCCGCTTTCGTCGGTGCTCGATCTCGTCCTGATATTCGCGGACGAACCTCTTGCCGAGCTGCTTTACCCGTTGATCAACATCATTGAGGCCAACATGCGCACGGCGGGCGTTCGCCATCGCCTGCTCAAGCTTTGGGACCGACTGCTCCCCCTCGCCGTCAAGGTCGATGATGATGATGCCCACACCAAGCCCCTCAGCGAGCGGATTGTGGTTCATCCGGTGGCCGAGCTCGCCAAAGCCTTGATGAACGTACAGTGGCTCGCGCGCCGCGCTGCCGGGTCGGGGTTGAGTCCACGGCTGGCGCCGCGTTTTTCAGCGTTGATTGGTCTTGAGGGCGATGCCGGTTGGCTTGCCCGCGGCGCACTCGCACAGAGCATTGCCATGCTCGACTACCTGGCTCCCGAGTGGTCCGAGGACCATCTGTTTGCTCCGATGCTCGACTCACCTGGGATGGCCGGGGAACTGGTGATCATTGCGGCCCAGGCGGGATGCACCCGCTATGCGCGCATCTTCAACCGGCTCAAGCCCGCGCTACTTCGGACGCTTGAAGAACCCGACATCTCCGGGCGCGCCGGAACAGAACTTGCGGGCGCGCTGCTGACAGCGGCGATCGCCACCATGGATAAACCAACGACCTTCGAGTTGAGCAAGCTCGAAGCGCGGCGAGCACTCACGCGAATGCCAGACGACCTACTTGCGGCGCTGGCCTGGGAACTCGGGTCCGTCCTCCGCCATCATGGAAAGGATGACGACCCTGCGGAGATCTGGGGCCGCATGATCGAGCCATTCCTGCTCAACTATTGGCCCAACGATGTTGCTGCACGTACGCCAGAGGTCACCCGCAACCTCGCCCGGCTGCCGTCCCTTTCAGGCACGGCCTTTGCGAGGGCAACTGGGGTCGTGCTCGGCCTGGTGGTACCGATCGAAGTCAGTGACATTGATTATGGGCTCGGTCTCGACGAGGAGGTACTCACTGCCTTTCCGAGGGCGAGCCTCGAGCTCATTGCGGCGCTCGTCGATCCGAATGCTCCGGCGCCTATCGATCTCGCGTCGGCTCTCGCTACGTTGATCGCGGCCGACGCGGCGATCGGAGCCGAGCCTCAATTCTGGAGGCTTCGTCAGATGAACCGCGAACGCTAACGGTCGCAGCTAATCCCCCCTTTCAAGCGAAGCCTAGTTTTTATGAGCGCTTTGTCGGCACTGCGGCCTGCGCGACTGACGCCCAGTTTCAGTGGCATCGGTCTTTCATGGCCGCAAAATCGTAGCCCCGACCAATGCCGTACTTTGGCCGATTGCGCCGACCGCTTCCAGCCCCCTAGCGACCGATTGGGGGCACTACCCGTTTAGCATCGCATCAATAGCGGCCAGAGCGTCCGGCCCGGACAGCGTTAGCTCAACCGGCTCCGTCGCCGCCTTGAACCATAAGCGGCGAATGTCTGCGTCATCACTCTTTGGTTTGGGGTCGACGTCCCGCACCTTGAAGGTGGTCGGTAGGTTCACCGCGTTTCCGAAAACCAGCGCATGCTGCTTAGGCAGCGACGGGAGCCGCTTCATTACGCTGTCGGACACGAACGGCGTCATCTGGCGAATATGCGCCAGGTCATCCGGATTCTGAATGCGATGGATGACGAAATTGGAGCACTGCGACAGGACAGTCTTTGAAAGTTCGCTTGGGCGTTGCGACGCAACAATCAGGAACGCCCCATATTTCCGCCCCTCCTTCGCGACGCGCTCGAAAATCTGGCTCGCATCGATTGCGTACCTGGAGGGCCGCTCGGCGATGTAGCGATGGGCTTCTTCCAGCACCAAGTGGATCGGCAATCGGTTGCGTGGCTCGGCTTTGCGAAGGCGCTCGAATATAAGTCGAGTGACAACCGCCGACACGACTTCTACGACCTCGTCGGCAGCTTCGTTCATATCGAGAACGATGATCTGCGCTGCCTTATGAAGCTGCGTTTCTTGGCGAAC
>Ga0209382_10005985_pt1 | contig 15708 bp, 12 predicted proteins | sample SoiMetdeltSBSDD5_FD_187599 | JGI IMG/M metagenome (GOLD analysis project Ga0209382, IMG submission 187599) | Bulk soil microbial communities from a Populus tree surrounding site in Tennessee, USA - Soil MetaG P. deltoides SBSDD5 (SPAdes) (version 2) | ecosystem: Environmental > Terrestrial >...
GTTGCACGACGACGGCGCGTACCGCCGCAAACGTGGGTGCCGGGCCGTCAGCGGTTACAGGCGCAGCCGCACTTCTTGGCATGGAGAAGAACATGGCGCCGAGCAGCGCGCCCGCGGCCGGAACGAGTGCCCAGCGAGCCGCTGATCCATGCCCGATCATCGCATGGCGCACCGCGGCCCCGGCGACGAACAGTAATAGAAGCACGAGCCAGTTGGCCGGGCTCCCGTATGTCGCGGGGTAGTGGTTGCTCAACATGATGAGGAGCAGCGGAAAGGTCATGTAGCTGTTGTGCACCGAGCGCCGCTTGGCGCGCTCGCCCAACGTAAAGTCGGGTTGCCGGCCGGCCTTGGTCGCGTCGATCATCGCCTGCTGCGCCGGCAGGATCCGTATCCACACGTTCGCCACCATCAACGTGCCGAGCAGGGCGCCGACGTGCATGTAGGCAGCCCGGCCCGAAAGCAGCCGGCACGAGGCAATCGTGACGGCCGCGAGCAGCAGCAGCGAGATCGTCGCCGCCACCCACTCCGTGCGGGGAGCTGCGAGGGGCGAGCCCCACAACAGGTCGTATGCGACCCACCCGACCACCAGGAGCGTGATGCCGAGCGCGGTGGCCGTCCCGCGGCCGATGCGCGACACGGCCGGATCGAGCAGGTATGCTTCGCTCAAATAGTAGACGAGCACCAGCAGCGCGATCCCGGTTATCCAGGTGAACAGGGCCTCCCACTTGAACCAATGCAGCACGGCGGGCATTTCACCGGGACCCGGGCGGCGTTTCTCCGTCTGGTAGAAGCCGCCGCTGTGCACCATCCACAGCGCCCCCTCCACCCCGGGTCGGGGCTGGGTGGGGGAGGGGGGGGGAGGGGGGGCGCTCAAGGCGCGGTCCAACCAGATGAAGTAGAAGGAGCTGCCGATCCAGGCGATGCCGGCGATGAAATGCGTCCAGCGGAGGAGCAGGTTGGCCCAGTCACCGAGCAGTCCGGTCATAGGGGCTGTAATTTCACCGTGAAACTGCACCGGGCCAGCCCCCGTCCAGTTAGGCGGACCATCCTCAGCCCTACGTCACCCGGAGCCGCCCCATGAAGCCTGCGCTCGTTCTGATCGCTGCTCTCCCCCTCGCGGCGCTCGCCGCGTGCGCCAAGGCCGGTGCCGACGACGGCGGCAGCCGTCCGTACAAGGTCGGTGTCGTCGACCGCGGCGAGGTGCGAGTCACCGTCGAGGAAACGGGCGTGGTCGAACCCGAGCGCAGCATCGTGGTCAAGTCGCCGATCTCGGGCGTCGTGCAGCACCTCTACGTGCGTGAGGGTGACCGGGTCCAGCCGGGGCAGGCCCTCGCGCGCATTCTCCCCGACATTGCTCAGGCGAACAGCCTGGCGCAGCTGCGCAGCGAGATCGCGCGCGCGCAGATCGCGCGCGACAACGCGCGACGCGACTACGACCGTGCACAGGCGCTCTCGGGGATCGGCGGCATCACCCAGGCCGACCTCGACCAGCGCCGCGTGGCGTACGAACAGGCCGACAACCAATGGCGCACCGCGAACGACCAGCTGCGGCTCGTGCAGTTGTCGGGCGTCACCGCGGGTGACTCTGGCAGTGGCGGAGCGCAGTGGGCGCGCATCATCGCGCCGTCGGCGGGCGTCGTCATCGCCCGCGGCGTCGAGGAGGGCGAGACGGTCGTGGGCGGGACGAGCGCGTTCGGCGGCGGCACCGCGCTGTTCACGATCGCCGATCTGTCGACCCTGATCGTGAAGGCGGCGATCAACGAGGTGGACATCGGCAAGGTGAAGCGGGGCGACCAGGTCGCGCTGACCGTCGACGCTTTCCCCGGGGACACCGCTCGGGGTGTCGTGCGCCTCGTGCCGCCCGCCGCCCGGCAGCAGGAGCGGGTGCGCGTGTTCGACGTGGAGATCGAGGTGACGGGCGGCCAGCAGTTCCTGCGGCCGGGGATGACGGCCAACGTGCGCATCTCGGGCCCGGTGCACCGCGAGGTCGTACGCGTTCCGGTCGAAGCGGTGCTGCTCCAGGAAGGGAAGGCGATCGTCTACAGAATTGGGGGCAGTGGACCGCAGCCGGTGCCGGTGACCCTGGGTCTCTCCGATCTCTTCTACGTCGAGCTCACCGGCGGGCTCGCCCCCGGAGATTCGATCGCGCTCGAGGATCCTGTCGCCGCGGCGGAGCGGGCGCGGAACCCGGCGCGGCGGCGCTGATGCCCGCGCCGATCAGTCTGATTCAGGCGCGGGGGCTTGCCAAGACGTACCGCCTGGGGCAGGTGGACGTCGCGGCGCTGCGCGGAGTCGACGTGGACGTGGGGGCAGGCGAGTTCATCGCGATCACGGGACCGTCGGGCTCCGGCAAGAGCACCCTGATGCACATTCTCGGGTGTCTCGACACTCCTTCCGCAGGGACCTATCGGCTCGACGGGGAGGATGTCGGCGGCCTCTCCGGCAGGCGATTGGCGCAGGTGCGCAACCGCAAAGTCGGATTCGTGTTTCAGACATTCAACCTGATGCCGCGTCTCACCGTCGAAGAAAACGTCGCGCTGCCGCTCAAGTATCGCGGCGGTGTGCCGCGCGGTGAACGGCGCACGCGCGCGCTTAGGTTGCTCGAGCGCCTAGGACTGGCCGAGCGCATCGGTCATCGTCCCGACGAGCTGTCGGGGGGCGAACGTCAGCGGGTGGCGATCGCGCGGGCGCTCGTCGGCGAGCCGGCGATCCTGATGGCCGATGAGCCGACCGGCAACCTCGACTCGGCGTCGGGGGCCGAAGTGATGCGGACGTTCGCGGAACTGCACGGGATGGGGCACACGATTGTGCTGGTGACCCACGATCCCAACGTGGCGGCGCGGGCCGAGCGCGTCATCCAAATGAGCGACGGGCGGGTCGTGTGAACGTATTGGAGTCGCTCCTCACGGGGTTGGACGAGGCGCGGCGCCACTGGGGCCAGACCGTACTCTCGCTCTTAGGCCTGATCCTCGGCACCGGCAGCATCGTGACGGTGCTGGCGCTGTTTGGGGGCCAGACCGCACTCACCGAGCAATTCCTGAACGAGGTCGGCGGGCGCGGCACGATCATCGTCTCGGACCGCGACCGATCCGCACACCCCGGTGCGCGCGAGCTGGCCTCGAAACGGCTCACGTTCAAAGACGCGCAGTTTCTCCGCAACCGGGCGCGCGCCCTCGGGGCCGTCAGCCCGGGGTGGGCGCAACAGCTCCCCTACCGGGTCGGGAACACGAGCTTCGACGGCCAGGTGATCGGCACCGTCCCCGACTACATGGCGATCAACGACATCAAACCGTTGGTGGGTCGTTACCTGAGCGACCTCGACGTGCGCCAACAGGCGCGCGTCACCGTGCTGGGTTGGAAGTACGCGGACTCTCTGTTCGGCGTCGCGACTCGCGCGGTGGGCCGGCTCGTGAGCATCGGTGGCAAGCACTACACCGTGGTGGGCGTGATGGAGCGGGAGGAGTTCTACTTCGCCGCGTGGGAGGACAACGCCCTCGAGTACCGCAATGAGCGGGCATACATCCCCATCAGCACCGCCATCGCGCAGCACAGTGCGGTGGATCACCTCGACTTTCTGACGCTGAAGGCCCGGCCCGGTGTAGGGGCGCGGGTGGCGCAGGCGCAGGTGCGGAGCCTGCTCTATGCCCGGCACGGCGTGGAGGACTTCGACATCCGTGCGTCAGGGCAGGGCGCCGGCGGGGAAGCGGGGCAGTTCCTGCTCCTCTTCAATTTCATTTTCCTGGTCGTCGGCGTCGTGTCGCTCATCACGGGCGGCATCGTGATCGCGAACATCCTGCTCGCGTCGGTGGTGGAGCGGGTGCGGGAATTCGGCACGCGGATGGCCCTGGGGGCCACGGGGGGCGCGATCTTCGCGCACGTGCTCGCCGAGGTGCTGGTCGTGACGGTGATGGGCGGCCTGCTCGGCTTGGGCCTCGGCACCGCCCTGACGGGCGTCGTCGCGCACTTCATGCAGATGCCCGCCGTGGTGAGCCCGTTCATCGCCGCCGTCTCGAGCGTGACGGCACTGACGGTGGGGCTCCTCGCTGGCCTGTTCCCGGCGTTGCGCGCCGCCCGCCTCTCCCCGGTGGAGGCGCTGCGTTATGCGTGAGTGGCTCGAGCTCGTGGGCGACGCGTTGCGCGAGATCCGGGGGCACAAGCTGCGCTCGCTGCTGACCCTGTCGGGTATCGTTTTCGGGGCGGCCTCCGTGGTGTCGATGACGTCGCTCGCGTCGGCGATGAAGACCCTCGTTTACGATGACCTCATTTCGATGGGCCAGTCACGCAGCTTCATCGCGCGGGACCGCGGTCCGCGGTCTGACGCGCGCGGCGCGGCGGCGTTGCGTCACAAGGGACTGCGGACCAACGATCTCGAGGTTCTGCGGACGCTCCCCGGCGTAGAGACCGTCCACGGGCGCGACTACGGTGACGAGTATGTGGTAAACGCACCGGCCGACCGCCGCCGAGTGCGTATCGACGGTGTGGACGCCGGTTATCTCGAGTTGCGGAATTACCGCATCACCGCGGGCCGCAGTATTCGGCCCTTGGACGTCGAGAACCGCGCACGCGTCGCGGTGGTCGGATCGGAGCTGGTGCAGGATCTGTTTGGGAACACGCCACCGGTCGGCCAGACGATTACCGTGGACGGCGTGCGCTTTCTCGTCATCGGCGTCGTCGCGCCGATCGAATTCGACATCATCCCCGCCGACTTCTCGTTTGTGGCCCGGCGCTTCTACATCCCCTACACGTACCTCACCCGTTACCGGCAGGGAGAGAGCCGGATCAATGAGGCGCTGGTGACCGCGGCGCCGTCCGCCGACTTCGGGGATGTGCTGCGCCGCGGGGTCTTACTCTTGCGTCAGCGCCACGGTGGGACGCAAGACTTCGAGATCGACAACCGAGCCGCCGATGTGCTGTCCGACCTGGCCATGGCCGACAACATCCTCGGCGGCTGGAACGCGGTCATGTTCACGATTGCTGGCGTCACTCTGATCGTCGGCGGCATCGGGCTGTTTAGCGTGTTGCTCATCTCGGTGCGTGAACGGGTGCGGGAGATCGGGATCCGCAAGGCGCTGGGCGCGGATGATGGCGCGATTCTGCGGCTGTTCCTCGCCGAGTCGCTGACGCTGGCGTTCCTCGGCGCGGTGACGGGTATCGGCGGCGGCGCCGGCCTGACGGTGGTCACCGAGTTGATCGGCCGCCAATTTGGCAAACCCTTCGCCATCCCAGTGAACGTGCCTGGGGTGATCCTGGCGGTCATCTTCGCTCTCCTGGTAGGCGTGCTGTTCGGGTGGTATCCCGCCCGCCGCGCGTCGAAGCTCGACCCGATCGAAGCTATTGGGGGGGCGTAGTACTCGAAACTTCATTACATTTTTCGTCCATGCGACTGTTGCTCCCGGTGGTCTTGGTGCCGAGTCTCGCCGCCCAAGCGCCGGATACGCCCGTGCGCGACACGGTGCCCCTGCCGCCTGTGACGGTCACGGCTACGCGGCACTCGATGAATCTGCTCGCCGTCCCCCTCGCCGTGACCCAGCTGAAGCCGCGCGACCTGTTCGGGACCAGCAGATATGGCCTCGATGCCGCACTCAGCCTCGTCCCGGGCGTCGTCGCGCAGTCCCGCTACGGCAACCAGGACGTGCGGATCACGATCCGGGGCTACGGCGCGCGCGGGGCGGGTGACCGCTCCAATGCGGGGACATCACGTGGCATCCGCGTCCTGCTCGACGGATTCCCGGAGACCGAGCCCGACGGCCGCACCTCGTTCGACGGCATCGATCTCGCCGCCGCGCAGTCGATCGAGGTGATTCGCTCCAACGCCTCAGCAGTGTGGGGGAACGCAGCGGGCGGCGTGGTCAGCGTATCGACGGTCCCCGAGTTCGAAGGCCGGCTCGCCTCGATCGAACCGATGGCGGGTTCGTTCGGCCTCACGCGCTGGGCGGCGCAGGGCGGGGTCGGCCTCGGGGCGGGACAGCTGAGCGCGTCGTTCGTGCGGAGCGACTTCGACGGCTGGAGGGTGCACTCGGCGAGCGGCCGGTCGGTCTTGAACGTGGCGCTCGTCGCGCCCGTGGGTCCACGCACATCCATCGGAGTCTATGGTGTCGCGAGCGACAACGTGTTCCGGATCCCAGGGCCGCTCACCGCCGCACAGGTGGCCGCCGATCCTCGTCAAGCGAACATGCTCTACCAGCAGCGCGACGAGCGGCGCGAGAATCTCGTGGGACGGTTGGGCCTGACCCTCGACCACGAGATCTCGGATCGCCTTGGCGTGTCGGCACTGGCGTTCCTCAATCCCAAGGTCCTGCACCGCTCCGAGCGCGGCACCTTCCGCGATTTCACGCGGATCCACGCGGGGGGGAACGCGGTGGTGCGCGTGGCAACGCCGCTGGGACGCGGAACGCAAGGGATGCTGCTCATCGGCAGCGATTTCGCCGTGCAGGACGGCGCGATTCTCTTCTACAACTTGAGCGCGCAGCAGACGCGCGGCGACACGAATACGGCGAACAAGGGCGAGGGGGCGCAGAACGCCGGCGTGTTCGTCACGGAGGAGGTGACGCTGGGCCGTTGGGGATTGGCGCTCGGTGCGCGTTACGACGCCATCGACTATAACTACCGCGACTACAAGGACCCGACGCTCAACGCGCGCAAGGCGTTCACTGGTGTCACGCCGAAGCTCGGCGTCACGTACTTTGTAACGCCCCTGCATACGGTGTACGCGTCGTTGGGGGGCGGGATCGAAGTCCCCGCCGGCAACGAGACCGATCCCGCGCCGCCCCTGAATACCGTCACCGCGCTCAATCCCCTGCTCGATCCCGTCCGCTCCACGACGGTTGAACTCGGCACGAAGCGGATCGTCGGCGCGCTGAGCTACGACGTCGCCCTGTACCAGACGGCGGTGACAAACGAGATCGTCCCCTACCAGGGAGGCCGATTCTACTTCACGGCGGGGAAGGCGCGGCGCCGGGGCGCCGAGCTGGGGCTGCGGTTGACGGTGGGAAGCGGCGTGGCGCTGCACACCGCGTTGTCGTACACGGACCATCGCTACACGCGCTATGTCATCGACTCGGCCTACGCCGGGTTCTCGGCCGATTACTCGGGGAACCGGGTCGTCGGCGTCCCGCAGTTCACGTATGCTGCCGCCCTCGAGTTCTCTCCCGCTGCGGTGCGGCCGCTCGAGGTGCGCGTGGGATTGCAAGGCATGTCCCGGTTTTTCGCGGACGACGCGAACCAAGTGGCCGTGCCCGCCTACCGTCTCGTCACACTGACGCTGGGCACGGCGGACCTGGTCTCGATTGGCGGTGGGCTCGGCGTACGCGGGTTCGTGACTGTGAACAATCTGTTCGACCGCGCCTACATCGCGTCGGCGTTCCTCAATCCGGATTTCGCAGGGAGCGAGGCCGTGGCATTCGAACCGGGGCTGCCGAGACATGTCATCGTCGGGGTCACGCTAACGACGCGGTAGCGAAGAGGCGACGTCCGGTTCCGGTATTACCCGTGTCCTGAAGGACCGGCTCGGCTAGGACACACGTCCTTAAGGACGCGCGATTTGGCCGAGCCGGCGCTTCAGCGCACGGATACCACGTCTGTCGCGTCGCTCAGGATCTTCCAGATTCGGTCCCCCCAGTCCCGGTGCTCGGGTTTCATGAGCACCGAGCGCAGGCACGTGAGCGTCGGCCGGTCCTTGTCCATGCCGCCCAGATCGAAGAACTCGACTGGCAGCTCGGCCAGAGCGAGATGGAGGTGGCGGTGCGCCGCCGCCTCGAAAAGGCGGCGCGTTCGCGCCGACGCCTCGCTCACCCGCGCGGCGCGCGGAGCCCAGACGAGGATGTCGAGCTCGGGGGGCGCCGCCGTCACGAAGCGCCGGTCTCCTTTCACTCGCTCGTAGAGCGTCAGCGCCGCCTTCCGTCCGGCCGCGAGACCGCGCGCGAACTCGCCGTCCGCCACGAGCGGCAGCAGCCGCTGCGTGGCCCAGAGGGCCACCGCCGCGGCGCCCGGCCGTGAACACTCCAGACTGATCTCACCCAAATGCAACTGCGTCGAGCTGAAATACGTGTAAGGAGAATCGTGCTTGTAAAACCGTCCAACGTCAGAGTCGCGGAACAGCACGCAGCCGCAGCCGTAGGGCTGCAGTCCGTGCTTGTGAGGATCGATGACGATCGAATCGACGTCACGTAGGCGCTCGTACGTGCGGCGCGTTTCTGCCGAGAGATTCGCCGCCAGGCCGAAGTAGCCGCCGTATGCGGCGTCAGCGTGGAGGCGGAACCCGAAGCGCTCGCGCAACTCGAGGACGGCGGGGAGTGGATCCACCGAACCGGTGGCGGTTGTGCCGATGGTGACCACCACCGTGCCGACGTCGCCGGCCTTGAGGCGCTGCTCGAGCGCTCCTGTGTCGAGCCGGCCGCGCCAGTCGCAGGGGATCGTTTCGAACTTCAGGCCCATGACGCCGCTGACGCGCTGATGCGTGTAGTGCGCCTGGGTCGAGGCGACGATCGCTTTCCCGGGATGGAGGCGTCCCGCGACCCACAGGGCCTCGAGATTCGCCACCGTGCCGCCGCTCGTGAGGTGGCCGAGATGTCCGTCCCAGCCCACCATGCGCGCGATTTCCGCGATCGCTTCCTTCTCCATCGCCGAGCTGGCCCGGCCGCCGTCAAGCGCGTGGTTGTTGGGGTTGATCCACTGGGCCAGCGCGTAGGCCAGGCGCGCCACGGGATGGGGCGGCTTCATCATCTGACCGGCGTACAGCGGATGGAAGTAGGGGCAGTTGTCGCGGAGGCGGTCGGCGACGTCGTTCAAGACCTGCGCGATCGCCTTCTCATCGTAGGCCACATCCGCTTGCGGAAGCTCTGCGAAGCCTGCCCGCAGGCGTTCGAGCGCCGCCTCGAGCGGGTCGCTCAAGGCTCCGGCTTGCGTTCGAGCGCTTGCAGGTAGGTCCGATCCCACGCCGCCGGGATGCTTTCGCGCGGCGAGTAAGGGCCCGGCACGTAGGCGCGCGAGCTCACGCCGAGCTGGCTGCGCTCACAGATGTTCCAGTCCTGCCGGTTGGTGCGGTCCCAGAACTCCTCGGCATCCTGGATGTTGTAGCCGGGCGCGGCGGGGGCGTCGGGGTGCACCATCCACTCGCACACGACGCGAGACGCGAGCGGGGCCTGCGGCCACACCGTGTAGAAGACGGCGTAGTCGGGATGCAGGCTCAACATCATCGTCGGGAACAGCGCGTAGTAAAACGCGCGGTGCTGGTCTTCGGGGGAAAGCGTGCCGAGGGGCAATGCGCACGCCCGTCCCGTGATCGTGGCGCTCTCGTGCGGCGCCTTGATCTCCATGTAGCCGCCCAGGAACGGGCCCTCCACCAAATCGTTCGCGCCGCTCGTGTAGGGCAGCTTGGTCGAGAGTTCCGGATGAATCGTGGGGCAGTGGAGGCACTCGTTGTAATTCTGGAGAATCAGTTTCCAGTTGGCGTGCACCTCATATTCGATGCGGCGCACCGTGCGCAGCGCTGGCAGGTTGTAGCGCGCGAATCGCCCCGCGAGCGGCTCGAAGACCTTGGCGAGTGGCTCCGCAGCCGGATCGAGGTTCAGGAAGAGAAACCCCTCCCACTCCGCGAGCGCGACGCTGTGCAGCGGATACGCCTTCTTGTCGAATCCTTCGACCTCATGCATGTGGGGCGCGCCGATCAACCGGCCATCCAGTGCGTAGGTCCACGCGTGATAGGGACACTGGATCGTTTCAGAGAGGCGGCCGCGCTCGGCGTCGCACAGCCGCGTGCCGCGGTGCCGGCACACGTTGTAGAACGCGCGGCGTTCCCCCGACTGGTCGCGCAGCACGATGATGCTCTCGCCGGCGATTTCGACCAGCATGTAATCGCCGGGCGCGGCGAGGGCGTTGCCCCGGCCGACGCAGATCCAGCGCCGCCGGAAGATCCGCTCCTGCTCGTCGGCGAGGATCTCGGGGGCCGTGTAGTAGCGCCCGGCGAGCGTACGCGCGCCCTGGCGGTAACTCTCAGTCGTCTTGAGAAAGCTCGACATGCTCAGGTTTCCTTGAGGATGACCCGCGCCGCGTTGCGCCCCGCTGCGCCCGCGATCCCGCCGCCGGGGTGCGTCCCCGGCCCGCAGAGATACAATGCCTCGATCGGGGTCCGGTAGCGGCTCCACCCCGGCACCGGCCGCATGAAGAGAATCTGGTCCAGGGTGAGCTCTCCATGGTAGAGGTGTCCGTTCGGCGCCTCGAGTGTGACTTGATCGGTCGATACCCCCAGCGCCGTAGCAACCCGGGCCGCCAGCCCGGCGTCCACGGTTGCGGCGTACTGGACATGAAGCTCGGTGCCCCCCCCGACGGCTTCCACGTACGGCTGGGCCGATGGCCTCCCGTATTTCGCGTCGTCGTACGCGCGCTCCAAGTAGTCGAGCGACGGCGCCACGCATAACGGGGCGCGGCTTCCATTGCCTCCCGACGACCCGCGCACCACGCACGCCCGCATTTTGATGTTGCCCACGGCGCGCACGAACTCGGCATCGAGCTGCGCCTTGAGGGGCTCGAACGTCTGCTGGGGATTGGCGCTCGACACGACGACCGCGGCGGAGAACTCGTCGCCACCAATTCGGACTCCTGTGGCGCGGCCGCCGACGGCGACTACCGCAGGCTCGGTTCCCCGACGCACCTCCACCCCCGGCATCGCCGCCAGCGCGGCGGCGAGGGTGGAGCGTGGCGGGCGGAAGACTCCGGCGGGACTCCCCACGTGATGGTGCAGGAAGTTGAACGCCGTGCCGCCTGCGCGTGGGCCCTGCCGCAGGTGCCAGACGCCCGCGGCGCCGAGGACGCCCTTCAGGGTGTCGTTCTCGAACCAATCGTCCAGTAGCTCAGCGATCGACATAGGGAGAATGCGCAGCAGGTCGATCACGGTCTGTTTGCCGAGACGCCGGACGTGCAGCCCGAGACCCGCCATGCGCAGCAGCTCACCGATCTCGCGCGTCTCGACGTCGGGCGCCGGCCGCACGTACAACGCCTCAAGCACGCCGGCGAGCCGGCGCATGCGCGCGCAGAACTCGGGCCACTTCGCTGCGTCGCCAGGACTGACGCGCCGGATCGATTCCGCGGACTTGGCAACGTCGCGCCACAGCTCGAGTCTGCCACCGCCCTCCAGGGGCGCGGCGATCCACGGGTCGGGGTGTTCGATCTTCAATCCCCCGAGTCCCAGTTCGCGCACGATCTGCGGCGGCACCCAGCCGACATCGGGCCGCGTGTCGGCCTTCTCCCACCCGTCCACCACCAAGACACGCCGGCCGGCGCGCGCCAGATAGTGAGCGGCCACCAGACCGTTCACATCGGCGCCGATCACGATGGCGTCCCAACGCACCGCCGGGGGGAGCCTCATGCGCCGTCTCCGAGGATGGCGAGCGCCGCAAGGCGGCCCGACGCACCCATGATCCCGCCGCCCGGATGCGTGCCGGCGCCGCACTGGTAGTACGCGCGCACGGGAGTCCGGAACTTGGCCCAGCCGGCGGCGGGCCGCATGAAGAACAGCTGGTGCAGGGCAAGTTCGCCCTGGAAAATGTTGCCCTCCGTCAGGCCCGTGATCCGCTCGATGTCGGCCGGGGTGAGCACCTGCCGGTGGAGGATGTGCGACTTCAGCCCTGGGGCGAAGCTCTCGATCGTGTTGATCACGGCGTCGCCGAACGCCTCACGCTTCGTGTCGTTCCAGCCGCCGTTCAGGTTGTACGGCGCGTACTGCACGAACACGGACATGACGTGTTTCCCGGGCGGCGCCATGCCGGGGTCGATCATTGAAGGAAACACGATGTCCATGTACGGCCGGCGCGAGAACTCGCCGTACTTCGCGTCGTCGTAGGCGCGCTCGACGTATTCGAGGCTCGGGCTGATGGAGAAGGCCCCGCGATGCTGCCGTCCCACGCCGGGCATGCACGTGAAGCTCGGCAACGCATCGAGCGCGACGTTCACCTTGCCCGACGAGCCGCGGAACTTGAAGCGCTTGATATCGGATACGAAGTCGGCCGGCAGCTCGCGCTCCTCGAGGAGCTGGAGGAACGTGCGGCGCGGGTCGAGCCCCGACACGACGACCTTCGCCGAGAATTCGTCGCCGTTCTCGAGCGCCACGCCGGTGGCGCGGCCGCCCTTGACGAGCACCCGGGCCACGGGAGCGTCGCAGCGGATCTCGGCGCCGAAGCCCCGCGCCGCCGAGGCGATCGCCTCGCTGACGGCGCCGGTGCCGCCCTTGGCGAATCCCCAGGCGCGGAATACGCCATCCAGCTCACCCATGTAGTGATGCAGCAGAACGTAGGCTGTTCCTGGGGACCGCGGCCCGAGGAAGGTACCGATGATGCCGCTCGCCGACTTCGTGGCTTTCAGAACGTCGGTCTCGAACCATTCGTCGAGGAAGTCTGCCGAGCTCATCGTCATGAGTTTGACGAGGGCGTGCAGGCGCTCCGCGCCGAGTCCCCGGAAGTGTTTGCCGAGGCGCAGCAGGGCCAGGAGATCGCGCGGATCGAACGAGGTGGGATCGGGCGGCACCATGCCAAGGATCGGCCGTACGGCGTGCGCCATGTGATGCATCAGGCGGCCGTACTCGTCGTAGGCCTCGGCGTCGCGCGGCGAATGGCGGCACAGCTCGCGGCGCGTTTCGTCGTGATCGCCCCAGGCCGCCAGGTAATCGCCGTTCTCCATCGGGGTGACAGTGCTCTCGAGCGGCAACACGTGCAGCCCATGCCGCGGCAGATCCAAGTCACGGATGATTTCGGGGCGGAGCAGGCTCACGACGTACGAGAACATCGTGAACTTGAACCCGGGGAAAATCTCTTCCGTGACGGCGGCGCCGCCCACGCGCGGCCGCTTTTCGAGCACCAGGACTTTCTTCCCCGCGCGGGCCAAATAGGCCGCGGTGACGAGGCCATTGTGCCCGCCGCCGATGACGATCGCATCGTAGGTGCCCGGGGGGGGGTGGGGCATCAGGCGCGCTTTCGGTCGGGGTTGAAGAACGGCAGCTTGCTCACGCGCGCCGCGGCGCGCTTGCGGCGGTGCTCGACCGTGATTTCCATCTCGACGGGGGTGCCGGGCGTCCCGAACGTCCCTTCGAGGTGCGCGAGCGCGATGTACTGCTTGAGCAGTGGCGACCAACCGCCGCTCGTCGCGTACCCTACCTGCTTCCCTCCACTATAGACGGGCACGCTGGTGCGCCACGCCTGCGTCGGCAGCCGCGGTGGCAACCCGACGTCGGCGTAGAGCCGCTCGAGCGACTCCCAGTCGACGGCCAGTCCGGTGAACTGCCAGGCCGGCCCGCGCTGCTGTTCCACGACGAGCGCGGGTTTGCCGTTGAACGACTCCTTCCCCAACGCCACCGTCCAGCCGAGCCCCAGCTCGAAGGGAGACGACTTCTGCGCTTCGATCAGCGCATGCCGCGATGAGAAGTAGTCGACCTCGATGAGCAGCAACCCGGCCTCGATGCGCGCGACATCGAGCGCGAGCATCCCGGCGGGCGTGAGCCCATAGGGCGTACCCGTCTCGATCAACGCGTCCCACAGCGGCAGCGCCTGCGCCGCATCGACCCAGACCTCGTAGCCCAGGTCGCCGGTGTAGCCCGTGCGGGAGATCGTCACCGGGATGCCGCGGATCTTCGCGTCGGTGAGGTGGAAGTACCTGAGCCCAGCGAGGTCGCGCTGTGCGGCGACCTGCAGGATCGCGCGCGCATTTGGTCCCTGGAGCGATAGCGCGGCGGTCCGCTCCGATACCTCTTCGATCGTCACGTCGAGCCCTGCCGCATTGAGATGCAACCACCGCAGGCTCGGATCGGCGGCCGTCATCCGGTAGGTCTGCTCGGCGAGCACGGAGATCGTCCCGTCGTCGATCTGCTTACCCTCGCTATCGCACCAGGGTGTGTACAGCACCTGGCCGACTTTGGCCTTGCCCACGTCGCGGGTCACGACGCGGTCCAGCAGCCGAGCGGCGTGTGGTCCCGTGATCATGTACTTGTAGAGGGGCGAGACGTCGAACAACGCCGCGGCGCTGCGGATCGCGTGATACTCGCGGTCGTGGGACAGTTCGTACGAGCTCGCGACCACGTAGCCGGCCCAGCGCCGCCACGCTTGACCCTCCGACAGCGCGGCGGTGCGCGGGTGAAACGGCGTCTGGCGCAGACTCACGCGGGGCTCGTTTCCGCCGGCGCGAAGACCACGAGGACGCGCAGCTCCTCGGTGATGGAGTGAAAGCGATGGTCCACGCGGGGCGGCACGTACACGATGCTCCCCGGCTCGACCGGGCAGTCTTCGGTCCCGACGCGAATCATGCCTCGTCCACTCGTCACGTAGTAGATCTCATCCTCGCGGTGCGGCCGTTGTGGATCCGTTTCGCCCACGCCCAGCACGTACAGTCCCGCCGACAGGGCCGGCACGCGCAGAAACTCTTGGTAGCGCTCGGGAGGGCGCAGCTTGGCGATGTGGTAGATTTCCATCGGCGCGGAAATCTATATGTTGCCTCGATGAGCCGCCTCCACCTGTTCGAAATCCACGACCAGACCTGGTGCCCGCGGTCGCTGCGGGACGCGCTCACCGATTTCCTCGAGTTCACGATCAACCTGGGCCGAAGCTACGACGCCGTAGCGCCGTTGCTGCGCGACGCCATCGCCCGCGCGGGCGCCACGCGGGTCGTTGACCTCTGTTCCGGGGCGGGCGGGCCCTGGCGTACCCTGCGCCCCAAGATGCCGGTGCCGGTCGTGCTGACCGACAAATTCCCCAACCGGGCAATCACTGCACCCGTGGACGCGACCGCCGTCCCGCCCGACCTCCGGGGATTTCGCACCGTGTTCACCGCCTTCCACCACTTCCGGCCGCCTGAGGCGCGCGCGATCCTCGCTGATGCCGTCCGCCAGGGGCAGGGGATCGGCGTGTTCGAGATCTCCCGGCGGGCGCCGCTCGAGATGGCGGTCATCGGCCTCGCCTGGCTCGCGGTGCTCGCATTCGTGCCGTTTATCCGGCCGGTGCGATGGTCGCGGCTGGCATGGACCTACCTGCCGCCCGTCCTGCCCCTGGTCGGCCTGTTCGACGGCATCGTCTCATGCCTGCGGACGTACACGCCCGCCGAGCTGCGAGAGCTGTTGCACGGGCTCGACACCCCCAACACGTACGATTGGCAAATCGGCGAAACCCGCAGTCGCTGGTCGCCGCTCGTCGTGACCTATCTAGTGGGGGTGCCGAAGCGCTGATACGTTAGACGCCATGATTCCGCTCCTGCTGTTGCTCGCCGTACAAACCCCAGCCGCCACTCCCGCCCCCAAGCTGCCGCCCCCCGAGGCGGGCGCGTTCCGTGTACTGATAGTCCCGGACATGGAAGGCATGGGCAGCGCGGTGGACATCCACGAGGTCATCGCCGGCAACGAAGGTGAGCAGTACCGCCTCCTCACGAGCGACGACTACTGGCATCGGTTTCGCGGGTTGCTCACGCAGGAAGTAAACGCGGTGATCACCGGCGCGCGGGGCTCCGGTGCTCGTTCGTTCGTCGTGAACGAAGGCCACGGTGGCAATCTCTTTGCCAACGTGCTTCCGTGGGATCTCGACACCGCGGCGATCCTGGTGCGCGGCTTCCCGAAGCCGCTCGTGATGATCACGGGCATCGATTCAACCGTGGGCACGCTCATCTTCACCGGCGCGCATGCCGGCGCCGGGAAGCCGGGCGTGCTGGCGCACAACTTCGCGTTCGACGCGTTCACGGTGA
>Ga0209382_10005986_pt1 | contig 15707 bp, 9 predicted proteins | sample SoiMetdeltSBSDD5_FD_187599 | JGI IMG/M metagenome (GOLD analysis project Ga0209382, IMG submission 187599) | Bulk soil microbial communities from a Populus tree surrounding site in Tennessee, USA - Soil MetaG P. deltoides SBSDD5 (SPAdes) (version 2) | ecosystem: Environmental > Terrestrial >...
ACGCGCGGCCGACTCGTTTGCGCGCGCCCTCTTCGCTCGTGCCCAGCGCATCGCCGACCGCGCGGAGTTCTTTTCGCTCAAAGTAACGAAGCAACACGGCGTCGCGGTCTTTGGCGCCCAGGCGGCTCATCGCTTCGTCCGAGACGGGCCGGAGTTGCTCCCAGTTGGCATCGGAAGAGAGTTCTTGCATGGCAACGGCCTCTTTCTCGCGGATTGCGCGACGACGTTCCGTCCGGACCGCGTTCGACGCCGCGTAACGCGTGGCTTGATACAACCATCCCGTCAGAATCCGATGATGCGACAGGGGACGAGCCTTGCGCGCAAGGTCGGCGAACACGGTTTGGACCACGTCCTGCGCCAGATGGGTGTCGCCGGCGACCTGTCGCAACGCGGCCGAATAGACAAGGTCGATGTGCCGCGCCACCAGTTCGCCGAAGGCCGATTCGGAGCGGTCTTCGGCGTAGTGGCGCAGCAGTTGGGCGTCGTCGTTCATGGTCTGTTCACCTATTTAGCACCCGCCGGGACGTAAAGCGGACAAGAAATTCTAAGGCCTGCGGATCGCGCGGTAGCGTCATGGAGTGCGCCAGTCCTCTGGCGCTTTCGGTCGGCTCGCCTCCACTGCCAAAGCGCCAGAGGACTGGCGCACTCCAAAACCTGGCGGGCTTCCGACAGGTTCATGGGTAAGAACGATCGCCTGCGCGCCGTCGTGTCCATTCAGTACAGACCGCAGAAATCACAAAACAGACGAAACAGGACACGAAGGGCACGAAACCTTTGACGCGAATTTCGCGAATACGCGCCAATTAGCGGAATTCGTGTAAAAAGTGCTTTCGAGTGCTTCGCGAGGCGGTTTGCGGTTTTACTCGAAGCAGGTATCAGCTAACGTCCATGTGTTGACCGACACTTATCCAAAGACCGCAGTTGAACGTGACCGGTGGATTCTTACCCGCCGTCCGGCCCGCAATACCGTCGATCCGCGAACGCCTTTTGCATTTCTGCTCGAGGAGGAGCGCGCTGAATCCGGCGAAATCGCCCAGGTCGCCACGATCTTCCTGACCAACCGCGAATGTCCCTGGCGCTGCCTGATGTGCGATCTCTGGAAGAATACGCTCACCGAGACGGTGCCCGTCGGCGCGATTCCCGCGCAGATTGATCATGCGTTACAGCAGATAAGGGTTCGCCCAGGCGCTCGCCCTGGCGTCGAGCAGGTAAAACTCTACAACAGCGGGAGTTTCTTCGATCCGCGAGCGATCCCGGTAGAGGACTATCCGGCGATTGGAGAACGTGTGCGCGGATTTGGGCGGGTCATCGTCGAATGTCATCCGTCGCTGGTGGGCGAACGATGTTTGAAGTTTCGGGAGTTGCTTGATTCGAGCGACGGTCATAGACGCGCCGCTACAACGAGACTCGAAGTCGCGATGGGACTGGAAACCGCGCACCCGGAGATCCTGGAGAAGTTGAACAAACGGATGACCCTCGACGATTTCAGGCGCGCCGCCGATTTCCTTCGGGTGAACGACGTCGCGTTGCGGGTTTTCGTGCTGGTCAAACCACCGTTCATTGCCGACGAAGCCGAAGCATTGCACTGGACGCAGCGTTCGATCGACTTTGCGTTCGACTGTGGCGCCACGGCCGTGTCGCTGATTCCTGTGCGTGCCGGCAATGGCGCATTGGAAGAGTTGGCGCGGCGCGGTGAATTCTCGCCTCCCAGGCTGGGGACACTCGAAGCGGCCTTGGATTACGGCGTGGGTTTGCAGCGAGGGCGGGCGTTCGCCGATCTGTGGGATCTGGAGAGGTTCTCGGACTGTTCCGCCTGCTTTCCGGGGCGTCGCAACCGGTTGCACGCGGTGAATCTACGACAGGACGTGCGTCCGAAAATCGACTGCCAATTCTGTAAAGCATAAAGCGGTTGCCAAGGGAAAGTTGCGGATGGATTCGCAGATCTGGAGGCATCTCACAGTGGAGCGGTCCCGCGGCTGCGGGACCGCGCCCCGGAGAAAATCAAAAAATGGTGGTGACGCTCGCCCTCATCCCGGCCTTCTCCCCCAGGAGAAGGAGAACCGTTCGCCGGCCTTTGAAATGTCGTGCGGCGGAGATTCCAGAACCGTCGTCGAGCAATCGGAAGATAGCCGGAGGCTGTTCCCTCTCCTGGGCCGGAACGATTCAGTTGAAATCGGGGAGCGCGACCGTCCCGGTCGCTCCAGTCGGCGTCCCGCCGACTGGCTCAGCGCGCCTCGCAATTCACCAACGGTGCGTCGTCTCGTGGCAGCAATGGTCTTCGGCGGGACGCCGAAAACAACGGGCGAGACGCCCGCGCTCCCCAGAGCAACTGCATCGTTCCGGTGGGGGAGAGGGTTAGGGTGAGGGCGAGCCAATTCTCTAACTGCATCGTTCGGGTTGTGGAGGGTCAGGGTGAGGGAGGTCGTGCAAACAAATCTGTTGGGATTCCCGGAGCACGGTCCCGCAACCGTGGGCCCCTTTCGACATCCGAAACCGAAATGACTCTTGGCATTCAGTCTAGCCCTCACCGAGACGGAACGGCGCTCCCTTCCTGACCGAACAACGCACCCCGAATCTCGGCTGGAAGCTGCGCCTCGGCCTTTTGCATCATGGCATTCGCCGCGTCTTTCTTTCCCTCGGCGAGAAGAAGCGACGCTTCGCACAAGCCGGCCCCGGCGTTCCGCCATTGAACATGTTGTGCATCCAGCAGGGCGAGCGGCGTGCCGGCAATCGGGCGCGCGCGCAACCCAATCAGGAAGGATTCCAACCGGCGCCCGACGAACAGCTGTGTTTTCCCGCGCGGCGATCCAGCATGAGTAAGCGGCCCGAGGATTTCGAGCCACGGCTCGTTCTCGCGATTTCGCCGCGCCTGCGCGAACCGCGTCTCTTTCGGATCCAACGGACCGGCCAGGAACATCCAGAGTCCCGCAACGTGTGCCAGGGAGGCATTGGCAGGATCAGGCTTCAGTTCCCGGACGCGCCGTTCCACCATTTCGGGATCGATCGGCGCACCGTCGAGTCGGCCGATGAGGGCGACCGCAGGTTCGTCCGGCGCAAAGTCTCCGCGCCAGAGCGTCGTGTGCGGAAACACGTCCAGAAAGGTGGCGACGGTGATAATGAACTCCTCTTCGGACAATTGGAACATCGGCAGCCATTGGCAAAAAATCCCCCCGCGCGCGAGCGAACGGCGCACCGTGGCAAAATGCTCGGCTGTGTAAAGGGCCGCCTCACCCTGTCGCCACGGCACGACCAGATCGCCAACAATGACATCAAACTCCCGGAGCGAGCCGCGGAGATAATTGCGGGCATCATCGGCAACGACCTCGACTTTGGGCGATGTAACGAAGCCAAGGTTTGCCTCGGCAAAGTAATCGCGCGCGGCATCGATCACCTCCGGCACGATCTCCATTGCCGTCACCTTCTCGACGGGATGCAGCAATGCGGCGCCCGCGGTGATGGCGGTGCCCAGTCCGAGAAATGCGACGCGGCGCGGCGCCGGATGCAGTAACAACGGCAGGTGGCCTTGCATGCGTTCATCACCGGTCGAAGCGGTGCCCCCAAGCACGTAGAAATTGTTCAACTTGATCCGGCGACTGTCGCCTTTCTCGACCACGGCGACAATGCCGTGACTGCTTTCGTTCAATGCCAGCAGCTTCTCGCCCTGGTTGTCGCGAAACCTGGTCCTGGGGAGTTTGGTCGGATTCCAGAGAAAAAACCCGATCACCAGCAAGCCGCAGGTGATAATGCGTCGTGGCGAAAACCCGCGTGACATCGGACCCGCGCCAAAGCAGCAATCACCGGCCACGATCATCGTGACCCCGACCAGGGCTAGGCTCCCCCACAATCCAAGCGTTACGGGAAGCACGAATGCCGCGACCAGCGACCCGACGATGGCGCCCGCGGTATTAGCGCCGATCAACCCGCCAAGGACGCGGCCGGAGGGTTGATCGGTCGAGTAACCGGCCATCTCCATCAGAAGCGGCAGAACCATTCCGGCCATTAAGGTTGGTACGAACACGGTCGGCACCGACAGCCAGAGGATTTTCATTCCATAGTAAGTCCATCTGCCGTCGCCCTTGATGTACGACAGTCCGTCGGTGAGCGAGTAGAACAAGTGCGGAGTCAGGAAAACAAGTGTGCCGCCGGCGATCCATCCGACGCCGAGCAACTTTGTTGGAGCCTGGCCGAATCGCAACAACTCGCGTGCGAGCGCCGCGCCACCCGCCAATCCCACGAGCAACACGGCGACGACGACGGAGAACGATTGGATCGAATTCTCGTGGACCTGGGCGAACATCCGCGACCAGACCACTTGCAGAATGAACAGCAACAAGCCCGACAAGGCCGCAAACAGGCCCAACGCGCGAGGCGACATCGCCTCCGTTACGGCTGCTTTCGGTGTCGGCCTTCTGACGGCCGCAGTGAACGGGAATTTTTGTCCGCCGGGATCAAGCAGCCACGCGATGGCGCCTATCATCAAGCTCCCTGCGATGCATATCCCATAACTCGACGCGGCGGTGAAGTTAGGGAGCCAGAAGAACGGGACGCTGAAGGCGCCCACGGCTGCGCCGAACGTGTTGGCCGCGTAAAGTCCGCCCGCGCTGATGCCAAGTTGCCGGCGTTCGGCGGCGATGGCCTGGCCGAGGAGCGGCACGGTGCCACCCATGCAAAAAGTGGGAAGAAAGAGGGCCAGCATCGCCAGCATGGTTTTGACGGCGGCGAATCCCGCCGGCGATCCGGACATTGCCTGGTACAGGGCAGGATAAAAATTGTCGTAGAGTCGAAGCAACGGCTCCACCAGCAGCGCTCCGATCCCGGCTCCAATCTCAAGCAGGCCGTAAACGCGAAGCGGTCGTCGTGAACGGACGGCGCGGCCGCCAATCACCATGCTGCCGGTGGTGAAACCAAGAAACACCGCGGCCAGCGTGGCGGCCACCGCGGGCGTCGTGGCGCCGAAAACCGCCGTAAAGCGGCGCATCCAAAGAATCTCGTACACCAACGCCAGTCCGCCGGAAGCGAACAGGAGCAGATGCAAAGCGAAACCAGGGAAACGGGGTGGTTCCCTTTGTGCTGGATCTTGTGCGCGTCGCCGTTGGGATGTCATGCGCGCCACACCTCGACTCCACTAACTGAATCGTATTGCGGACTTCCAAGTCTGCTGGAGCGCGGGTTTCCAAACCCGCTGGCCGGCCGAGGTTTTCGACGGTCTGCCGATTTGGAAATCGGCGATACGGCAGGTTTGGAAACCTGCGCTACACACGTTTCGCGAGTTCGCACCGAAGCGGCTGTGAAATAGGCAGGTTAAGACGACATCCGACTTCTATTCCTTCACGGGCAGTACGTGAATCGCTTTGATCACGAGCTCGACCATATCGCCAACCTTCAGGTCAAGATCCTGAACCGACTCGGTCGTCAGGACGGACGCCATCCGGGTTGGAGTCGTCACGTCGAACTTCACGAGCGACATGATTTGATCGCTTTTGATGGAGGTGACCTTGGCCGTGATCTTGTTTCTGGCTCCGTATTTCATAGGATTTTCTTTTCATTATCGACAGGACGGAATAGCCCGCCTTCGCCTCACCAACAGAACTGAGCCTCGTCCGGTATCTGGAGGCGAGCTTTTTATGCAAACTCTCGGGCGAGGTCCCAAGGTCTTTTGGTTTTAGGGTAAACACGTTGGAGTTCAGCCTTCAGGTTGTTCCGGGCCGAAAACATGCTAAAGCATGAACTCCAACCACTCGCGTTCGCAGAAGAAAAGACCTTGGGCGAGGTACCCACCCATGTTGCGGGCCGGTCGGTGAGGCAAAAGCGAGGGCTTGTGATTCCGACGGCGGGGAGGTATGCCACCGGCATGTTCTCGCACATTGTCATTTTCTGGACGAAGGCCGACCCACCGAACGCCGCGGAGACACTCATCGCGGGCGCGGAGCAGCACCTGAAGCCGATTCCAGGCGTGCTCGTGTTTCACGTGGGCCGCATGGTCACGGACGGACGGCCCGTCGTGGAGAGCAGCTACCAGGTCGCGCTGACCACGGTGTTCGCGTCGCGCCAGGCGCGCGAGGAATATCGCGCCCATCCCGACCACGAACGATTCAAGCAGGAGGTCTACGTACCGAATTGCGCACGCTGCCTGATCTACGACTTTGAGTGAACGCCGACGAGGGCGACGACTGAAAAATCGCGCTATCACTCTTTGGTTTCGCGGAACGTCAGCTTGCGCGTCCAGACTTCCTTTTCGGCAGCGGGTTTGCCATCGATTTCCACGTAGGCTTTCGCCAGCGCGGTCACCGGTCCGGCGTCCTGTTTCGGCGACAACGTCAGGTCGCGACCGCGCGACCATGTCACGCGGCGCTCGTCAATGTTGCCGAAGTAGTAATCCACTTTGGATTTGTCAGCGCCCGTGTAGCCGTCTGCGGTGGTCAGGCGAACGAGTTTTTCGTTGTCCGTGTTCGCCTGAAAGTCGCCGACAAAAATATCCGCCACGGCCACGTCGTGCGGCACCCAGCCGATGCCCGACGCGTAGAACTCCGGCCAGCAATGATAGCTCTGATCGGCGTCCTGCCCGTCCAGCTCCTTTTTGAAGAAGGAGCCGTAAACCATTCGTGTCGGAATGCCGGCCGCGCGAGCCAGCGAGGTCCACAGTGAGTGGAAGTCGGTGCAGTTGCCGGTCTTCGTGGTCAGGCAATACTCGGTGCTGCCGACGGGCGAGGCTTTCTTGTTCTTCGGGTCTTTCACCCAGTAGTCGATGTTCGCCAGTGTCCAATCATAGAGCTTGCGCGCGGCAAGCACGGGATTCTTTTCCTCACCGACGATTTCGGCGGCGAGCTTGCGGATACGGTCGTCGATGATGACGTGCTGGTTGGCAGCGAGGAGCGGGGCCAACTCAGCGCGTCTTTCGGCGCTGAGCGGCCCCGTTTTCCTGGCGTCTGCGCCACTGATTTGTTCGCGGCGCGAGAGTGTAAAGGATTCGACCACGCTGAACTCCTTCAGCTTCGGATCGGCCAGGTCGAGGTAAACGGCCTTGTTGGCTTGCGAGTCGGTGGTGACGCGGTGCGGGATGGGCGACTCGACCTTGAAGTTTTTTACCTGCTGAAGCGGGTCATCCTGGGGCATGGCGAACCAGATGCGGACGCGGTTGGCGCCGTCCGGTAACGTGACCTTAAGTTCGTGGCGTGCTTCAAACGTGGCTGAGCGCGGTTCGGCGGCCGTCATGGTCGCCACGCCGGCGGCGATCACTGAACAAGCAAGTAAGCGGTGTTTCATAGAAGCTAAAATTTGTAGCTGATGTGGGTCTGGAAACGGTTGTCCTGTCCTCTGCCTTGCGCTCCGGCGACGGTGTCCTTGAAATAGGTTGTCCAGTTCAGGTAATCGAGGCCGAATTCAATCGGATCAAGATAGAGCCGGCCACCGAGATACCAAATACTGTTCCGCTCCGGCGCCTGCGCCGGCAGGTCGCCGTCGCGCGGGTTGTCGAAGGTATAACCACCATGCAGCGAATACCATTTCTGAGGTCTGAACATCAGTTCTCCCCAGCCGCCGGTGGCGTGAATGAGTTGCGCAGTCGTCGTGTTGATGCCTTGCAGAATGCCGCCGCGAATGTCGTCCAGGTTCTTGCCGGTCCACATCTCACCTCTCAGTGAAACGATATCTTTGTAAAGCGGCACAGACAGGTCCACGCCATAGCCCTGGCTCGTAAAGTCGTTGCGGCCGGCGGCAGCGAAGCCCGGACTGACGGCGGCGGGATTATCAATCTTCTCCCGCGCGTAATGCGCCCAGGCGGCGACTTCGATCATCTGTTTGTTCCAATTGGGAAATCGATATCCGACACGTCCCTGCACAGTGGGGACGCCACTGGCTTCGCCGTCGCGAATGCCGTTGGCATCAAGGTCCCGATTGTCGTCCGCCCCGGTGAGGCCCACCTCGCCCTGCACGAGCAAGGTACCGGGACCGGCCTTGGGTGTCCACTCCGCGCGAAACTGCGGTCGGCGGTCCCCGACATTTCCTGCGCCCCACATGACGAAGTCCGGATTGATGGAGGGGAAGTATTGCGAGATGACGTCGCTGGTCTGACCCGCAAGAACCGTGAAGTTGTCCCACTTCAAGTTCGCGTAGGCATGACGCATACGCAGGTATTCACGTGACTCGGCCCCGCCTGCGACGATGTTATAGAAGTCGATCTCCAGCTTGGCGCCGGGTTTGGCTCCCCAGAGCGCATCGATCTCGGGTCCGGTGAAGTCGATCCCGACTCTTGAGAGTCGCGGATGAAAGAGGATATTCTCGTGGTTCTTGCTCGGAGCGAGGTTGGCCGCGCCGCCGAAGCCGTTTTCCGAAAGGATGAATGCGGGCACGAGTGAACTGTTCGCGCCGGCTCCGCCCGGGCGGGAATCGTCGTAGATCATGTCGCCGCGAAGGAAGCCATAGAGCTTGAACCTCGATTTGCCCGCGACCAATTCGTTCCATTTCACGAAGCCGCTCTCGGGTGCCTTTTCCGCCTCTGCCGCCGTTGCCGGCTGGGCCGGCGTTGAAGTCGAGGGAGGGGGCGTGGCGCCGCGCTGTGGAGCTTGTTCCTTGAGGAATTTTTCCAGCTCGGACATTTGTTTCTTGAGTGCCTCGATTTGAGCGAGGGCTTCCTCGAGCGTGGCGGGCTTGCCGGGCTGTTGTGCCGGCGCGGCGAGAGGGAACGCGACAAGGACGCCCGTCAGCGCAAGCCACGCTGCGAATCGTCGAGGGCGGGGGCGTTCTGTGGCAGTCTTGGAACCTGTTGGGATCAGGGTTGAATTGTTCATTGTGTCAGTGGTGCGGTGTTTTGGTGGCATGGTGGATCTGAGGAGTTGGGCTGGCTCAATCGAGGTCGCGATACGTCCAGGTCTTTTCCGTCTTTACGGGTTTGCCGTCGACTTCGGCGTGGGGATTGAGGAAGTAATTCAGCGGCTCGCCCGATTGACGCGGTTCCAGGACGATGTCGCGGCCGGTCGAGAGCGTCACGCGGTTGCTTGTGTGTCCGCCAAAGAAGTATTCGCGACGCTCGGCAAAGCGGTCCGCCTCCGAACAATCGACCGGCACCCAGGTCTTGCCGGGCACCCGGAAGAAAGCCCAACAGTGATAGCCACCGAGCGGCTCGATCTTGCCCTTCTCGTAGGGGAGATAGAGGCCGATCTCGAATCCGCTGGCGATGCCCTGCGCGCGGCAGAGCGAGTTGAACAACGCGTGGAAGTCGGTGCAATTCCCCTTGCCGACCTCGCACGCGTGCCGGGTGCTGCCCAGCCCCCAGCCGGCGTGGTTTTTGTCGTAGGTCATCTTGCCGAGCACGTAGTCGTAGATGGCACGGGCTTTCTTCAGCGTGGTTTCCTTGCCGGTGGTGATTTCGCCGGACAGCTTGCGGATCTCATCGTCCACAACAACGAGCTTGTCCGGCTGTTTGAACGCGGCGAACTGGACGGCGGCGTCTTCGCCGTCGGTGCTCACGCGGGCAAGATCAACGACAACCTCCTGATGCTGGCAGATAAATTTCATTGTCAGCTCGACGTCGGACCGCGGTTTGTCGAATTCCCAATAGGCGATCTTGTTTCCGTACTTCGGTTCGCTCGTCAGGCGAGGTGGCTGCGAGAAAGAGAGTTCGCGAATCGTCTGGACGGTGGAATCCTGCGGCACGGGCATCCAGACCCGGAGCTTGCCCGTACCCTCCGGCACGCCGGACACTTTTCCGACGTACTCGATGGCAAAATTGCGCGCGCCAGAGGGCTTCAGGTATTCGCGAGCGATGATTTGCTGGTTGGCCGGTTCCCTGGGAGCCGCCAGCAGACTGAGTTCCGCCACGCCCGCCAGGAGAACAGTGATAAGGGTAATGTTAGTTTGTTTCATGGTTTCAAATGGGTTAACGGTTCATAGGACAACACAACTCGCAGGCACCCGCCTGAGTTTGAGAGGGTGTGAAAGGCTTGACCTTCAGCGAACACCGGACAGCGCGAGCGCCCGTGCGGCGTTCAGCCTTCCGGAAACTATCGAGTCGTTATGAACCGTGAAGCAACCGCGCCGCGTTCAGGGCACGACGACCAGAAAAGATCGAAGGAAGGCCGTGAAGAAATGGCCACGCCATTTCACACAGCCCGTATTCAGGTGAAGGGTTTGTTGAAGGAAGCTGACCACGCAATCCGATTGGTTTGGATTGAAGTGGTCATAGATTGCTGGACGACGAGCACAGGATGGCTCAATCAGGTCGCAACGGCAAATGATTTCGGGACGAAACCGATGCCTGTGTGGCGAGATGCTCTGTCCGAGCCGCGAGTCTGGCTCCTCGGTCAAAATTCCTGAAACCCGGGAGCCGGAGCCAGCGGCGAGTAGGTCGCAGAACTAAAAGCTGCGGCCCAGGCTGAATAGCGTTATGAAATCCGCAAAGGCGGCGTCGCCGGAATTCCCTGCGAAGTTCCGTTCCCGGTTGCGATAGATCGCCACCGGAGTGCTGAACGAAGCGGACCAGCCGTTTTTGGCAAAGACCAGCCCCGGCTCGATGGATATCGCGAAACCGGGCCGGCGCCTCCCTCCGCTGTCGCCGATGATGTCCGTGGATGGGCTCCCCTCCATCCGCCCCCCCAGGGTAAACGTCAATCCCTGTTTCGGCAGGAACGTATAGCCGAATCCCGCGCGGAAGAGATAAGAATCGCCAACCGACCAGATTTGACCGGTGGTTCCAGGGCCATCATTCACTCCGGCGTCCTCCTGCGGTGTTGCGATATAAGTGCCCGCTGCGAAAACGTTGACGTTCTCGAAAACCTCCATGAACCCGTAGAGGTCGAAAATAATGCCCCAGGCGCCCGCCCCTGGTTGAATCGAGTTGTCCACGTTGCGTGTCTCGGCTCGTGGCGTGTAAACCCCGGCAGAATTCGTGGCGAAGACTTTGAAAACGTCCTTGTGATCCTTTTGGCCGGTGGGGAACAACACCCCCAACCCCAGGGAAACATTCTGCTTCTTGTTGTTCTCGGGATCCAACAACCAGACCGACCCCAGCACTTTGATGTCACTCAAACCGGAGGCCGAGGTTTGATAACGATCAATCACTGTGCCGTTGCCGAACTGGTTGGGTATGCGGTTATCTCTCACCGCCTGCGAGCGCGTCGCGAACTGAAACGGAACAGAGAGCGTCGCGTTGATTCGTTTGGAGACCGCATAGCTCACGGAAAGATCAACTACGTGGACGTTGTTGATGACCTGGCTGCCCTCCGCCTCGCGAACCGTCTGTTCCTCATCGCCGACGAAATGGCGGTCGGAGTATTGCCAGCGATGGCTGACCGCGGTCGTCCATGTGCCTCGCTCCTGATAGGATGCTGCGCCCAAACTGGGCGAGCTGATGCGGGCCGTCACTCACCCCTGGGACAGGGCTTTGGGAGCGGAAACAAGGCATCCAATCATCATAGCCGCGCCACTGAAGGCGCTGACGCATTTAGAAACTCGCATAAATAGACTCTTTTCCGGTTGCTGCCATTTCCGTCCCGTTAACCGTAGCGCTTGCACCATTTCTTGCTCAAACGGGCGCAGGAATCGTGTGGTTTCTACCAAACGAGTCATTGAATCAGAACAGTTGAGGGACAGAACGCTTGGGAAACGACGGCAAATGGCGTGGAAACGGGGTGAAGTGCCCCGGAACGGGTTGAGCCGTTTCGGGCATGTTGAGTTAGAGAAATTGGCTCGCCCTCACCCCGGCCGAGGGAGTTTCTGTCTTTCGCCGAGACTTCGTCCGCAGCCCCGTGGAGAGGGAGAAGCTCTCGAGCGCCTCGCCTAATCTCACCGTCCCGTGATTCGTCCCAGCGTGGCCGAAGTGAGTTCCCTCTCCTGGGGGAGAGGGATAGGGTGAGGGCGAGCCAATCCTCTAACTGAATCGTTCCGGTGCGGGAGAGGGTCAGGGGAGGGGAGCTCGCCTCCGCACGGATCGTAGGTCATGCCATTCACTGCCGCCCATTTTACTTTCACGCCGAAGATCACGAGATGTATGGTCTTCCCGTGATGTCTGATTCTATGTCCCGATCTGCCACGCCCTCGCCTGCGCTCCGCCCAAAGGACATCACACAAGGCCACCGGCTGTGGCTCCTACTGCTCGCGGCACTGTTGACCGACTCAATGGCCATCGCGCAACTTCCACCGGCATCCGGCGAGACGAAAGGGACGCCCGTCGAGATTGTCCTTGTGGAAGCTGAGGCGGTGACGCCGGCGGCAGTGTCGCAATGGAAGAAGGAACGATTTAATGCCGTGGCGGTTGTCCTCGACGAACGGACGAGCAAGGCCGTTTATCTGGACGTGTCCCGGAAAATCTCGGAGGGCGGATTGGACCTTTACTGGTGGATCGAAGTAGCGCGCAATCCGAAGATGGCTTCAGCCCATCCCCGCTGGATGGCGGCATTGGGCATGCACGAGGATTGGCTCAAGAGTTTTCCGAAGTTCGCGGAGCCGGGCATCGACGAAGTCGCGAAAGCTTTCCCCTGGGTGCCGATCGGCTACCGCGAGGCGTTCGACGCGCATTTGGAGCGTATCGAGCAATTACTCAAGCGCGTTCCGACTGGTTGGCGCGGACTGCTCTTGAACGATCTCCAAGCCGGCCCCAGTTCCTGCGGTTGCGGCAACCTGCAATGCCGTTGGGCCATTGATTATCACGTACGGCCGACGGCAACGAAACTGGAAGGAGACGACATCGCCGTCCGGTTCATCGCTGAGGTTCGCAAGCGTGTCGGAGACAAAGCTGTCGTTCCCGTCTGGACCACCGAGTGTGCGGAGGTCGATTTGCCTGCCGACAAACATCAGGGCCGTCCAGGCACCGGTCTGTGCGGCACCGTGGGCTGTGCCACGGGAGCGTGTCCAGAGGAATTCACCCGTCAATGGTCTGCGCTGGTGTCAGGCTACGAGGGACCGGTCGGCGTGTTGGCGCTGCACACGGCGTTGCAGCGGACCCAGAAGGAGTTTGGTGGCGGGCCGGGTTGGGCGACCAACGCCGTCGAGTATCTGGATAAAACCCTTCCGGCCCACGGCGAAAAACCGATTTCTCCGAAGCGTCTTTGGATGGTTGTTGAAGGCTTGAGTCCGGACGAGGAAGCGACCGGACGGGCACTGGCGGCAAAGGCGGGGGCGGGAGCTGTAATCGTGGCGCGCGTCCGAATTGATCAGTCGTACGAACCGAGGATGCTTTCGACAAAATAGGTCGTCAGGGGCGCGGCCGTGGACCCGCTGGGAACTTCGTTCCTAAGCCCCCAAACCCTGAATGGTTATGAATCCTTATGATTGTCGAGTGTCGCTCCAAGTGCGTCATCCCACTCTTAGCGCACATGAACTATGTAAAGGGATACCCTTAAAGGTTCGCATCAAACGGTCCCGAGGGGAGGAATTGCATCGGGAGGCGCATCAAGGAGATCAATCCCACGCTGATGCAAGTTACTGTGTGTTTGAGCTTGGCCCTCCGACGGGAGCAGGCTTAGTCGAAGCATTTAATCTTTGGCTGGATCAGTTGGCACCCGCCGCCGAGTTCATATCCTCCCTGCGTAGTTCTGGAGGCGAGGTCCGGTTGTATCTAGCTTGGTTTTCGGACAAGAATTCCGGGGAAGTCTTTGATTGGAGATTGTTCTCACGCTTGGCGGAGTTAAGAGTAGATCTCGCCCTGGATTTTTACCCCAGGTTGCCACCTCAGCCTGCTCCCTGGAAAGGGGTCTGAGAGGGCATATACTTGTCCGTGGCGGGCTGAAAGTCCGCTGATAAGAGGCAATAGCGCGCACTCTTTGCCAAGGGGTGCGGTCAATTCAAGGTTCTTTCCTTGCCGGCGGCGGGTGCATACAGTCGGCACATGAGCCGAAACTGCGTCATTCGACTGTTGTTTGGGTTCGCCATATTTAGCGTGTCAGCCGCGGACCTGAATCAGGCAACGCTGCAACACACCAATCGTCTCGCCGGCGAGAAGTCGCCTTATCTGCTCCAACACGCACACAACCCCGTCGATTGGTATCCGTGGGGTGAGGAGGCGTTCGCGAAAGCGCGACGCGAGGAGAAGCCGATCTTCCTTTCGGTCGGTTATTCCACGTGTCACTGGTGTCACGTCATGGAGCGCGAGTCGTTCGAGAACGCGGAGATCGCAAAAATTCTGAACGCTCATTTCGTCTGCATCAAAGTGGATCGCGAGGAGCGTCCGGATGTCGATCGCGTTTATATGGCGTTCGTTCAGGCCACGACCGGCGGCGGTGGCTGGCCGATGAGTGTCTGGCTGACGCCGGATCTGAAGCCTTTCTTCGGCGGCACCTATTATCCGCCCGATGAGAAATTTGGCCTTCCAGCGTTCCCAAAAGTATTGGAGCAGATCTCCGCTTTCTGGACGAAAGACCGCGAGAAGCTCGTCCAACAGGGGAACGCCTTCGTCGAAGTGATGCAAAGGCAGGCAGCTGCTGCTCCAGCCGGGAAGGAGGCGCTCGACAAGGCGCTTCTGACGAGCGGCTACGACGAAATCGCCGCCGGCTTCGATGCGAAGCACGGCGGATTCGGGCGGGCGCCCAAGTTTCCGCGGCCGGTCACACTCAATCTTCTGTTTAACACCTATGCCCGCGAGGGGACCAATTCAAAGGCCGGACGGCGCGCGCTCGAGATGGCGACGTTTACTCTGCGGAAGATGGCGGCAGGGGGCATCCACGATCACCTCGGGGGCGGGTTTCATCGCTATTCGGTCGATGCCTATTGGCACGTTCCGCACTTTGAGAAGATGCTCTACGACCAGGCGCAACTGGCGCGGAGTTATCTCGACGCCTTCCAGATCACGCGTGATCCCTTGTTCGAGCAGGTCGCGCGCGGTGTTCTCGACTATGCCCGGCGCGATCTCACGGACGCGTCCGGCGGCTTTTACTCTGCGGAAGACGCCGACAGCCTGTTCGAGCATGGCAAACAGGAACACGGCGAAGGAGCCTTTTATGTCTGGAAGGCGGAGGAGATCGAGCAACTCCTCGGGAAACATGCGGCGGAAATCTTTGGTTTCCGCTACGGAGTAAAGGCGAAAGGCAACGCGCCAGACGGCAGTGATCCGCACGATGAATTCGTCGGCAAAAACATTCTGGTCGAACGCGAGTCGTTGGAAGCGACGGCGACGAAGTTCAAGCTGAGTCCGAAGGAAGCCGGGAAACAGTTGAGTGAATCCCGGCAAAAGCTCTTTGCCGTCCGGACAAGACGACCGCGGCCGCACCTGGACGATAAAATCATCACGGCCTGGAACGGCCTGATGATTTCAGCTTTTGCGGGCGCGTATCAGGTGTTCAATGATCCCGCGTACCTTGAAGCCGCGACGCGGTCCGCCACGTTTGTGCGCGAGAAGCTAGCGAAGAGCGGCGAACTCATTCGCAGTTATCGGCAGGGCGCGAGCACGGTGAAAGGATTCGTCGATGACTACGCATTTTTGATCCAGGGCTTGCTCGATTTGTACGAGGCGTCGTTCGATGTCCAATGGCTCCGCTGGGCCATGCAGCTGCAGGAAAAGCAGGACGCGCTCTTCCTGGACGTGGAGCAGGGCGGCTACTTCAGTATGCGTGCCGAAGACAAAAGCATCGTGGCGAGGATGAAGGAGGACCACGACGGGGCGGAACCGTCGCCGAACTCGGTGAGCATCCTCAACCTTCTTCGGCTTTCGCAGATGACCGACAACGCCGACTGGCGGAAGCGTGCCGAGCACACGCTCGCCTTCTTTTCCACGAGCTTGA
>Ga0209382_10005987_pt1 | contig 15707 bp, 14 predicted proteins | sample SoiMetdeltSBSDD5_FD_187599 | JGI IMG/M metagenome (GOLD analysis project Ga0209382, IMG submission 187599) | Bulk soil microbial communities from a Populus tree surrounding site in Tennessee, USA - Soil MetaG P. deltoides SBSDD5 (SPAdes) (version 2) | ecosystem: Environmental > Terrestrial >...
CAGCTGGTCGACGCCGTAGCGGGCCACGAGCTCGTCGGGCGAGATGACGTTGCCGACCGACTTCGACATCTTCTCGCCCCTGTTGAACAGGAAGCCGTGAGCGAACACCCGCTTCGGCACGGGAAGGCCGGCCGACATCAGGAACGCCGGCCAGTAGACCGTATGGAAGCGCACGATATCCTTGCCGATGACATGAAGGTCGGCAGGCCAGAATCGGTTCAGCGGGCTCAGGTCCGGCCAACCGGTGGCCGACAGGTAATTGGTCAGGGCATCGACCCAGACATACATGATGTGGCCCGGCGCTCCCGGCACCGGGATGCCCCAGTCGAATGTCGTGCGCGACACCGAGAGATCCTGAAGGCCGCCCCTCACGAAGCTCATGATCTCGTTGCGCCGCTCCGGCGGGCTGATGAACTCCGGATGCGCCTCATAATGGGCGAGCAGGCGCGACTGATAGGAGGCGAGGCGGAAGAAATAGCTCTCCTCCTCAACCCATTCGACCGGCGTTCCGGTCTTGATCGCAACCCGCCGCCCGTCACGTTCCTCGATCTCGTCTTCGCCGAAATAGGCCTCGTCGCGGACGGAGTACCAGCCGGCGTATTTGTCGAGATAGATGTCGCCGGCCGCGACCATGCGCTGCCACAGCGCCTCGACCGTCCTGCGATGGCGCGCCTCGGTCGTGCGGATGAAATCGTCCATCGAGCAATCGAGGAGCTCGACCATGCGCTCGAACTTGGGGGTCATCCGTTCCACCAGCTCCCGCGGCGTCACGCCCTCCCTGGCAGCGGTCTGCTGCATTTTGAGGCCGTGCTCGTCGGTACCTGTCAGAAAAAAGACGTCATAGCCGTCCAGCCGCTTGAAGCGCGCCAGCGAATCCGCTGCCAATGCCTCATAGGCGTGACCGATATGGGGATCCCCATTGGGGTAGGAGATCGCCGTGGTGAGATAGTACGTCTTCTTCGTCATGATGCGGTCGGGCGTGGTCCAGCCGCCTGCTCCACTGCCCGGAACGCTTCCAGGATGGTTTGGCGGCGGTCGAGGTTTAGGGCATTCGTCCGGTGAAGGGAACCAGTGATCTCCTCATGGGCCGCGGCGAAAGCCGGGGCGCTTTCCGCGCCGGCGAGCGCCAGAGCGCGGGCATGGGCGGTAAGCCAGTCGGTTAGAAGCCAGCAGAACATATCCCAGCCTTCATCGCCCTCGTTGCCGCGGCCCGACACGGCGGCGGCGATCTCGAGCGCATCCTTGCGGTTGAAGGGCGGGCCGGCGGCGAACAGCTTGCGGAAACGGCTGAAATGGCCGGTCACATGAGCGTTCAGCAATTCCAGCGCCCGACCGGGGGAGCCGCGGGACAGCTCGGCGGCCTGCCTGGTGAGCTCGGCATCGCCCGGCTCCCCGATGATCTCGCCCAGCACGCGCTCCACGCTCGCGGTCTCGAGCGGCGAAAGATCGAGCCGGATGCAGCGCGACCGGATCGTCGGCAGGAGATTTCCGGGGGCATGGCTGACGATGAGGAAAATGGCGCGCGGCGGCGGCTCCTCGAGGATCTTCAGAAGGGCATTGGCCGACGTCTTGTTGAGGTTGTCGGCGGCATCCACGATGACCACCCGATAGCCGCCGAGGCCTGCCGTCAGGGCGAAAAACGCACTGGGCACCCGGGCATCGTCGGCAGCGATCTCGCGCTTGATGCGCTTCGTCCTGTCATCGAAACGCGGCTCGACCACCGCCAGGTCGGGATGGCTACGGGCGGCGACCAGGCGGGCCACCATGTCGGTCTCGGGAATTTCGAGGCTCTCGGGTTGCGCTGCCGCGGCCGGATCGGGGTGACGGAGCAGGAAGCGCGCGACCCGATAGGCAAAGGTGGCCTTGCCGATGCCTTGAGGCCCGGCGATCAGGAAGGCGTGGTGAAGGCGACCGGCCGACCATGCATCGATGATGCGCCGCTCGGCCCGCTCATGGCCGTAGAGCACGGCCCGCCGCCGCGGATGAATGACGGATTCCCGCGGGTCGTCCGTTTCGTCGGTCATGTCCGGTAAAGCCGGTCGCCAAGCCGCGACTCGACCTTGGCGAGAATGCCGGCGAAGACCTCTTCCTTGTCCCGGTTGGTATCGAAGACAGCACAGCGCTCCGGCTCATTGGCTGCAATTGCCAGGAAACCGGCCCGCAACGCCTCATGGAAGGCCAGGTCGCGACTCTCGAAGCGATCCGGCTCACCCTGGCGGGCGTGGGCACGGGCGAGGCCGATTTCCGCAGGCACGTCGAGGATCAATGTGAGATCGGGGCGGGTCTGTGCCACCACGGCATCCTCGAGCGCTGCAATGAGCCGCGCATCGACGCCGCCGACCACGCCTTGATAGACGCGGGTCGAGTCCATGAAGCGGTCCGAAATGACGACCGAGCCGGCAGCGAGGGCCGGGCGGATCACCTTCTTCAAATGCTCGAGCCGCTGGGCATTGTTGAGCAGGGCCTCCGACAGCGGCGTGAAGCGCCGCTGATCGCCGGTGACCAGGAGCGACCGGATCGCTTCACCCTCGGGCGTGCCGCCGGGCTCGCGTGTCAGGACGACGCGCCGGCCGTGCGCCTCGAGATGATGCGCCAGACGCGCTGAGTGGGTGCTCTTGCCGCCCCCCTCCCCGCCTTCCAGTGTGATGAAAATCCCATGCGGCATCGCCGGATCTAGCCGCCAAACGCCATGAACATCACGCTGTCCAGTGCCTTGCGCCACATATCCGGGCTTGTCGAGACGTTGGCGCCGGTGATCAGAGGCACCCGGCTGATCACCTTTCCGTCGATGGTCAGACGCATGAAGCCGACCTCCTGGCCTTCATTGACCGGCGCGATCAGCGGCCCGCGATAGACGATCTCGGTGCGCGCACTGCGCTTTTCCTGGTCGGACAGCAGCACCCGCACCGGGTCGCGAGCAACCAGCTTGACCCAGGACGACGTGCCGCCCCAGACCCGGGCATCGCCGACGGTCTCATTGGCCCCGAACAGCTCATAGGAGCGGAACTGCCGGAACCCAAAATCGAGCAGCTTCTGCGCTTCGGTGGCGCGGTCCCGCGTCGATTTGAGGCCGTTCACCACCACGATCAGCCGCCGGCCATCGCGCACCGCCGAGCCGATCAGGCCATAGCCCGACTCCTCGGTATGGCCCGTCTTGACGCCGTCGGCTCCCGGATAGGAGCCAAGGAGCGGGTTGCGATTCCCTTGGCGAATGTTGTTCCAGGTGAAGTCGGGGCGGCTGTAGAGACTGTATTCCTTGGGATAGACCTCGATCAGGTAGCGCGCCAGCTGGGCGAGCTCCCGGGCGGTGGTCTTATGTTGGGGATCGGGCAGGCCGGTGGCGTTCTTGAACACCGATTTCTGCAAGCCGAGCTCGCGGGCCCGGCGCGTCATCTGGTCGGAGAAGGCTTCCTCGGAGCCGGCAATGCCCTCGGCAATGGCTATGCAGGCGTCATTGGCGGACTGGATGATCACGCCCTGCATCAGGTCCTCGAGCTTCACCCTGGAATTGAGCTGGGCATACATGGTCGAGCCGCCGGACACGGCACCGCCTTTTCGCCAGGCATTCTCGCTGATGGTGAACTCGTCCGTGAGCTTCAGACGCCCCGATTTCAGCCCCTCGAAGACCATGAGCATGGTCATGACCTTGCTCATGCTGGCCGGGGCCATCAGGTCATCAGCATGATTCTCGTAGTAGATCTTGCCGGAGCGCGAATCCATGAGGATCGCAAAAGGAGCCTTGCTCTCGAACTTCGCCGGCTCGGCGGCCTCTTGCGCCGCTCGTCCCGTGCCGAGGCCGGCAAATGCCAACGCCGCCACGAGGCCAGTCGCCGAGAGCCACCTCACCCATCGATCCCACATGCCGTCCACCCTAGCAGAATGTCCAAAAACTATCGGCTAGACCCCCCAAAAGCAACAAAACGGAACAACCTATCCTGCTCAATTGGACCAGTTCGTCGCCCGCACCAGGCGGGCATCGGCATGACCCTGCGCCACCACCTGGTCAAGCGCCGCCGCCGCCCTACCCTGGTCGTCCAGCGGCCCGAGCTCGACCTTGTAGAGGGTGCCGAGCTGACCGGCAATCGAGGTGACGGAGACCGGGCCCACCGGGCGCAGCGCCTCGCGGGCGCGCTCGGCATTGCGCGGATCCGAATAGGCCCCGATCTGCACATAGTAGCTTTGACGTTGCGGAAGCGGTGCCATGGCGCCTGCCGGGACGACCGGCCGGGCGGCGGCCACAACGATCGAGCCGCTTCTGCCATCCAACCGTCGATTCATCGCGATGAGGTCGCTGCCATGGTCATTGAGCGGCGCCGGGCCGAGATACTGCACCCGGACATTGGCCCTGCCCTTCTGCTTGAAGCCAAGGACCTCGGCCGATTTGCGCGACATGTCGATGATCCGATCACCAACGAAGGGGCCGCGATCGTTCACCCGCACCACCACCGCCCGGCCGTTCTCGAGATTGGTGACCTTGACATAGCTCGGCAGCGGCAGGGTTGGATGAGCGGCCGACAGATAATCCATGTCGAACCATTCGCCGTTGGAGGTCATGCGGCGGTGAAATTGCGGCCCGTACCATGACGCCTGCCCGACCTTGTCATAGCTCGGGTCCGCGCGCGGATAATATTTCCACCCCGCAACCTCATAGGGTTGGCCGATCAGATATTTGCCGCCACCCTTCGGCAGCGGTCCCGCACCCGGATAGACCGGGCTGCCGACCCCGGCAAACGGGTTGCGCTTGGCGGGACCGGACGAGCAGCCATTGAGCAAGGCTGCGGCAATCAGCAGGACCGTTACGCCGAGAGATTTCCACCACAGCCCACGCACGCCGGCCCACGCTCCCCACCCCGCCCCCGATCACCCGGGCGCATGCACAGACGATTGTCCGCAATGCGTTAATAGGCGATTGAGGATGTTGGTTAACGATGCCGGAAGCGATCGTTCACGGCTGTGTTGCCGGCGCCGGCGGCGGCGCTGCCGCCGTCGGCGATGCCGCGGGCCCAGCCGCTGGCGGCTCGGCAGTGCCGGTCGGCAGCCCGCTGTCGGACTTCGGCGTGGTCGTCGGCGCTGGCGCCGCTTGCGGCGTTGTCGCTGGCGCCCCCGTGCTGAGCGCGCCCGCGGCATCGGCCGTTTCGGGTACGGCAACGCCGAGGCGACGCAGATTGTCGCGTGCGAGCTGGTTACCTTTCTGCGCCGCCTTCGTGTACATCTCGATGGCGCGCTGCTTGTCTGCCCGCGTCCCCCAGCCCATCTCGTACATGCCGCCGAGATTGTTCATGGCGAAAGCGTCATCGCCCTTCGCCGCCTGGGTGAAGAGATCGAAGGCGCGGTTGAGATCGCGGGTGATGCCCTTGCCGTTCAGATACATAAGGCCGAGATTGTTCTGAGCGCCGGAATGACGGCCCTCCGCCGCCTTGCGGTACCATTCGGCGGCCTTGGTTTGATCGGCAGTCACGCCGTTGCCCTTCTCATAGGAATAGGCCGTCCAGTATTGCGACTCCAGATGGCCTGCCTGCGCCGCCGCCTCATAGAGCTTGACGGCGGTCTCGGGGCTCTTCTTCACGCCGTCGGCACCGTTGTGAACGATCCGCGCCAGCCTGAATTGGGCATCGAGGTTCCCGAGCTGCGCCGCCTTGCGATACCACTGGGCGGCCTTCAACACGTCCTGGCGCTGCCCTTCCTTGCCATCCTCGAAAGCCCGCGCGATGGCAAACTGCGCCTCGTCGTCGCCCGCCTTGGCCAGCTTTTCCTTCTTGTCGAAACTCAGGGTATCTAGAGTGGACTGGGCCAGAACCGGGCCCTGCAGAGACAACAGGATGAGCGAGCCAACAAAGGCCCACCCGCACAGCCGGGGGTACGTCGTTACCAGCAACATGTCCTTTCCGGCTTGCCTGCCGGGCCTCTTAGGTTGCAGTGGTTCACAAAACCATCGTGCCAGTCTTATGCCATAACTTCGGTCGAGCCATTACCGTTTCATCAATCAAAGTAGGGGGAGCAACATGGAAGACAAGAGCGAAACCAGCTCTCCAACCGAAGATCGGGGCGAAGTTGTGGCGCAAACGCCGCAAATGCCCTGGCTTGAGCACTATCCACCCGGGATCGACTGGGCGCAAGACATAGAACCTCGAAGCCTTGTTGCTTTGTTCGATGACGCTGTCCACAAGAACGGCGAGCGCGTCTGCATCGATTTTTTCGGCGCCCGAACACGCTACCGCGATCTCGGTCGCGACGTGTCGCGCCTCACCGCAGCGCTGCAGCGGCGCGGCATCGGCAAAGGCCACCGGATCGGTCTGCTGCTGCCGAACTGTCCGACCTATGTCATCGCCTATTTCGCGATCCTCAAGGCCGGCGCCGTGGTGGTCAATCTCAATCCGTTGTACACCGCCGAGGAGCTGTCGGCGCTGGCGGCCGACTCGGGCGTTGCCGCCGTCGTCACGCTCGATCTCACGGCACTCCATGAGAAGGCCGCGGCATTGTTGCGGTCGGGAAGCGTGTCGCAGCTCGTCGTGGCGTCCTTTGCGCAGCAGCTTCCCTTCCTCAAGCGCGTGATGTTCCGGCTGTTTCGGCGGCGTGACATCGCCAAGACCGCGCGACGACGGCGCGGCCGCGTGCTGTCATTCGAGGCATTGCTTCGCGAGAGGCGGACGCCAAAACCCGTGGTCATCGATCCGCGGGAGGACGTGGCGCTGTTCCAATATACCGGTGGCACCACCGGCCGACCGCGGGCTGCCATGCTGACGCATGCCAATCTCACTGCCAATGTTCAGCAGATCCTGCACTATGTCGGCGGGCGCGAGCCAGGCAAGGATCGGATCCTCGGCATATTGCCGCTGTTTCATGTGTTCGCGATGACGGCAGTGATGAATCTTGGGATCGCCATCGGCGCGATGATGATCCTGATGCCGAAATTCGATCTGCCGAGCGCGGCGAAGATCCTGCGCCGGAAGAAGCCGACCATTCTGCCGGGCGTACCCACCTTGTTCACGGCTCTCCTGCAATCGTCGCGGCTTCGGCGCAGCGATCTCGAATCGCTGTCCTTCTGCATCTCGGGCGGCGCCTCGCTTGCCACCGAGTTGCGCAACCGCTTTCAGCAATTCTCGGGATGCCGGTTGGTGGAGGGCTATGGCCTTTCCGAAACATCTCCGGTCGTCACTTTGAATCCGCTGAACGGCACCGAGAAGGACGGCTCGATCGGACAGCCGCTGCCGCGCACCATCATCTCGATTCGCGATCTCGATGATCCGAAGAGCGAGATGCCGCTCGGCGAGCCGGGCGAGATCTGCGTCAAGGGTCCGCAGGTGATGCGAGGTTATTGGAACCGCCCGGAAGAGACCGAAGCGGCTTTCATCGACGGCTTTCTGCGCACGGGCGATGTCGGATACGTCGACACGGACGGGTTCGTCTTCATCATCGATCGCATCAAGGACCTGATCAATGTCTCGGGGTTCAAGGTCTATCCGCGGCAGGTCGAGGAGGCGATCTACAGCCATCCCGCAGTGTCGGAGGTGACGGTGATCGGGGTGCCCGATCCTTATCGCGGCGAGGCGCCAAAGGCCTTCGTAAAGCTGAAGGAAGGTCACGAGCTGACACAGGAGGCGCTGATGCGCCACCTGTCGAGCAAGCTCTCGCGCATGGAGATCCCGTCGGCGATCGAGTTTCGCGACAGCCTGCCGAAGACGTTGATCGGCAAGCTGTCGAAAAAGGAGCTCAGGGCGGAGTGAAGCTCGAGGCTCTACTGCTGCTGCTGGCTCTGTTGCTGCTGGACCCGCGGCCAGACCTGCGTGCGACAAAGGAACGCGAGGCAGCCTTCGACTTCCATGGAAGTGTCGTTGGGTCGAAGATACACGCTGTAGGTGCGGCCGTCCTCGGGATTATAGACGTTCCCCTCCCATTGATCGTCCCGGTCCGATGATGGTTTGAGCTGCGACAGGATCGTCAGGCCAAGGAGCGGCTGCGTCTGGAGCGTCGCATCCGGGTTCCTGCGGTCCAGTTTCGGATTGCCCTTTTTGTCATTGGGCTCGGACAGCCAGACGATCTTGCCGCACAACATCTCACCGCAGGGAGCGATCTCGATTTGCGACCGCCCCTCCCCGGCCGACCAGAACCCGACCGGGTCTGTCGCCGTGGCGGTCGCCGGTATTGGTGCCAGCACGACCAAAGCCGTCAGGACTAACACTTTCCGCATAGGTCCGACCTCATCTTAGATGCTTCCAATCTAGCGCCTTCCCAGACAGGGTTTCGCATGCGCGGCCAACGGTTGACGGTGAAAGCTGTCGGCAGTGCCATGCGGTTGAGCGGTTCCCCTCGGAGGTCTATGGTTTTTCCTGAGCCGGTTGCCCGGCCTTGAGGCGTTTCAGCAAATCTGGAGGACCGAATGACCCGTGTCGCCGAATTTCGCCCGCAACAGGCTGGTGCCAGCGACGAGTGGCATTTGCGTGTCGATCTTGCGGCGGCCTTCCGCCTCGCGGCGATGCACGGATGGCATGAGTCGGTTGCAAACCATTTTTCGCTGGCGATCTCACCGGATGGCAAGTCATTCCTGATGAATCCGCGCTGGCGCCATTTCTCGCGCATCAGGGCCAGCGATCTGCTCAAGCTCGATGCCGACGATCGATCGACCATGGAGCGGGACGACGCGCCGGATCCGACGGCGTGGTATATTCACGGCCGGATGCATGCGGCGCTGCCCCAGGCACGCTGTGTTCTCCATCTGCATCCGCCCTATGCCACCGCGCTGGCGGCGCTCGCTGATCCGGAGATCAAGCCGGTCGATCAGAACACGGCGCGGTTTTTCAACCGCGTTGCCTATGACATGGGCTATGGCGGCATGGCCAACAGCGCCGACGAAGGCGATAGGTTGGCTTCCATCCTCGGCAATCGCACCACCATGATGATGGGCAATCATGGCGTCCTGGTCGCTGCCGAGACGGTCGGTGAGGCTTTCGATACCATGTACTATCTCGAGCGGGCATGCCAGACGCTGGTGCTCGCCTATTCGACCGGCCGGCCGCTCAATGTGATGAGCGACAGCGTCGCCGAGAAGACCGCGCAGGAATGGGAGGAATATCGCGACCAGTCCTTGGCGCATTTCGAGGAGATGAAGTCCATTCTTGCCAAGCAGAGTCCCGACTTCGCGGACTAGATGGCCGTCGCTCTCCGCCGCACCCTGCCGCCGACCAACAGCCTCGTCGTGTTCGAGGCGGCGGCACGGCATATGAACTTCACGCGGGCGGCGGAGGAACTGTCGGTGACCCAGTCGGCGGTCAGCCGCCAGGTTCAGCTGCTCGAGGATTTTCTCGGCACGACTTTGTTCCAGCGCCATGCCCGCGGCCTGCAGCTGACGCGCGAGGGAGAGCGGCTGCACCGGGCAGTGTCGATGGGGCTCGAGCACATCGCCAACGTCGCGGCCGACATCCGCCGCCATCGCGGGCCGGCCGAGCTGACGGTCGCGACCAGTGTGACCTTCGCGTCCTATTGGCTGATGGCGCGCATGGCCAAGTTCCGTGCGGCCCATCCCGAAGTCGAGCTGCGAATCGTGGCGTCGTCGCCGGTCTATGATCTCGCCGCGGCCGGGATCGATCTCGCGGTGCGCTATGGCAGCGGCGAATGGCCGGCGGTCGACGCCGTGCGCCTGTTCGACAACGAGATCTGGCCGGTCTGCGCACCGCAATATCTGAAAAACCGCGGGCCGGTGCGCGGTGTCGCCGGCCTGCTTTCGGAGACCCTGCTGCATCTTTCGAAGTTCGATCGCAACTGGGTGACCTGGGAAAATTTTCTGCAGGCCTTCGGGGTGCGCGATCAGCCGACGCAGCGCGGCGAGGTGTTCGACAACTACATGGTGCTCATTCAGGCGACATTGAGCGGCCAGGGCATCGCGCTGTGCGGCCGGCGGCTTGCCGAGGATTTCATCGCCCAGGGCGACCTGGTGCGGCCGATCGATGAGGCGATGAAATCGGATCGCGGCTTCTACCTGGTGCGGCCGCGCGAGGCCACCATGAGCCACAGCGCCCGGCTGTTCCATGACTGGCTGCTCGACGAGGCCAAGCGCCCGGCGGGAGATTAATCAAGCCGTCGGGCACCGGGAACGGATACCCCCGTCATGGGACCTTGTAGGTATCGCAGAGGCTGATCAGAAATTCGTTTTTCTGATCCACTGCCCAGGCCCGAACTTCGGCCCCCTTATGGGGCAGATGTTTGTGATAGCCGCCCTTGAGGAATGTTTCGGCAAAAGCGTAACTGCGTTTGGGACCCTCAGCGGCCAGCCGACCTCCCCTTCGCTTCTCCCAGTCGGCAAGCGTGTCCGGTGCCCAACCGACCGATTTCTGCAATTCCTCGAAAGCAACCTTTGCAAGGGTAGGAGCGGCGGGCTCTGGGAAAAAAAAGCAAAGCATGATGCGATCGTTGTTCACCGGGCTGTGTGTTTCTGAACAGCGGGCGAAGCAGCGCAAGGCGTTGCTCAACTCATCGACTGCGTTCTGATCATAGGGACTCCCCATCGGTAGCGTTGCGCCGACAAGGGAGGCAACGGAATCGGGGGACCGTGCAACGGCTTGGTCAAGAGGTCGAAATCCCCAATGATCTGGCGATCTTGCTGCTGCCGGATCGCTTTTGGCAAGGTCGCTCACCGCTCGATCGTGGTTTGCAAGGACGGCCGCCATGATCGGCGTGTCGCCGCGGTCGTCACGAGTCACCGTCAGTGGCACTTCAGCGTGTCCAGGTGTGGTACTCGCGACAGTGCAGGCTGCTAGCATATGGATAACATGATGCACTGCTGTGAGTTTATTGGATTTTTCAAAATCATCATCAGCCGGGCTGAATCCAGGACCGATGGCTGCCATCAAGGTGAGAGCATTTCGACCGACATAGCCTTCGTGATAGTGCGGATCTGCTCCTATCGCTCTACCCGCGAGATGCCGGACCGCTCTTTGATCGCTTGGCTTCACGGTAATCGAAGGATCGGCGCCCCATGATAGGAACTGCTGGACTACCTTGGGGTCCCTCATAAGCACCGCATTATGGAGGGGTGTGCATCCCTTCTTGTCGACATGAAGATTGACGAAGTTCGCTCGTTCAGCCGGGGTATAAGCGTTCAGCATGTCGCTAAAGAATTTGAGGACTTCCTTGTCGTTGTTCCAATTGACGCCGAACGCCTCGGCCCATGGCAAGTATTTGTCAAGCTCTTTCGGATTCCTGTCAAAAAACCTGTCGGGATTGATCCCTCCTGATTTGAGGACACTAACCACCCGAGCATAGCTCGGCGGTGGCGGAGGCGGCGGATCTGGTGGTGCCGATGGGCGCTGTGGCCAATAGCTCGAGCCGCTGCCTGATCCACCGATATTGGTCATCGTCTTTCCCCCGGATGGTGAGTTGCCTGCAAAACATAAGTGCAATTCGAGCTGCCGGTTGTGCCGAACGGCACAATTTTCGAGAATTCCGGATCAAGTTGCCTAAAGCCAGCCCTTGCGGCGGAAATAGATGAAGGTCGCGAGCACCGATGCGATCATGAGGCCGAGTGCGAAGGGATAGCCAGCGATCCATTCGAGCTCCGGCATCATTTGGAAGTTCATGCCGTAGATCGAAGCGATCAAGGTCGGTGGCAGGAACACCACTGCGGCGACCGAGAAGATCTTGATGATGGCGTTCTGCTCGATCGTGATCATGCCGAGCGTCGCATCGAGGATGAAGCTGATCTTGTCGGACAGGAAGGAGGCGTGATCGGTCAAGGAGCTGAGATCGCGCTGCAGTGTCTTCAAATGCGAGCGCTGGACCTTGCGGCCCTCGGTCTTGCGATCGAGGTCGAAAACGGCCGTGTAGAAGGCGGTGAGGCGCGACAGCGACACCAGGCTTTCCCGGATATCGGAGGTGAAGTCGCCTTCCTCGCCGATGCGGCGCAGCAGGCTCGTGAAGTTGCGCGACTTGCCGTCGGCGGCCTGGAACACCTCCTTTGAAGTTGCCGCCGCGATGGTGCCGACCCGCTCGAGATGGTCGGCGGCGCGATCGACGATGGCTTCGAGCAGCGAGATGAACACGCCGTCACCGGTCGGCGGGCACCCTTCCGGCCGCTGCGAGCGGGCGATGAAGATGTCGAAGGAGCGCGGCTCGCAATAGCGCACCGTCACCAGAATCTGACCCTTGACGATGAAGGTGATGGCGTCGATCTCCGGCTTGTCGCCATCGGCCCGGCTGATGATCGTGGCGGTCATGAAGATGGCGTCGCCCTGGGTGTAGAGGCGGCTCGAGGCCTCGATCTCGGCAAGCTTCTCGCGCACCGGGATGTCGATCCGGAGCGCCGCCTCGATGGTTGCCTCCTCGCTCGAGGTTGGCCGCAGGAGATCGATCCAAACGGTCTCGGGCGGCAGCGACACGCCGCCCTTCCAGTCTGAGGGCGCGAGGCTTCCTTTGTCATGGACATAGACGGTCAGCATGAGGATCTGCCCGATATCGAATGGAAATTCGGCCTGAACAGTAGTGGAGGCGCAGCCGGCTGCAAAGTCGGCAGATTGCTCCACTCGACGGCGTCATGCTACTCCGGGCCATGGACGAAGCGGACATTGTCCACATAGTCGGGGCGGGTCTCGCCGGGTCAGAGGCTGCCTGGCAGGCGGCGAATGCCGGCTGCCGGGTGGTGCTGCATGAAATGCGCCCTGACCGGATGACCGACGCCCATAAATCGGGTGGCTGCGCCGAGCTCGTCTGCTCCAATTCCTTCCGCTCGGACGATGCCGAGCTCAATGCCGTCGGCCTCCTGCATCAGGAGATGCGGCTGGCCGGATCGTTGATCATGGAGTGCGCCGACCGGCACCGGTTGCCGGCCGGATCGGCGCTTGCGGTCGATCGCGACGGGTTCTCCGATGCGGTGACGGCCAAGATCGCGGCGCATCCGCGGATCACCATCGAGCGGGGCGAGGTCGATGACCTGCCGCCGCCCGACTGGAGCAACAGCATCATTGCCACCGGGCCCCTGACATCGACGGCGCTGGCCAATGCCATCGCCAAGGTGACGGGCGACAGCGGGCTCGCCTTCTTCGATGCCATCGCCCCGATCGTCTACCGCGATAGCATCGATTTTGCCGTCGCCTGGTACCAGTCGCGTTACGACAAGGCAGGGCCGGGCGGCAGCGGCGCCGACTACATCAACTGCCCGCTGAGCAAGCTGCAATATCAGAACTTTATCGATGCGCTGCTCACCGGCGAAAAGGCAGCGATGCGCGATTTCGAGAAGGACACGCCCTATTTCGACGGCTGCCTGCCGATCGAGGTGATGGCGGAGCGCGGGCCGGAGACGCTTCGGCATGGACCGATGAAGCCGCGCGGGCTCACCAATGCCCATGCGCCCGACGTCAAGCCCTATGCGGTCGTCCAGCTCCGGCAGGACAATGCCATCGGCACGCTCTACAACATGGTGGGCTTCCAGACCAAGCTGAAGCATGGCGAGCAGGTGCGGATCTTCCGGACCATTCCGGGCCTTGGCAATGCCGAGTTTGCACGGCTTGGCGGGCTCCACCGCAACACCTTCCTCGACAGCCCGCGGCTCATCGACCAGGAGCTCAGAATGCGGGCGCTGCCGCGGCTGCGCTTTGCCGGCCAGATCACCGGCGTCGAGGGTTATGTCGAAAGCGCCGCCACCGGCCTGATCGCCGGGCGGCTGGCGGCGGCGCAAGCCCTCGGGCGGCCGTTCCGTGCGCCGCCGGCCACCACGGCGCATGGCGCGCTGATCAACCATATCACCGGTGGTCATATTGCAATGACCGATGGTGCAAGCCGCTCGTCGTTCCAGCCGATGAATGTCAATTTCGGCTTGTTCCCGCCGGTCACCCTGCCCCGCGACAGCACCGGCAAGCGGCTGCGCGGAGCGGCCAAGCAGGAGGCGCGCAAGCGGGCCTATACCGGGCGGGCGCTCAGCGCATTCTGCGGGTGGCTAGAAACGTTCGGCCCATGAAGCCCTGAGCAGCCGCAATTGGCGCAACACCTGCGGCACCGCCGCCCCCTTGGTCAGCACCGCGGCGCCGATCCGGGCGAGCTTTCTCAAATAGGTGTCGGCCAGGCTCGCCGGCAGAAAGGCCGGGAGCGCCGCCACCGGGACCTCGGCCTGGGCAGCACGGGCCTCGCCGAGACGGCTTTCAGCCAGGTGACGCAGCTCGGCAAGCAGCACCGCCATGGCAGCATCGGCACGGCCTGCCAGGACATGCGCCGGTGTCAGCCCGCGACGGGCCAGCAAGTCGAGCGGGATGTAGCACTGGCCGCGGGCGCGATGTTGCGGCAAGGATCGCATGAGGCCGGCAATTCCGACCGCCACGCCGGCATAGCCGGAGACGGTCGGGGTCCGCAGTGCCTCCTCGCCGGCGAGGACCAGGGCGGCGAGCTGGATCAGTGCCGACGATGTCTCGCCCAGATAGCCCTCGAGGTCGGTCATCGACGGCATCGGATCGTCATAGAGATCGAATTTTCGCGCCTCGATCATATTGCGAAAGGCATGGAGCGGCAGATCGCCCGCCTCGATGGCGCGCGCCAGCAACTGCAGGACGGGGTGGTCGGCCGTCTCGCCGGTATAGATGCCGGTGACCGCGTCCTCCCACCATTGCAGGCGGATCTCGCCGAGCATGGGCTCGCGAACGAGGCCGCGAATGCGCGCGAGCTCGACATTGAGGGCGTAGAGGGCATGGATCAGCGGCCGGCGCTCCTCCGGCACGAACAGGGCGGTCAGCCAGCGGTCCTTGTCCTCGCTGCGTAGGAGCTCGTCGCAATGCTGTGCCGCATCATCGAGCGCCATCGCCATGATCAGATGGCGATCAATGCGGCGGCAACGGCGCGACCCTCGGCGAGCAGCACATTATAGGTCCTGGCGGCAGCGCCCGTGTCCATCGCCTCGAGCGTGATCGCGCGCAGGGCAAATTCGCGCCGGATGTCGGCCGAAGGAAAGACCTGCCTTTCTCCGGTGCCGAACAGCATAAGGCCGATGGTTTCCTGCTCGGCAAAGGCCGGCGCGAAACTATCGACCACGATCTCGGCCATGGATTCAGGCGGCCAGGCGTGCATGCCGGAGGGAAGGATCAACAGCGAGCCGCGGTGCGACATGCCGGCAAAGCGGAAGCCGCCATTGCCATAGGCGTCGATCGGCGCCCGGCCGGGATAGAAGCTCTTCCCCGACCGCTCCGTCATGGCAACCTCCAAGCAACCTCCGAGCCGTCAGGGCCGCGCTGCCTCGGGGGTGGCAGCAGCCTTGGCGCGGTCGGTCTGCCCGCCAGTGCTGACCCCGGTGAAGATCAGGAACGGCGCAGCGATATAGATCGATGAGTAGGTGCCGACGATGACGCCCCAGATCATCGTGAAGGTGAAGCCGCGGATCACCTCGCCGCCAAAGAAATAGAGCGACAGCAGGGCCAGCAGCACCGACAGCGAAGTCATGATGGTGCGCGGCAGCGTCTCGTTCAGCGACTGGTCGATGAGATCGGGCAACGGCAACTGCTTGTAGCGCCGCAAGTTCTCGCGCACCCGGTCATAGACCACGACCGTATCATTCAAGGAATAGCCGACGATGGTCAGGATGGCAGCAATGATCGAGAGGTCGAAGTCGAGCTGCAGCACGACGAACAAGCCGATCGTCAGGGCCACGTCATGCACCAGCGATGCCGCCGCTCCGACGGCGAACTGCCATTCGAAGCGGAACCAGAGATAGATCATCACCAGAAAGATGGCGACGACGA
>Ga0209382_10005988_pt1 | contig 15705 bp, 13 predicted proteins | sample SoiMetdeltSBSDD5_FD_187599 | JGI IMG/M metagenome (GOLD analysis project Ga0209382, IMG submission 187599) | Bulk soil microbial communities from a Populus tree surrounding site in Tennessee, USA - Soil MetaG P. deltoides SBSDD5 (SPAdes) (version 2) | ecosystem: Environmental > Terrestrial >...
CGTCGTCGGCACCCGCCGGGAACGGGTGCTCGGGCGCCAGCCGGTAGTCGACCGACACCACCGCCACCCCCAGCCGCTCCATGTACCCGACGTTGCGGGGGTCGTCGAGCCGGGGGCTGCCGATCATCATCCCGCCGCCGTGGAAGTCGAGGTAGACGGCCGTCGGTGTCGTCCCCTCGGGACGGAAGACCCGGCACGGCACCCCGGCGACCTCCTCGTCGACGCCCCGGGGATCGACCACCTCGATGGCCTCCAGCGCCCGGCGCATGAACTCGACGCGACCCATCGGGTCCGTCGCGGCGTCGGGCGCGCCGTCGGCGCTCAACAGCTCGGCGACCACCTCCCCCATCTCGCGAGCCTCCGCCCGCAACCCCTCATAGGCCTCCGGCCACAACTCCACAGCGCCTGCCCTCCCCCTCGGCCTCTCACGGCTCCGCCCACGCTGTCACCTCCCCCAGCTCCCTGCACACCCCAGCGTCGTTTCAGGTGCTCAGGTCGTTCGGTTGAGCTGGTTGATGTCCTGCAGGAGGGCGACTGCTCCGGCGATCGCGACGATGAGCCCTACGGCGCGGGCGGCGATGCCGGTCAATGGGGCATGGGCTGCCCGGTTCACGGGTGGGTGATCGCGGACGGCGGTCCAAGCCAGGAGCACTATGGCGGCAACAGCGAGAACGACCAGGGTCGGCGGGAACAGGGCGACGAGCACGATCGGCGCGACCGGGGACGGTCGGTCGGGGCCGTTCCGTGTCGCGTGGGCCTCGACCGCCTCGACGGCCGGCCCGATGGCGGCACCGAACAGGGCCGGGAGCACGACGAAGCTGCCGACGGTGAGCCAGGTGGGTGTGAGCACGGTGAAGTCCACGCCGTCGGAATGGACGAGCAGCGCTCCGACCACGGCGCCGGCGGCTGCGGCGACGGTGAGGTAGCGGAGCCAGCGTGGGCCGAGCAGCCAGGGGCGCACCCACTGGTACGCGGCGGCACCGATGATCCCGATGGTCGCCCCGAGGGCCAGGAGGTTGTAGGTGCCTCCGACGGTGAAGCGGCCGATCTCGAAGCCGTCGTCGCTGCGGATGCCGCGCACCTCGTCGCCGGAGGTCGCACGCAACAGCAACATGCACAGCCGGCTGCCGACCCCGGCGACCAGGACGCCGACGGGGATCCCGGCGAGGACCAGGGTTCGGAGACCCTCGCCGACGGCGGGCCGCAGGTGCCGGCGGCTCACGGACCCCTCCATCACGTGGCGGGACGGCGGGTGGTCCGGCCGGCGAGGTGGACGATGCCGAGGACCAACCCGGCGGCGACGAGCAGCACGGCGGCGAGCCCGACGATCATGGCGACGTACCAGCCGCCCTCGGGTAGCTCGCCGGTCGCGTTGGTCACGACGATGAGGAGGGCGAGCAGGGCTCCTCCCGTGGCGGTCGGCTTCCACCACTGCGCCGTGACCGGCCGGGGTGCGGTGAGAGGTCGGGCTCGGTGGTAGCTGAGCAGGGCGAGGCCGGCTGCGCTGAGCGCGACGGCCGTGCAGGCGAGCAGCACGACGGGGTGACCGACTACGAGGCCGACGACGACCGCCGCGGCGGCGAGCGCGCCGAGCACGGTCGTGAGGACGAGGTTGAGCGGGCGGTCCATGTGGGCCTCCAGGTGTTGGGATGGGACGCTGAGAGCGAGATCGGTGAGGCATCGGGGGACCACGCGCCAGGCCGGTTCGTCGCGCAGCTGCTCGGCGAGCAGGTCGACCAGGTCATCGCGGTACTCGTCGCGGAAGGCCCGGGGATAGAGCCGCACCAACCGGCGGTACGTTGCGACGACCAGCCCGGTGCTCGCATCGGAGCTCATGCCGGTGCCGCCCCGGGGAGATGGTGCGCCACCCGTGCGACGAGGCCCTGCAGCCGTGTGAGCTCGTCGAGCGCGACCTGGCGGCCGGTGCCGGTGAGCTCGTAGTAGCGCCTGCGCTCCGTGCCGGATCGGGGCCGGCGGTCGGTGGTCTCCACGATCAACCCGGACTCGACCAGCCGGTTGAGCGTGCCATAGAGCGTGCCGGGTCCCATCCGCACCGCGCCGTCGCTGAGCTCCTCGACGCGGCGCATCAGTCCATAGCCGTGCAGCTCCCCGTCGAGCAGCGAGAGCACCACGTGGAGCGAAGCGGCCGGCAGCTGTCTGTCACGCGACATGCTCGAATATTGATATATCGAAACTCGATAGTCAAGTGCGGCAAGAGCGCCCACACGCACCTGTCCGCTGACGACCAGCCGGCCACGTCCTGCCGGTACGGTGACCGCGATGGCCTCCGTCGCAGTGCTGGCCCCCGATGCGGCATCGGACGCCGATCTGGTCACGCGCCTCACCGACCTCGTGAACCGCGTCTACGCCACGGCCGAAGACGGATTGTGGATCGACGGCGCCGCGCGCACGACGACTGTCGAGATGGCCGACTTCATCGCAGCCGGCGAGATCGCGCTGGCCTCGGCCGGCGGCGACATCGTGGGCAGCGTCCGCATCCAGCAGCTGGACGCCGCTACAGGCGAGTTCGGGATGCTGGTGGCCGACCCCGACCGGCGGGGTGAAGGGATCGGCCGGGACCTGATCCGTTTCGCCGAGGAGCTCAGCCGCCGACGCAACCTGGCAATCATGCAACTCGAGCTGCTCGTCCCCCGAACGTGGACCCACCCCACGAAGGAGTTCCTGAACGCCTGGTACACCCGCATCGGCTACCGGCCGATACGCACCGGGCGCATCGACGAGAGCTACCCCCAGCTCGCCCCGTTGCTCGCCACGCCGTGCGACTTCGTGATCTACCAGAAGGACCTGGTTCCGCCCGCCCCCGCATCGTGACCTGAGAGGGAACTGACCCGACGGGTGTGCCGATCGGGGGGTGCCTAAGTTGGGGGTGCGATGGATGCCGGAGGGGCGGGTGAGGGGCGGCGTGGGCAGCGGGCTTGGTCGCCGGCGAGAGTGGCGGGTACTGCGATGGTCGTCTGGGGCGCCCTGTGGATCGCAGTAGGCCTCTACAGCCTGCCAGCAGGGGTCATCGCACCCGGAATGGACCATGGGTCGTACTGCGAGTCCGATGACCATCCCGATGCATGTCCGGATCTCCTGCCGGCGTTGCTGTACTCGCTGACGGCCGTAGCAGGCGGCTCATGCAGCGTGGCGGTCGCGGTTCGAGTGCGTCGCAGCCGACCGGGAGCTCGAGCCCCGTTCGTGACCGTGCTGTCGACCTGGGCGGTTGTGTTGCTGGCTCTAGGCGTGTGGGCGGCGAGGGAGGACGACTCCACCCGGTTGAGCGCTCCAGGTCGCGAGCTCCTCATGCTGGCTGTGGTGAACCTGGCAGTCTGCCTACTGCTCGTGGTGTCATCCGGGCCGGGAACTCCTGCGGGATCCGCGTCGTCCAACAGGGGTGAGTGACACCCGGATCGCCCGCTCCCGAGTGTCTGGCGCCATCGCCGCGGTGGGCCTGGTGGTGCTGGTGGCGGCTTGCGGCGACGACGAACCCGATCGGGTCGGCCCCGGCGACGGGCAGCCCACGCCCCTCGTCGGCACCGAGTGGCAGCTCGTGGAGAGGTCGGTCGACGGCTCGACGACGGTGGTCCCGACCGAGCTCGACGCCGTCGTGCGCTTCGACGGCGAGGGCGGCTGGAGCGCCCACGGCTGCAACTTCATCGGCGGCGGCGTCGAGATCGAGGGCATGCGCCTGTCGGTCGACGACGAGACATCGTCGACGGACATGGCCTGTGCAGGCCCGGTGATGGACGTCGACGCCGCCATCACGACCGTGCTGCGCGGGACGGTCGATGCGGCCATCGACGGTGAGGAGCTGACGCTCACCGGGTCTGGTGGCGATCGGCTGCGCCTCGAGGTGCGTGACGGCATCTTCCCCTCGCGCACCATGACACCACTCGATCAGGGCACTCGGGCCGGGGGCGACTACCGCTTCGGCTACGACGGCGGCGAGGCCGGGCCCTCCGTCTCGTGGGAGTTCCGCGAAGCGCCCGGCGCCCCATGGGGATTCGCAGGTATCGGGCCGCCGACGGACCCGCACCGGCCCGACCCCGGAAGCGGTGCAGCCGACGAGCCGGCGACCTTCGTGTTCGGGATCATCGGCACCGACGTCGCCCGGGTCGTCTACGAACCGCCCACCGGCCAGCCGACCGAGCTGGACCTCTACCAGCTCGGCACCGACTTCCCGGACTGGCAGGCCTACGGCGGTCTCGTCGCCCAGCCGGCCGTTGGGTCACACGTCGTCGCCTACGACGCACAGGGCGTCGAGCTGGGCCGATCCGTCGACCTGCGCTGGCCCTAGCGTGGCAGCGTGGGATTGAGGATTCGGGGTGCAGGGCCGGGTGACGTCGAGGCGGTCGTGGGCCTGCACGCGGCGTTGGTCAGGGAGGACGCAGGTCAGCGGGATCCGTTGATGGATCAGGGCTGGCCGGCGCGGGAAGGGCACGCTTACTTCACTGCGCTGCTCGGGGACCCGGCCAACGTCGGGTTCCTGGCGGAGGAGACGGCCGGGGACGAGGTCGCCGCCGTGGGCTTCGTGGTGGGGCGGATGGGAGGCGAGCCGAACAGCCTCCGACCGGTGCGCCGAGCCTCGCTGGAGAGCATGTTCGTCCAACCCGAGCACCGCAGCCACCGGGTGGGCGAGGCGCTGGTCCAGCGGTTCCTCGAGTGGGCGCGGGACCAGGGCGCCGAGCAGGTCGCGGTATCGGCCTTCGCGGCCAACGACCGGGCCATCGCGTTCTACCGCCGCATCGGCTTCGTCCCCCGAAGCCTCGAGCTCGAGATCGGTCTTCACTGAGATATCCGTTCGCCTCGGGGTGGGGCGGGTTCGGAGAATTGGGGGGTGGCGGGCACCAGAGAGGCGGACACCAGCAAGTGGGCCAAGAAGGCCGAGATGGACGGGGCGGAGCGGCGTCGGGTCGCGTTCCGGATGGCGGTCGGGGCATATGTGGGCCAGTTGCGGGAGGACTGGCGGCTGACGCTCCCCGCGTTCCTGCTGCCCGGGATCGGGTCGGTGCTGGTGTGGTTCTGCCCGCCGCTGGTGATCGCCGCCCTGATCGAGCGGTTCGGTGACGGGCCCCGCCCCGAGCTCCGCGACCTGTCGCCCTACCTGGCGGCCCTCGCCGGGGTGTGCCTGGCCGGGGAGGCGATCTGGCGGGCCGGGATCCACTTCCTCAACCGGGCCGGGTCCCGCGGCGTCGCCCGCCTCCAGACCCGGGGCATGGACGCGCTGTTCGACAAGGACCTGGCCTTCTTCCACGACAACTTCGCCGGCGCCCTGACCAAGAAGGTCGTGAGCTACGGGGCCGGCTACGAGATGTTCATCGACGTCGTGGTCTTCAACATCGGCCCGAGCGTCCTGCCGCTGGTCTTCGTCGCGATCGTGCTCGGCGCCTACTCGCCGTGGCTCGTCGTCTTCCTGCTGGTCATGGTCAGCCTCACCGGCGCGCTGGTCGCGCCGCTGATCGTGCGCCGCCAGCGACTCGTCCACGCCCGGGAGGCGGCGAGCAACACGGTGGCGGCCCACATCGCCGATTCGGTCAGCAACATGGATGCGGTCCGGCTGTTCTCCCGGGAGCGGGAGGAATCGGCCACCCACCACCACAACGTCGAGCACTGGCGCACGCTCGCCCTGCGCTCGTGGGACTACCAGAACCAGCGGGTCGACCTGGTCACCTCGCCGCTGTTCGTCTTCACCAACGTCATGGGCGTCGTGCTGGCGGTGGCGCTGGCCGACAGCAGCGACTTCAGCATCGCGGCGGTGCTCGTGACCTTCACCTACTACGCCCGCTGCACGGAGATCGTGTGGGAGTTCAACCGCATCTACCGCACGCTCGAGAGCCAGCTGTCGACCGCGGCCCAGTTCACGGAGCTGCTCCTCGACCCACCGACCGTCGTCGACCCCGCCGAGCCGGACGTCCCCCGCTTCCGGGACGCCGGCGTGCAGTTCCACGCGGTCCGCTTCCGCTACCCGAACCGGGCCGAGCGGCTGTTCCACGACCTCGACCTGCACATCGCTCCCGGCGAGAAGGTCGGCCTGGTCGGGCCCTCAGGCGGCGGCAAGTCGACCCTCACCCGGCTCCTGCTGCGCTTCGCCGACATCGACGGCGGCCGCATCACCATCGGCGGTCAGGACACCGCCCGCATCCGCCAGGTCGACCTCCGCGGCCAGATCGCCTACGTGCCCCAGGACCCGCTGATGTTCCACCGGTCGCTGCGCGACAACATCGCGTTCGGGCGGCTGCACGCCACCGAGGACGAGATCCGCGCCGCCGCGGCCGCGGCCCACGCCGCCGAGTTCATCGAGGCCCTCCCCCAGGGCTACGACACGCTGGTCGGCGAGCGGGGCATCAAGCTGTCCGGCGGTCAGCGCCAACGGCTGGCCATCGCCCGGGCCGTGCTGCGGGGCTCGCCGATCCTGGTGCTCGACGAGGCCACCAGCTCGCTCGACTCGGAGAGCGAGGCGCTCATCCAGCATGCGCTGCTCAGCGTCATGGCCCAGCGCACCGCCCTGGTGATCGCCCACCGGCTGAGCACCGTCCGGGCGCTGGACCGGCTGGTCGTGCTCGTCGACGGGATCATCGCCGAGCAAGGCAGCCACGACGACCTTCTCGCCCGCGGGGGAACCTACGCCGGCCTCTGGCACAAGCAATCCGGCGGCTTCCTCGGCCGCAACGTCGCCTGACCAGCCCGCGCGCCTCGGCACGTCATGTCAACACTTCTGACAGAGGCGTTCGCACGGTTACGCTCGATCGATGTCCAACTCGCGCGCGGCGCTGATCGAGGCGGCCTTCGAGGAGTTCTCGACCAACGGCTACGAAGCGACCACGGTCGCCGGGATCGCCGAGCGGGCCGGCGTCACCACCGGCGCGCTCTACGCCCACTTCGCCGGCAAGCTCGACCTGCTGCTGGCGACGGTCGGCCTCGCACCGGTCGAGGACATCGTCCGCTCGGCCCAGGAGGTCGCGTCCCTGCCGTGGAGCGAGGCGTCGAAGCAGATCATCCAGTCCATGTCGCAACGGCCGGACCGCCGCATGCTGCTGCTCCTCGACGTGATCGTCCTCGCCCGGCGAGATCCGCACGTCGCCCAGATCTTGCGGCGAGGGCTCGAGAGCTACCTGCGGGCCATGACGAGGGCGAACGAGGAGGCCGTGGCGCTCGGGCTCATCGACCCGGCCCTCGCCACCGACGACCTCGCGCGGATGATGGCGCTGCTGACGATGGGCAAGGTCGTGTTCGGCGCCCTCGACGAGGCGCCGCCGCCGGAGCCGGCCTTCGCCCGCCTGGCCGACCTGCTGCTGCAGTCCTCCGGTGCGGACGAAGACGGCGACCAGCCCGCCGCCCTCGCCAGGGTCCGGGCCCGGGCGGCCGCCGCGGAGCGGGCGCGACGGGCGTTGCACGACGGGATCGTCGACGCCGTGCACGAGGGGCACAGCCTCCGCCGGGTGGGCACCGCCGCCGGCCTGTCCCACGAGCGCGTGCGCCAGGTGCTCCGTGAGGAAGACCGTCAACACAGCTGACAGTCGTCTCCACGTTTCGGTGGTGTGTTGCTGGTCTCGCCATAATGGCGCTACGCCAGCCTGACATCGACGAGGGACGACGCCTCATGCCGATCGCCATCACCGACGCCCACCTGGAGCTCGAAGGAGTCGCCCGTGCGGCGCTGGAGAAGTTCGGCGCTCGCGCCGAAGCACGCCGGCTGCTCGACGGCGCCGACGAAACCCTGCCGCCGTTCTGGGGCCAGCTCGCCGGGCTCGGCTGGCTGGGCCTGCACGTCGCCGAGGAGCACGGAGGCTCGGGGTACGGGCTCGAGGAGGTCGTCGTCGTGGTCGAGGAGCTGGCCCGAGCGGTGACGCCGGGCCCGTTCGTCCCGACTGTGATCACCAGCGCCGTGCTCTCGGCCACTGCGGACGACGCCACCAAGGCCCGCCTCCTGCCCGGCCTGGCCAACGGCGAGCTCACCGGGGCCGTCGCCCTCGGCGGGTCGGTGACCGTCAGCGGGGGGACCGCGTCGGGCGACGCCGGTGCCGTGCTCGGCGGTGGGCTCGCCCAGGTCCTGCTGATCGCCGCCGGCGACGACGTCGCCGTGGTGGAGGTCGGTGACGGCGGTGACGCCGTCACCGTCGACGTGCCCGCCAACCTCGACCCGACCCGCCGGTCGGCCCGCGTCACCCTCGACGGGGCGGCGGCCACCGTGATCCCGGGCGCCCGCCGCACCCTGGTCGACCTCACCCGGCTGCTGCTGTCCGCCGAGGCCGTCGGCCTCGCCCGCGAGTGCACCGAGATGGCGTCGGCGTACGCCAAGGACCGGCTCCAGTTCGGCCGCCCGATCGCCATGTTCCAGGCGGTCAAGCACCACTGCGCCAACATGGCCGTCGCCACCGAGCTGGCCACCAGCGCCGTGTGGGACGCCGCCCGCGCCGCGGCCACCGGCGGCGACCAGCTCACCTACGCTGCCGCGGTCGCCGCCACCCTGGCGGCTCCGTCCGCCGACCTGTGCGCCAACCTCAGCACGCAGGTCCACGGCGGCATCGCCATCACCTGGGAGCACGACGCCCACCTGTTCATGCGCCGGGCCACGACCCTGCTGTGGTTCATCGACGCCGACGGCGCCGCCGCCGAGCTGACCGACCTCACCCGGGCCGGCGTCGCCCGCGCCCGGGCCGTCGAGCTGCCGCCCGAGGCCGAGGCGATCCGGACCGAGGTGCGGGCCTTCGCCGAAGGCCTCAAGGACCTGCCGTCCGACGAGCAGCGCAGCCGGTTGATCGAGACCGGCTACGTGATGCCGAACTGGCCCAAGCCGTTCGGCCGTGACGCCGGGGCGGTCGAGCAGCTCGTCATCGAGCAGGAGTTCGAGGCGGCCGGCGTCAAGCGCCCGGCCTACGGCATCACCGGCTGGGTCATCCTCACGCTGATCCAGTACGGCACCGCCGACCAGGTGGAGCGCTGGGTCAACCCGGCGCTGGACCAGGACGTCGTCTGGTGCCAGCTGTTCAGCGAGCCCGACGCCGGCTCCGACGCCGCCGGCATCAAGACCAGGGCCACCCGGGTCGACGGCGGCTGGAAGGTCAGCGGCCAGAAGGTCTGGACCTCCGGCGCGCATGTCGCCGGCATGGGCTTCGCCACCGTCCGGACCAACCCCGACGTCCCGAAGCACGAGGGCATCACCATGATGGTGATCGACATGCACGCCCCCGGCGTCGAGGTCCGGCCGCTGAAGATGACGACGGGGAACTCGGAGTTCAACGAGGTCTTCTTCGACGACGTCTTCGTGCCCGACGACGACGTGGTCGGGCCGGTCGACGGCGGCTGGACGGTCGCCCGGGCCACGCTCGGCAACGAGAGCGTGAGCATCGGCGGGGGCCAGGGCGGCATGGCGATGCCGGGCTCGGCGCTGGTGCCGCTCTACGACGGCCATCCCGAGCGGCTCACCGGGGGCGCGGCCCGCGTCGGCCACTACATCGCCACCCACCAGGCGATGGGCCTCCTCAACCTGCGCAGCGCCCACCGCGCGGTCGCCGGTGCCGGCCCGGGCCCCGAGGGCGCCATGACGAAGCTCATCCTCTCCGAGCTCGGCCACGAGGCGGTCGCGATCCAGACGGCGCTGCACGGGCCCGAGGCGCCGTTCATGGACGGTGCTGCCGGCATGAGCAACTTCATGGTGCTCATGCACCGGGGCATGTCGATCGCCGGCGGCACGTCGGAGATCAAGCGCAACCAGATCGGTGAGCGCATCCTCGGGCTGCCCCGCGACCCGCTGGTCAAGTGAGCGAGGCCGCCGAGCCGGGCCAACCGGTCAGCTATCCGCGAGCGGCCGACCTCGAGCTGATCCCATTCGGGTTCGGCCCGACGTCGAGCCGCGGCTCGTTCGAGCTGACCCCGGGGATCGCCCGCCACGACGGTGCCCTGTACGGCGGCACCGGGGCTGCCGCGTCGGTCATGGCGATGGAGGCGGCGACCCAGCGTGACGCCGTCTGGGTCGTCACCCAGTTCATCGCCCAAGCCCACGTCGGCGAGGTCATCGAGGTCGACGTCGACCCGCTGGCGTTGGGCGGGCGGATCGCCCAGCTGCAGGTGACGGCCCGAGTCGGCGACCGCACGGTCTTCTGTGCGCTCGGGGCCACCGCCCACCCGCGACCCGGCGGGCTGACCGGCCAGTACCTGCCGATGCCCCGCGTCTCGCCGCCCGACGACAGTGGGCCGATGCCGTTCGGGCCGGGCTCGTCGGAGGGCCGCGAGATGGCCGTCAGCCGCCGGCTCGAGTTCCGGCAGGCCACCTTCGTCGACGACCCGCCGCCCGGGTCGCTGGTGCTGTGGGCCCGGCTGCACGGGATCGACGAGCTGACCCGGGCCGGGATCGCGTACCTGGCCGACATGGTGCCGGCCGCCGTGGCACGTGCCGCCGGCAAGCTCGGCGCCGGCTTCAGCCTCGACAACTCGCTGCGGTTCGCGGACGTCCCGCCGTCCGACTGGGTCCTGCTCCACCTGCGCGGCGAGCTCGCCTCGAACGGCTACGGCCACGGCAGCTTCACCGCCTGGACCCCCGACGGCACCCTCGTCGCGACCGGCAGCCAGACCGCCAGCATGGTCCACATCTTCGAGGCCGACGAGCTGGAGGAGTGGCGGTCGGCGATCGCAGCCCGAGCGACGAACCGTCAACAGTCCTGACACTCGGAGCCGCCCGACCAGGCAATTTCCCAGCTCCCTTCCCCCGCTCCCGTAGCGTGGCTATCTTTTCCCGGGGACGGCCCTTCGGCTGCCCCTAGGGGGGAGCGGTGAGCATGTTGGCCACGGCACTGTTCAGCGAAGCGGCGCTGCGCTTCGTGCTCCTGGGCACTGCGACCGGGGCGCTCACCGCGCTTGTGGCGCTCGGCATCGTCATCGTCCACCGGGCGTCGGGCGTCCTGAACTTCAGCGCCGGCGCCATGGGCGGGATCGCCGCCTACCACTGCTACGACCTGCGCGACACCATGGCGACGCCGGTGGCGGTGGCAATCGGAGTGGTCGTCGGCATCCTGCTCGGGCTGGTGACCTACGGCGTGCTGGCCCTGCTGCGCGACGCCTCGCAGCTCGCCCGCCTCATTGCCACGCTCGGGCTGTTCGGCGCCGGTCAGGCGTTCATGGTGCTGCGCTGGGGTCCCTCGATCGTGCAGCCCCGGCCGATGCTGCCGTCGCGAGACGTGACGTTGTTCGGCGACGTGCGGATCGGCCTCGACCGGCTGCTGCTCATCGGCATCGCCTTGGCCTGCGCGCTGGTGCTGCGGCTCGTGTACTCGGGGACGCTGTTCGGCCTCGCCACCTCGGCGGTCGCCGAGAACCGCCGGGTCGCGGCGAGCGCCGGCTGGTCGCCGAGCCAGATCGAGCTGGTGAACTTCGCCGTCGCCGGGGGCCTGTCCGCGCTGGCCGCCATCCTCCTCGCCCCGATCGTCACCCTCAACGCCGCGGTGCTGTCGATCGCCGTCATCCCGGCGCTGGCCGCCGCCCTGGTCGGCCGCTTCTCCTCGTTCGGCATCACGGTCGCCGCCGCCCTGGTGATCGGCATCATCCAGAGCGAGATCTCGCTGTTCCAGCCCGACATTGCCGACGGCCTCGGCGTGAGCGCGGCCTCGCTGACCGGCCTCGTCCAGGCCGTGCCGCTCGCGATCATCCTCGTGTACATGATCGTGACCGGCCGGTCGCGGCTGCAGCGCGGCGAGACCGTCGCCCGGCTGCCGCTGCCGGGGTCGGGCTCGGTGTCGCTGCTGCCCCTGGTCGTCGGCACGGCCGTCGGCGTCGTGCTCCTCTTCGGGGTCGACACGTGGACCAACGCGCTCATCTCCACGTTCGCCGGCGCGATCGTCCTGGCGTCGGTCGTCATGGTCGCCGGCTACGCCGGCCAGCTCTCGCTGTGCCAGTTCGCCCTCGCGGGGTTCGGGGCATGGGTCGTGGCCCGGCTCGTGTCGGTCAACGGCTGGCCCTTCGAGCTGGCGCTGCTCGGCGGCATCGCCCTCACGACCCTGGTCGGCGTCGTCGTGGCCCTGCCGGCGGTGCGCACGCGCGGCACCAGCCTTGCGGTGGCGACCCTCGCCATGGCGCTGATGTTCAACTCGCTGATCTTCACCAACAGCGCGGTCATCGGCGGTGTCCGGGGCTTGCCGATCAGCGACCTGTCGTTCCTCGGGATGGACCTCGACCCGCTGGAGCACCCGCAGCGCTACGGGATGTTCGTGCTCGTGATCCTGGTGCTGGTCGGGCTGCTCGTCGCCAACGTGCGGCGCGGTCGTGCCGGGGCCCGGCTGCTCGCCGTGCGCAGCAACGAGCGGGCGGCCGCGTCGCTCGGGATCGGCGTCGTCGGGGCGAAGGTGTACGCGTTCGCGGTCGCCGCAGCCATCGCCTCCCTCGGCGGCGCGCTGCTGTCGCTGCGGCAGCCGAACGTGCAGCTGGGCGTCTACAACGTCGTCGGCTCCGTGTTGCTGATCCAGTACGCCGTCGTCGGCGGGCTCGCCTGGGTGGCCGGCGTCGTCATCGGCGCGGCCGGGGCCCCGACCGCCATCGGCAACGTGATCTTCGCGGACGTCGTGCCGGCCGGGACCGACATCGTGTCGTGGCTCGCCGTCGTCTCGGGGGTGTCGGCCGTGCTGGTGCTGCGCCAGGCGCCCGACGGCGTCGCCTCGCTCTGGTCGCGGACCGCCGACCGCATCACCTCGCCGTTCCGGATCCCCCGGCCGCGCGCCGAGCAGGCCGGGGAGGCCGACGAGGCCCGAGGGGCGCCGGCTCCGGCGCAACGCCGCCGGGCCCCGGCGCCCCTCGAGATCACCGACGTCGTCGTGTCGTTCGGCGGTGTCGTCGCCCTGGACGGAGTGAGCTTCTCGGTCGAACCGGGCGAGGTCGTCGGCCTCATCGGCCCTAACGGCGCCGGCAAGACGACGTTGCTCGACGTCGTCACCGGGTTCACGGCCGCCGAACGGGGCACCGTGAGCTTCGGCGGCGCCCCCATCGACCGCTGGTCCGTCGAGCGACGCGCCCGGGCCGGGATCGTGCGGTCGTGGCAGGCGGTCGAGCTGTTCGAGGAGATGACGGTTCGTGAGAACCTCCTGGTCGCCGCCGACGACCAGTCCCGCTGGCACTACCTGACCGGGCTCGTGCGGCCGGGCCGGCAGGCCCCGACTGCGCTGATGGACGACCTCGTTGCCGAGTTCGCCCTCGGTGACGTGCTCGACGAGCGCCCGTCGACGCTGCCGCATGGCGTGGCCCGACTGGTCGGCATCGCCCGCGCGCTGGTCAGCGAACCGGCGGTGCTGCTGCTCGACGAGCCCGCGGCCGGGCTCGACGGCCGCGAGGCGGGCGAGCTCGGCGCAGCCATCCGGGCCATGGCCCGGCGCCACGGGATCGGCATCCTCGTCATCGAGCACGACGTGCCGCTGCTGTTGGAGACCTGCGATCGGATGGTGGTCCTCGACTTCGGCCGGAAGATCGCCGAGGGCCCGCCCGGCGACATCGCCGGCGACAGCAGCGTCATCGAGGCGTACCTCGGGTCTGCGGACATCGCGCCCGACTCGTCGGTGGAGCAGCGGGCATGACGGCGCTCGTCGAGACCGTCGGGTTGTGCGCCGGCTACGGGGACGTCGAGGTCGTCCGCGGCCTCGACCTCCGGGTCGATGCCGGGGAGGTCGTCGCGGTGCTCGGCCCCAACGGCGCGGGCAAGACGACGACGCTGCTCACGATCTCCGGCGAGCTGCCGCCGCTCGGTGGCGAGGTGCGGTTCCTCGGGCAGGCCACCCGCGATCCGCTGCACGTGCGGGCCCGCAAGGGCCTCGCCGTCGTCACCCAGGAGCGGGCCGTCCTCATGGAGCTGACCACCGCGGAGAACCTCCGGGTGAGCCGGTGCGACATCGGTCGGGCGGTCGAGCTCTTCCCGGAGCTGGAGCCCCACCTCCAGCGCCGGGTCGGGCTGCTGTCGGGCGGCCAGCAGCAGATGCTCGCCCTGGCGCGGTGCCTGGCCCGCTCGTCCAAGGTGCTGCTCGTCGACGAGCTGTCCCTGGGCCTGGCGCCGAAGGTCGTCGATCGGCTGCTCGCCGCCGTGCGAGCCGCTGCCGACGGCGGGCTGGGCGTGCTCCTGGTCGAGCAGCACGTCCACAAGGCCCTCCGCGTCGCGGACCGCGTCCTCGTCATGAGGCGCGGTGCCGTCGAGCTCGAGGGCACCGCCGACGACCTGCGCGACCGGGTCGACGACATCCAGCGCGCCTACCTGCAACCAGCCACCTCGGAGGCGACCCCGTGACGATTCGGCCTCGCTCATGGATGATCGCCCTCGCCCTGCTCGGGCTGCTGGGGGCCGGGTGCGGTGACGGCAAGATCGGCGACGCTGCGCCGGCGACGAAGACGTCGGACGGAGGTGCGACCCGCAACGAGGGCGGCGGCGTCGACGCCGCGGACTGCCCGGGTGAGCCGCTGAAGTTCACGACGATCGCGGCGCTCACCAGCCAGCTCGGCAACAACGGCGACCGCATCCGCATCGGCACCGAGGCCGGGGTCGCGGCCGTCAACCGCGACTGCGCGCTGGGCCGGCCCCTCCAGGTCGACTTCTGCGACGACACCGGCGACGTGAACCAGAACCTCGAGTGCGGCCGGGAGGCCGCGTCGAACGGCACGCTCGCGCTGCTCAGCTTCATCGGAGCGTTCGACGACGGAGCGACGGCGTCCGGCCTGCCGGCGATCTACACCTGGGGCACGTCGGCCTTCGAGCTGACCAACGAGAACGCGTACTCCTCGATCAACGGCGTCGCGGTCGGCATCTCCGGGGTCACGGCCGCCAAAGCCAAGGGGGCCGACGACTTCCTCCTGGTGCTGCCCGACCTGCCGTCGCTGCAGTTCGCCGCCACGCAGGTCGAGCAGGTCGCCGACATCATCGGCATCGACGTCGAGGTCATCTACTTCCCCGTGGACACGACGGACTACGCGCCGATCGCCGCCCAGATCGCCGGGCACCACACCGATGCCGTCGGGCTGCTCCCGGCCCAGCCGGTGGTCATGATCAACGCGCTCGCGGCCGAGGGCATCACGCCGGAGAACCACATCGTCACGACGGCCTCGGTCGTGATGACGCCGGAGGTCGTCCAGGAGCTCGGCGACACGCTCGACGGCCTGATCGTCGTCAGCCCGACGGTCCCGCCGACCGACACCGACAACCCCGGCATCGCCGAGTTCCGCGACGACCTGGAAGCAGCCGGGTTCGATCCGGACGACCCTGACATCGACTTCAACACCGTCGTGGCGTGGTCGAACGTGAAGAAGCTGGAGGAGGCGCTCAGCCACCTCAGCAACGAGGAGATCGCTTCGCTCGACTCCCAGGGGGTCGTCGACGCCGTGGTGGCCAACCCGGTCGAGCGGCCGGAGGCGGCGCCCTACGACTTCCGCGAGAACGTGCTCCCCGAGCTGCCCGACCTCGCCACCTTCCGGATCTTCACGCGGGAGGTCGCCATCCTCCAGATGCACGACGGTCAGTACGACGTGCTGTCCGACGACTTCGTCGACATCCTCGAACCCCCCGACCTCCGCTGACGCGACCCCGCTCCGGGGGTCGGTCGGGAGGACTCAGCCGGCGCTCGGGCTCAGACGGCGGTGGGGCCGAGCAGATCTCCGACTCCGGCGAGCTCAATCACCCGCGCCACCGCGTCAGTCGCTGAGCCAAACCGGAACACGCCACCCGCTTCGACCACCTTGGCCCTC
>Ga0209382_10005990_pt1 | contig 15701 bp, 15 predicted proteins | sample SoiMetdeltSBSDD5_FD_187599 | JGI IMG/M metagenome (GOLD analysis project Ga0209382, IMG submission 187599) | Bulk soil microbial communities from a Populus tree surrounding site in Tennessee, USA - Soil MetaG P. deltoides SBSDD5 (SPAdes) (version 2) | ecosystem: Environmental > Terrestrial >...
CAATTCCCGGAACGTAACCGAGGTGACATTGGGCGCGTCCACCGTCGTATCAATAATGGCAAAGCGCTTATCCGTGTACTCCGCGGCCACAGTCTTGAGCGGGGCCGCATTCTCCGCCCCGAGCGCGATGACGAGGCCATAATCTTCACCCGCCAGGCGGCGCAAATTTTCAATTTGCTCATCCCCTTCTTTGAACTCGACCGTCTGAATCTGCGCACCCAACTCGGTCTGCGCGCGCTGCAAGCCCTCCTGCGCGCCGTCATTAAAAGCTTTGTCGCCCAGGCCGCCGCGCGCCAGCGCCAGCGCCACTTTCAAGACGGTCGGGGTGGGCGTGGGCGCAGTCTGGGGGCTGGCACAGCCCACGCCGACGAGGCTGAGGGCGATCATCAATACTACTATTTTATAGCTACGTTTCATTTCGCCTCCTAACTTTTATAGGACTACCAAGATTAATCACGAATGCCACGAATAACACGAATAAACCAGAAACATTCGTGTTATTCGTGACATTCGTGATTAGGTCAGCGTGATTCAAAAAACGACAAAGCGCACACAGCGCGCAGCTACTCTTCAGCCGCCGGGGGTAGCGTGACGGTGAAGGTAGCGCCCTGACCGAGGCCGTCGCTGTGGACTTGGATCGTCCCATTGTGGGCACGGAGGATGCCGGTGACGATGGAGAGACCCAGGCCGGAACCCCGGCCAATACCTTTGGTGGTAAAGAAGGGATCGAAGATTTTGCTCACGGCCTCGGGCGCGATGCCCATCCCCTGATCCGCTACTTCAATGACTGCCCCCTCGGGCGTGTGCCGCGTCCGCAGCGTCACCGTGCCGCCGTCGGCCATCGCATCGCGCGCGTTGTTCAGCAAATTAATCATCACTTGGGCAATCTGGTTGCGGTCGCACACCACCTCCGGCAGGTCGAGGTCGAGTTCCGTTACCAATTTAACGTTGTCCCATTTTTTTAACTGATAGCCCATCAGCAACAGCGCATCGTCCACCACTTCCGCCAGATTTTGCCGGGTAAGCTCCGGAGCGCTGCCGCGCGAATACGTCCGCAGCGCTTGCACGATGCGCGCCGCATGCCAGGCCGCCCGGTTGATGATGGGGATGTAGAACTTAAGCCCTTCGGGATCCACCGTCGGCTCTTCCAGTTTGGCTTCCAGCGAATCAGCCGCCGCCAGAATAGTGTTGAGGGGATTGCTGACTTCATGCACCACGCCCGCCGCCAACGTCCCCACGCTCGCAAGTTTCTGTGAAGCGAACAAGGCATCCTGCGACTTCCGGAGCTCCTCGGTTCGGAGAGCCACCCGCTGTTCGAGTTCCGCCGAGAAGGCTTGCAATTCGGCGTTCAAGCGCGCGTTCTCGCGCAGCGTGACCATTTGCCGGCCAATGACGGCGGCGGTGAGCAGCGCTGCGCCGATGAACAACCCTTGCACCTGCGCCCCACCGGTAAACCCCTGCAGGGAGACAAAAATCAAAAGCCCATAGCCCAGCCCAATCGCAAGAAACGGCAGGGTCAAGGTCAATCGTTCCGTAACGCGTTCCCAGCCTTCTTCCGCCGCCGTCGCTTCAGATAAATACGGCTGCCGCAGCGCAGCGAAGGCAAACAGCAGATAGGCGGTGATCCAGGTGAGATCAATCCACCCGCCGGTCTCATAGGTCTCGAGGAGCGAGGTATATCCGTAGAGCAGATCGCCGGCAATAAAGACCAGGAGACCCGCCAGGAAAATCAAGAGCGCCGCCCGTGTGGCGCCCTCCGGTCGCCGGAACAAGAGCGCCACGATCCCGCCAAGCACAACTAAATCCCCAATGGGATACGCCGCCGCCAACACTTGGCTAAGCAAATCGCCCTCATTCGCCGCCGCCGTTGGGACAATGATGAAGTACCAGATGAGCATCCAAGCCGCAATCATGACGATGGAGAGATCAAGCGCGAACTTCAGCCGGTCACCCTGACTGAGCGGCGCTTCCCGGAAGCTGACCAAGCCGATCAAGGCCATCGGGTAAAACAAGAGATAGAAAATATCGGCGGCCGAGGGGAAAGCATCCACTTGCAGCACAATTTCGATGTAGGACCAGATCGCGTCGGCGATGAACTGCGAAAAGACACACAAGCCGAGGAAGAGCCAGGCCTGCCGCAGACGGCGGTCGAGGCGCGGGTCCGCGGCAACCCGCCAGGCAGCGAGCGAGGCAAATAAACTGACCGGCAACGGGGATAGGTCGCCGATAAATATGATGGCGTCATCCCCGCCCCAGTGAAAATAAGTCCAGGCGTAATAGAGGAGGATGTAGAGCGTCGCGACACCGGCGAGGATACCCCACGGGTTACGCAGCCAGTGAGGAATATAACGAGGGAGACCGTCCGCTTTTGCTTGGTTTGCGTTCATGCGTGAGCAATCCCCAAAGCCTTCTCCACCAGGGCGACCAAGTCCTTGATGCGGACCGGCTTATAGACGATATTTTTGACCGGCCACTCCTTGATCTGCGCTTGCGCCGCCTCGTCCATCAGCCCGGTGAGGATGATGACTGGAACGTCCAGATTCACCGCCCGGATGAATCGCAACGTTTCGACTCCGCCGCGATGCGGCATGTTCAAATCCAGCAGAATTAAATCCACCGGCGTTTCCATGACGACTTGCAGCCCGCGCACCCCATCGGCGGCGGTGAGCACTTCATGGCCCAGATCGGTAAACTTCCGCTCAAAGAGCAGGCGGAAGTCGGCGTCGTCGTCAATCAGGAGGATTTTAGGCATGAGGGGTGATTACCTCACGGAATACGCAATACGGAATATAGGTGCGTATTCCGTATTGCGTATTCCGTTCATTCATGATCGGCCAACTCCGCGCCGCGCAGAGTGTTTTTCAAAAGCATGGCAATCGTCATAGGCCCGACGCCGCCCGGGACCGGGGTGATCGCGCCGGCCACCTCCTTCACCTCGTCAAACGCCACGTCCCCCACCAAACGGTAGCCGGACTTCTTGGAAGCGTCCTCTTTACGATTAATGCCTACGTCAATCACAAGCGCGCCCGGCTTGACCCAATCCCGCTTAACCATCTCTGCCCGACCGACGGCGGCGACGAGAATATCCGCGGAGCGGCAGACGGCCGCGAGGTCTTGCGTGCGCGAGTGGCAGATCGTGACAGTCGCATCCCGTTGCAGGAGCAGCATCGCGACCGGCAGGCCGACGATGTTTGATCGCCCGAGGACGACGGCGTTCGCGCCTTTAAATTGCGCGCCGGCTTCTTCCAAGAGCGTAAGACAACCGGCCGGTGTGCAGGGGATAAAGAGCGGTTCGCGCCCCTTCATCGCCAGCCGCCCAATGTTGACTGGATGAAAACCATCCACGTCCTTTTCCAGGCGGATGAGGCTGAGGATTTTTTCTTCGTTGATCCCTTCCGGCAACGGAAGCTGGACGAGGATGCCGTGAACGTTGGGATCATCGTTAAGTTGCGCCACGAGCGTTTCCAATTCTTGCTGGCTGATCGTTTTTGGTAACTCGTGACCAAACGACTCGATCCCGACCTCGGCGCAGGCTTTGCGCTTGCCGCGCACATACGTCTGCGAGGCAGGATTCTCGCCGACTAAAACGGTTGCGAGCCCCGGCCGCAACTTTCCGGCGGCGAGGCGACGTTCAACTTCAGCAGCGACTTGGGCGCGGATTTTCGCGGCGACAGCTTGTCCATCTATCAATTGGGCAGTCAAGGGAGCTCCTGTGGAAGTGAGGCGTGAGGCGTGACGCGTGATCCGTGATTAAGTGTCAGGTGTTCACGTGTCACTCGTCACGAGTCGCGTTTTACGGACTCCAAGCCGGCTGATAGTCCGGCGCCGGGTCAGTGGTCAAACGCGTTTCCTGGCTGCCATTGGCCGCCATCAGGTAAATATCATGATTGACGTCCCCGCGCCAGGCTTCGCAAGCGATCCAGCGTCCATCCGGCGACCAGATCGGGTCAACGTTCGAGCCACGGGTGGTGAGCGCTATCGACTCAAAGCCAAACTTATCCCACGGCGCCAGATGCATCTGCGTGCCAATGGTGTAGAGAATATACGTCCCATCGGGGGACCAGTCCGGGGAACGCGCATCCACATCCCGCGTCACCTGCGAGGGTTGCGACCCGCCGAAGGTGCCATCCTTATTCATCCAATACAACGTGGGCCGCCCGGCGCGCGTGGTGTTCATAAACACCAACTTCTCACCATCCGGCGACCAACTCGGTTGGCTGTCGTTCGAATTGCGTCCGCTGATGATGTGGGTCTCGCCGGTTGCCGGATCGGCAATGTAAATTCGCAGCCCGCCGGTATCCGGACGCGTGAAAGCAATCCCGCTCTGGGCCGACCAACTGGCATCGAACGCGCCGCTGACTTCGGTGATAAAGGGCAGCACGTTGCTGCCATCGGCGTTCATAATGTAGATGGCCGAGCGCGGATACTGATCCTTTTTGCCGCTGCACGGCGTGACGAAAATCAGCCGCGCGCCATCCGGTGACCACTCCGGCTGGCAAGCGCCATCCACCAGATTCGTCAGTTGAACCACCGAGCTCTCCCCACCCTGCAGAGCGTCGGCGACATTCATTACGAAAATTTGTGGGGACCCGGTCCGTTCGCTGACGAACGCGATTCGCCCCTGCCCGCCGCCCTGCGGGGTGGTCAGGGGCAAAGGTGTCAGCGTAATCGTCGGCGTCTCGGCGGGGGGTCCTTCGGTCTCAGTCACTGCGGCCTCGGGCGGTGTCGGCGTTTCTGTGGACAAGTCAACAATCACGCCCAGCGTCGCCGTGGGTCGGGGGGTGGGAGTGGAGGTGGCCCGAGACCCACCGAAAACTTGAGCGGCCAGCAACCCCACCCCACTGCCAATGATAAGAAAGAGCACAACACCAATGAGGATGACCGGCAGCAGCCAGCGATTGCCCTGAGGCCTGGCGGCCGATGGGACGCCCACCGCTTCCACGGGTAGCGCCGCCGGCTTCATCACAATGGTCGGCGCAGCCGGGTGCAAGATGGTGGACACGGGCGAGGTGTCCGTCGCCAGCGCGGCGGCGAATTCGGCGGTGGTGGCGAAGCGATCATCCGGTTTAATGGCAAGCGCCTTTTCCAGGGCCGTCGCGATCTGGGACGAAAGCCCCGGGTTAAGCTCGCGGATGGGGACTAGGGTCTTCTGCCCCATTGCCCGCTCCAAGCTATCCGCGGGGATGTGATTGGTGAGCAGCGTGTACATTGTTGCGCCGAGAGAATAGATATCGGTCCGCGTATCCGTGCGGCCTAAGCCATATTGCTCCGGCGGCGCGAAGCCGGGCGTCAACGCTTTGGCGCCGACGGTCGTCGTCTGCTTGATGTCGTGAATTTTGGCCAGCCCAAAATCCACCAGCACCGCGCGACCATCCGGCGTGATCTTGATGTTGCCGGGCTTGATGTCGCGATGGACAATGGGCTGCGGCCGGGTGTGGAGGTAGTTCAGCGCGCTGAGAATTTCCCGTCCCCAGCGGATGACTTTGTCCGGCGGCAGCGGCCCGTTATTTTCTTCGAGCAACTGGCGCGCGTCCTGGCCGGCGATGAAATCCATGACCAGGTATTGGCCCTGATTGGGAATGACGAAGTGATCGGTGACGCGCGGCAGGTTGGGATGGCGCAGCGAGGCGAGCATGGTGGCTTCGCGCTTGAACTGCCGTTCAAAATCCGGCGAGACGAAGAGATTTTCTTTGATGGCGACTTCAACGCCGAGGTTTTGGTCGTAACCGCGATAGACGGCGCCCATGCCGCCGCGCGCCAGTTCGGCCATAATGCGGTAACGTTCCAGGAGGAGGGAGTTAATTTCGAGAGTCATAGAGGCGCGCGGGTCGAGACCTTCCCTAAAATGTGATCTGCACTTGATGCCTAACGGCCAAGACGCGAAGTAGTATATCACAGCGCTCTCTCCGACAAAAGCCGTTTAAAGTCTTTAACCGCAGAGCACGCAGAGAAAAAGAAAGAGAAGAAGAGAAAGAGAAGTAAATCTCAGTGGTAGGTCACGCTTGTAGCGTGACAAAGCTTTTCAGTCTCAGCGCACTCCGCGATCTCTGCGGTTAAGAAAAACTGATGTTTGACAAACCTCCGCGTTCGCATACAGTCTGGCGCTGAGATGATTGAACTGGCCCCGAACCATAAACGCGGCTTGAGTCTGAGCGGACCGGTAATAAATGCCTCCGGCATTTTAGGCTTCGCCGGCGAATATCGGGGATTGGTGGATTTTGACCGACTCAGCGCTTTTGTGACGAACGCATTGACCGCGACTCGCCGCACGCCCGCCGCGCCCCCAAACGCAGTCCCGCTCCCGAACGGAGTCTTGATCCACACCGGCCTGCCGAACCCTGGTGTGCGGGCGGCGGTGCGCCGCTATGCGCGCGAGTGGACGCGGCTCGGCCCGCCGGTCATCGTCCATCTGGCCGCAACCTCACTGGCCGAAGTGCAGCGCAGCCTGGACATTTTGGAACGCGCCGAAAGCGTGAGCGGTCTCGAACTCGGCCTGCGCGACGACGTTTCGATGGGGGAAGCTACACGTTTGATTCGCGCCGCTATCGGCGGGCTGCCGCTCATTGTCCGGCTGCCGATTTTGCGCGCGGTGGAATTGTGCGCGGCTGCGGCGCAAGCCGGGGCGGATGCGTTGACGGTGGGGGGGCCGCCACGAACGACAACCTCACCCCCCGCGCGCCTTCGCACGGGGACAGCTTGGGGCGGCTCGACGCCGCCCCAGCCAGCCCCCGGCCCCCTCCCCATCGCTAAAACCTCACCCCCCGCCCCCCTCTCCAACTCCATCGAAAAAGCCGATGGAGCTGGAGAGGGGGAGTCCTTGGATGAGGATGAGGAAAGAATAGTAGGCCGGCTCTACAGCCCGGAAAATTTTCCGATAGTGCTGGAAGCAGTGCGGCAGGTTAGCGCGAAAAATTTGGGCTTGCCGGTGATTGGCGCGGGTGGAATCTTTTCAGTCGAAGATGTGAGGGAGATGTTGGCGGCCGGCGCGCTCGCGGTGCAGCTTGATGCGGTGTTGTGGAATGATCCGGGAATCTTGCTACGCCTTTGATCTCACCCGACTCCCCAACCAGCCCCCCACCCAACCCGCGGCCAGGGTGAGAACAAACGTCAGTGCGTCAATTAAATTAAACGCCCCGCCGAAGACGCGATCCAAAATAAAAATAATCAGCGCGACGATCACGCCGGTGAGTAAACCATGCAGTTGAGCCATTTCCCCCGCGCGGCGAGCAACCCAAAGTCCGGCTCCCACGGTCAATAGGATTGACAGACCGGGAGCAACCCACGGGCTGACCTGATTGGCGAACTGATTAATCCGCGCTTGATCCGGTTGACCGCGCGCCTGAATGGCGAGGCCGGCCGCAAAAACAGCAACGATCAGAAAGACCACGATCATACTGAGCACCGGCGGGATGATCCCGGCCAGCAGCACCGGCTTCCACCGAATAGCCGACCATTGGATTTTCATAGCAACTGCCTCAGTTCCTCAGTAAGTTGTTGAGCCAATTCCGGCCGGCCATGAAACTGCGCCGGCGTATTTTGAAAGAGCGCGATGCGCCACTTGCCTTCGCGCTTCACGGTGACAAGAGTCTGAATAGCGTTGACGGCGGGATTGATATCCGCCCCACCCGGCGGAACCATGCCGGCGACCGCGCACAGGAGCGCGACTTCGGGCGCGAGCAAGCGCATTTCTCTGACTTTTCCAATGTAAGCCGAAGTCGGATGGTCAGCAAAAATTGGACTCAGATGCGCCTCAATCTCCGCTCGCCCATTCACCTGACTGCCATCAAATCCAATCAGGTTGCCATCCTCGGCAAACAGCGCGGCCATTTCAGCGGCTTGGCGTTTGTTCCAGGCATTGAGTAATTGTTGATAGAGCGCACGAACGTCGTCAGTGGCTGAGTTCATGATTGGTTTCTCCTAGAATTTTTCGGAGAGCTTTGGTCACGAATTTCGCGAAAGAAAATTCGTATAAATTCGCGCGCAGCGATTCGTGGCTGGGTTTTAAGCTTTGCCAAAAATCTCACAGGCTTGAGCGAATCCGATGGATGACGATTCGATGAGCCTCGGTTAAGTGAAGCTGTCCCTCCGAGAAATCCTCTAGATCATTCTCCAGCAGATCCAGCAACTGCTCAAGCGCTTGACAGAGCGAGGGCAAATCAGCGTGAGCCACCATTGTTCCGAGGCGCGCCTGAAGGTTTCGATCCGCCTTATATTCAAAAGCGTTCCAGGCGCGTTCACCAGCATGCGTGCGGGAAAATATTTCCATGAGCAGGCCACGTGCCCGGTGCAAGAATTCAATCGTCGGCCAAGTCCGTTCTCGCCACAAGCACACGCGGATGATCGAGGCATAGTACACACACTGATCCAGCAGTTGGCTTAATGGTGGAGCTGCTCGACGGCGATGGCGATTCGCTTCTCCGGCGGCAACGATAGAAGCCTGATTCAAACTACCCGCCAGAACTTTCATGCTGCCCACAATATTCGGGCTGGTTTGCGCGAGGGGATGATAGCGAACCGAGAGCCGCATGAGTGACTCAAGTAGAACATCGCCTGCGTCGTCGCCGTCCGGAACGATCACCGCTGCTTTTTCGCCCAACGCGGCAAAGGATTGGCACAACCGCTGCAACTCTGGGATGGGTTCCAGTTTAACGCTATCGGCAATGATCACATCCAGATCAAGGTCCGAATGGGCATCCCACGTATCCCCGCTCCGCGCCAGTGATCCAAATAGGATAACGGCCAATACCCGAGGATCGTTCTGGTAATGAGCAACGACCGCCTGGAGCAAGGCTTGATGCTGCGCTGTGCCGGGGTAATCAGCTATAGAAGTAGTCAAGTGTATTTTTACTGGTAATTATTTGTAACTGCCAGCTTCACCCCCAGCCCCTCTCCAGAAGCGAAAGTTCCCGCTTCTGGAGAGGGGAGAAGTGCATCGGACTCTGCTCCCCCTCTCCTGACAACACTCTTGGTTTTTGTTGTCAGGAGAGGGGGTCGGGGGGTGAGGCGGGCTGAGTAGTTACGATTATCTACATCTTGATTGCTCCCCGTCCGCGTTCCCGCGGACAGCCCGCGACCCTTCGACAAGCTCAGGGCGCGGGCCTGGAGCACTTTTGAATAATCACCGATATTTTTAGCAGACCTCACAGGTCCGCTACGCGAGACCTGTGAGGTCTGCTCTTTTACCAACTCCGCCGTAGCAGCCTCAACCAATTGCCATGCATGATCGCCCGGATGTCTGCCACACTGTAACCGCGTTCTTCTAATAACGTCGGCACTTTTTGCAGGTCGGCGATGGTGTCCACTTCGTAGGGCGTGCTTTCCCGGCCAAACCAACCATCCAGGTCGCTGCCGATAGCGGCATGAGCGGCATTGCCGGCCAACTGGCAAACGTGATCAATGTGATCGGCGACGCGCTGAAGACTCACTTGTGGGTTTTTCATGTTGTCGTCGCGAGGGTTGCTCCAGCCCGGCATCAGCATCCAGGTATCCAGCACCGCGCCAATCACGCCCTCGCGCGCGATGATCGCGCGGATTTGCTCATCGCTGAACTGGCGCTGATGCGGCACGAGCACGCGGCAGTTGTTGTGGCTGGCGAGGACCGAGCCATCAAAATGCTTGAGCGCTTCCCAAAAAGCTTTATCCGAACAGTGCGAGAGATCGAGGATGATGTTCAGGCGCCACATTTCGCGCAACAAGTCAACGCAGCTATCTGCGAGGCCATCCTCGCAGCCCGTCCCGCCCGCGTAACGCCCATTGCCGTAATGTGTTAGCCCAAGCACTCTCAAGCCGTTCGCGTGCCATTCCGCTAATTGATGAGGGTCAAGAATGGGATCAGCGCCTTCCATGAGGATAACGAATCCGAGCGGCGGAATAACCAGGGTAGAATCTTTTCTTCCCGGCGGGGCATTCGCCTCCCACGCTTCCCATTCCGCGATGTGGCTATTTAATTCCGTGACTTTCGTGATGACGCGAACATGGCCTTGATGTTCCAACGCGCGGTAGTAAGCGAGTTGGCCGCGCGCGACGCCATACGCTTGCATCGGCGTCGCGTAGTCCGCATGATGAACAATATGGCCAGTGGAGCGCGCGAGGAGCGTGGCGAAACTGAGCGCGATGCGCCCTTCCCGCATCTCCGGCAAGGCGACCGTGCCGAGCGCCCGCCCCCGCTCCGGCAGCATCCCCTCCCGCGCGCGAATGGTGTAAACCGAATCGCACAGGTTGCGATTCCACTGCAGTGCGTTCCAGGCGAGGTCAAGGTGGGCGTCAATGAGGAGCATTTAAGTTATGAGAGACTGGTGAGACGGAAAGGACCCCCTTTTAAACATGCGGCTTCGAGCTGGAGCTATGCCTCAGAAGTACTTTCGGTTTTCAACTCTCGGTAGGTTCCCTGCCAATCCGCGAGCATGTTTCGGGCCGAACGCCAGGCCAGCCAATCGTCTTCTTCTGTCGGGGTGGCCCGATTCTTCAAGCGCGCGGTGAACTTGTCAAAATCCATCCGATGCTTGGTCTCCAGTCTCCGTACCCGCCGCTGATAATAGACCGTCTTGCTCCGGACGGCTGACAAAGCCAATTCCCACAGGGCCTCTTCCGGAGTTGAATAGCGGTGTTTGGCAACCAGCGAGTTTGCGACTTTATTTAGCACAGCGGTTGGTGAAGGCCTAACGGTCATAGAGAACTCCTTTAACTTATTATCCTACACTGATTATTATACGCTCTTTGGATAACGACGGCTTACTTAAGGAGGTTGATAATCAATGCAGCTAAACTCAGAGCGAGTGTAGCCGCAATACCCAATAGCGTAATAAGATTAGTTATCCTTTGACGTTTGCTCTCTTCCATTTCCCTGGTTCTAATACGTTCGTTTTCCTGTTCCTCTCTCACCTTGTTTGCAATAAAACCAAGAAGGGAAAAAAGCTCTTTGTTTGTTAGTCGTGGCCCCCAAGACTCAGGCCGTCCATCAATATATGGTCGTTGTGCATACCTCAGCAGGAGCGAGTATCGATACTGCTTGCCATGATTCTTCGTGGGGTAGTCTTCTTCCGACTTTCGAAATAGCCCCTTATAGCCTTTAAGAACAAGTTCAACCTCAGACTTATTCAAGTCTAGCCTTTCAGCCACTTCTCCCACTGTCACATTGTCACGCTTTTCCTGAGCATTGTCGTCAATCTCACAAACAGCAAGATAAGTTACAAGCGCAACTATTGTCTCAAAATGATCACTGTAGCTGAGTGCCTGGTTAATCATACTTATTCCTCCATAATTCCGATTGAATTGCACAGCTTTCAGCAGACACGACTGACTCACGCCTTCTCCAACACAATCGTCACCGGGCCATCGTTGTGAATTTCCACAAGCATATCCGCGCGGAAGATGCCGGTTTGCACCGAGACGCCGTAAAATTGCAGGCGTTTGCAGAAATACGCGATCAATGGCTCAGCTTGGTCGGGCAGCGCGGCGTCAATGAACGAGGGGCGGCGGCCCTTCTCCGCGTTGCCATAGAGTGTGAACTGCGAGACGACGATCACACTCCCGCCGGCTTCGAGTATGGAGCGATTCATTTTGCCCGCCTCGTCCGAAAAGATGCGCAGGTTCGCAATCTTCTCGGCCAGCCAGTCGGCCTGCGGCTCGGCATCCCCCTTCCCCACGCCAACAAGGATCACCAAGCCCGGCCCGATCTCGGCCACGCGCTTAGTGTCAACGGTGACAGCGCCGCGAGTTACACGTTGGATGACAGTACGCATGAAGAGTAATAAGTGATGCGTGACCCGTGACGCGTGATTTTCACGAGTCACGGGTCACGAGTCACGGCAACCCCACCGCCTCTTTCACCTCGCCCAGGGTCTTCTCGGCGATGGCGCGGGCGCGTTGGGAGCCGTCGGCTAGGATGTCCCAGACATCGTCCGGGTTTTTCGCCAGCGCGGCGCGGCGTTCACGGAACGGGGCCAGCGACTCATTCAAGTTCTTGGCAAAAATCTTTTTGCAATCCACACAGCCGATGCCGGCCGTGCGGCACTCACGATCAATCATCGGCAGCTCGTTTGGGGAGAAAGTTTTGTGCATCGTAAAGACGTTGCACACCTCCGGTCGGCCAGGGTCGGTGCGTTTGGCGCGCTGTGGGTCGGTCGTCATCGTCATCACGCGCTTCTGCGTCTCTTCGGGCGTCGCGGAAATTTCCAGGTGATTGTTCAGGCTCTTGCCCATCTTCTGCGCGCCGTCCAGGCCGAGCACTTTGGGATACTCGGTGTTCTTCATCTGCGGCTCGACGAGCGTCTGCGATTTAGTCCGGAAGTTGAACGTGCGGACGATCTCGCGCGCGAACTCCAAATGCGAGGCCTGGTCAATCCCCACCGGAACAACTGTGGCTTTGTAGAGCGCAATGTCGGCGGTCATGAGCACGGGATAACCGACCAGTCCATAGTTGACGTTGTGCGGCTGCTGAGCGACCTTCTCTTTAAATGTGGGCAGATCGGTCAGCTTGCCGAGCGGCGTGAACATGGAGAGGATGGTGTGCAGCTCGGTGACTTGCGGCACATGACTTTGGATGAACATCATCGTCTCCTGCGGGCGGATGCCGGCGGCGAGCCAATCGAGCGCCATCTGCGCGGTGTTGTCGCGCAAGTCTTCAAACTCCTCCATCGTCGTCAGCGCATGCAAGTCCACGATGCAGTAAATGCACTCGTAATCATCCTGCAGCGCGACGTAGTTTTTGATGGCCCCCAGATAATTCCCCAAATGTTGACGCCCGGTCGGCCGAGCGCCGGAAAAGACACGACCTTTTTTAGACATGAACTTCATCCTTTGACAAGAAAGATCAGTACACGGATTACACGGACAAGACGGATATCACGGAAACTCCAAAAGAAAAAAATCCGTAAAATCAGTGGCATCAGTGCAATCCGTGTACGCTTTACGTTCTTACTCCCCTAAAATTGTCTCGGTGATGGCGTTCAGTTCCTCATCCGAATAGAAATGGATGACGATGGTTCCGCCCTTGCGCCCGCGTTTGAGCGTCACTTTAGTCCCGAGCGTTTCCCGCAGTTTGAGGGCGATGGATTCAGCCTCGGCTTGTTTGGACGGCTTGGCCGGGCGCGCGCTCTTGTGCCCCAACATCTGCCGCACGAGTTCTTCAGCTTGTCGGACATTCAACGCTTTGCGGACGATGGTCTTGAAGGCCGCGGTCTGCGCCTGCGTCGTGGGCAGCGCGAGCAGCGCCCGAGCGTGGCCTTCGGTAATCTCTTCCTTGGCTACCGCTTCCAAAATAGACGCGGGTAATTTGAGCAGCCGCAGCGTGTTCGTCACCGTCACCCGCTTCTTGCCGACCTTGAGCGCGATCGCCTCGTGCGATAAGCCAAAGTCTTCGGCGAGATGCTTGTACGCCGTGGCGGTTTCCAACGGGCCGAGATCGGAGCGCTGGATATTCTCGACGAGCGCGACTTCGAGCAACTGCTGATCGCTAGCTTCGCGGATGATGACCGGGACGGTAGGCAGCCCGGCGAGTTTGGAGGCCTCCAAGCGTCGCTCGCCCGCGATCAAGGTGTACTGGCCGGGGAAAGCCGTCTGCGCGACGACGATCGGCTGAATCACGCCGTGCTCACGGATGGAGTTCGCCAGCTCTTCGAGTTCAGTAGGATTAAGGCGCGCGCGAGGCTGGCGCGGATTACGCCCAATCGCCGAGATCGGCAGTTGGCTGACCCCGGCAGTTGTTTCCGAAACCGGGATGAGGGCGGCGAGGCCGCGACCGAGAGCACGTTTCTTGGTAGGCATAATTAGACTCTATAACCTTGAGAGGGTGAAGGGGTGAGGGGGTGACAAGGTGATCTCTTATATTCCAACATCACCCCCTCACCCTCTCACCCCTTCACCTTGTCACTTTCTCACCGGCTCGCCTTTTCATTAATCAACTTATCCTCTTTCACCAACTCCTCCGCCAGCGCATGATACGCCAGCCCGCCCGGCGAACTCGGCGCGTAGAGCGAAATGGGCACGCCGTGCGAGGGCGCTTCGGCCAGGCGGACACTCCGGGGAATGATAGCTTTAAATACTTTTCCAGGGAAATGCTTCTGGACTTCGTCCACCACTTGCTGCGACAAGCTCGCGCGCGCGTCGTACATCGTCATCACCAGCCCGCGGATGGTGAGGTTGGGATTTAAGATGGAGCGGACGCGCGCGATGGTGTCCGTCAACTGCCCCAAGCCCTCCAGCGCCAGGTATTCGCACTGCACCGGAATGATAACGCCGCTGCGCGCCGCGACCAAGCCATTCACCGTGAGTAAGCCGAGCGAGGGAGGGCAATCAATCAGAATGTAATCGTAAAGCGATTCCGTCTGCGCGAGCGCCTGGCGCAGTTTTCCCTCGCGCGCCAATACACTGACGAGTTCAACTTCCGCGCCCGCCAGCGCCGGCGACGAAGGGAGGAGCGCGAGTTTGAGTTGAGGGCTGTGCAGCACATTCTCGCCCGGCGGCACCTCGCCAATGAGGGACTCATAGACTCCGCCGACGACTTTGTTCTTGTCAATTCCCAGGCAGGAGGTGGCGTTCGCTTGCGGATCAAGGTCAACAAGCAGCACCCGCTGGCCCATCTGCGCGAGATAGGCGGAGAGGTTGATGGAGGTCGTGGTCTTGCCCACGCCGCCTTTTTGATTGACGAGAGTGTAAGTGCGAGTCATGGAAGTATAGGGCCTTGTGAGTCAACGGATGGAACGAATATAACGCATGATCTTTGGAATTTCATTTTAAAATCCGTTCGATCCGCTCCATCCGCCGAAGGCTCACAAAGCGTCAACCCTCATCATCCCGCCAACGCTGCCATCATCCGGCACGCGCCGATTTCTTCCGGCTCCGGCACGCCCTCCAGGCCGGGCCGGGTCACCGAGAGCGCGGCGACTTGATTCGCGAACTTGGCCGAGGCCCACGGGTCTTCGGTTTCATACAGATTGACGAAGAAGGCTGTCGCAAAAATATCGCCCGCGCCGGTGGGGTCCACTTCCGTTTGCGCGGGTGCGGAAAATGTTCGGGGCGCCTCACCCCGCGCAAACACGGTGCAGCCGTGCGGGCCTTCGGTCACCGCCAGCACTTTCGTCGCGCGCGCCCAACGTTCGGCGACCGCCCAATCGCCGCCCACATCCTCCAAACTCACCACCGTCGCGTCGGCGTGCGGCAACACGTCCAAAGCTTCCGGCCAATCGGTTCGAGACACGCGCCCCTCCGCATCCCAATCCCGCATCCACCCTTGAGGCGTGAGGCCCACGAACGCGCCGGAGAAAGTTGCCGCCAGATGCCAGTCCACCTCGCGCACTAACGGAGCTAGATGGACGATGCGCGCGCGCCGCCATTCATCCGGAAGATGGAACGCGGTGAGCGGCGCAGCCTGCGCCCGAACGAATTGCGTCCGGCCGTGGGCGGTGTAGATGTTTTCGAAAGTGGTACTGCTTTGGGAGGGAATCTGCACCCGATGCAAATCGGCGAGTGGCCCGAGGTCGAGATCGTCTGCGTGCGCGGTCACGAGGCCGGGCGTGTAGCCCAGGCTGCGCGCGGTGAGTGCGGCGTACGCAATCGTCCCGCCGAGCCTCGAACCACCGGGCAGCAAGTCCTTCGCCAAGTGGCCGATGAGCAGGTAGTGAATTGCGTCGGCTCCGGAGGTCGTCACGGCGGCCTGACCCCAATTATTCTTCTTTGGGAATGATGGTGACTTTGCGGCGGTC